>Ga0182018_10000109_pt1 | contig 100567 bp, 85 predicted proteins | sample 812P2MmetaG_FD_120490 | JGI IMG/M metagenome (GOLD analysis project Ga0182018, IMG submission 120490) | Permafrost microbial communities from Stordalen Mire, Sweden - 812P2M metaG | ecosystem: Environmental > Terrestrial > Soil > Wetlands > Permafrost | place: Sweden: Stordalen | collected...
CACCCGCATCAAAGTGTTGCTCTCAAACCGGATGATGCGGTATCCGGGGAGTGCTAGTTGGATAGTCACAGGGGACATGGTGGCGCTTCCACGCCCCATGTCCCCATTCTTTGATCAAGAGCCCATTTTTGCTACGCAAGAATGGCGTCCTTCTGGTCCGGGAAAAGCACGCTTATGGCTTTATCATTTCCGTGCGAAATTTCGGGAGGAGCGCGCCGACTTTTGCCTTCATTTCCGTCTCCGCGGCTTTGTCGGGCTTGGGTGCCGGCGTGGTCCGGGTAGCCACAGAGACCCCCACCGCGAGGAAGAGTTCTTCCTGCCCGGCTGGCGAACAGATGCACAGTAGCCGTGCCGGTTCCTTGGAAGCGTTCGTGAAGGAATGAGGTGCGTTGGCCGGAATGTTGACGGTCTCGCCTATTCGCACGACTAATTTTTTCCCACGAAAGGTGGCTTCGATTGCGCCTTCGAGGACAGTAAACGATTCCTCGAAGTCGTGGCGATGAGGCGGAGGGCCGCCCGCCGGCAGAACGAGCATGTCTATGAGGCAATAACGGCCGTCGGTGTCGGCGCCACTGAGCAGAATGGTATAAGTGTCCCCCACGATGCCGAGGTGGGCCAGACTTTGGTCCTGATTGGGACGTGCGATCGCGAGGTCGCGCTGGGGATTGTCCGCTGGAATGGGCGAGATTGGCTGCGAGGTGATGGAATGGTGGTTCATGAGGTTTTTATGAGTCCGAGCAGCTTTGCGAGGTGGGCGTCGAGCATCCTCACGGGAAGAAGTCTGGGGAGAGTCCAATTCTTGAAGCGTTGCGGAACGACCGCGTAGCGTGCCTTCGGTTTCGCCGAGCTGAGTGCCACGTGGACGGCTTCGGCCAGGCGCTCAGGGGATAAGCCGTTATTACGGGCTTCGGTGACGATGAACTTCTGGAAGTTCTGCACCGCCTCCCAATACTCCGTCGGCTTGAACTCACTCAGATCTTCTTTTTCGCCCTTGTCGTACATCGACGTGTTCACGGTGCCCGGTTCAATGATCACGACGTCGATGCCGAATAACATCAGTTCTTGCCGCAGCGCGTCCGACATTCCTTCGAGACCCGCTTTGGAGGAGCTATAAGCACCGATAAGCGGGATAGCCACTTTTGCGCCGGTAGAGCTGATGTTCACGATGCGCCCGGCAGGCCCCTGCCTCTTCTTGTCCGTTCCCAAAAGACGAGCGAAGGCTTGGATGACGACAAGCGGGGAGATCATGTTGACCTCCAACTGCCGCCTGTACTCGCTGGGCCTCAGATAAAGCAATGGGCCGCTCACCACAATTCCTGCATTGTTCACCAGACCAACCAAATTCCTGTCGCCTATGATGGAGCCGACTTGCTGGGCGGCTTGATATACAGCGTCGGCGTCCGTGATGTCCATCAGGAGAGGCACGAAGCCCTCGCCGAACTCTCTTTGCAAACGATCGGCGTCAGCCTGCTTGCGCACAGAACCGAACACGCGAAATCCCTTTGCAACAAGCACCTTGGTGGTTCCCCAACCAATTCCGGTAGAGACCCCGGTGACCACGACATCTTTGCTATTCGCCATCGTATTTCTCCTTATTGTTCGTGTTTACCTTCGCCAGTGTGATGGCAAAAGTGGCCTGGTATTCGGTTACCGTCGTAGACGGATCCCGGCATACAATGGCGGCGCCTAGGCGAGGCCGATTTGCTGCGCTCGAAGAGCGGGATCCACGAAGACGTACTCTTCAATGAGCTCGTCTCCTTCCCACCGGGACGTCGTGCTGTAGTCGAGGTCGAACGTTTTTCCTGTCGGGGCGATCACTTTGCCATTGGGCAAAGTCATCTTCCCGGTGAAGGTCCCGGTGGCGCGGGTGATCACGGTAATCCAGTCGCCGCTTCCGAAGTGGATTGGGTATGGGTCATTGTGAACGCGTATGTCGGGGAACACGCTAATCATCTGCTGAATCATCGCGGCGTGCGCTTTTCGCCCTTTGATCGGCTTTGGGATCCCCATGACGTGCGCGACGATGTCCGGGTGATTTGTGGCGTTCATCCCTTCGACGTCGCGGGAGTTGAAGGCGTCGTCGCCCGCCTTCATGAGCTCGAGTAGATGTGTTGTCCGGTCTGTGATGGTTGAGCTCATATATTTATCCCTATTTTCGTGCGTATTGCAGCCGACGTGATGGCAAGATTGTCCCGCTGTTCATTCGGTTCTCTGACATTACGCCATGACCTCGTCCCTCGCTATGGGGTATAACCCACGCACAGAAAGCCACTTGTTGCCGACCAAGACCGCGCCGTTGTCTAAGGCCAATGGCGATGGAAAGCAGTGGAAATATTGGGCCAAGATTTGGACAAAAATTTATTTCTGGTTTGATCAAGCGACGAGGTCGCAAACTCGGCCAAAGCGGAGCTTAGGCCGAGTTAGACCTCACCCAGCGTGAAGGCACCCGTTGGGCCTGGATGTAGCGCTTGACGGTCTGCAGGCTGGCTCCCCCGCAGGAGCCGGTGCAACCGGTGGGCAGCGCGCGGGTTTCAGATTCGACGAGCATGGCAGAGACGACCGTTGTACTTCATGAAAGATGGCGGAAAAAGCATGAAATGTGCCGTGGGCGCCCCGCCCGACTTTCGAAGCTCTTGCAGCAAGGAAAGTTTTGTTTATGGTTTCGCCGAATCCCCCGCTTCGACTCCCTGCCGGCGCTTGGCTGGCAATTTCGCCTCCTAACCCAGAAACCCCATGGCAAAAATCATCTGCGTTCTGTACGACGACCCCATCGATGGATATCCGAAATCCTATGCTCGGGACGATATCCCGAAGCTGGAGCGCTATCCCGACGGCCAAACCTTGCCGACTCCCAAGAAGATTGATTTCAATCCCGGCGAGCTCCTGGGCAGTGTCTCCGGAGAGCTGGGCTTGAGAAAATTTCTTGAAGGCCTGGGCCACGAGTTTGTCGTGACCTCAGACAAGGAGGGCGCGAATTCGGTGTTCGAAAAAGAGCTTCCCGATGCCGAGATCGTTATCTCACAGCCGTTCTGGCCGGCCTACCTGACTGCGGAACGGATCGCCAAGGCGCCCAAGCTCAAGCTGGCGATCACAGCGGGAATTGGTTCGGACCACGTGGACCTCCAGGCTGCGATAAAGCGCGGTATCACGGTGGCGGAGGTCACCTACTGCAACAGCATCAGCGTTTCTGAGCACGCGGTGATGCAGATCCTGGCTCTCGTACGCAACTACATCCCGTCCTACCAGTGGGTGGTCAAGGGTGGCTGGAACATCGCTGACTGCTCAGAGCGGGCCTACGACGTGGAGGGGATGTCCGTCGGTGTGGTCGCCGCGGGACGCATCGGGCTCGCAGTGCTGAGGCGGATGAAGCCCTTTGATGTCAAACTGCACTACACGGACCGCCATCGTCTGCCGGAGAGCGTCGAAAAGGAGCTTTCCGTGACCTATCACCCCAATGTCGAGTCTCTCGTGCGCGCCTGCGATGTCGTCTCGATCCACTGTCCGCTGCACCCCGAGACCGAGCACATGTTCAACGACGCGCTCCTCGCCAAAATGAGGCGGGGCTCCTATATCGTTAACACTGCGAGGGGAAAAATCTGCGATCGCGATGCCATAGTCCGCGCGCTCGAAAGCGGCCGGCTCGCTGGCTACGCGGGCGACGTTTGGTTTCCGCAACCGCCGCCCAAGGACCATCCATGGCGGACAATGCCACACCACGGCATGACCCCGCACACCTCGGGCACGAGCTTGTCGGCCCAGGCGCGTTATGCCGCCGGGGTTCGCGAAATCCTGGAGTGCTGGTTTGAAAAACGGCCCATGCGAGAGCAATACCTGATCGTGGACGGCGGCAAACTGGCTGGGGTCGGGGCCCATTCCTACAGCGTCTCGAAGTAGTCCCGGCAGATCCTGTTTCCCCCATTTGCATCATGCCCTCCCTCTCCGCGAGGTTTGCCTCGCGCGATGGATTGCGCGCGATTAGCCAGGGATTTGGCAGAACGCCGTTGACGGGGTAATGGGGATATCTGGTCCGGTTCCCATGAGGCACAGCTCAACACAACGACGCAACGGAGCGTTGGTCGGCTGCTTCGTCAATATTGGCAGATGCGCAAAACGCCCGCTAGGGCGCCAGCTTGTAAACTTCGCTTCCGGCAAGCATGAACGCACCGGTGACAAATTCGGGTGTGCTGTCACGCACGATGGGATTCGGCTCTCCGTCCTCCTGCTGTCCCGAAAGAATCCTGCCTTCCGGGCTGAGGTTCCGAACTAAGCCAGCCCAAGCCTTCTCGACCGCGGGGAAATAATCCTTGCGGCTCAAAACCCCGTGGTTGATGCCCCACGCCAGTCCGAAACAGAAGAAGCCTGATCCGCTGGTCTCGGGACTTGGGAACTGGTCTTGATCGTCGAGGTTCATTCGCCAAAGGCCATCGGCTCCCTGGCGCTTGACCAATTCCGGTGCCATGCGGCGGAAGATCGCAAGATAACGCTCCCGGCCTGGGTCCTGGTCGGGAAAATAATTCAACACCCTCGGGATCCCGGCGAAGGCCCAGCCATTGCCGCGAGACCACAATATCTTTCTCCCGTTGGGGGTTTTCCGCCCTATAAAATTGGGGTCCCGATAGTATAGTCCCGATTCATGGTCAAACAGACGTGCCGTCACGGCGTCAAAGTACGCATCCATCACATGGCGGTATTCGACGTTCCCAGTGATCTTGGCGAGCATCGCAAGCGCGGGCGCGCCATAAAGTGAATCCACATATGGGATGGGCGGGCTGTCCGCGTTTTGGGCATCCATGTACCATAGTTTCGATCCTTCCGGCGTGAGGGGGCCGGGTGTGGCCAGCCATTTGATCGAAGGTTCGATCATGGCGCGGTCGCTCTTGGCGAGATAGAGTTCGGCCCAAAGCTGAATCGGAAACAGGCGGTTTGGTCCGTCGGGATCCTCGCCGACCTGCCAATGGAGCCCCCGACCGTAGGCCAGCGACTGTTCCAAAAAAGAGGGGTCTCCTGTCGCCTTCCATGCGGCCACGACACCGGTGTACCACGTGACACGCAGCCAGAGGTGGCGTAGCGGTTCTGCCGCCTCCGATGGATCCAGCACAGGGTGGGCCAGTTGATATGAGTTTGCCTTGCGAAGAGCGTCCAGTATTTCGCGCTTCTCCAGTATCGTCTGACCGACATTCTTTCCCTCTGGGCCCATTATCCCCGCGTCCTCAGACTGAGGCTTGAGCACCGGCGGAAGGAGCAAGATCAAGCCAAGAATGGTCGGAAGCTTCATGGGGCGAACGAGTATCGCGTTTGGGGGTTTGCGAGCCCCGGGGCAAGCTCGGCCTCGATAACCCTTCAAGTTCGGTGACACGGGCTCAGCCTTCCACCATTGACGATTAACGCCCGCCTTCCAAGCGATTGACCTTCACGGCCCGATCAAAGCCCTGAGGCACAAGTATTACTAGGGAGCAGTGGAAGAGGGAGAGTAGCGGCTGGCATTGAAGACCAGGATACTGTTTCCCACCTCGTCAACCGGGTACGAGGCGTCCCTTGCCGCGCTCTTGTAGCAGAGTTCGGCGGGATTGGCATAAACGTGTCCCGTTGGATCGTCTCCTCCGGTGACATCCGGTCCGATGGCCGGCCACGGCATCTTGCCCCACCAACGTGGCTTCTCGGAGAGATAAAACGAAGCCGGCAACCTGTGGTCGGCCGGGACTGAATTTGCCAGCTGGCCCAGGCCGCTCGGCATCTCTGACGCGTTCCACTGCGCGTGCTGGGTTACCGTGTCATAGTTTCCCCAACGCACAAGCGTTCCTGCCACCCTTGGGTCATCCTTTAGCGGCGGCCTAGAGTTGCCCTCGCTCCCCGACCAGCCCAGAAGGTATATCGCGGTGTTGCCGTTCTTGCCGCCTGTTGGCGCGCACTCGTAGGTGTCGTGGTAGCCCGGCTTTCCAAGCACATTCCCGACCAGGTTGAAGTAGCGCGAGCCCGTGAATAGGTTAATCGGGACCGTCGATCTGGCCATGCCGGGCTCCCACCCGATGAACTGGTTGCGGAACGCCGTGATTAAGTTGTGGGTTCCGTGGATGTAGTCGGCGATGAACCCTGTCGAGTCATTGCCCTCGATGAGTATCATGTCCGCGCCCGCGGCGTGCATGACATTGGCGGCCAAGAACCAAACCCGTATCTTCGTCCTCCGCGCGTAATCGTCCGCATAATAGTCGTCGACCGTGTAGTTGTAGCCGAAGACCGTCCCGGCTCCGCTTCCGTTGACGATCATTGGTGAGACCACGTGCTGAAAGATATTGTTCTCCACCAGGTTGTCCGCACCCATGTACGTCTCGACCCCGTAGCTCAGGAACCACTTGTTTTGCGTGCCGTAGAAATAGCTGTCGCGCACGACGCAATGGTTCGCGAGGTGAAACCACACGTGGTTGCGGTTGGTATTGAGGTCGCGAATCCCCTTAACCCAACACCGGGTCGCATTGTAAAGCAGGATTCCCGATTTCGATCGGCTGTTTAGGTGGTCGATAGAGAGATCCTCGATTCCCACACCACTGATGACTGAGTTTGCCCACCAGGCGCCGGGCTTCTGCGAGGACCTCCAGTTCGGCATGTAGAGCCCCGGCGAGATCGTGACCCGGTTTCCGCGTACAGCCGTCGCGAGCACCATCTGCATCTGGGCGCGCCCTTTGCGGCCGGCGCCACCCGGGCCCTCAACGCCGGAGATCCCCTTCTTCTGGCTCACCCAGATCGCCTCGCTTCCGGCATCGGAATCGTCGAGCTGGTCCAGGCAGATGATGCTCTTGCCCGGCATCAGGTTGGCCGCGCTGCTAAGGGTGATCTCGGTCGCGCCCTGCGCGTAGCCGTCGGTCCAGTCGGCGCTGTTGTTGGGTGTTGATGCGCTGTGGTCCTCGTAATGCGGAAGGCCGGCGTCGAAGTTCTTGATGCGGATGTCCGCGTCCGTGGCGTCCGACCCTTTGCCCTTCCTGTCGTCGCCCTGGGTGAAGATGAGAAACGTCCGGTCGGCGCCGGCGCCTCGCAATGTCACGTCGCCGTGGTTGGCGAAGTCGATGCTCGAGGAAAGTGAATAGGTCCCCGCGCTCAACAATACGACCTTCCCGCTGGGGCACGATGCGATGGCGCTGTTGATCTCCTCGGCCGTCGCCCCCGGCGCGACCGTCTTGCAAATTGTCGTCCGGTTGGGAATCCCTTCAGGGATTCCCGCCTTGGACCAATCGGCCGTGCGCTCGGGATTCAGAATGCCGCCCCATCCCTGGGCTTCCAGGAGCCCAGGGAGGCAAAGGCAAGCAGTGCAGATCGCCGCCGCTGATAGATTTATTTTTCTGCTGTTTCTTGCGCTTTTCATGATCTAAAGCTGACGGGTCGCTTGGTGGGTTGAGCCTGAGACTGGGTCCATGTACGACCTTTCCTTGTTGCTGGAAGGTCAAGATGCGAATCCGCGCGCCGGCCAAAAAGGGGTCCATTATTAGACTCTCGAAAGGGTATATCCCTGGCGTCTTGGGCACGAAATTGTCATTCCGCGCCGCCGTTACCAGGCTGGTCGAAGATCAGCTTCACGAAGCCGAGTCGGTCATTTGGCAGTTGGACGGCAGGCCGCACTCATTGTCTCTCTATGTCGAGTTCGCCTTGGTCAACTACCGCAAACCCCTCACGCAGAAACTCCTCGCGGAAGGCATCGGACGCCTGCGACGATCAAGCGCGGCTGGATCGCTTTCGGTGATTTGAAGCCGACCAGAATTGGTAGCCCGCGCCGACCGCAAAGGAGAAAATCGCCAACCGTGGACTGACGCCGCTGTTGAGGAAATACCAATACCCCCAAACGCACAACGGAATGTAAAAAAGCACCCCCGTCACTATCCCGGGCGAATAGCGATGGGAACGGATCATGCCTCGCGCGTGAAACACTCCGTTGCAGGCGAGTGCGGCCATCAAGCCTAGCCAAGCGGAAACACCGCGCGAGGAAGTGGGTCCGAAAATCCCGAGCCATAGTGCGAACAATAATAACAGTGCATTGACGACCACGACAAAACGTACGCTAAGGCTAGCGGCGAACTCAGGCCGATACAGCCGGTACCAAGCCAAGAAGCCACCTGGCCAAGCAAACTCTTCGAAGACATGAAGCGCCACGCAGATCGCTGGCAGCCAATACAAGAAAGTCATGAAATTCAAAAAGCCTCAAACAGTTTGGGTTAGCGACGGGTTCGAATCCCTCCCTCTGCGCCGATTTTCTGCGAAATCGGTTGGCCCTTTCCCGCCGTTGCGCGCCCCAATCACGGTTTGGCCATTAGGACCGTATGTACGGCTGTTCCGAGCGAATTGATGGTGATTGGCTTGAGCAAAAGCTGCCGAATGCCCGCCGCTTCGGCTCGATCGGACATGAATGCCGCGGAGTAGCCGGTCATCATGATGACCGGCAGACCCGGCCGGATTTTCTTGAGCAGGGTCGCGAGAAGCTCACCGCTCATCCCCGGCATGGTCTGATCCGTGAGCACGAGCGCAAAGCGGTTAGGATCAGCCAGCACCATGGCGAGGGCCGCCGGGGGCTCCGTTGCGAACTCGACCTTGTAGCCGAGTCCATCGAGAGCCTGCTGGATCAGCTGTGCGATCGTCTCCTCATCGTCGACCACCAGGATCCTCTCGCCATGTCCGCGTGGTGCCGGACCCTCCTTGGCCGGAGCCAACTCCACCTCGCCTGCGTGCATGGGGAAATACAGCCGGAACATCGTGCCCTCGCCGGGATTGCTGTGGACCGTGACGGCGCCGCCGTGGCTGTCCATGATACCGTGGACCACCGATAGTCCCAAGCCTGTCCCTTCGCCGGATGGCTTTGTGGTGAAGAACGGCTCGAAAATCCGCCGCAGCGTCGCTTGGTCCATGCCGCACCCGGAATCGCCGACGGACAGGCGCGCGTAGACGCCCGGCTTCAGGCGCTGCTCCGCTGCTGCCTGGGGCAAATCGACCACCCAGCGCTCGAGCTTCACCTGAAGCCGGCCCGTTCGGTCCTTCATCGCGTGCCAGGCATTGGTTCCGAGATTCATCAGGATTTGGTGGATCTGGGTGGCGTCGGCGAGCACCGTCGGCGAATTCTTCGCGAGCGCCGTCTCAAATTCAATGCTCGAGGGGATTGTTGCGCGCAACAGCCTGAGGCTCTCCTCGACGACCGGGAGCATGCTGATCAACCGCCGCTCATGTGGCTGCTGCCGGCTGAAGGTGAGAATCTGCCGTATCAGATCGGTGGCGCGGCTTGCCGCCTGCAACACCGCGCCGAGGTGCGCGTGCACCTCGGGATTATCCTTGAGAACCATCCGCGCGAGTTCGGTGTAGCCGACTATCGCGGTGAGGATGTTGTTGAAATCGTGCGCGATCCCGCCCGCGAGCGTGCCGATGGCTTCCATTTTCTGTGCCTGCCGGAACTGCTCCTCCAACTTCTTTCGCTCGGTGATGTCCTGCGCGACAGCGATGATGAAATCGGGCTTTTCGCCCGGCGACCACATCGCCGACACGGTAAGGTTGACCCAAACCTCGGAACCGTCGTCCCGCACGTATCGCTTCTCCCGGGTAGACTCGCGAATGGTGCCCGCTCTCAGCTGACGAAACGTTTCCAGGTCCTCAGGTTGGTCCTGTGGATGGGTGATCGCGGCAAACGTAAGCCGCTCAATCTCCTCGCGGCTGCGGCCCACAATATCGCAGAAACGCTGGTTGACCTGCAATAGCCTGCTCGTCGCCGCGTCGGCCTGCGCGACGCCGACTGCGGCCTGCTCGAATAGTGCCTTGAATCGTTGCTCGCTTGCCCGCAGCGCGCTGTCGGCCTTTGTGCGCCCAGTGATGTCCTGTGCCGTGACGACGATGCCGATCACCTTGCCGTCCTTGTCGAATACCGGAACCTTGTCGGTCTGGACCCAAATTTCTCCGCCGTCCCGGCCGCGAACCGTCTCGACGATCCCCAGCTTGGGCACTCTCGACTGGATTACTTTCAGGTCATCCGCAAAAAACTTGGCGGCTTCGTGCGGATAAATTTCGGCAGAAGGCTTCCCCTCGATCTCCCCAATGGGCTTGCCGGCGGTCTCGGCGACCCGTTGATTGACCCGAAGTATCCGGTTTTCGGTGTCCTTGAACCAGATCATTGCCGGCATCATGTCGAAGAGCACCCGCAGCTCCGCTAGCTGCCGCTGCGCCTCCTTGTCGGCCTGCCTTCGCTCCCGGCGCAGCCGGCTCTCTGCGATCGCGTGAGTCACGGCCGCGCCCAGGCGCGCCAGACGGTCTTTCATCAGGTAGTCCGCGGCGCCATTTTTCATTGCTGCCACCGCTGTTTCCTCGCCGATGGTGCCAGACACGAGGATGAAGGGCACCTCCAGGCCGCGCTGCCTCAATAGTTCCAGCGCGCGCAGGCCGTTGAACTGCGGCATCTGGAAATCCGACAGCACGAGATCGAGTCCGCTGTCGAGACGCTCGAGATACGCACCCTCCGTGTCCACCCGCTGCCAGTCGGGCTCGAATCCGGCGCTGCGAAGCTGAATCAGCGCCAGTTCGGCGTCTGCTGCATTATCCTCGACAATCAGGACCTTGAGCGGCTTCGCCATGGAATAAGGCTAATCGGTCACCTTTGGGGGTTGGTTGAGCGTCTGCCAGTATAGCCCGAGATTTCGGACGGCTTCGGTGAACCGCTCGAAGTTAACCGGTTTCACGATATAGCTGTTTACTCCGAGCTGGTAGCTCTCGACCACGTCCTTCTGTTCCCTCGATGAGGTGAGCACGACGATCGGGATCATTCTCGTCCGCGGGTCGCCCTTGATGCGCTTCAGCACGTCGAGCCCGTCGACCTTCGGCAGCTTCAGGTCAAGTAGGATCACCTTGGGCATGTCGGCGATCCGCCGCGCGGCGTGCGTGCCCTCGCAGAAAATATAATCCAGCGCCTCGGCACCGTCTCGGGCTACATGGATGCGGGCGGAAGGATTGGCCTCGCGAAGCGCGAGCAACGCGAGTTCCAGGTCCTGCGGGTTGTCCTCGACGAGCAAAAGGTCTGCGAAATCAGGTTCATTCATGTCTTGGTCTCCGTTTCAAGTGTGAAATAGAACGTGGACCCGCGGTCGACGGTCGAGTCCGCCCATACGCGCCCGCCATGCCGGTGGACGATGCGTTGCACGATGGCCAGCCCGACGCCCGTGCCTTCATAGTCCTCCGCGCGGTGAAACCGCTGGAAAACGCCAAAAAGCTTGTCGGCGTAGCGCATGTCGAATCCGGTGCCGTTGTCGCGCACGAAATAGGTCTCGGTGCCGTTGGTTATTGCGCACCCGATCTCCACCACCGCCAATTCCCTCTTCCGGGTGTATTTCAGCGCATTCGAGAGGAGGTTGAGCCAGACCTGCTTCAAGAGCGCGGGATCGCCGGAACTGGCGGGCAATTCTCCGATGCGGACCTCGATCTTGCGGTCCGTCCATGGAAACCCCAATTCCTCGAGCACGGCGTGCACAAGCGCGCCGGTGTCGAACGATCGTTTGCTCAGTTCCTGGCGATTGAGCCGCGCAAACGTCAGCAGGTCATCGATCAGTGCGCCCATCTTCTGGGCGCCCTCGCGAATCGTCTTCAGATAGCGTCGGCCGTCGTCGGGCAGCTGCGGACCAAATTTGTCCAGGACAACCTGGGAATATCCGTCAATCGCCCGCAGCGGAGTTCGCAGGTCGTGTGACACCGAGTAGGAGAAGGCCTCCAGTTCACTATTTGCGGCCCTGAGCTGCATAGTTCGCTCGTCCACGCGCTGCTCAAGATCGGAGTTGAGCCGCTGGATGATTTCTCCCTGCAACACCGCCGCCTTAGACAGGGCCTCCTCCGCCCGCTTCCGGGCGCTGTTGTCGGTTCCGATCAGCAGATAGCCGATGATCTCATCCCGCGCATCGCGGAGCGCCGTGACCGACACGATCGCCGGAAAGCGGCTCCCGTCCTTCCGGATCTTGGTCAGCTCGTAGATGTCTTCGATTCCGCGCGAGGCTTTGAACACCATGGCGTCGAAACCCGGCGCAATCGGAGTGGCTAACTCAACGCTCAACGATTTCGCGCGCGCGATCAGCTCGCCGGGATCATGAAGATCAGCCGCCGTGAACTTGTTCATCACTTCAGCCGCCTTGTAACCCATCATTCGCTCAGCGCCGACGTTGAACAGTTGGATGACGCCTTTCTCGTCGGTGGCGATGCACGAGAAATAGGCGCTGTTGAAAATGGCATTCTGAAGCGCTCCTGCCTTGACCAGCGCCTCTTCCGCCCGCTTGCGGGCGCTGTTGTCCGTTCCAATCAGGAGGTAGCCGATGATACCGTCCCACTCGTTGCGCAACGCCGTCACTGAAACCACGGCCGGGAAACGGCTGCCGTCCTTGCGGATGTACGTTAGCTCGTAGATGTCCTCGATCCCTCGCGAGGCCTTGAAGACCAGGGCCTCGAAGCCGGGCGTGATCAAGGTCTCCAGCTCGAGACTCAGCGCCGCGGCGCGCTCTATCAGCTCCTGGGAATCAGAAATGTCTGCCGGAGTGATCTTGTTCAGGACGTCGGCGGCCGTGTAGCCCAGCATGCGCTCGGCGCCGACATTAAAGATCTGGATCACACCCTTCTCATCGGTGGCTATGCTGGAGAAGTTGGCGCTGTTGAAAATGGCACTCTGAAGCGCTCCTGCCTTGGCCAGCGCCTCTTCCGCCCGCTTTCGGGCGCTATTGTCCGTTCCAATCAACAGATAGCCGATGATAGCGTCCCACTCGTTGCGCAGCGCCGTCACCGAAACAATCGCAGGGAAACGGCTTCCGTCCTTGCGGATGTACGTTAGCTCATAGATGTCCTCAATCCCCCGCGAGGCCTTGAAAACCAGGGCCTCGAAGCCGGGCGTTATCAAGGTCTCCAGCTCGAGACTCAGCGCCGCGGCGCGCTCAATCACCTCTTGGGGATCAGAAATGTCTGCCGGAGTGATCTTGTTCAGGACGTCGGCGGCCGCGTAGCCCAGCATGCGCTCGGCGCCGACATTAAAGATCTGGATCACACCCTTCTCATCGGTGGCTATACTGGAGAAGTTGGCGCTGTTGAGAATAGCGGCCTGCAAGGCCCCCGTCTTGAGCATGGCCTCTTCGCGTCGGACCTCGGTTACCACCTCCGCCACGCCGGTTGCAAACGGTTCCATTTCTCTGCCTGATGAAAATAGCGGCTCCATGAAATTAAATTGGTGCTGTTCGGGCCGCGAAATGGCCGCAAGTGCGGCCGAATGCGTGCCTTCCGTCAGCGATGAGAGGTAATTGCGGGCCTGGGATGGGTTGTTAACCTCGATGAAGGATTCATGTTATTAGTATACGCGCCACTGGAGGAGTTGCCATTTTATGGCACAAAGCACCCAAACACGAAGTATATCGCCCCGCGGGTTGTCATCGGGAACAATGCGTTGCGCGGCCAACTTGTTAGGGCTGTCTTAGCGGGCTCGTGTGGAGACCCGGCCATGGCGGGAAGGCCGGATAGCGGCGGCAACGGCATTTCGGCTATGCAGGTGTCCCCGGTTTCCCGGGGATCGACCGCAAGAATTGAAGGGAATCCGCGCCAAATGGTGTTATACTCCTCAAATCCCCTACAATGATGAAGACCTTGCGACTCCTGCTCCTGCCCGTGGCGCTCTCCTGCAGCCCGATGGCCGCATTCGCGCAATTCGCCACCCCCGAATACGAGGCGATGAAGGTCATCCAGACCGAGGCGCCGGTCTTCCCGAAGCAGGTGCTCACCCTTGGCCTCCGGAACGGCGACGTGCGCGTGGCCATACAGATCGATGCTGACGGCGTGTTGACGGATTACCTGGTCACGGCCTACACGCACCCGGATTTTGCGGACGCCGCGGTCGCCGCGATCAAGAAATGGCGGTTTGTGCCGGCGCGGATTCACGGGTTGACCCGGGGCGCGACGGCCGACCTCAACTTCAGGTTCGAGGCCGAAGGCATCGTCGTGGTGGACCTGACCGTCCTCACGATATCCGAGCTGATCCATTTCAGGATGGTTCCCGGCGCCATGTCCTTCAGCGCATGCACCCTGGGCCAGCTGGACCGGACCCCGACGCCGATCAAGATCGTCAAGCCCGTCTATCCGGGGAGGCTTGCGCGCAGCAGCCACGGGGGCCACGTCACGGTTGAGTTTTACATCGACGAGCAGGGCCGCGTTCGGCTGGCGTCCGTCGACCGCCAGACAATCGAGGCGAACGAGGAGCTGGCAGCCGCTGCGGTGACGGCGGTGGAGCAATGGCAGTTCGAGCCGCCGCTCATGAACGGCAGGCCCGTGCTCACGCTGGCGCAGCAGGACATCAGCTTCAAGCCGGCGCACTAGCTCAGCAGCGGGACGTTTCGCGCAGGAAGCCCGCCAGCTGCACGCGCAATAGCTGGCGGGCGCGATACAGGCGGGTCTCGACACCCCGTTCCGAGCATTCGCAGATCGCCGCCATCTCGCGGTAGGACAAATGCTCGTAGTGGTGGAGCAGGATGGCGACCTTTAGGTCGTGGGGGAGGGCGTCGATCGCGGCGCGCACGGCCTCGAGGGACTCGTCCCTGGCGAGCGCGGCGTCCGGGCTTGCGTCGCGGGAGGCGAGTCCCGCGACACCCGGCTCCGAGGGCGCGTCAAGCGCGACCGTGGGATGCCGGCGCTTCCAGCGGTGGTGGTTGTGGCAGAGGTTGGTGAGCGCGGTGAAGAGCCATGCGGCGACGTTGGTGTCGGCCCGCAGCCGCGCGCGCTGCTGGTAAAGCCGGACAAAAACCTCCGCGACGAGATCGTTGGCGTCCGTGGAGTTCTGGACGTAGCGGTAGGCGAATCCCTGGAGGGGGCGCTGCCACCTGGCGATCAGCCTGTTGAGCGACGCTGCGTCTCCGCGCTGGAGGTCGATCAGGCTCGCACGGTCGGTGGCGGGGTCGGTGGACACGGCGCGCGGGGCTGCGCTCAGTTGGTCAGGCGGCGGGTGGGGGATTCGGCGACGGAGACAATTCCGAGATACTGCTCGCGCTGCCGGGGAGTCATCTCGCTCGCCGCGGCCAGCACGAGCCGGCGGGTCGAGTCGATGCACTCCTCGCTGATGCTGCGGCGGGCCTCTACGAAGCGCGCAAATTCGATGAAATCGACGCGGTCGGTGGTGCGCCGCGTATTCTCAAAGGCGGCGAACTCGGCCTTCATCTGCGCCACCTGCGCGGCGAGAGCGCGAAGGCGGGGGCTCGAGGCCTGGTGCAGTTCGCTGATGCGCGCGAACTGCGCGTCGCTCAGCCGTAGCTCCTGCTTCATCCATGCGAGCTGGCCATCGAGCGAATCGGGGTCGGCGGGCTCGTGCAGCCGGAAAAAAGCCACGTGCGCCGTCACGCCGACCGCGATGCCTAGCATAAGAACGAGGGCGCCGCGCTTCATGGCAGCGTGGCCTCCGGGCCCGCCTTGAGCAGGGGGTCGATGAGCTGGAGGTAGCTGCGCGCAAGCTGCGCGCTGTGCTCGCGCTGCACCCGATTCAGGCGCACCTCGGCGAGAAAGAGACCGAAGAGCGCGCAGCAGGTGACAAACAGGATGGCAAATGGCGGCCGGGAGAGCCACGCGTCGACCTCGCTCCAGAAGCCGGCGCCCTCAGTTCCGGCGGCCGCCGAGAGCGCTATTCGGCGCCAGACCTCGGGGGCGAGGTTGGGGGCTGGGTCCGCAGGCTCGTTCCAGCGATCGAGGAGCGGGTCGAGGGGATCGGGTGGGGTGGTCATTGGGGATAGATTGACGGCAGAGGGCCTAACACCAGGGGGGCCCTGTGCCCTTCAGGAATGTGCCAACCTCAGGCCGGCGGGCGGCGTGGATGGCGGGCCTCAGGTCTGCTTCTTGTCATAGAAGACGCGGACGTCCAGGGACTCTCCAGGCAGCAGCTCTTTCGCGCGCTTGAGCGCGTTCCGGGTCGCGACGGTTGGGTTGGCCTCCGCCGGGAAGATGTTCTCCCTTCCGATCTGCTGCAGGAGCCCGCTGTTCTCCAGCACGCGCGTGACGTCGGGACTGCTCCCGCTGATCAGCAGGTAGCGGCCGGTCGCGCGGAGGTAGTCGTGCAGGTACTCCATCGCCATGACGGTCGATGCGTCGAGGTGGCGCGCGTTCTTCATCCGCAGGATGAAGACGCGGATGTTCTGGTTGTCGGCGAGGCTTCGGACCTGTTCCTGAAAGAGGTCGGCCGCGCCGAAGAAGAGCTCGCCCTCGACGTGGATGATCGAGATCTCGGGATGCTGGCGCTGTGCGGGGTCGTCCAGGGCGACGAGGTTGCCGCTATCGTTGATGGCGTACTCGACGAGGATGGGCGTGCTGGTCTTCCTGAGGAAGAGGGTGAGCGAGACCCCGATTCCAACGTAGATGGCGGTGTCCAGCCTCAGGAAGAGGCAGGAACCCAGCGTGACGACGAAGACGACCAGGTCCGACGGCGTCGACCGGCACGAGATCCTTATCTGGTGCCAGTTGATCATGTTGAACCCGATCCGGATCAGGTGGGCGGCCAGCGCCGCGATGGGTATGAAGTTGAAGACCGGGGTGATGAAGGTGAGGACGCCGAGGACGACGACACTGCTCAGCATCGACGACATCTGCGTCCTTGCTCCGCTCTGGTAGTTGACGGCCGAGCGGGCAAACGACGACGAGCCGGGCACGGCCCCGAAGAACGCGCACGCGATGTTGGCGGCGCCCATCCCGATCAGCTCCTGGTTCGGCTCGATCTTCTGGCCGCTCCTCGCGGCGAGCCCCTTCGTGATCGACGCGGCCTCGAGCATGCCGAGGATCGAGATGGCGATCGCGGTGCCTGCGAGCTCGGGCAGGAGGTGGAGCCGGCGCGGGCCGATGGGAAGGCCCGCGAACACGGGGATGATCTTGGTCAGCGAGCCCTCGTCGCGGACCAGCTTGAACGGGACCGCCATGTGCGGATAGAGGACGGTGAAGAGCTTTGCGCCGATTCCCAGGAGAGCGAGTCCGATGAGCGCCTCGGGCCAACCGTGGCGGAACTTCCGCACCAGCCAGAAGATCGCGAAGGTGAGCGCGCCTATCCCGATCGCCCAGGGGTACACCTGTGCGGTGCCCAGGTCGAAGATGGCCTGCAGGACATTGGTCGAGAAATTCTGGCCCGCCTCCACGTCGTATCCGAGCAGGTTATGGAGCTGGCTTGCGATCAGCAGGATGCCTATCCCCGTGCTGTATCCCACGACGACCGAACGCGAGATGAACTTGGTGATCTCGCCGAAGTTCAGAAGCCCCGCAAGGAGCTGAATCACGCCGATGACGAACGCGAGGAAGACCGCAAGCTGGAGCGGCGTGAGCCCGATGGATGAGTTCGCGGCGATTGTCGCGGCGATGATGAGGCTGATCGAGCTCGTGGGCCCGAACACATGGTGGCGCGAGGAGAAGAAGAGCGACCCCACGAATCCCCCGATGATGACGGAGGCGATCACGGGCTGGGGCGGCAGGTTCAGGATCAGCGAGAACCCTATCGCCTGGGGGATGGACACGAGCGTCACCGTGGCGCCGGCGACGAGGTCCGCCCGGAACTTCTCCCAGGAGTACCGGCGGAGCTCCCCCACGAACGGCAGCCGCACCCGGAACATGTGCGATCCCATCGCTGCGACCTCCTCGGTGAGCTCCGTCACACTATCCATGGGCAAGGTCTCTTTATGGCCGCCGGCGCGCGCAAGCGCGATCTTTTTGAGCCTGCGGCCGGCCGTCGGCCGTTTAACGGGAGTGTCACCGGCGCGTCACGTGATTGTAACACGCGGAGGTTAGGATAGGGGACCTCCAGACGCTCAGACAAGACCAACACGTGTCGCCCTCTTCCCATGCCTCCCAACACCTCCAAATGGCTTGCCCTCCTCGGTGCCGTCTCGGCCCTCGGCGCGATCCCGGCCTCGGCCCAGATGCTCATAAACGGCGCCGGCGCCACATTCCCCCAGCAGATCTACACCAAGTGGTTTGACGAGTACCGGAAGATCGATCCGTCCGTCAGCTTCAATTACCAGGGCATCGGCTCGGGCGGCGGCCAGAAGCAGATCCTGAACGAGACGGTCGATTTCGGCGCCTCGGACGGCCCGATGTCCGACGACAACCTCGCCAAGGCCCCGAGGGCCCTGTGGCACATCCCGACCGTGGCGGGCGCGGTCGCCGTGAGCTACAATCTCGAGGGCAATCCGCAGCTCCGGCTGGACGGCCCAACCCTCGCCGGCATCTTCCTGGGCAAGGTAACGAAGTGGAATGACCCGGCGATCGCCTCCCAGAATCCGGACGTGAAGCTGCCAGCCGACGAGGACATCGTCGTCGTCCACCGCTCCGACGGGAGCGGCACCAGCTTCATATTCACGGATTACCTGAGCAGCGTGAGCCCGGACTGGAAGGAGAAGGTTGGCAAGGGCGTGTCGGCCAACTGGCCCGTCGGCCTCGGTGGCAAGGGGAATGCGGGGGTTGCCGGGCAGGTCAAGCAGACTCCGGGAGCGATCGGGTACGTCGAGCTCGTCTATGCGCACGAGAACAAGCTTCCGTTCGCCGACATGAAGAATTCCTCCGGCGCCTACATAACGCCGACCGTCGCCTCCGTCACGGCGGCGCTGGCGGCCGCCGTCATACCGGACGACTTCCGGTTCTCGATGGTGAACTCACCCGGCGCAGGCGCCTACCCGGTATGCGGGGCGACTTGGCTGCTCGTTTATGCCGATCAGAAGGACCACGCGAAGGGCGAAAAGCTCGTCCAGTTCCTCAAGTGGGCCTATTCGGACGGAGAGAAGCTCGCTCCCGGCCTCGACTATGCGCCGCTGCCCGACGCCGTCCTTAAGCGCGCCCTTGCAAGGGTTGAGAGCATCAAGTACTGACGGGGCCCGAAAAAAGGCGGGCGCGGTGAATGCCCGCAAACTCGTCAGATGAGCAACCCGTCCTCCGAATCCATCCTTCCCCCGCCCGGTTCGAAGTTTCCGAACATCGCATTCAAGTGGGCGGCTGCGTTTGCCGCACTGATGATCGTCGTGCTCATCATCCTTGTGGGCTGGGAACTTTATGCCGGATCGCGATTGTCGCTGTCAAAGTTCGGCGCCGGGTTCCTTTGGAGCTCCGAATGGGACCCCGTCGCCGAGAAGTACGGGGCGCTCCCGTTCATCTTCGGGACGCTCGTCTCGTCGCTCCTGGCCCTCATGATCGCCGTGCCGCTCGGAGTCGCCACGGCGCTTTTCCTCACCGAGCTCGCCCCGCTGCGGCTGCGCCAGCCGATCGTCATGGCAATCGAGATGCTGGCAGCGGTCCCCAGCGTCATCTTCGGGCTCTGGGGCATCTTTGTCCTCATCCCCTGGCTGCGGGACCACCTGTTTGTCTGGCTAAAGCATTCCCTGGGTTTCCTGCCCCTTTTCCAGGGGCCGATCTACGGCGTCGGCATGCTCGCGGCGGGCATCATCATAGCGATCATGATCCTGCCAATCATCACCTCGATCTCGCGCGAGATCCTGCGCTCCGTTCCGAATCTCCAGCGCGAGGCGGCATACGCTCTTGGGGCGACGAGGTGGGAGGTGCTCAGGATAGCGGTCCTCAGCTACGCGCGCAGGGGCCTGTTCGGCGCCGCAATCCTCGGCCTCGGCCGCGCCCTTGGCGAGACGATGGCCGTCACGATGGTGATCGGAAACCGCCCGCAGATCAGCGCGTCTCTCTTCGCGCCGGGCTACACGCTCGCGAGCGTAATCGCCAACGAGTTCACGGAGGCGACGACTGACCTCTACCTCAGCTCCCTTTTCGAGCTGGGGCTGGTGCTTCTCGCCGTCACGATCCTGGTCAACATCGCCGCGCAGATCATGCTGAAGAGCATGACGGGCAGCGGCTCCGGCAAGGTCGCCTGAGGCCATGGACGTCTCTCCCTACCTGCCGACCCCGGGATACTCGCGGTGGCGCAAACAAAAGAGCGGCGCCGTGACCGGTGTCCTCGTCGTGTGCGCGCTTGCGGTCATAGCGCCGCTCTTCCTGGTCATCTACTTTCTCGTCGTGCGCGGCTACAGCTCGCTTGACTGGAGCTTCTTCACCCAGCTTCCCAAGCCCACCGGGGAGGTGGGCGGCGGCATGGCCAACGCGATCGTCGGAACGGTGACCCTCCTCGCGATGGCGACCGCGTTGGGGGTGCCCTTCGGCGTGTTCGGGGGGATATATCTTGCCGAATACGGTTCCGACCGCGCAAACGACTGGATCCGGTTCGCGGCGGATGTGCTCAACGGCGTCCCTTCCATCGTCTGGGGCATGGTGGTGTACCTCATCCTCGTCGTCCCTTTCAAGACGTTCTCGGCCTATGCAGGCGGCGTCGCGCTCGGGCTCATGATGGTGCCGCTCGTCATGCGGACGACCGAGGAGGTGCTTGTCCTCGTGCCCCAGAGCTACAGGGAGGCGGCCCTTGCCCTGGGGATCGCGCGGTGGAAGGTTATCGTGGTCATCGTCGTCAGGACGGCCCTCAAGGGGATAGCGACCGGCGTCATCGTGGCGCTGGCGCGCATAGCGGGCGAGACAGCCCCGCTCCTGTTCACGGCCCTCGGGAACAATTTCTGGAACCACAACCTGAAGGAGCCGATCTCCGCGCTGCCACTCCAGATCTTCGCCTATTCAATCTCACCCTACGACGACTGGCACAGGCAGGCATGGGCCGGGGCGCTCGTCCTCATGGCTTTGATCCTCGCCCTCAATATTACGGTCCGCGTAATGTCGCGCGACCGGAAAAGCACCCTTTGACCGCCATGTCCACCCTCCCCGAAACGGCCCGGTCCCCCGCGGTCGCCGCGCCGCTCCGGGTCTCCGTGACGCCCGCGGCCGCCACCGTCGCCGACGTTCCCGTCGAGGCGGAGGAAATCGCGTTCGACGTCCGAAACTTCAGCATGTGGTACGGACAGCGGCAGGCGCTCCAGGAAATCACGATCCGGATCTCGGCGCGGAAGGTGACGGCCATCATCGGCCCGAGCGGCTGCGGCAAGTCGACCTTCCTGCGGGCGCTCAACCGCATGCACGACCTTACGCCGGGCACGCGCTTGGAGGGTTCGCTGAAGCATTTTGGCAATGATCTCTACGGCCCAGGCGTCGATTCCACCGCCGTGCGCAGGCGGGTGGGGATGGTGTTCCAGAAATCCAACCCGTTTCCGACAATGTCGATTGCGGAAAACGTGCTCGTGGGCCTGCGGCTGAACGGGGTGCGCGACCGCTCCGTCCTTCGGGAGCGACTCGAGCAGTCCCTGCGGATGGCCGCGCTCTGGGACGAGGTAAAGGATCTCCTCAATCGCCCCGGCACGAGCCTTTCGGGCGGCCAGCAGCAGCGCCTCTGCATCGCCCGCTCGCTTGCGGTGCAGCCCGACACGCTTCTCATGGACGAGCCGTGCTCGGCCCTCGACCCAATCGCCACCGCGAAGATCGAGGACCTGATCCAGACGCTTCGCGAGAAGTACACGGTCGTGATCGTGACCCACAACATGCAGCAGGCGGCGCGATGCTCCGACAGGACGGCCTTCTTCTACATGGGCCGCCTCATCGAATACGGCGAGACGCGTAACATCTTCACGAATCCCGGAAATCCCCAGACCGAGGCCTACGTCTCGGGCCGTTTCGGCTGAGACGGCGGCCCCAAGCCCTTTTGCGATGACCCACTACAACGAAGAGATGTCCCGGTTGAAGGAAAGCCTGCTCGCCATGGCCAGCCATGCGGAATCGGCCGTGACGCGGGCGATGCGCGCCCTGGTCGAGCGCGACGACCTGCTCGCCCAATCCGTGGTCGATGACGACAACATCGTCGACCAGTTCGAGGTCGACATCGACGACATCGCGATCCACCTGCTCGCCAAGGCGCCGGTCGCGACCGACCTGCGCCTGACGACCGCGGCGATGAAGATATCCCAGAACCTTGAGCGCGTCGGCGATTCCTCGGTGACGATCGCCCGGCGCGCGATCGAGCTGAATACGGAGCCGCAGCTCAAGCCCTACGTCGACCTGCCCCGGATGGCCACCATGTCGCTCGAGATGCTGCGGGATGCGATCTCGGCATTCATAAACCGGGAACCCGACAGGGCGCGCGCCGTCGTCCCCCGCGACCTCGAGGTGGACAACCTGAACCGGCAGCTGCACAGGGAGCTCTCGAGCTTCATGGTCGAGCGTCCGGCGACGATCTCGCGATGCCTGAACCTCATGGTCATTTCAAAGTGCCTCGAGCGGATCGCGGACCATGCGACCAACGTCGCCGAGGAGGTCGTCTACCTTTACGAGGCGATCGACATAAGGCATTCCGGCAAGAAAATTCATGAAGACAAAGATACTGGTAGTTGACGACGAGCCCGACGCGCTTGAGGTCCTGGGCTTCAAGCTGCGCGAGGCGGGCTACACTCCCATCTTTGCCAAGGACGGCACGCGGGCCATCGCGATCGCGCGGGAGGAGCATCCCGACCTCATCGTCCTCGACCTCATGCTCCCCGAGGTCGACGGGCTCGAGGTCTGCAAGATCCTGCGTCGCGACCCGTCGACGGCCTCGATTCCCGTGATCATGCTCACCGCGAGGGCCGCCGAGATGGACCGGGTCCTGGGCCTCGAGCTCGGGGCGGACGACTACGTGACAAAGCCCTTCAGCCCGCGCGAGCTGGTGATCCGCATCCGCAAGCAGCTGGCCCGCATGCGCGCGGGGGACGAGCCGGGGTCCCATCTGCGGATCGGAGAGATCCAGATCGACGTCCCGCGCCATGCGGTCCAGGTGGGGACGCGGGGGATCACGCTCACGGCGACGGAATTCAGGCTTCTCGAGATCCTGGCCCGCAGGAGGGGCCGCGTCCAGTCGCGCGACCGGCTGCTGCAGGACGTCTGGGGGTACGAGAACCCGATCGACAGCCGGACGGTGGACACGCACATGCGCCGGCTGCGCGAGAAGCTGGGGACCGCGGCGCAGCTCCTCGAGACCGTGAGGGGCGTCGGATACCGGTTTGCGGCGGAGGGGTGACACCCAAGGATGGAAGCGGCCCTGATCCTGCTAGGCGCAGCCGCCGCGGCGCTTGCGCTGGCCTGGGCCAGGGAGCGGCGGCTGCGGGGCGCCGACGCGGACAGGAACAGGCGCGAATTGGCCGAGCAGCGGGTCCGCCGCGAGGCGGAGCTCCGGGAACAGTCCCAGAGAACCTCGGCCCTGTTCGACCGCATGGTCGAGGGGCTGATCGTCGTCGACGCCGGCGGCCGGATCCGGCTTGCCAACCGCGCGGCGGCCGGCCTCTTCGGATTCAGCGCGTCCGCAGTCGGCAAAACGATCCTCGAGGCGACCCGGCACCACGAGGTCGCGGCGGTCGTGGCCCGCCTCGACCGGGAGCTCGAGGTCCTCGACTACGAGCTTCGGATCGACTCCATGGAGGCGCCCCGCTTCCTGCAGTTCAACGCGCTTGCGCTGCGCGACAGCGGCGGGGCCGGCGACGGGGCTATCCTCGTTTTCCACGACCTGACCCGCCTGCGGCAGCTCGAGGGGGTGCGCCAGGAGTTTGTGGCGAACGTGAGCCATGAGCTGAGGACTCCGCTTTCCCTCATCAAGAGCGCCGCGGAGACCCTGCTTGACGGGGGCAGCGCGGACCCGGCCACGCTGGCGCGATTCCTCAGCATCATCGACAAGCACGCGAACCGCCTCGCGCTCCTTATCGACGACCTGCTGCTGCTGTCCACGCTCGATTCCGGGGGGCTCCGGCTCAACAGGCAGCCCCTGCCGTTCAAGGACACGGTGCAGGACGCGATTGACGACCTCCAGCCACGCGCGCTTGCGCGCAGCGTGACGCTCGAAAACTCCGTTCCCGGCGCGCTCGTTGTCCTGGCAGACGACGACCGGATGCGCCAGGTCATCTTCAATCTCCTCGACAACGCCATCAAATACGGGCGCGCCGGGGGAAAGACCACGGTCGGGGGCCGGCTGCTGCCGAGCGGACGGATCGAGATCTCGGTCATTGATGACGGGCCGGGCATCCCGAAGGAGTCTCAGGAAAGGATATTCGAGCGGTTTTACCGGGTGGACAAGGCGCGCTCCAGGGAGCAGGGGGGCACGGGCCTCGGACTCGCGATCGTCAAGCACGTGATCCAGGCGCACGGCGGGGAGGTCCGGGTAGAGAGCACCCCCGGATCCGGCTCGGCGTTCGTCTTCAGCCTTCCCTCCCCGGCGGCGCCCCAGTGACGCCTCGAGGCTCAGAACACCTGGGAAAGGGCGGTAAAGGCGGCGCCCAGGAGGGCCGTCACGGGAAGCGTGAGCACCCATGCCCAGACGATCCGCTCGACGATCCCCCACTTGACGGCGCTCAGGCGCTTGGTCGCGCCGACCCCCATTATCGAGGTTGAGATCACGTGGGTCGTCGAGACGGGCACCCCTATCGTAGAGGCCCCGTAGATCACGAGCGCCGCGGTGGTCTCGGCGGCGAAACCCTGGACCGGCTGAAGCTTGACCAGCCTCTGGCCCATCGTCCGGATGATCCGCATCCCGCCCCCGGCGGTCCCGGCCGCCATCGTCACGGCGCACGCGACGACGATCCACTTCGGCACGACCCCAAAGACCGGGATCCTCAGGAACGCGGCCCAGCCGGGCAGGTGCTCGAAAAGCCCCTTGTGCGTCGCCGTCACCAGCGTGAGGGTCACGATCCCCATCGTCTTCTGGGCGTCGTTCGAGCCGTGGCTGAATCCCATGAAACCGGCGCTGGCAAGCTGGGCCTTGCCGAAGATGGCCGAGACTATCCTTGGGCGGACCTGGCTCAGGCACACCATGATGGTGCTCATGAGCAGCATGCCTCCAAAGAAGCCGATCAGGGGCGAGGCGAGCATCGGGAGGATGACCTTCGGCCAGAGGCCGGTCGACCAGCGCAGCACGTCCCAGTTGCCCCCGGAGCCCGCGAGCGTCGCGCCGCACAATCCGCCGATGAGCGCATGGGACGAACTGGACGGCAGCCCGAGCCACCACGTGAAGAGCCCCCAGGCGATCGCCGACAGGAGGGCGCAGAGGATGACGGCGATGGTGACCGCGTTCGTGTCGACGAGGCCCTTTCCGATCGTCGAGGCGACCGCGGTGCCGGAAAGCGCGCCGAGCAGGTTCCAGAACGACGCCCACGCGACGGCAAGGCGGGGGGTCAGCACCTTGGTGGAGATGACCGTCGCGATCGCGTTCGCGGTGTCGTGGAAGCCGTTGATGTACTCGAATACCAGCGCGGCGACAAGGACGATGGCGAGAAGCGTCATGGGGCGCTTCGCGTCACGACTGCTTGAGCACCACCTGGACGACGATCATCCCCGCGTTGCGGCACCGGTCTACAGCCTGCTCGACCATCTCGAAGAGCTTCTGGAGGATCACGAGCTCCTTGGCCCCGCAGGGCCCGTTGTAGAGCTCGCGAAGCTGGTCAAGCATCACCTTGTCGGCTTCGGCCTCCGCGAACTGCAGCCTGTCATTGGCCTCGCGGATCGACTCGATCGTGGTGCCGTGCCGGAGCTGCTTGACCATGAAGACGAGGGCCGCAGCCGCCTGGCTCATCAGCTCGGCCTGCCGCGTGAACATCCGGTGGGGGATGTCCCCCGGGTAGATCGAGAGGCGCTCGACGATCTTCTCCACCTGCTTCGGGATCCGGTACAGGGCGACTGACAGCGCCTCGATGTCCTCGCGGTCCATCGGGGTGACAAATGTCCTGCCCAGCGCCTCGGTCATGAGGTGCCGGATGCGCTTCTCCTTCCTGCGGGCCTGGATGAAGTCGTCCAGCCCCGCAGGCTTCTTTTCCCCGTCCATCTGGGCGAGGAACTTGACGAAAAGGTCGACGCTCACCTTGGCCTCGTCGGCGCCCCCCTCAAGCAGGTCGAAAAACACCTCGTTTCTCCCTATCAGCCGGTTGAGGAAATTCATTGGGGATGTTGCCTATGGAAGGGCGTGGCGGATGGCGACGAAAATTGCCCCGGCAGGCGCCTCAGGCCCCTCCGCGGAGGCGCAGCCAGAGGAGCCCGATCCATTCGTGGACCGCGAGCGTGCTTCTCTCCAGCGACTCGCTGTCGCATCCGAGGTCTCCCCAATGGAACAGCCGGTTCCCGCGCGACACGAAATCGGCTGGGCAGGGCGCGAAGTCGACGCCCGCCTTCCTGAAAAGATTCGCCGCGCGGGGCATGTGCCAGGCGGAGGTGACAAGGGCGACGCGCCCGTTTCCGGCCAGCCGGGCGACGGCCAGCGACTCGTCCTCGGTGTCGAGCGCGGTGTCTATCAGCGTGATCCGCGCCGGGTCGACCCCCAGCGACTCGGCAGCCCGCGCGAGCACGGCCGCGTGGGAGGGGCGCCCCGGCTCGCCGGGCCCGCTGACGACCAGCCGCGCGCCCGGAAGGATCCTCAGCAGCCGGACCGCCTCGACGATCCGTCCCAGGGCCGAGGACGAGAGCTGCCCCGTCGACGGGATGCCGGGCACGTCGCTGTGCCCGCCGCCCAGGACGACGACAAGAAGGCACCCGGCGATCGGCGCCGGGGCCGGAGCGCCCTCGGCGACCTCCGGAACCGCGGGATAGCGGTCCTCAAGGGGCCTCAGGAGCCCGTTGCTCACGACCTTGTTCGAGAAAAGGAGCAGCAATGCGGCCGCTGCGACGAGCAGCCCGCGCCCGGCCCTGGGCCGGCGGCGCGAAAGCAGGAGGCCCGACGCGAGCAGCGCCAGGCACAGCGGCAGCGGCATCAGCCAGAACGAGACGAACTTCTTTAGGCCGAACACCGCTCAGCTCTGCGGCTTAAGCTGGGCGATGATCGCGCCAAACTCGGGGACCCGCTTCAGGCCCTGAAGGTCGGGGTCGTGCGACATCCACTCGAAGTCGCGGTACCCGAGGCGCACCGCGTGGCGCAGGGAGCGCAACGCGTCCGAATTGCGTTTGCTCAGCGCGAGGCTGCAGGCGAGGTTGTAGTGGGCCGTCGCGTTTGCGGGCTGCAGGCGCACGAGCTTGCGGTCCATCTTGAGGCCGTCCGAGATCCTGCCGAGCTTGGTGTAGAGGCCGCCCAGGATCTCAATCACCTCGACGCATTGCGGGTCGTGACGCAGGACGGTCTCAAAGAACGCTATCTCAAATGTCGTGTCGCGCGTCGTCTCGTCGGGCATGGGGGGGCGGCGCTTTTTCCTCAGGCCCTCTTCGGGCAGGAGCCGGTGTCGCGCAGGGTGTTGCAACGGGCGCTCACCTGCAGGCGCTGGGAGACGGGGGAGAGCCCGAGCTTCGAGGAAACCGTGCTGCCGTACCACTCCATGAACGGGGCGCTGATCTCGAAGATGCGGTCGCAGTCGATGCAGACGACCTGTGCGATCTGGGTGCCCTGCTCCGCGTTCGGCATGTAGAATTTCTCGCCGCTGCCGATGTCGATCTCGCGCAGGAGCGCGCTCCTCGTCATGATGGGAAGCGTCCGGTAGACCGTCGCCCTCGAGACCGAGTCGTCTATCGACCGGGCGAAGTCGAGGAGCTGCTCCGCCGTGAAATGCTCCTTCCGGGCGAACGCGGCGTCGAAAATGGCCAGCCTCTGGCTGGTGACCCGGAGGCCTTTTTGAGCTAGGAATTTCCTGAATTTTTCCCGGGCCGAGGGGATGCTCACGGAAGGGAATGTCGCCCGCGGGGGGCGGTGCTGTCAATTCGATCCCTCCGGGCGCGCAATGGGGGATTGCGCGCGCCCGCGCGTCGGAGCTCAATCGCGCCCTGCACCCGATGATCGTTGGCATCCATCCCCTGGCCGGATTCGACAAGGTCCTGCACTACAAGGTGCCCGAGTCCCTGCGCGCGTCGGTGTCCGTCGGCTCGCTCGTGAGGGTCTCGGTCGGCCATGCCATGCGCCTCGGCGTGGTCGGCGCCTTCGGCCCCCCGGATGATTTTCCCGTGGACCGGCTGAAGCCGGTCGCCGAGGTCGTGTACCCGTTCCCCGCGCTGACGCCCGAGCTGCTCGAGCTCGCCCGGTGGATGGCCGCCTACTACGCGGCCCCGCTCGATTCGGTCATCGAGGGGATGATACCGGCCGCGGTGCGCCGCGGCGCGCGCTTGAAGGAGCGGCGGCTGCTCTCCGTCGCCAGGAAAATGCCGCGCGAGGAGCTCGCCGCCCTCGCGCGCAGGGCGCCGGCCCAGGCGCGGCTCTACTCCCTGCTCGAGGGTCAGATCCGGCCGCAGCCCAGGGGCCTGATCCTTTCCCGCACCGGGGCCTCGGCAGCGTCGGTGCGCGCGCTCGTCAACCGGGGGGTACTGCGCGAGGACACGATCCGCGTCGAGCGCGAGGGCTATGTCGACGACCTCGCCGGCGGGGAGCTGGTCGCCGCCCAGCCGCACGCGCTCAACGCCGAGCAGGCCGCCGCCGTCTCGGCGCTCGCGGGCCCCCTGGCCGGGGGGAAGTTCGGGGTGACGCTCCTCCACGGGGTCACGGGATCGGGCAAGACGGAGGTCTACCTGCGGGCTATCCAGGCAGCCCTCGAGTCGGGGGGCGGCGTGATCCTCCTCGTGCCCGAGGTCGCCCTCACGCCGCAGACGGTCGCGCGCCTGCGATCGAGGCTCGAGGCCATCGCCCCCGGGCACCGGTGCGTCGTCTGGCACAGCCACCTGGGCGAGGGCGAGAGGCTCGACGGCTGGCTCGCGCTCGCGTCGGGCGAGGTCCGCGTCGCCGTCGGCGCCCGCTCCGCGGTCTTCGCCCCGGTCCGCGACCTGCGCCTCGTCGTCGTCGACGAGGAGCACGAGCCCGCCTACAAGCAGGACGAGAGCCCCCGCTACCACGGCCGCGACGTCGCGGTGATGCGGGCGAGGCTGTGCGGCGCCCAGTGCCTGCTCGGCTCGGCCACCCCCTCGCTTGAAAGCCACGCCAACGTACTCGCGGGAAAATACCGGCTCCTCGAGCTCACCCAGAGGGTCGACTCGCGGAGCCTTCCGTCGTTCACCATCGTCGACATGCGGATCGAGGTGGCGCGCCAGCGCGGGGCGACGTCCCTGTCGCGCCCCCTCGCGGACGCCATGCACGCGAGGCTTGGGCGCGGGGAGCAGACCATCCTCTTCATCAACCGGCGCGGATATTCGTCCTCGATGCAGTGCCGCAAGTGCGGGTTCGTGGAGGAGTGCCCCCACTGCAGCGTCTCGATGACATACCACCGGTCGGACGAGACGCTTCGATGCCACCTGTGCGGCGAGCAGCGGCCGGCCCCCGTGCGCTGCAACCGGTGCGGGGCGCCGGACATCCGCTGGCGCGGGCTCGGCACCCAGCGCGTCGAGGAGGCGGTCAGGCGGGTGCTTCCCCGGGCCCGCATCGAGCGGATGGACACCGACACGATGGCCACGAAGAACCGATTCCGGGAGATTCTCGGCGACTTCCGAAGGGGGAAGATCGACGTCCTCGTCGGGACGCAGATGATCGGAAAGGGCCTGGATTTCCCCAACGTGACGCTCGTGGGCCTCGTGGATGCCGACCTCTCGATGCACATCCCGGACTTCCGGGCGAACGAGCGGACGTTCCAGCTCCTCGTCCAGGTCGCGGGCCGTTCGGGCAGGGGGGACCGGGCCGGCGAGGTCGTCGTCCAGACCTTCACGCCCGGGGCCGAGGCGATCCAGTTTGCGCGGCACGCGGACTACGCGGGCTTCGCCGCCGCCGAGCTCGCGGTGCGCCGCGAGTTCGGATACCCGCCCCACCGCCACCTGATCCGGCACCTCTTCCGCGGCGCGAATCCGGACAAGCTCAAGTTCTTCTCGGAGCAGTGGGCGAAGCGGGCCCGGGAGGCGCTCGGCAGGCGCGCGGAGATCCGGGGCCCGGCGCCGGCGCCCATCGAGAAGATCCGCGACGAGTACCGCTGGCAGCTCTGGTTTTTCGTCGACAGCGTGACCCGGGTGATCGGCGACCTTTCCCGCCTGAGGGACGCGTTTGAATGGCCGGAGGGCGTCACCCAGATGCTTGATGTGGACCCGATGAACCTTGTCTGATACGAAGGGGGCCATGCTCGTCCATTCCGTCTTTTTCTGGCTCAAGCCCGAGCTTGCGCCCGCCCAGCGCGCCCATTTCCGCGCCGAGGTCGAGAAGCTCTCCGCGATACGGTCGATCGAGAAGATCTACGTCGGCGCGCCCGCCGCCGTGCCGGAGCGCAGCGTGACCGACAAGACGTTCGACGTGGCCCTCACGATCCTGTTCGGGACCGCCGCGGCGCACGACGCCTACCAGGTCGATCCCGTCCACGTTGCGTTCGTCGAGGGCAACCGCGAGGCGTGGCTGCGGGTCCAGGTCTACGACTCGGGGGAGTGAGCGGGGCCCGCCCCCCTCCTGAAAAGGTAGTGGCTCACGATCCATTCCCCGCCGCCGCGGTAGCCCCAGAGCTCGGCGCAGCTCATGAAGAACACGCGCCAGTAGGCCCACCACCTGTCCGCATTCGCCGCGCCGTAGGCGTCGCGGAAGAGCGGCAGGATCTCGCCGCGGTGGGAGTCCATGTTGCCGAGCCACGCCTCCGCCGTCTTCTGGTAGTGGGTGCCGCTGACGACCCAGTCCGAGACGAGCGTCAGGTGCTCCTGGAACTGCATGAGGAGCTCGTGGGACGGCATCTGGCCGCCCGTGAAGAAATAGCGCGCCATCCAGTCGGTCTGGTCCCGTGCGACAAAATGGTAGGCGAGGCGCCTGTGGGTAAAGATGTGGACGAAGAGCAGGCCGTCGGGCTTCAGCCAGCGGGCGACGGCCGCCATCAGCGCCCCGAAGTTCTTCATGTGCTCGAACATCTCGACGGAGACGACGCGGTCGAACCGCCCCCCGGCGATGTCGAACGTGTTCATATCGCAGGTGATTATCCTGACGTTTGCCAGCCCGCGCTTCCTTGCCTCGGTGTCGATATGCTCCTTCTGGGTCCTCGAGTTTGAGACCCCCGTGATCCGCGACCCGGGGAAACGCTCGGCCAGATAGAGGGAAAGCGATCCCCAGCCGCACCCGAGCTCGAGGATCTCCTGCCCGTCGGCGATCCGGGCCCTCTCGACGTAGAGGCCGAGCATCGCCTCCTCGGCCTGGTCGAGGGTCTCGCTTCCCGCGGGGAAATAGCATCCGGAGTATTTGAGCCTGCGCCCCAGGCAATACTGGAAGAAGGGTGTCGGGACCTCGTAATGCTCCTGGTTCGCCGCCGCCGTGTCCTCGGCGATGGGCCGGCTCCTCAGGTCGGCGGCATAAGCCTCAAGGCGCGGTTTCCCGTCCCCCGCCGCCGACTCCCCGCTCAGCCGGCGAGCCAGGAGCCGTCGGATCCCGATCCTGACGAGCCAGTCGGGAAGGAGGTTCCTCTCGAGAAGGGCGTCGATCATTTGCGGGGCCCGCGGCGGGGCAGGGGAACGAAGGGGCTGGTGCGCTCCTGGTAGCGCCGGTAGGCCTCGCCTCTCGAGCGGAGTGACTGTTCCTCGGTCATGGGTATTCCGGTTACGCGCAGGAGCAGATAGAGGATGCACGCGGGGCTCAGGATTCCCAGCCAGCCCCAGGGGGAGGCGCAGCCGAATACAAAGTACGAGACCCAGACCAGCCACTCAAAAAAATAGTTGGGATGCCTGCTGTACCGCCAGAGCCCGGCGTCGCAGACCTTGCCTGCGTTTCCCGCGTCGCGCTTGAACATCGCCAGCTGGGCGTCGGACAGGGCCTCCCCGCTGATCGCCACGAGCCACAGGGCGGCCCCGGCCCACTCGAGGATCCCCAGGGCGGGTTCCGGATTCGAGCACGCCGCGAGAAACGGAATGCCGAGGAGCACGACCGACGCGGCCTGGAGCTGGAAGAATCCGGCCATCCTCGGCGCGAATCCGGACGCCCAGTCCCTGCGAAGCTGGACGTAGCGGCCATCCTCCACCGGATGCTTCCCGGCCACGCGGATGAGCAGGTGGGTCCCGAGGCGAAGGCTCCAGGCAAGCGCCATCGCCGCGATCATCGCCCGCCGCACCGGCCAGCCCGCCCCGAACAGGGCATAGGCGGCGGCGAGCGCCGCAAAGGCGTACGACCAGGCGATGTCGACAATCCCGAAGTTGTCGATCCGGCGGGCGAGGACGTAGACCAGGGCGAATGCCGCGCAGAGCGCCGCCAGCGCCTCCAATGAAAGCAGGGGAGCGCTCACCGGGCCGGGCGGGAGGCCAGGGCGGCCGCGATCGTCACGGCGACTCCCGCGAGGGCGAGGGCGGCCCCGAGCCAGCCGGGCCCCTGCCGCCGCGCGACGAGCACGTCCGAGAGTTTCCCCTCCCTCGGAACCTGGGAAAGCTCGGCCAGGCAGTACGACGACATCGCGATGTTGCCGAGGGCCATGATAGCCACGAACCAGGCGATCTTGGACGTCCACGACGTCTCCTTGTAGCACACCCAGACGTAGAAGGTCGTGAAGCCCCAGTAGGCGTCGAACATCGTCGCCACGAACCAGGGATGGGTCGCGACGGGCGCCGGCACCGCGAAAAGCGGGCATTGGAGCCCGGCCCACGTGGTGACCCAGATCATGGAGGCAAGCACGACGACGAAAAGGGCTCTGAGCGCCGTGATCATCCGCGCGGGCCCTTCAGAGGGAAAAATTGTTCGGTCGCGTGTGGACGGTCTGGACAACCGAGATGTTCCGAAGCGCGAAGGCAGCCTCGCAATAGGCGAGGTAGTAGGTCCATTTCCGCACGAACCGCTCGTCGAAGCCCAGCGAGCGCACATCGCCGATCCTGCCCGCGAACGCCTCGCTCCAGCGGCGGAGCGTGAGCGCGTAGTCCGCTCCCATGTCCTCGACGCCGTGCGCGACAAGGCCGCTTTCGCGCGACAGCAGATCGTTGACGCGGTTGAGCGAGAGCAGGAGCGATCCCGGGAAGATGTGCTTCTGGATGAAGTCGACGCCGCGCCGGAACTGGCGGTAGCGCGCGTCCGGGCAGGTGATGAACTGCATGGCTAGGAGGCCGTCCCGCCTGAGCGCGCGGCCCGCGACCCTGCAGAATTCCGGCAGGTAACGGTGGCCGAGCGCCTCGACCATCTCGATGGAGACCACCTTGTCGTAAACGCCCGAGATCTCGCGGAAGTCCTGGAGCTTCACGGTCACGCGGTCCCCGAGCCCCGCCGCCGCGACGCGCCGCGAGGCGAGCTCGTGCTGCTGGCGCGACAGGGTGACCGTGGTCACCCGGCAGCGGTGGGCCTGCGCCGCGTGGAGCGCCCATCCGCCCCATCCCGTCCCGATCTCCAGGACGTGCTCGTCCGGCGAAAGCCGCAATTTCCTGCAGAGCTGCTCGTTCTTCTCCCCCTGGGCCTCCTCGAGCGTGAGTCCCGGCCGGGTCCACCTGGCCGCCGAGTACATCATCGAGGGGTCGAGGAACAGGGAGAAAAAGTCGTTCGAGAGGTCGTAGTGCTCGCTGATGTTCCTGCGTGCGTTCGCCCTCGAGTTCGGCCGCATCCGGTGGCCCAGGCGGTTTGCGAGCCTGAGCAGGTTGAGAACGCACCCCCTTGCGAGCCGCGAGCCGGAAAGCGTCGGCGCGTCGTCGACATTGAGGATGAACCATCCGATGACGGCGACCAGGTCGGGAGTCGTCCAGTCGCCGTCGATGTACGATTCGGCGAAGCCGATGTCGCCCGAAAGGACGCATTTCCTGAAGAACCCCTCGCGGTGCACGCAGATCCTCGCCGAGCCCGCGACGCCGAGCGGCAGCGCCTCCGGGCCCGCGCCGAAATCGGCCGTCGCCCCCCCCGGCATGTCGAGCCGAAGCCGGCCGCGTCCCATGCCGGAAAGCGCGCCGATCACGGCGGAGCGGAACGCTGAAGGCCGGGACCTTTGGGCGTCAATGGCGGAGGCGTCGTAAAAACCGGGTTCTGATTCCATGTTTTCCTCAGGAAAGGGGGGCGCGCTCGATCGACTCGTGGGGCCGGTACAGGTCGCGCTGGTCGACGGCGCGGGACGCCTTGGCGAACCAGGGAACGCGCTTGATACGTAGCAGGAGGGCGTGGAGGTGGATGAGGGCGATCACCTTGACCGTGATGAGCGGGTACTTGAGCGAGTACCATGCCAGCCGGGCGCCCGTAAGGGGAAGGCGCCGCCCCGTCAGGGCGCTGGCGAGTGTCCTTTCGCCCTTGTCGAAGTCGTCGATCCGGATGGCAAGGCCCTCGTTCGGTGTCGGAAGCCGGAAATCGAACGCGACGTCCACGTCCGAAAACGGCGAGACGTAGAAATATTTTGGGATCCTCGCCTGGAACGACGGCGCGCCCGGCGACCTCGCGAGCGCGTCCGGGCCGAGGAAGTAGGGTTTCATCTCCCGGAACGTGTTGGTCACCTCCGCGATCGCCGCGGCGGGCCGCCCCTCGGAATCGAAGCAATAATAGAAGGAGACCGGGTTGAAGAGGTAGCCCGCGACGCGGGGCAGCGTCAGGAGCACGACCCTGCCTCCCGGGATGTCGACGCCGCGCCGCCTCACGAAGGCGAGCACCCGCTCCTTCAGCCCGCCACCGGGCGCGGCCCCGGCGCCCCGGCTCCCGTTGTGGACCGGCTCCCCCGTCGGCAGGTAGTCGTCCTCCCTGAAGCTGTAGAGATTGCGCCGGTTCACCGAAAGGATGGGAATGCCGCCCGCCAGATCCCCGAGCTCGTCGAGGTCGATCGCGAACAGGAAGATGCGGTAGGCAAAACGATGCACCTTGGGCGCGAACCGGTGGTGCATCACCTGGCACTCGTAGAGGCTGGACCTCATCGTGGACATTGGTTTTGGCCGCCGCGCCATTGTCAAGCAGCCCATGGGTCCCGTCCAAGGAGCATGCCGCTCAGCTGGAACGCCGAAAGGAGGGCGTCCTCGTGGAACCCGTACCGGAAATAGCTTCCGGCGTAGTAGGTCTCCGTGGTGCCGCCCGCCGAGGCGTTGAGGGCGGGAAGGTCCCTCTGGGCCCGCAGGGCGCCCAGGTTGAACAGCGGATGCTCGTAGGCGATCGTCCGGATCACCCGCCTCGGATCGACGGCCCACGGCCGGTTGATCGAGACAAAGTAGTCCTGCCTCTGGGAGACGCCCTGCAGGGAGTTCATCCAATAGTGGGTTGCGGTCGAGGGTTCGCCTGCGCTGCCCTGGTTGATCTCGTAGTTCCAGCTGGCCCAGGCGAGGCGCGTCCTGGGCATGACCGACGCATCGGTGTGCAGGGTGGCCGTGTTGGGCTGGTATTTGAACTCCCGCAGGAGCCGGGACTCCTCGGGTCCGGGGTCCGCGAGCAGGGCCAGCGCCTGGTCCGCATGGCAGGCGAACACCACCTTGTCGAAGACGTGCACCCCCCCCGAGGTCGTCGTCACGCGCACGCCCTTTCCGGGGCGGGCGACGCTCGCCGCCCCGTCGCCGAGCCGGATCCGGTCGCGCCAGGGCGACACGAGCTTCTCCACGTAGGCCCGCGATCCGCCCGTCACCGTGAACCAAGGGTGCTGCGTGTGCAGTCCCAGGAAGCCGTGGTTGTGGAAAAAGCGCAGCAGGGAGATCGCCGGGAAGGAGAGCATCAGCTCGAGGGGCGTGCTCCACACCGCGGAGCTCATCGGCGCGAGGTAAAACGACATGAAGTCGTCGCCATAGCCGCGACGCCGCACGAATTCCCCGAGCGTGATCTCCTGGCCTGAGGGATCGTCCAGGGCGTCCGCCGCCTCGCGGTTGAAGCGGTTGACGGCCCCCAGCATCCGGTAGAACCGCGGGCTGAGCAGGTTTCTGCGCTGCGCGAAGAGGCGGTTGAGCGAGGTGCCGCAATACTCGAGGCCCGAGCCGGCGTGCCGGACGCTGAACGACATGCTGGTCGGCTTGGTCGCGACCCCGAGCTCGCTGAACAGCCGGTCCAGAAGGGGATAGGTCACCCGGTTGAACACCATGAAGCCCGTGTCGACGGGAAGGGAGCGTCCCGTTTCCGGCTCGTCCACTAGGACGGTGTTTGAGTGGCCGCCGGCATAGGCGTTCTGCTCAAACACCGAGATGTCGAAGTCGCGGTGCAGGAAATGCGCGCACCCCAAGCCGGCGATGCCGCTCCCGACAATGGCCACGCGGGTCATGGGCGGCCGCTGGGCCGCTGCTGGCGCGGCCATTTAAATGCATCGGGGTCCATAGGAGGGCTTCTAAGCCCGCATACCATACGTCCCTGATGACGGGCGGGATGCATCACGAACGGATCGTGGCACAGCCGGCGGGCCCCGGTCGAGGACTCACGCAACCCTGGGCCGGTCCGCAATCTTCGCCTCGCCAAAGCGCTCCAACGCCCGGTTGTACCAGGCTAGGTCGGCGGCGTTGCGCTCGAGGATGTAGGCGTGGTCTCCCGGGGAAAGGTCGTAGCGTTCGGTCGTGCGGTCGGGGTTGAGGTTCTCCCGGGGGAGCTTGAGCGCGTTGCGAAACCCGAAGACGTGGCAAAAATGCCGGATGCTCGCGCCGAACTGCTCGGTGATCCCGACGAATTCGAAATCCTCGACGGGCTTGTTCGCCAGGTAGCGGCTGGTCTCGTTGCGCATCCACTCGAGGTCCGCGAATTGCCGCAGGTTGAGCCTTTGCTCGTGCACCGCGCGGCAGCAGTCGTCGCGCATGTCGGGCGACCTCAGGAAGTGGTGGTAGTTGGAGACGAGCCTCTCGACGGGATGACGGATCCAGGTCACCAGCCGGCGGTCGGGGAAAAGGTCGTCAAAGGCGTCCGCCAGGAAATGCCCGTGGATGAACTTTGTCCCCGGGGGAATGAGCTCGGGGCGGGCCTGCTCACGCGAGAAAATCGTCCCGTAATTGTACCAGATCCGCGCGCCGCAGATCTCCTGCAGGACCCGCTTGAAGCTGGTCCCCGCGGATTTCGGCACATGGATGCTGACGATCATTGGCCATGCCTGGACGGCCCCGTTACATTTCGGCTACGGGCAGCCTTTTCAAGCACCGTTTTCCGGGGTCCAGGCGACGCAAGACCCCCAATGATCGCCCCTTATGGACAGTCGGTGGCGGTCACGACCTTCGGGCGACCCAGTCCCTGAAGTCCTCGGGAGTGTCGAGATCGAATCGGAGGGCGGGAAGTTCCAGGGCAGCCACTTTTTCGGGATCACTATTCAGCAACGCGCGGGCGCCCTGGTCGCCGGTCAGCGCACCCAGGGCCGCAAAGTGCTCGCGTCCGAAAACGGCAGGCGCCCCGTTTCGGCCCCCGTAGCGGGCGGCCGCTATCCGGCCCGTCGCGCGGTGCGCGGCGGCGAGCCGGCCGATGACGCCGGACGAGAGTTCCGGCTGGTCGCAGAGCGCCACGAGCACGGCGTCGAGCCCCGGATCGGCGCCGAGAAGGTCGGAAAGCCCCGCCCGGATGGATGAGGCCATGCCGTCGGACCATTCCGGGTTGAGCACAATGCGCACGGGAAGGCCTGCGATCGGCGCCCGGACCCTCTCGGCATCGCACCCGAGGACGACCACGACCGGGTGGGCCTGGGACCCGAGCGCGGCGTCGACCGCGCGCACGATGAGGGGCCTGCCTTCCCATTCGAGCAAAGGCTTAGCGGCGCCCATGCGCGAGGAGCCGCCCGCCGCCAGGACGATCGCACCGAGCCGCAACGGCGGAGGGGTGCCCGGCTCCGCCTCAGGCATGGATCGGCCGGGTCCGGTCGCGCAAGGGACGGCCGTCGCGCCCGGCAAGGACGGCCTTCATCTCGGCGATGATGCTGAGGGCGACCTCCTCCGGCGAATCGGCGCCGAGATCGAGGCCGACCGGCGCGCGAAGCCGCGACCGCATCTCGGCCGAGATGGCGAGGCCCTCCGCGGCGATGTCGGCCAGGATCCGCTCCGCCCTCGCCTTGGGCCCGAGCAGCCCCAGGTAGGCGAGCGGAAGCGGCAGGAGGTGTCGCAGGAGCGGACGGTCGTGGCGGTAATGGTGCGTCATGACGACGGCCAGGGAGCCTGGCGCCGGCGCGGCCCGCGCGACGAGCTCATCCGTGTCGCCCAGCACGAGCCCGGAGACGCCGGGGAACCGGGCCTCGTTCGGCATCGCGGGACGCGGATCCGCGACGGTCACCCTCCATCCGAGCTCGAGCGCCATCCGCGCCAGCGGCCGGGCGTCGTCACCGGCGCCAAAGATCGCGAGCGAGGTGGGCGGCTCGATCCTGTCGTCAAAGACCCCGTGCGACCCGTTCGACCGCGAGGCGGCCTCGTCCCGCAGACGGGTGCCCACGGTTCCGTTCGGATTCTCCCAGACGACCGAAAGGTCCGTGGCGCGGCCCGCGCGGAAATTCTCGGCAAGGGCGGAGGCCCAGTCGGGGCGCGCGGCCAGGGGCTCCAGGAGGATCCGGACGACCCCGTGGCAGCCCAGTCCCACGCCCCAGACCAGGTCGTCCTCACCGAATGTGTCGTAGACGGCAAGTTCCGCGCGGCCCGTCGCCGACACCCGCCCTGCGCGCTCGATCAGGTCCTCCTCGAGACAACCCCCGCTAATCGAGCCGATCCGCACGCCGCCCTCGGAGACAAGCATCCTCGCCCCCGGCCTCCTGTAGGATGAGCCCTCGACCGTCACCAGGGTCGCGAGGACGGCCCGGGCGCCTGTTTGGTTGAGGTGGCCTACAATCGACTGCAATTCCTTCATCGAAGACGGCCCAGGGAAGCGTGCACCCGGGTCAGGACCACGAAAGGTCCGTCCGGGAAATCGGAAGCTGCCGCACGCGCCTGCCGGTGGCGGCAAAGATCGCGTTGCACACGGCCGGCGCTAGCGGGGGCAGGGCGGGCTCGCCCAGTCCGGTCGGCGGGTTGTCGGTCCTGATGAAGTGGATCTCGATCGCGCGCGGCGCGTCGGGGATGCGCAGCATCGGGTAATCGTTGAAGTTGGCCTGCACGATCCGTCCCTGCCGGATGTCGAGTTCCTGGCGCCACGCGGCGTTAAACCCGTCGGTGATGGAGCCCTGGACCTGGCTCTCCGCGCCGCTCATGTTGACGATCTGGGAGCCGACGTCCACGGCTGCGACGACCCGGTCGACCTTGAGGTCCCCCTTTGTGGAAACGGTCACCTCGGCCACCTCGGCAATGTAGCCCTGGTGGCTGAAGTAGTAGCCGAGCCCCATCCCCTTTCCCCGGGGAAGCGACTTGCCCCACCCGGACTTCTCGGCGACCTGGCGCACGACGTCGCGCATCCGGGCGGCATTGTAGGGGCGGCCGTGCGCGCCGGTGCCGGGGACGAGGTCGCGGTCGCCGAGCAGGGCGAGGTTGAATTCCACGGGATCCCTGCCCGCGGCGTGGGCGAGCTCGTCCAGGAAGCTGCAGATCATCCAGGCATAGGTGCAACTTCCCGGCGCCCGCCACGGACCCTGGGGGACGCCATTCTCGAGCTTGCTGTTGAGCAGGAGGTAATTCGGGACGAATCGGGCGGGATAGTCGTCCGCCCCCAGGTTTGAGCCGAAGGAGACATGGTGGCTGCGCCACGCGCTCAGCTTGCCCTCCGGATCGACCGCGCCCTTGAGGAAGTGAAAGCCGCCCGGCCGGTAGTGGTCATGCTGCAGGTCGTCGGTGCGATTCCAGGTCAGCTTGACCGGGGCGCCGACGCGCTGGGAGATCACGGCCGCCTCGGCAACCGGGTCCGCGTCGAGCCTGCGGCCGAAACCTCCGCCTATGCGGGTGATGGTGACCTGGATCTTTTCCGGCGCGAGGCCGAGCACCTGCGAGGCAAGTTTGCGGGCGCCCTCGGGATTCTGGGTGGGGGCCCAGATTTCGGCGCTGTCCCCCTGCACGTGCACCAGGCAGTTCTGGGGCTCGAGGTTCGTGTGCGAAATGAAGGGATAGGAATAGGAGGCCTCCACCACGTGGGCGGCGCCGGCGAACGCCTTGTCGATGTCGCCGTCCCTCCTGGCCTCGGCGACATTGGGTGCGCCGGGCGGGGCAGCCGCCAGTTCGCCTGCCTGCTTGGCAAAATCATCCCAGCTGCTGTTCTGGAAGCGGCCGTCCTCCCACTGGACCTCCAGCTGCTTGCGGGCGCTGAAAGCGGCCCACGTCGAGTCGGCAACGATCGCGACCCCGGGCACTAGGCCGGTCAGCTGCCCCTCGGGCACGGTCCGGTCGACGATGAACGCATCGCGCACGCCGGGGAGCGCCTTCACGTGGTCCAGGTTCGCGCCCAGAGGGCGCGAGCCCCACACCGGCGCCTTCTCGTACACCGCGAACACCATGCCGGGGCGCTTCTGGTCGATCCCGAAGAGGGGCTGGCCCGTCACGACCTTGGGGTTGTCGACTCCGCCGACCCTCGAGCCGAGCAGCGTGAAGTCCTTGGGATCCTTGAGCGTCACCGAATCCTCCGCGGGAACGGGAAGGGCCGAGGCCTTCGCGACGAGGTCCCCGAACTTGAGCGAACGGCCGGAAGGGGTGTGGCGGACCACTCCCGCCTCCGCCATGCACTCGTTGGCGGGCACGCCCCACGTCTGGGCGGCCGCCTCGATCAGCATGGCGCGCGCCGTGGCGCCGACCTTGCGCATCGCGGTGTAGGACATGGGGGTCGACATGCTTCCGCCCGCGAACTGCGGTCCGAAGGCCGCGTCAAGCTTGGCCGAAACCACGGTAACGCTCTTCCAGTCGGCGCCGAGCTCCTCCGCGACAATCATCGGAAGCGACGTCTTTATCCCCTGGCCAACCTCCGGGCGGGCCGAGTACACGGTGACGCTCCCGTCCGGGGCGATCCGGATGAACGCGTTTGGAATGAACACGCCTCCGACCTTCTCGGCATCCGGCTTTGCGATCTCGGCCCCGCCGGCCGTGCTCACATAGTACCCGAGGATGAGCCCTCCCCCGGCCATGGTCGCCAGCTTCAGGAAAGACCGCCGGTCAAGCGGCGCCTGGAGGACTGAGCTCACGCCCGGGCCTCCCTGCCGGCGGCCGCTATCTCGGCCGCCCTGTGGATCCCCGCCCTGATCCGGAAATACGTCGCGCACCGGCACAGGTTGGCCGCCATGGCGTCGTCGATGTCGCTGTCGGTGGGGCTCGGGTTGCGGGCGAGGAGCGCCGCGGCCGACATGAGCTGGCCCGCCTGGCAATATCCGCATTGGGCGACGTCGAGCTCGCACCAGGCCCTCTGCAGGGGATGCGACCCGTCGGCCGAGAGGCCCTCGATGGTCGTGACGCTTGCGGAGGCGGCAGCGGACACCGGCGTCAGGCAGGCCCTTGCGGGCACGCCGTCGAGGTGCACGGTGCAGGCGGCGCACTGGCCGATGCCGCAGCCGAACTTGGTGCCGACGAGGTCGAGATTGTCGCGCAGCACCCAGAGCAGGGGGGTGTCGGGGGCGACATCCACCTCGTGGGACCTCCCGTTCACCTGAAGGGTAAATTTGCTCATCTTGCCGTGGATGACTTCAGCACCAGACTATGGCGCCGTGCGCCCCTGTCAACGGCCCCGCGGCTTCCTATCCGGCCGCCGCGGGCGGCTTCCAGTTCTTGAGCGCGGCCTGGAGCTCGACGCGGCGCACGGGCTTCGACAGGTAATCATTCATGCCCGCCGACAGGCATCTCTCCCGGTCGCCGGTCATCGCGTTGGCCGTCATCGCCACGATGTGCACGGGAACCTTCCAGTTGGCGTTGGAGGTGCTCTCGGCCTGCCGGATCATCCGCGTGGCCTCGTATCCGTCCATCTCGGGCATCTGGCCGTCCATGATGATAATGTCGTAGGGCACCTGCTTGAGCGCCGAAAGCACCTCGAGTCCATTCGCCACGGCATCGGCCTTGAAGCCGAGGCCCCGCAGCTGGGCCAGGGCCACCTTCTGGTTTACGATGTTGTCCTCGGCCAGCAGGATGCGGGCCCTGCGCACGTGGGCCAGCTCGTCCACCGGGACGGGCTGCGCGCTCCCGGAGGGCTTCGCGAACGCAGTCTCGGCGGCGGCGTGGCCAAGGACGTTGACAAGGCAGTCGAACATGCGCGACTGCTTCACGGGCTTCACGATGTAGGCGTCGACGCCGGCCGCCTTCAGCTCGTGCTGCGCGTGGCTGCGCCCCATCGACGTGAGGATGATCAGCCGGGTCGGGGCGATCGCCGGATCGGCCTTTATCGCGCGGGCGAGGGTCAGCCCGTCCATTTCCGGCATCTGCATGTCGAGGAGGGCGACGTCGTAGGGCTTGCCCTCCCTGACCGCGGCGCGAAGGAGCTCGAGCGCCTCGAATCCGTTTGCGGCGCTGCCCTTCTGCATCTTCCAGGCAAAGAGCTGGTGCCGCAGGATCTGCCGGTTGGTGGCGTTGTCGTCCACGACCAGCACGCGCAAGTCCAGCAGGTCGTGGAAATGAATGGACGGGGCGGCCGCGGCGGGCCCCGTCTGCTTGGCCAGGCGCGCGTTGAACCAGAATGTCGACCCCTTCCCGGGCTCGCTGCGCACGCCGATCTCTCCGCCCATCATCTCGACGAGCTGCTTGGAGATGGCCAGCCCAAGCCCGGTGCCCCCGAACTTGCGCGTCGTGGAGTTGTCGGCCTGGGTGAACGCCTGGAACAGCCGCCCCTGCGTCTCCGGCGAGATCCCGACCCCCGTGTCCTTCACGGTGAAGCCCACGGCGACGTCGCGCTCGCTCTCGGCCTCCTTGGACACGCGGACGACAACCTCGCCCTTGTCGGTGAACTTGATCCCGTTGCTCAGGAGATTGGTGATCACCTGGCGGAGCCGGCCGGGATCGCCCCGGAGCCGCCGCGGCACGTCGTGCGGGATCTCGCAGGCCAGCTCGATGCCCTTGAGCCTCGCGCGCTCCGCGAACATCTCCACCGTGGTCTCGACCGTCTCGACAAGGTCGAAGTCGAGCTCCTCGAACGCCAGCTTGCCGGCCTCTATCTTGGAGAAGTCGAGGATGTCATTGATGATCGTGAGCAGCGCGTCGGCTGAATTGCGGATCGTCTCGGCGAACTCTCGCTGGACGGGCCCGAGGTCGGTGTCCAGGAGCAGGCCCGTCATTCCGATCACGCCGTTCATCGGCGTGCGGATCTCATGGCTCATGTTCGCCAGGAACTCGCTCTTGAACCGGGAGGACTCGAGCGCCGCGTCGCGGGCGGAGGCGAGCGCCGCCTCTGTCTCCTTCAGCCGGGTGACGTCGACGATGACCCCGACGAGGTTCCACTTGTTGGGCTCAACCCGGGTGATGGACACGTGCTCATGGACGTAGAACGTCTTTCCCTTGACGGACACCCGGAATTCCTGGTCGTAGTCCGGCCTGCCCTCGAGGATGGCCTGCCGCGAGACCTTGTTGATCTCGTCCATCTCGGACACGTTCTCCTTGGTCCAGAGCCTGTTCTGCCCCGGCGTCGACTCCTCGCCGAAGATCCTCTTGTAGAGCACCGACGGGGTGAGAAGCAGCTGCCAGTCGAGCTGGTTGTCCGGCGTCATGCTCACGTGGGCCTGCCAGAGGAGGCAGTCCGCCCCCTTCAGCATCTGGTCGAGCTGGGCCTCGGAGCGGGCGCGGCTCTCCTCGGCCCTGTGCCGCTTCGTCACGTCGATGACCACGCCCGCCAGGTTCCATTCGTCCGGACCCACGGGCTGGATGACGACCTCCTCGGCGAGCCAGTGCAGGCCGTCGGGGCCGATGATCCGGAACTCGTGCTGGTATCCGCTTGCGCCCTCGGCCAGGGCCCTCGCCGACGCAAGCTTTGTCCGCTCGTTGTCGGGCGCCTGTTCGTCCTTCCAGAGGCCGCCCTGGTCGACGAGGCCTGCCAGCCGGAGTATCGGGTTGTCGTGAAGCCTCGGCGGCGTCCTGATCTTCCAATCGTACGCCGGCCCCTTGCGGGTCACCCGCGCCCACCACAGCAGGATGTTCGAGCGGTCGAGCGTATCCACCATCAGGTGGAAATATTCGGAGGCCGCGTCCGCATCCGGGTCGCCGGGGGCCGGCGGCGGCGCGGCCGGACTCCTCCGGGAAAAATGAATGACGAACGCCACGATCCAGCCGCAGAGGCCCAGTGCGACAAGCGCGGCGATTGGGGCTGTTATGAACGCGATGGGCACACTCGGGGCCGGTTTCGATTCGGCACTCTCAAAGAAACTCGGGGTACGCGGACGACGGCCCCATTCGATTGGAGTCGACCCCGCGAAAATGCCCCCGGGCGGCGGCCCTGTCAACGGGCAACCCGTTGGTGGACGTCATGCCAGTGCGTCGTGAACCGCCTGCAGCAGCACGCTCGGGGTGTAGGGCTTGCTGAGAAAGGCCCGGGCGGGGACCCCGGCCTCCGCCGGCGCAACGGCCTCCGGGGTGAACCCGGTGGTCAGGACGACCCTGAGCGCGGGCTTGTCGGCCTGCATCCTCGCTCCCAGCTGCGGCCCCGACAATTCGCCCGGCAGGACGACGTCGGACAGGAGCAGGTCTATCCTCGCCGAATGCCATTGCCAGACCTCCATGGCGCCCTCGCCGGACGTTGCCTGCAGGAGCGTGTAGCCTTCCTGCCGGAGCACGGCCGCGGCGAATTCGCGCACCCCGTCATCGTCCTCGACAAGGAGAAGCGTCGCCTTTCCCGCTCTCGGCGTCTCTCCGCGTCCCTGTTTTGCGGAGGAAGCGGCCCCGGCGCGCACGAGCGGAAGGTGTATCCGGAATTCCGTCCCCGCCCCGGCCCCGGTCTCCACCTCTATCCAGCCGCCATGCCTCTTGACGATGTCCTGGGCCGTGGTGAGGCCGAGGCCCGCGCCGCGGCCCTCCTCCTTTGTCGCGAAGAACGGCTCGAAGATTCGCGGCAGGGCTGCCGCGGGAATCCCGCGGCCGCTGTCGCGGACCGATATGCAGGTGTAATCGCCATCGCCCGCTGGCCCCGGCTCGCGCGCGCTGCCCCCCTCGCGGCGGCCCGGCCCCACCGCGATGACCAGGCGGCCATTGCGGGCCATCACCTCGCGCGCGTTCATCGCGAGGTTCATGAGCAGCTGCTCCAGCATGCCCGCGTCCGCGTTCACCCGGGGCGAATCGGGCGATCTCTTGAAATCGACGACGACGGTCTCGCCCAGGACGCGGCGGACCATGCCGGCTATCTGCTCTATCTCCGCATTGAGATCGATGACCTCCAGCTTCGGGGAGCGCTTGCGGCTGAAAAGGAGCAGCTGTCGGACGAGCCCCGTTGCCTGCAGGCTCGCGGTGAATACCCGTTTCAGGGCGTCGCTGGACGCGGGAGGAAGCGATGGGTCCTCCAGCAGCATGCTTGAATAGCCCGAGATGATCGTGAGGAGGTTGTTGAAGTCGTGCGCGATCCCGCCGGCAATCTTTCCCATGAACTCCATCTTGTGCGCCTGGACGACCTCCGCAGCCGCGCGCTTCCTTTCGGTCACGTCGCACGCCACGCCGACCGCGCGGGCTTGCCGCCCGTCCTTGCCGGGGACCGGGTACCCGCGGTCGTGGATCCAGCGCACCGAATGATCGGGACGGAGGATGCGATACTCGACGTCGTAGGATTCACCCGCGGCCAGCCGGGACCTCGCCTTGAGGACGATCTCCCGGTCTCCATCCAGCACGGCTTCCGGCCATGCGCCCTTTTCGGAGTAGAGGGCATCAGGGGCCTTTCCCCATACACCCTTGTAGGCGGGGCTCACATAGAGCACCGTCCCGGTGTCAGCCGAGCAAATCCAGAAAACGTCCCCGACATTCTCGATCAACTCGCCGAATGCATCGAGATTTGATGCGCGCAGGGGGTCACGATTCATTTGGGGGTGCTTGCTGGGGGGCTCGCGAGAAAGGCAACGACTGGAGTCGCGCGCCAGCACCCTCAAGGCTAGTCCCGTCGGCCTGGTTTGGCAAGGCGATGCACTACCGGAACCGGCCCGAAACTCCCGACTCGGACGCCTCGCTGCGCGATTCGACGCTGCGATGGGCGAATCACCAGCCGGCCCGCGAGAGGGCCCTGACGAGGGCGAAGAGCCCGAAGGCAAACAGCACGACCCCCGACAGGCGGTTGACGGCCTTCATCCTTGCGGACGTCACCCGCGTGCGAAGGAGGCCGACGCCGCCGCTCAGGATAAGCCACCAGGCCGCGGAGCCCAGGAAAACACCGAGCACCAACGAGCTGGCGCCAAGGTAGTCGGCTGAGATTCCGAGCCCAAACGCGGAAAAGGCCGCCGCGAATGAAAGAATGGTCGCCGGGTTGGCGATCGTGAGCAGAAACGTGGTTCCGTAGATGGCGGGAAAGCTGCCGCCCCCGGCGGCTGCCTCCCGCGCCGGCCTGCTCAGGAATGTGCGGACACCCAGGTAGCAGAGGAACAGCCCGCCGATGATGCCAAGCCAGTTCTGGTGCCGGACCAGGAACCTCGAGATCGCGGCGAGCCCGAATCCGGCCACGCTGCCGTAGGCCGCGTCCGCCGTGGCAGCGCCCAGTCCCGCCGCGAACCCCTTCAGGGCGCCGTCCGCCAGCGAGCGGCGAATGCACAGGACCCCGATCGGGCCGACCGGCGCGGCGATAGAAAAACCCAGGGCCAGTCCCTTGAGGAAAAAGCTCGCGTCCATTTCTCCAAAGGCTTGCTGCGGAGGGCAGGGCGTCGTCAACGCAAATGGAGGCGGGTGCGGACTCGCCGCTTTCGCCTGCGGCCATCTGGGAACGCGTCTGGCTGCGCACGGTGGGTAAGACCCCATGGCGGAGCCTCGGCTTCGCTGTTAACGTGCTCACGAAATCGATCTCCCAATGAATGGGAAACCCGAGAACGCTGGTCGGCGGCCGGCGCAATCGCCCCTCCCCGCCGCCTGCCACGGAAATCTATGACGATTGGAACTCTCTTTCTGATTCTGCTCTTTCTCCTCCTGATCGGTGCGCTTCCCACCTGGCCGCATAGCCGCAATTGGGGTTACTATCCCAGCGGCGGACTCGGCGTAGTGCTGATCGTGCTCCTTGTGCTCTTGATCCTTTGATCGGAAATCCGGCCCAACTTAACCCCAGATCCCCATCCCCATGGTCAAGATATTCCTGGCTCTCTTTCTCATCGTGTTCGGCCTGAACCTCCTTTTCGGGCTTTCCATCCCGATTTGGGTCACCGGTCTGTTGGCCCTGATCGCAGGCGTGGGCGTCTTGATGGAATGTTTTGGGGTCCGCGTGGATAAGAAGTAGGGTGCGGAGCATCCGACGGGTCCCGGCGGCGGCCCATCCGGCGCAGATCGTTGGCAGGATTGCGAAATCTCCCCCGAAAAGGGCGAGAACGGCCCCATTCGACCCCCGATCGGGAGACCCGTATAAGTGCGGTAACTACCCATTTTACGGGCGTTTGACTTTCGCTCCCGCAATTCAAGATAATGCGGGCTTACGATTGCCGTGAAGCATTTTTCGAATTCCCGCCTCATTCTCTGCGTCATCTTGACGAGCGGACTGGCCGCGATGTTGCACGCGGCGGGAGCCGGAGCCCCGGGTCCATCCAGAGGTTTCCTGCTGGTCGCCAACAAGGGAGACGCGACTCTTTCAATTGTGGATGTCAATGTGGGGCTTCAGGTTGCGGTGATCAACGAGGACGAAAGGACCGGGCACGAGGTGGCGGTTTCGCCGGACGGCCGGCGCGCCTTTGTCCCAATCTACGGCAGCGGCGGCGTCGGACAGGCCGGCACGGACGGCCAAATGATCCGGGTGATCGACCTGACCCAGCGCGAGGTCGTTGGAACGATCGATTTCGGAAAGGGCTTGCGCCCGCATCGTCCGGTGTTCGGGCCAAAAGACGGACTTCTTTACGTCACGACCGAGTTGGAAAACTCCGTGACGATCATCAATCCCAGGAACCTCAAGGTCTTAGGCTCGATCCCGACCGGCAGTCCCCAGTCGCACATGCTGGCGATAACGCGCGACGGCGAGCGCGGTTACACGGCCAACGTCAATCCCGGATCCGTTTCTGTGCTCGACCTTGATTCGCGGAAACTCGTCACGATCATCCCCGTGGCAACCATCACGCAGCGCATATCGCTGTCCGCTGACAACCATCTGGCGTTCACGGCTGACCAGACAAAGCTGCGCCTCGTCGTGATCGACACCCAGTCCAATACCGTCAGCACATCCATCCCTTTGCCTGGCCTGGGGTTCGGGACTGCCGCCACTCCCGACAACCGCTGGCTGATCGTCGCGATTCCCGCAGTCGACATGGTCGCCTTGGTCGACCTGACGACGATGGAGGTGGTGCGCACCCTCAACGTGCCAAGCGCACCGCAGGAGGTTCTCGTGCGACCGGATGGTGCGGTGGCTTACGTCTCCTGCGACCACAGCGGCCGGATCGCGGTCATCGACGTGGACCGCTGGAAGCTGGAAAAGCTGATCGCCGTGGGTCCCGTCGACGACGGCCTCGCGTGGGCGGTCCTCAAATAGCCGGCGTGGGGCCGCATCGGCCCCGGTCAGGGTTCAAAAAACCTGGAAAAGGCGTCGTCGCAATGCCGCGCCATCGAGAAATCCTTTCCGGTGAGGCCCCCCTCCGAATGGGTCGAAAGGACCAAGGTCACCTTGTTCCAGCGGATATCGATGTCGGGATGGTGGTTGCTCCGCTCGGCCGCCCTGGCGATCCGGTTCACGAAGTCGATGGCCTCCAGGAATCCCTGGAATTGATACTTCCTGCGAATCGTCCGGCCGCGTTTTGACCATTTCGGAGCCGACTTGAGCCGGCGGCTAATCTGCTGGGTGTTTAGGAGGGGCATAAGTCGAAAGGGGTCAGGTCCGGCCGATCAGGGCGTTTCAACGTCGGAAACCGGACAGAATATCTCATGTTTTCCGTTCCAAGCCAGCGGGTCCTCCACCGAGATGGCGTCAACGACCCAGCCTTCGCCGTCCCAGCCAATCCGCACGGCGCAGAGCACGCCCTTCTCATCCCTGACGTAGAAGATATTCGCATACCCGTTCGTCTGGAGGAAGCCCGCCTCGCCGGTTGCCTGGCGCCTGATGAGCGCGAAGGCTGCTGCGATGGATCCCTCGGCCTTTGCCGCGCCGCCAAGCTCCGCGATGATGGGGCCGTCCGGCGCGATGGTGACAAGCTTGTACTTGCGCAGCCTCACCTCGCCGACGGGCTGCTCAACCTTGCCGAAGAACCGCCGCTTGAACTCGTTCCAGATGGTCGAGAATTTCACGCCGGACGAGGCCTTGAAATTCTCACGGACCGCGAACGGGGCCGACGTCGCGCCCACCATGGTGGTGTCGACCGGCTGGAGAAGGTTGGTCTTCTGTTCGTTCTGCTCGAGCATGGTGTCGGCCGCAGGCGTTATTGGTTTAAGATGTGATCGGCAGCAAGAATCAGGAAAACGTAGTCCGACGTCGGGTAACCGAGGCAATACTCGCCCTGCTGCCAGATGAACGGCCACTCGAGAAGCTCCGGGAAATCGGGGCGGATAAGCGCCGTTCCGGACGCGATGCCGCCCGGGATATAGGACCAGTCGGCGCGATTGGTGCCGTAGGCGGGAATCATCGACTTGGCGCCGACGCCGGAAACGAACGAGGCGGTGTTCGGCCCGGGATGGCAGCCGAGGATGAAGTCTATGGCGTGCAGCATGTAGGTCGCCGGAAATATGTCCGGCGCGCCGACGTGGAGGTAATACTGTTCGACGCCGAAGCGCTCGATGATCCAGCCCGCCCCCCAGATCTTCGGCCTGTAGGGCAGTCCGTAGGGCGTTTCCCTCTCGAGCAAGTCGACCTTTGCGCGGTAAAGCCGCAGGGCGCCCTTGATCTTCTCCGTGTAGGCCGCGTCATTGATAAGCGCGATGGAACGCGCGCCAAGCCAGCCGAACTGGTCCACGCGCGACACGATCTTGTCTCCAAGCCCGAGGATGACGCCCGAGTATTCCTTCTCGCCGGTTGTCTGGTAGAGCTCGATCGCGGCCTCGAGCCGGTCGAGCGATGTGTCCGGGGCCTTGGCGCTTTTCCAGAGCTCGCGCGCGATCCGCAGGCAGTCCTTGGCGAGGGGGTCGTTGAATCCCGTGAGCGCCCTCGAGGCCGCGGCCAGCGCGCCCGACACGCTCAGTTCGCGCCTCGGGTTCTCCTCCGTGAACACCCATCGGTCGTCCGCGGATCCCGGCGAGCCCAGCGGCGGAAGATGGTCGATCCTGGGCTCGGCCTGCGAGCCGGAGACCGCCGCCTCGGCAAGCACCTTCATCGCGGCGCCGTCGGTGTCGTGGAAGACCAGGTTGTCGGTCATCCCGGCCGCGTCCCCGAGAAAGGTGTATTGGTGAAGCGACGCGTCCTGGATGCCGCGGTAGAGCCTGCCCATCGAGTTGTAGCCGCCGACGATCGTCAGGACGCCGTGCTCGATCTGCTGCAGGACGTCGGGCTTTCCGTCGGGGCAGTGGATCTCGACGATGCGCGCGGCCTGGTCGATCGTGGTGTTGTCGAGGGTGGGATGGAAAAGCTCCCATGCGAGCGCCAGCCCGTGCACCGTGTCGGCCTGGGACTCGATGCGAAAGTCGTGGTCGCCCGCGTCGTACCAGCCGCCGCGGTCGAGGCCGGGCACGTGCTCGCCGGGCTTGAATTTCGTCAGGGTCGAGGGACCCTGCACGTAGCCGTCGAAATGGTTGTGGTTGACCGGCGCCATGAGCGCGTCGTCGATGTGCGAAAGGCCGTGCCACACCCGGTAGTGGTCGTTCACGCGCATGTGGGCCATCTGCACCGGCAGGAAGTACTCGACGGTTGGCTGCCAGACATTGCGCTCAAAGACATGCTCGCCGATCTCAAACACGTTCGAGCGAAGGCTGCCGTAGCCGACGACATACATTCCGGGCCGCACCACGTCGGTGAAGTCGAACTGAAGGTAATGATACCGCAGGAATCGCCCCCAGTCCGTGGCCGGGTGCTCCGCGACGCTCTCAAGGCCGCCGTCGGTGACCCGGTAGAGGGTGACGGCCTTGAACTCCGTCTCGTGGCGGTCGAGCTCGATGACGGCGACCTTGGACTGCTTCGGGTGGTAGCCGACCTGCGAGACCTGGATCACGGGATCGGACTTCCAGCCGGGGATTGCATGCGGGGTGACAAGCCATTCGATGCCGCCCTTGGTGGCGCCCGCGGGCACGAGCGCCCGCACGACAAACCAGCCGTTGTTGTGCTGCGCGCGTCCGTCGAGAAGCTCGATTTCGCCGCCGCGCACCACCTCGATCGTCATCCGCTGGAGCTCGGACTCGGGAGCGACCGTGAGCCTTGCCCCGCGGCCGAGGGGGGCGAGCTCGTAGTCGCCGTCCGTGACGGCGCCGGGGCCGTTGGCCTGCCGCGGGAAGGTGCCGTAGTGGCCGCCGATCTCGAAGGACTTGCCGAAAAGGATCCCTGGGAAAAGCTCGAGGTTGAAGCCGACCTTTCCGGCCCATCCTGCGGGAAGGGGCTCGTCCAGGTCGACGATGATGCGAAAGGCGCGGCCGTCGGGCCTCACCTTCAGGGCATAGCTCATCTTGAGGTCGGGATAGCCGACCGGGTTCAGCCCCTTTCGGTTCTTGCTGTCGTCGGGAAATGCCATCCGCACGCTGATTTCCTGCGTTGCGCGATCGACCTGGCGCCTGCCGACGTCGGGCGTCGGCTGCCATTGGCCTGGAGTGGGCTCCAGCCGGAGATCGCCGTTCGTCGCGACCCGCTGGCCGTTCTGGATGACGCCGACGCCGCCCTGGTGCCCCTCGGGATAGAAATCGTGCGCGAGCAAGACGTTGAGCCCGGTCATCTCGAGATACTCCTGGTCGTTGATCGACAGGGCGTCCTCGCCGGCCTCCGGCGCGCCGCGGGCCAGGGCCTCGGCAAGCGCCAGCGTCAGCGCAAGCGCCAGGAAGCGGCGCGTCTTCAGTCGCCGCATTGCATGAAGGGGATCGTGCATGAATCGCGCGCCCGCGCGAAATGCCGTTGTTGCAGGGCCACGGCCGGTTTGCAATACCAGCCGGCCGAGGCGCTCCACGGCGAATCACACGTCGATCCCGACAACCTCATGGACCGTGAATGGAGGGACGGTGACGTCCAGCCACTCGCCGGACTGGCGAAACTCCGGCGCCGTTCCGGCCACGAGCAGGCGGACCCCGCGCGCCCTCAGGCCCCCGGCCAGGCGCACGCGCACCCTCTGCCCGCCGACGGGGAGCAGCTCGCGAACCGGTCCCTTAAGCATCATGGGATTGGTCAGGTTGACGAGGTGGACCGTGAGCGAGTCCCTTTGGCGCCACAGGGTCACGTCGAGCATACCCGGCCCGGAGACGGTCACGGGCGCCTCCTCGTTTGTCGCCCAGGCGACGGTATTGCGCAGCAGCGTGCCGTGGTCGACGGCGAGCACCTCCCAATAGGTCCGGTCGATGTCCCAGGGAAAATAGGCGACGCGGCCCGCCGAGGGCAGCTCGCGCATGAAAACCTGCGGCACGTTCGTCCGCGGCTGGCGCGCGTAGACCTTCTCCATGGGAAGGTCGGGATACGAAGGGATCAGCGTCAGAGGCGGGTCAGGCTGCGGGGCGTTGGCCGCCACCTCCACGCGCCAAACGCCGTGGATGATGCGCGGCGCGTCCTCGAGGCCGAGCAGGAGCGGATGGCCGGGGGCGGAGTCGTGCTCGAGGCGCAGGTAGGCGTTGTGCATGGGTCCCTCGCTGCAACCCCGCCAGGTCGCGCCGAAGAGGTCCGCGAGGCCAAAGTCCTTCCGCTGCGCCCCCCATTCGTCGTGAAGCGAAGTCTCGGAGGTTGCCACCAGACCGCCGCCGCGGGCGACGAACCGACGCAGCTGGTCGCACTGGGCGTCGGAAAGCGCGGCGATGTTGGGCAGGATAAGCGTCCTGAACGGGGCAAGGTGGTCCTCGTCGAGCAGGCGGTCGTGCACCATCTCGAACGGCACCCGGGCCTCGATGAGCGCCTGGTACCAGCCAAGCGCCGCGTCCTCCACGCCCCCTGGCGCGCCGCGCTCGGGGGAATAGAACCACGCGGTCTGCTGCGAGTAGACGATCGCGACACGCGCGAGGGGGCGCTCATTGCGCAGGTAGGGCTCGGCGCCGTGGCACCACGCATAGATTTCCTCGACGGGCTTGAGCCAGCGCGGGTCGTTGATGCTGCCCCCGAACTTGGTGAACCAGGGGCGCAGGCCGTTGGCGAGGCCATCGGCCACCCAAAGGCGCGTTTCCCCGGGAGCCTGCACGGCGTCCTTCCACCGGTAGACCTCGTCCAGCCCGACGCTGAAAATGCCGACAATCGGCTTCCCGCCCATCGCGGCGCGGTATTCCTTTCCATTCTTGCCATTGGCCCATGGGGGCGTGAGCCCGCGTCGCGACTGGCGGTCGGCCATGAGCGTCGGGGCGAGTTCGCCGATCTGCCTCATGTCGAGCGAGCTCGTCGCGCCCCCGCCCGTGTTCGGGATCACGCATGAATCGGGATTGATCTTGCGCACCTCCCCGTCCCAGAGGCGCCAGAGGCTGAAAAGGCGCTCCTGGCGCCACAGCAGGTAGGCGCGGTGCGCGGGATCCTTCATGCTGTCCGTGAGGGGTAGGTCGAGGCCGCTGGCCGCCTTGAAGTTCGCGCGGCAGTGCTCGCAGTAGCACGTGCCGGCGCCATCCCAGCGGTTGATGAAGATGCCGTCCACGCGGTAGCGCGACATGATCTCCCTCTTCACCTCCGTCATGAACTCGAAGTTGTACGGCCCAAGCCCGCAGGTGACCCACATCTCCGGCGAGGCCCAGTGGCGGCGCGGCTGGCCGTCGGCGGTCACCGCGATCCAGTCGGGATGGGCGGCCTTCACGTCGTCGTAGGTGGCATGCGGATCGGTTCGCGCTATGACGACCATTCCGAGCTTGCGGCATCCGTCCACGAGGTCGCCGAAGACATCAAGGTCGCCGAGCCAGGCGCTCCTGTGATGAAAGGGAACCTTCGTCGGATAATAGGCGACGCAGCCGCCGGCGCTCAGGCACGCGGCGTCGGAATGCGTGCGGCCGAAGTAGTCGAGCCAGAATTTCGGGTCGAACGTTCCCGGGTCGTTCTCGACGAGCGTGAGCTGCGCCCAGCGCATGGGCTTGTCCGCCCACGTGGGCATGGGCGGAGCGGGCGGGGGGGCATCGGCGGCCAGGGCCGGACGGGCTGCGATCTTCCCGAATGTGATGGCGGCGCCGGCGACGGCGGAGGCCTTGAGGAAATTGCGGCGCGTGAGGTCGGACATGGGGCGAACGCGGACCCCCCTCAGATGGAGCCCCGCCGCGCGACTTGCAAGGCCGCGGCTTGGGGCACGCGGCCCGGCCTACTGGGTCGACAGGGCGGCTGGCACTTCCTGGTTCGGCAGGTTGCCGTTTGCGAACTGGAGCGCCAGCTTGAGCTGGGCGATCGCGGTGTCACAGGCGGCCAGGGCATCCGCCCGGTGGCCCCCGAAATCATGCGCCGCCGCCTGCATGTCGGCCTTGGCGTTCTCGAGCGCCCTGATAGCGGTGTGGATGGCGGGATGGTGTCCCCTAACGTGCGCGCTGCCGGGACCCGTGGGAGGGGTCGGCGTGGGCGCCGTTTGCGCAGAGTCGGAACACGTAAATGTGAGAAGGCCGAGAAGGCAGCCAGCGGTCGAAAGCAGGGTTTTTCTGTTCATAATGGGACGGTTCGAAGCAAATCGTTCACAACATGACGTTCAATAGGAGCCCAACGTTACCGTGACAATGCCGGCCTAATACCGGCGCCGCCTGAGCAAGCTGGGCTGACGCGAACGGAGTCAGCCCTTGAAAAGTGCTTTCCTGTGATTCCAAGATATATCAACACATGCAAATATGTTGATATTTAGTTGGACTAAGGGCCGACAGCCTGCTCCAAATCGATGGAGGAACAAAACGACACCCATGACCGCGACATCCATAACGCATGTGCTCGGCTATCCCCGGATCGGGGAGAAACGCGAATTGAAGAAGGCAACGGAAGCCTATTGGCACGGGAAGCTCTCTCTCGCCGGCCTCGAGGAAACCGGGCGGTCGCTCCGGCGCCAAAACTGGCTCACCCAGCAGAAGGCCGGCATCGACCTGATTCCCTCCAACGACTTCAGCTTCTACGATCAGATGCTGGACCTGTCGTGCCTCGTGGGCAACGTGCCGCCCCGTTTCGGCTGGAACCGCGGCCAGGTCGACCTGGACACGAGGTTCGCCATCGCCCGCGGGGTCCGCCCCGGGGCCGGCGCCCCGGGTGAATGCTCCTGCCATGGCGGGCAGCCCGCCGCCGAGACATTTGCAAGCGAGATGACCAAGTGGTTCGACACAAACTACCATTACATCGTGCCCGAGTTTCAGGCGGACACCCAATTCGCCCTCTCGTCCACGAAGGTCCACGACGAGTTCTCGGAGGCCCTGGCGCTCGGCATCAGGACCAAGCCGGTCCTGATCGGGCCGCTCACCTATCTCAAGCTGGGCAAGGTGCAGGACGCGCGCCACCCGCGGTTCAACCGCCTCGACCTGCTCCCGCGTCTGCTGCCCGTGTACGCCCAGGTCCTGCGGAAGCTGGACGCCCTCGGTGCCGAGTGGGTTCAGCTGGACGAGCCCGTCCTTGCGCTCGACCTCACGGTCGCCGAGCGCACCGCGCTCGCGGCGGCATACGACGCGCTGGCAGCGGCCGCTCCCCGCATGAAGATCCTGGTCGCCTCCTATTTCGGCGGATTGCGCGAGAACCTGCGCGATTTCCTGCAGCTGCCGGTCCACGCGCTGCATGTCGACATCGTGCGCGCGCCCGAAGAGCTGGACTCCGTCATTCGTGGGCTTCCCGGCGCCAAGCGCCTCTCGCTCGGCGCGGTTGACGGCCGCAACATCTGGCGGGGCGAGTTCGCCGCCACGCTCCCGCTGCTCGCAAGGGCCGCCGCGGCCCTCGGCCCGGAGCGCCTGCTCATCGCGCCCTCGTGCTCCCTGCAGCACGTTCCGGTCACGCTTCGAAACGAGGCAACGCTCGACGCCGAATTCAAGGGGTGGCTCGCCTTTGCGGAGGAGAAGCTCTCCGAGGTCGTCACCCTGAGGGACCTCCTCGCGGGCGCGGCCGAACCCCGCGCCGTCGCGGCCAACGGCGCCGTGGCCGCGTCGCGGCGGGCGAGCCCTCGCATCCACCGGCCGGAGGTAAAGGAACGGGTGGCACGCGTGGGCGCCGCCAGCCTGAGGCGCGCCTCGCCATTCCCGCAGCGGCAGGGCCGCCAGCGCGCGCGCCTCTGCCTGCCCCTTTTCCCCACGACGACCATCGGCTCGTTCCCGCAGACCGACGCGGTGCGCGCGGCACGCGCCCGGTGGAAGAAGGGAGAGCTATCCGGCGCCGACTACGAGGCCTTTCTCGAGGCCGAGACCCGCGCGTGCGTTGCCTTCCAGGAGGACGTCGGCCTCGACATGCTGGTCCACGGCGAGTTCGAGCGCAACGACATGGTCGAATACTTTGGCGAGCAGCTCGACGGCTTCGGGTTCACCGAGAACGGCTGGGTCCAGAGCTACGGCTCCCGCTACGTGAAGCCGCCGGTGATCTACGGCGACGTCGCCCGTCCCCGTCCGATGACCGTGCGCTGGTCGGCCTACGCCCAGTCGCTCACGGCGCGCCCCTTGAAGGGAATGCTCACCGGCCCCGTCACCATGCTCCAGTGGAGCTTCGTGCGAAACGACCAGCCGCGGGGCGAAACCGCGTTTCAAATCGCGCTGGCATTGCGGGACGAGGTCCTGGACCTCGAGGGGGCGGGCATTGCCGCGATCCAGATCGACGAGCCGGCGATTCGGGAGGGCCTGCCCCTGCGCCGGAGCGACTGGGCCGACTACCTCGATTGGGCGGTGGACGCCTTTCGACTGTGCGCATCGGGCGTGCGCGACGACACGCAGATCCACACGCACATGTGCTACGCTGAATTCAACGACATCATCGAGGCCATCGCGGCGCTCGACGCGGATGTCATCACGATCGAGACGTCGCGCTCCAACATGGAGCTCCTCGAGGCGTTTGTGGGCTTCCGGTATCCGAACGAGATAGGCCCGGGCGTCTTCGACATCCATTCGCCGCGGGTGCCCGAGGTCGGGGACATGGAAAGCCTCATGGCAAAGGCCGCGAATGTGCTCCCGATCGAGAACCTGTGGGTGAATCCCGACTGCGGCCTGAAGACCCGCGGATGGGGCGAGGTCAGGCCTTCGCTCGCCAACCTCGTTGCCGCGGCGATGCGGCTGAGGAGTCGCTTTGCCCGCGCGACGGAAGCCGTGTCCCCTCGCGCCGCAAACTAGGCGGATGTTTCGGCCCCTTGTCTCCGAACGCCCGCCGCCTCACTTGGGGGCGGCCGCCTTCTCCCGCCGTGCCTTGATCGCGTTCAGCGCCTCGGTCATCGACGGAAGGGCGTAGAGGCGGGCAAAGGCTAGGGCTCCCATGGCGGCAGCGTGCGGAGTCTCCTTCGACTCACGCTCCGCCGCCACAATGACGGCTCCAAATTCAGCCGGCTTGAGGTCGGTCCAGTCGCGCGCCTTTGAGCTCCCGTTTTCAAGATAGACCAGGCGCTGGTCGGGCGCGAGGTACACGCTCACGTCCTTCGTGGAATCGCCGGACAGGTCATGCACGACGAGGGGGCGCTGCGGCCCGTAGCGGCCCAGGGTGACGTCGAGCCATCCCTTCATCCTCACGAGCTGCTCGGCAGTGCGCAGCATCTGCTGCAGGTTGAGAGGCGCCGTCGGGCTTTCCCCCTTGTCCCTGAGCGCGAGGACCAGGCCTGCGAAATCGTACTTGTCCAGGTAAAGGGCGTGCATCTGCTGGATCACGTCCTTCCGCTTCGCGGATTCGCTGGCGAGATTGCTGGCGAGGTCGTTTGCCGCCGCGCCGCCCGCAACCGCGTTCGCCGGGGCGGGGGTGGGCGGCACGACGGCAGGCGCGGCTGCCGGCGGGGCGGCCGCGGCGGCGGCGTTCGAATTCCCGTGGTTGCGGCGCGTGAAGATCGCGGTGGCGGCCAGCACGGCAGCCAGCGCCACCGCCGCACCGATGGCGGTGAGCACCCTGCGGCGGGTTCGTGCCCCGGGGCCTTGGGCCGCACGGAGACCGGCAGGTGACGACGGATCCAGCGTCTGCGCCTCGAGGAGGAGGCGGTAGACCGGCATGGCCTGGGAGATATTCTTCAGGTCGCGCGCGCCGAGGCTGACCACCTTCATCTCGAGCTTGTTCTTGACCACGTCGTAAACGGTCTGGGAGATGCAGATGCCGCCGGGCTCCGCCTCCGCCTGCAGGCGCGAGGCGATGTTGACGCCATCGCCCATCACGTCCTTGTCCTGCACCAGCACGTCGCCGAGGTGGATTCCGATGCGGTGCTGCAGCGCCCCGGCCTGAGCCTGGTCCTTCGCCTCGGCCGCGAACTGGCGCTGCATCGCAAGCGCGCAGGCCACGGCCTGGACGGCGCTCGTGAACGTGAGCAGCAGGCCGTCGCCGGTTGTCTTCAGGACCTCGCCCTCGTGCTCGGCGCAGATCCGCCGCATCTCCGTGAAGTCGCGCTGCAGCAGCTTGAGCGTCCCCACCTCGTCGGAATGCATGCGGGCGCTGAAGCTGACGACGTCGGTGAAGACGATTGCTGCGAGGCTGCGTTGGCTCCGGGTGCTTCCGGATGCAGGCGGGTCGGGGTTCATGGACTTACGTCTTGAGATTGGGGGCCCAGGCGACCAGCGCAACGCTCTAGCGGGCCGCAGCGGCGGCCCCCGTCGGCCGTGCGCATGTCGCCGCCACGGGTTCCGCGGGTCATTTTCCGGGCCGGTCGACAATCGGGGGGACCCAGCCGTACGCCGCGAGAAAACGCCTGAGCCCGGGGGACTCCGTAGACAGGGCGGGCAGCCAGAGCCCCAGGCGGTCACGGTTCCACCACAGACCCTCCCGGTTCCCGGGATCGGCGAAGGCGTAGCGGTAGAGGACCGCCCGCACGTACCTGGGCGGCTTGCCGGGAAAGGGGTTGGCCGCGAAAAGACCCAGGGCGCCGGGATCATTGTGCAGCAGCTTCCAGACGAGGTGCAGGGTCCACGGGTATCTTTCCGGGTCGGCCATGGCCGCGAACCACATCTGCCAGTCCAGCCGCAGCTGGTAGGGCGCGATCTGCGGGGGCCGGGCCGAGGGATCGACGGGCAGGCCGCGATAGGGGTAGGGCTTCCACACCGCCAGGTCGCCGGGCACCGCCGAGTCGGTGCCTTCAAAGACGACGTTCATCCGCTCGCGTCCGACGGTGCCGAATGCGCCGTAGGTGTTGACGAGCTCGAGCGGGTCGAACGACGCGTTCATGACCTGATTGGGAGAGAACAGGTTTATGACCGGCTTGATGCTCAGGGCCGCGACAGCGACCGCGAGCGCCCAGCCGGCCCAGGCCATCGGCCGGCTTGGCCGCGCCGCGGCGCGCATCCGGTCTCCCGCGGAGGCCAGCCTCCGCGGAACGATCCGGGCCCAGACGGCGTCGTCAAAACAGGCCAGCGCCGGGATGATCGTGAGCCAGTTCAGGAAGGAGAGGTTTCCGCTGAGGATGAGGAAGGCCTGGAACAGGACGATCAGGGCGCCCGCGACGTAGCGCGCCTTGCGCGGGCCGAACACAAACCAGGGCGCCGCCAGCTCCGCCACGTGGTTCAGGATCACTCCCCCCTCAAGCTGCCACCTGGGCAGGAAATGCAGCCACCGGCTCAGGGCGTTGGGAATGGGCTGGGTTTCAAAGTAGAAGAAAAGCGCCGACAGGTCGCGCCAGCAGGGGTCGCCCCGGATCTTGATGAGCCCGGCTCCCAGCATTATCCGGAAGATCAGCCACCGGAACAGCCAGACCACGGCGACAGGCGGCTCCCGCCCGGGAAAGGGCCGCGCATCGAGGAGCGGGCAGAGGAAGATCGCCAGAAACCCCGTTTCCAGCAGCTGGAATTCCCACCCGTATCCATACCAGTCCTGTCCGACGTGCACGAACGACATGTAGAGAGCCCAAAGAACCGCAAGGATGAGCGCGTTGGCGAAGCCCGCGGCGAGCGCGCACGAGAGCGCGAAACCGGACCATGCCGCCGCAAGCAGCACCCCATCCGAGTGGGAGAGCCAGAAGATCGAGGGCAGACGCTCGAAGCCGGCCCTTGACGAGCCGAGGACCTGGCGCGCCCTGTCCAGGAAAGCTCCCACCGGCAGGAGTCCATCCGACCCGATAAGCGGAAGGATCTGGTTTGCGGCCACGAGAAACGCGACCGAGTAGACCAATCCCAGAAGCCGAAGGATCGCGAACCGCGTGAGCCAGTATGTTTGTGGCGGCGAAGCCATGGGTTTGCCCTGCCGGAGTCTCTGTGCGGAACCAGGCTGCGGCAAGCGGCGGGTGGGACCCCTGCGAACGCCCGATCGCCGGGCCGTGCAGCCCGGCCCTGATACTCTTGTACTTCGACGTCCCCGGCAAACTTGCACAGAGGCTCACCGGCCGATAGACATGCGGCTGATCATCACGATGCGGTGGGCATTTCCAAGGCTTTGGTCCCCGTCACTGGTCGCCGCAATGGCGCTCGCGTGGGTTCCCGCTGCGCGGCCCGCGGGGGCCCCTGCCGCGGCAGGCGGTGATCCGACCCCCAAGGCCGCGCCTTCGGCATCGGCGCCCGCGGCCGCCGATGCGCCTAGGACGGAGCGCGCGGGGGCGGCGTCCCCCCATTCGCCGGCACGCGTCTTTGTCATCCCGATCCGGAACGAGATCGGGGAGCCCGTGCTGTACATCCTCAGGCGAGGCCTCAAGGAGGCCGTGGCTGAGCATGCCGACGCCGTCGTGCTGGACATCAACACCCCGGGCGGGGCCATCGACGTCACGATGGAGATGATGGACGACCTCAAGAGGTTCCCGGGCAGGACGATCGCCTTCGTGGACAACGAGGCCATGTCCGCCGGGGCCTTCATCTCCGCCGTTTGCGACGAGATCTGGTTCGTGACCACGCCGACCGAGGGGATAATCGGGGCCGCGGCCCCCGTGCAGTCCACCGGGCAGGACATCGACGCGACTATGAAGGGCAAGCTCGTCAGCTACCTCAAGGTGCGGATCCGGGCGATTTCGGAGGGCAAGGGGCACAGGGGAGAGGTCGTCTCCGCGATGATCGACGCCGACATGGAGCTCAGGATCGACGGCGAGGAGGTCAAGATCGACGGGAAGCCGATAAAGGAGAAGGGGGCGCTCCTGTCCCTCACGGCGACCGAGGCGATGTTCCCGGTCGGCACGCCGCCCCGGCCGCTCCTGGGCGCGGGCGAAGCCAGGGACCTCGACGACCTGCTCACCAAGTGCTTCGGCGCCGGCGCCTACCGCTCCACGCCCCTCCAGGCGACCTGGTCCGAGGGGCTGGCGGTGTTCCTCAACCACCTAGCGCCCGCCATGCTCGGCCTCGGGATCCTCTCCCTCTTCATCGGCTTCAAGGCCCAGGGCTTTGGCGGCTTCATCGCGATCGGCGTCGTGCTCCTCACGGTTGTCTTTCTCAGCAGCTACGTCTCCGGCCTCTCGGGACACGAGCCGGTGATCGTGTTCTCCATCGGGCTCGTCCTTCTCCTGGCGGAGGTCCTTTTCTTCCACAGCGCCGGCTTTCTCGGCATCATCGGTTTCCTCCTGATGATCGGTTCCCTTTTCTGGGCGATGGCCGACCTGTGGCCGGGCGAGCCCATCCAGGTGGCATGGTCGGCCGATGCGTTTGTGAGGCCGTTGATAAACCTGGGCTCGGGGATCGGAATCGCCTTGGTGCTGGGCGCATGCGTGCTGCGTTTCCTGCCGCAGGGCTGGGTCTGGGACAGGCTCACGGTGAACGAGACGGTCGCGGGCTCCGCGCAGACCGCGGGAGGCGGTCCCGGGACGTCCGCGCTCCTCGACGCCCTCGTCGGGCGCCGGGGCGTCGCGGCGACGGCCCTGCGTCCCGGGGGGCAGGTGGAGGTCGACGGCCGGAGGTACGAGGCGGAGGTCAAGGTGGGCGCGATCGACCCCGGGGCGCCGATCATCGTGCTCGGGCACGGCGATTTCGCGCTCGTGGTGGAGGAGGTTACCGCCGAGAACCGGAGGTCCAACGCATGACGCTCATCCTGCTCCTGTTCATCGTCGGGATCATGCTCCTGGCCGCCGACGTCTTTGTCTCGAGCTTTGTCATGGCCGCGGTCGGCGGGGTGGCGATGCTCGCGGGCTGCGTCGCCGCCTACAGGGACTTCGGAATCCTCGCGGCCGGCTTGGCGGGGATCACCGCCGTGGCGCTCCTCGGGGGCACGATCTACATCGAGCTCGTCCTGCTGCCGAAGACGCGCCTTGGCCGCGGGCTGGTGGTTGAGTCGACGTCGGGCACGAGCAGCCAGCCGCCGGTCGCTTCCGGCGAGGGGGTTGTCGGGAGGCCCGCGACGGCTGACACGACGCTCGCCCCGAGCGGGTACGTGCTCGTCGACGGGCGCCGCTACGAGGCATTCTGCCGCACCGGCCACGCCGCACGGGGCGAGGTACTGCGCGTGATCGGCATGGACAATTTCCGCCTGATAGTAACCAAACCCTAAATACACATGCCCGACACCTCACTCATCATCGTCATCCCCCTCATCATCGTCGGCCTGGTTGTCGTCGGCATCTTTCTTTCCTACGTCGGCACCTGGCTCAAGGCCCGGCTCAACGGCGCGCCGGTCAGCATCGTCAACCTCGTCGGCATGCGCCTGGGAGGCGTTCCCTACAACCTCGTCGTCGGGGCGCGCATCACGGCGGTCAAGGCGGGCATCCCGCTTTCCACAGACAAGATCGCCGCGCATTTCCTGGCGGGAGGAAACGTCATCCCAACCGTGCAGGCGATCGTCGCCGCGCAGAAGGCCGGCATCGAGCTCAACTGGGACCGCGCGTGCGCCATCGACCTTGCGACCAAGGGATCGGGGAAGTCTGTCCTGGAGGCGGTGCGCACCTCGGTGGACCCCAAGGTGATCGACTGCCCCAACCCGGAGAGCGGGCGCCTCACCATCGACGGCGTGGCCAAGGACGGGATCCAGGTGAAGGTGAAGGCCCGGGTCACCGTTCGCACCCATCTTGACCGGTTCGTCGGCGGCGCAAAGGAGGAGACGATAATCGCGCGCGTCGGCGAGGGCATCGTGACGACCATCGGCGTAGCGGACAGCTATAAGCATGTCCTGGAGTCACCGGACAGCATCTCAAAGACCGTCCTCGCGCGCGGGCTCGATGTCGGCTCGGCGTTCGAGATCCTCTCGATCGACATCGCCGACGTCGACGTCGGCGAAAACATCGGTGCGCGCCTCCAGGTCGCGCAGGCCGAGGCCAACAAGAACATGGCGCAGGCGCAGGCGGAAATCCGGCGCGCGGCCGCGGTGGCCCTCGAGCAGGAGATGAAGGCCAGGGTCCAGGAGATGCAGGCGAAGGTCGTCGAGTCGCAGGCGCAGGTTCCGCTCGCGATGGCCGAGGCGTTCCGAAGCGGCCGCCTCGGGGTGATGGACTACTACAAGATGGAAAACATCCAGTCCGACACGGCGATGCGCCAGAGCATCGCGCAGCCCGGCGAAAAGAAATGACCACGGCGCTGGCTGCATCCCCGGACCCGGGATCCTGGCTGGTGTCCCATCCGCAGCTCATCGTCGTCCTATTCGTGGGCGCGATGTGGCTAATCAAGCTGATCAACCGCGCGAGGACCGCGGCCTCAGGCCCGGAATCGGTCCCGCAGGAGGCCGGGGGGCTCGGGACCGGCGGGCAGGGCGGTCCCCCGGGCCAGGATCTCGACGACGAGGAGCGCACGCGGCGCGTCAGGGAGGACATCCTGCGAAAGATCGCCGAGCGCCGTGGGGGCGGCGCCGCGGCGCAGCCGGCGCGCGCCCGGGGTGAGCGACAGGCCCCCGGGCCGCCGGCCCTTTCAAGGGCGGCTTTGAACATCGGCCGAGGACCGGCGGAGGGAAACGTCGGGACGAAGCCGAGGTCGACCGAGGCGCCGGTCGAACCGCCGGTTGTCGCGCTGGCGGGAATCGTGGCGGGAGGCTCGCCGGGCCCCACTGCCGGTTCGCAGTGGCTCGAAGACCTGCGCTCCCGCGACGCCGTGCGCCGGGCGATTCTCGCCCGCGAGATCCTTGGGCCTCCGGTTGCGCTGCGCTAGCGCCGGACACCGCCCCGGCATGAGGGCCGCCGCTTGGCTGAGGATTGGCTTGTCGACCCGGCAGCGTTCCCAGTGTAAATAGCAGTAACGCCGATGGCACTGCCCACAGACATTCTATCCAGGCTCCATGCGCTTGGGGTTCCCGCGTCCGACGTGGAGGAAAAGTTCATCCGCGGGAGCGGGCCGGGAGGGCAGAAGATCAACAAAACGTCGTCAACCGTCTGGCTGCGGCACCGGCCGACGGGAATCGAGGTGCGCTGCCAGGCGGAACGCTCGCAGTCCGCGAACAGGGAACTCGCATGGCGGGAGCTTTGCGGGCGTCTAGAGGCCCGGGTCCGCGCCGCCACGGACGCCGCGCGGCAGGGCAGGGAGAAGGAGCGCCGGCAGACGCGCCAGAAGAGCCGGGGGCAGAAGGTGCGGATGATTCAGGCGAAGAAGCACCGCGCGGGACACAAGGCGACGCGTGGCAGGGTGAGCGACGACTGGTGAGCGCGGACGCCTGCCCGTCCGGGGGCTCGGCGTCCCCCGGCGGGCGGCGCGCGTCCCGAAAAGGCGGCTTGACCGGAGGAGTCCAAGCAGGGAGAACCGGACACCGCACAGCGGTCCCCATGGCAGGCTTCACTGTAAATTCCACTCGGATCGATCCCTACAAGAACTTCAAGTTCCGCATAAAATGGGATGGCAAATACGTGGCGGGCATCTCGAAGGTCAGCCCCCTGCGGCGTACGACTGAGGTGATCCGCTACCGGGAAGGGGGCGATCCGAGCACGAGCCACAAGTCGCCCGGCCGCACGGAGTACGAGGCCATCACGCTCGAGCGTGGGATCACCTACGACATGGAGTTCGAGCAGTGGGCCGCGAAGGTCTGGAATTACGGCGCGGGGCTGGGCTCGGAGGTCTCCCTTGCGGATTTTCGCAAGGATATAGTCCTGGAGCTCTACAACGAGGCCGGGCAGCTCGTCTTTTCATACGATATCTACCGCTGCTGGGTTTCGGAGTACCAGGCGCTCCCCGAGCTCGACTCCAACTGCCCCGCGATCGCCATCCAGTTCATCGTGCTTCAGAACGAGGGCTGGGAGCGCGATACGAGCGTCACCGAGCCGATCGAGCCGACCCTTTCGACAGGGAACGCGTGACCCGTCGTCCGGCCGCCGCACCGCCCTCCATGCCGGGTTTTCCAGGATCGCCCAGCATCCTCAAGGGAGCCTTCCTCTGCTATGGCGGGACCAGTGCAAGTCCCGACATCATCGTTTTTCCGTTCAACCCGGAGACGCTGTCGCGCACGATCCAGCCCGCCCCCCAGGCGCCTGACTCCGGCGAGCCCAGCGATGCCACGGGAAGCCCCCAGGAGACGATAGTGTTCACGCTCACCCTCGACGCCACCGACGCGCTCGAGCAGTCGGACCAGCAGGCGGCCACCATGGGCGTCTACCCGGTGCTTACGGCGATCGAGCTCCTCATGTACCCGCAGGCGCGGGACCTGAATGTGGTCACCCTTTTCGTCTGGGGGCCCTACAGGGTCGTCCCGGTCCGGATTGTCGGGCTCAATATCAGCGAGAGCCTCTTCGATCCAAACCTGTCGCCCATCATGGCCACCGTTCAGGTCACCCTCGTCGTGACGCCGCCTGGCGACGCGGCCGGCCTCGGCTACCTCCTCCAGCACATCGCGACGCTCAATACGCTGGCTGCGCTCGGCTATTCGGCGTCCGTTTCGGGGACGGGCGTCGAGCTTCCGCTGCCCGTCACCGCGCCGCCGTCGTCCGGGACTGGAACCACGTTTCCGGGAATCTGACACCGGGCGCCCGCTGGGCCCGGTCCGCCGGCGGCGTCACTCCGTCTCGTTGAATTCGCAAAGCGAATAGACCCTCACGCCGATGCGCTCTAGGCGCTTCGACCCGTTGAGCTCGGTGAGGTTCACAATCGCGCCGACATCGGTGACGGAGCAGCCTAAGTTGCGGAACAGCTGGACGGCGGCGCAGAGGGTGCCCCCCGTCGCGATGAGATCGTCCATGAGAAGCACGTTCGCGCCCTTTGGCGCGGCGTCGGTCTGGATCTCCAGTATGCTCTGCCCGTACTCCAGCTGGTAGGCGGCATGGATGGTCTCGCCGGGCAGTTTCCCCTTCTTGCGGACCATGACCAGCGGCTTCCGGAGCGCATAGGCGAGGACGCCTGCGGGAATGAACCCCCGGGCGTCCAATCCCGCGACGACGTCGATGGGCTTGTCCCTGTAGAAGCCGATGAACAAATCCATGGCGGCGCTGAATCCCCCGGGATCTCGCAGCAGTGAGCCGACATCGCGAAACCGCACCGGGGGAAGGGGCCAGTCCGGTATGGTCCGGATGAGCGACTTGATGTTCATGGGTCGGCGGCCGCGATCACGGCCGCCCAACGCCGCGCCGGCACGGGGGATTGGTGACCGCGTCCGGCATCTCGCGGCACCGACGGCTACGCCACCGGAATGGCCTCGCTCGGGGGCGTGCTGGCAGGGAACTCGTCCTGCAGATGGGTCTTCTCGCGGTACCTCGACGCGGCGAAGGCAAAGACGACCGCGGACGCCGCCGACAGGCACGCAAAGAAGATGTAGTACGACGAGCCGCTCAGCTTGAGCGTGCCGTCGGGGTTCTGGATAAACACGTGGACCAGGGATGTGAACTCGTTGCCCGCGGCGATCGACCAGAGATATATCGCCATGACGACTGATTTCATCGACTTGGGAGCCTGCGTGTAGGAGAATTCCAGAGCGGTGATGGACACCATGATTTCCCCCGCCGTCAGCATTGCGTAGGCCGGAAGCTGCCAGCCGATATTCGGCCTGAGACCGGCAGTGAGCTGGGTCTCGATCCAGGCGCTGATGAGGAACGAGGCCCCCGTCACGACAAGCCCCAGCCCGATTTTCCGAAGGGGCGTCAGGGGAAAGACCCGGTCGATCGCCGGGTAGACCACGTACTGGAACAGCGGGATGAACGCGAGAATCATGATCGCGTTGACCGCCTGGATCTGTGACGAGAGCCAGGTGATCCCGGCAAAATGCAGATTCATCTTGTTCGCCTGGAGCACCCACTCGGAGCCGCTCTGGTCCCACAGGGACCAGAACACGGCGACGAACGCATAGATGATGGCCAGCCGGCCTAGCGTCACGAAACCCGCGCGGTTGAAGGTGTCGCGCAGATATGTCCGGCCGCCCGGCGGGATGTTGATGAACTTTCGCCGGCCCATCCAGAACACGAGCGTTGCGATTGCCATGAGGATTCCCGGAACGGCGAAGGCCACCCTCGAGCTGTAGGTGTTGAGCAGCCACGGAATGAGCAGCAGGGAGATGAAGGAGCCCGCGTTGATGGAGAAATAGAACCAGCCGAATGCGCGTGAGATCAGGTGCTGGTTCGAGGCCCCGAACTGGTCGCCCACGTTGGCCGAGACGCACGGCTTGATCCCCCCCGAGCCGATCGCGATCAGGCAGAGGCCCACGGTCAGGCCGGCTCGCGTGTCGTCCATGGCGAGCGCGAAATGGCCGAAACAATAGACGATCGAGAGCCAGAATATCGTGCGGTACTTGCCCCAGATCGCGTCCGCCAGGATGGCGCCGAAGATCGGGAAGAAATAATTGGTGGCGAGGAAGGCATGGTACCACTTGTTGGCGTCATTCTCGCTCATGGGCGCCAGCGCCCCGCTCCGGTCGCGCAGGTATTGCGTCATGAACACCACAAGGATGGCGCGCATGCCGTAGAAGCTGAAGCGCTCGGCGGCCTCGTTTCCGACAATGTACGGAATGCCGGGGGGCATCTTCCCCGACCCGACGGCAGCCGTGCGGTTATCCGGCGAAGCCACGGGGAGCGCCGAAAGGATGGGGGGCCGGCAGGGATTGCATCCAAAAACCAAATGAGCCGGTTCAGCCTGAAAATCCAGAACTATCTGGCATTGCCGGGCAGCCGTGCCGTCAGAGGTAGGCGTCGCGAAGCACCTGCATCGTGTGGCGGACCCGGATGCCCGAACCCAGCCTTTCAAGATGCGCCTGGAGCTGCGTGAGACAGCCTATGTTCCCCGACGCGACGACGCCCGCGCCGGTCGCGATGACGGCGCGGGCCTTCTTCTCGCCCAGCGAGGCGGCGATGCCGGGCTGGTCCAGGTTGTAGGTGCCCGCGCTCCCGCAGCAATTCGCGTCCTCGAGCTCGAGCAGCTCGACGCCGGGAATGGCCCGCAGGAGCGCCCGCGGCTCATCCCGCACGTTCTGGGCGTTCGAAAGATGGCATGCGTCGTGATAGGCGATGCGCTGCCCGCGCCCGGTGTCACGCGGCGCCGAGCGCAGGCCGATGTGCGCAAGGAATGAGCTGACATCGATGACGCGACCGCGGAATGCCTCGGCGCGGGCCTCGTCGGCGGTGCCGCGGAGCATGAGGTGGTATTCATGCATCGCGGAGCCGCAACCCGCGGCGTTTGTGACGATCGCATCCACGTCGGAAGGAAAGGCGGCGAGGTTTCGCAGGGCGGAGGCCCGCGCGGCGCGCAGATCGCCGGAGTGCCAGGCGAGACCGCCGCAGCAGCCCTGCGCCTCGGGCACGACCACCTCGACGCCCTGCTGGGCCAGGACGGCGATCGTGGCGGTGTTGATGTCGGGCGCAAGGACCTGCTGCGCGCAGCCCGTGAGGAGGGCGACCCGGGCGCGGCGCTCTCCCCTGGCCGGAGTGACGCGCGGCCACGACTCGGCGGGCGGCAGCGACGCGGGCGCGAGGTCCACCATGGGGCGCAGCGCCCGCGGCAACAGGGGCCGAATCCTCTTCCCAAGGCGGCCCACGAGCGCGGCGATCCGGAAGCGCGACGGGTAGGGAATCGTCCTCGAGGCCAGGAATTGGCGGAGTCTTTCCCCCGCCGTGCGCCTGAATTTCGCCTGCGCGACCGCGCGGAACGGGCTTATGAGGTCGCGATAGGCCACACCGCTCGGGCAGGCGGGCTCGCAGGCGAGGCAGCCGAGGCATCGGTCCACGTGCGGCTGCGCGGCCTCCCACGGGAGCGTGCCCTCGAGGACCTGCTTCATCAGGACAATCCGGCCGCGCGGCGTGTCCATCTCCTGGCGAAGCTCGCCGTAGGTGGGGCAGGCGGACAGGCAGAAGCCGCAGTGAACGCAGGCTTCGACCGCGCGCGTCATCGGGGCGGTGAGCGGTCCGTGGGAGTCGGGTGCGATCGTGTGAAGCATCAGTCGGCGAGGGCGGGGAAGCGGCCGCAGGGATCGAGGGCGGCCTTCACGGCGCCCGAGATGGCCGCGGGGGCCGGGGCCCGGTGCCAGAGGGCGCAGGCGCCCCTAAGGGTCAGGGCGGGGAGGCACAGTCCCGCCGGATCCGCGCCCGGCGGCAGCGAAACATAGGCCGCGTTGCCCCCGGAGCTCACGTGCATGCGGCCCTCCAGCGCATGCACGGCGGACGCGAGCGCCGGAATGTCGCGGGGGATAGGCGCGACCTTAAGGAGGGCGCCGTCGGCGAGCGCCCAGCGAAACTCGCGCAGCTCGGCCCAAAGGGCGCCGGCTGCCTCGCCCGACAGGATCTCGCCTGGCCAGCGGGATAGAATCTCGCCAGCGATCGCGGTGATGGCCCCCTGGGGGCCCGAGAGCCGCAGGGCGGCGTTTCCGGACGGCAGCAGGTCGATCGCCTCGGGCTCCCATCGGCTGCAGGAGACTGCGGTGAGCAGGCTCACGGCCGCCGCGCTGTCCGCGACGGGCAGGCTCAGCGTAAGCGAGCCGGACGGACGCGGAAACACCTTGAACGTGAGTTCCACGAGCACGCCGAAGCGGCCGAGGCTGCCCGTGAAGAACTTCGGCAGGTCGAACCCCGCGGCGTTCTTGACGACCTTGCCGCCGAGGCGCAGGAGCCGGCCGGAGCCGTCCACGAAGCGGATCCCGAGGATGAAGTCGCGCACCCCGCCAAAGCGAAAGCGGCCCGGGCCGCTCAGGCCCGAGCAGACCGTGCCGCCCAGCGTCGAGCCGGCCGCCGCGAGGAACGGGTCGAACGGAAGGTACTGGCCCCGCTCCTCCAGGATCCCGGCCAGCTCGAGCACGGGTGTCCCGGCGAGCGCCGTGAAGGTGTACTCGTCGGGCTCGTATTCGAGGATGCCGCGCAGACTGCGGGTGGAAAGGAGCGCGACGTCCGGCGAGACCTGCGAAAGGCGGGGCTTGGTGCGCGCTCCGACGGCGAGGACGCGGGGGGTCGCGCGCACGGCCTCGACGAGCTCGGCCGCGGTCGCAGGGGAGAGAAGGGCGCTCATTCGCGGGAGATGACGCCGGCCTTCTCGAGCGGGTGAAGCCCGTGCTGCGCAAGGGCGGGGGCCTCGCCGCCCGGGAACATCTTCCCTGGGTTGGCGATGCCGAGGGGATCGAACGCGGCCCGGATCCGCTGCATGCACTCGATTTCCTCGGGGCTGAACATGTCGGGAAGGAACTCGCGCTTGTCGGCCCCGACGCCGTGCTCGCCGGTGATCGAGCCGCCCATCTCGACGCACATCCTCAGGATGCAGCCGCCCAGCTTCTCGGCGCGCGCCAGCTCCCCCGGGTTGCAGCCGTTGTAGAGGATGAGCGGGTGGAGGTTGCCGTCGCCGGCGTGGAAGACGTTCGCGCAGCGCAGGCCGGACTCGCGGGCCATTTCGCCGATGCGGCGCAGGGCGTCGCCAAGCCGACGGCGGGGGACAACGCCGTCCTGCACGATGAAATCGGGCGAGAGGCGCCCGACGGCGCTGAACGCGCTCTTTCGGCCCTTCCATATCGCAACGCGCTCGGCGGCGTTGCGCGCGGGCCGCGCCTCTACGGGCGCGCTCCCGGCGATGATCAGGTCGAGGCGCTCGCGGTCGATGGCGACGGTCTCCCGCGGGCCCTCCAGCTCGACGATCAGCACGGCCTCGCATCCGGGCGGATAGTCGGCGTGGACCGCGGCCTTGGCGGCCTCAAGGGCGAGGGCGTCCATGAACTCGATGGCCCCGGGAAGAAGGCCGCTGGCGACAATCGCCGAGACGGCGTCGCCGGCCTGCTCGACCGTGCGGTAGCCGGCCAGGACCGTGTGGAAGCACTCGGCCCTGGGCAGCAGCTGGAGGGTGATCTCGAGGGCGATTCCGAAGAGGCCCTCGTTGCCGGTGAAGAGCCCGCACCAATCGGGGCCAAGCTGCTCGCGGCTCGATCCGCCCCATTCGACGACCTCGCCCGTGCCGAGGACGGCCTTGAGCCCGAGGACATGGTTGGAGGTCATTCCGTATTTGAGGCAGTGCGCGCCCCCGGAGTTGAAGGCGACATTGCCCCCGATGGTGCAGATGGACTGGCTCGAGGGGTCGGGGGCGTAGTGCAGCCCCTTTGTCGCGGCGACGGCGGTGACGGATGCGTTGATCACGCCCGGCTCGACAACCGCGAGGCGCTGGGCGGGATCGAAGCGCAGTATGCGGTCGAGGCGGTTCAGCGCGATGACGATGCCGTCCGCGACAGGCAGGGAGCCCCCTGAGAGGCTGGTTCCGCTTCCCCGCGCGACGAAGGGAATCCTTCCGGCATGGCAGGCCCGGACGAGGGCGATCACCTCGTCGGCGGTCTCGGGTATGGCGACAGCGAGCGGCTGTGTCCGAAATGCCGTGAGGGCGTCGCTCTCGTAGGACGCGAGCTGTTCCGGGCGCCAGAGCAGCCGGTCCGCAGGCAGCACTTCCGAAAGGCGGCGGGCATGCGCCTTCACCATGCGATTACACGCTGGGCCATGCGCGGTATGTGTACCATGTTTGCCATCCTGAAAAGAAATTACTGGTAACACAACGCCGCCGCGATTTCCTGATCGTGTCGCGCCCATCCAGCCGCGCCGCGGCCTTCAACAGGCCGGCACCGCCGTCCCCTGGCAGCCCCGCACCCCAAATACCCCCCAACCATGAGACACCGCATTCAACCCCTGGTCGCGGGAGCGATCAGCGTCCTTGCCCTCGCCCTGAGCCTTCGCGCGGATACGCCCCCGCCTGCCGCCCCGGCGGACGGCCGCTTCCAGATCCCCGCCACCGATGACGGCCTGCCCGGCGCCGGCCCCATCCGCCGCACCGAATGGTTCAAGAACCTCTGGGTTGAACGGCGCACGAAATGGGCGTCGCAGGTGCAGGAGGACCAGGATGCGCTGGTGTTTCTGGGAGACTCCATCACGCAGGGATGGGGCGACGTCGGCAGCAGCTTCCCGGGGATAAAGACGGCCAACCGGGGCATCGGCGGGGACACAACCCGCGGGGTGCTCATCCGCGTCCAGGAGGACGTCGTGGCGCTGAACCCGCGCGGCGTCGTGCTGCTGATCGGCACCAACGATCTCGAGGAAAAGGCGGACCCCGAGGCCATCGCGGGCAACGTGAAGCTCATCATCGACGCGCTCAAGCAGCACAGCCCCGCGATGCCCGTGGTCCTTTGCGAGGTTTTCCCGAGCTCGCTCTCGGACTCCCGGCCTGCGGACAAGGTCAAGAAGCTCAACGCGCTCTGCCTGGAGGCGGTCGCCGACGAGCCCCAGGTCACCGTCCTGGACACGTGGTCGCTTTTCGCCAACGAGCACGGGGACGCGAAGGAGCATGAGATGCCCGACCTCCTTCACCCCAACATTCTTGGCTATGCCAAATGGGCGGCCGCCCTGCGGCCCATTTTTGAGACGGTGGGCCTTGCGCCCGCATGGCCGGACGACTTCGTCCCGGAGCCCGGGTTTGCGAGCTTGTTCAACGGCCATGACCTGACGGGCTGGGGATATGCAGGGGGCCCTAACCTCAACGGGAAGGCCGCGACCGACGACGGCCGCTACCTCGCGCGCAATGGGCGCGTGGTCGTGACCGTCTCGCACAAGGGCCAGGAAAACAAGAAACTCTGGACCACGAGGAAGTTCCCGCGGAACTTCGTGCTCAAGCTCGAGTTCCGCGCGAGCCCCAACGCCGACAGCGGAATTTTTGTGCGCGAGCCGCAGCTTCAGTGCCGCGACTTCAACATTGCCGGGCCCTTTGCAATGCTGGCGCACTACCGCCCGCTCGACTGGAACGAGATTACCGTGACCGTCAGGGGCGGCCTGGCCCACTGCACGTGCAACGGCGACGTGCTCGTGGACGCCATGCCGGTGCCCCCCACGGGCTCGATCGGACTGGAAAGCGACCGCGGCCAGATGGAATACCGGCGCATCCGGGTGCAGGATGCCCACTGATCATGGGCGTGCCCAAGAGCGCCCGAAACCGCCGGCCGCCTCATCGCCCTTGCGCCGCGGGGGATTCCGTAGCTTTCTGCGACAAATGACACTGCTTCCCGCTTCTTGCCGGCCCCTGTGCCGGGCGCTCACGGCCCTTGCCGGGCTGGCCCCCGCCGTGCTGACCGCGCAGGAGAGCCGGCCGGAAATCTCGGTGAGCGCCCCATTGGTCGCCCTGGTTCACGCCAGGCTTGTCGATGCGACGAGCCCGGGCGCCCGAGAGGACCAAACCCTCCTCATCAGGGACGGGAAGATCGCGGACGTCGGCCCCTTCGGAAAGGTATCTGTGCCGGAGGGGGCGCGCACCATCGACCTGACGGGAAAGACCGTCATTCCCGGCCTCGTCATGGTTCACGAGCACCTCTTCTATGCGCTGCACGTGGGGGCGGGCCCGTTTCACGTCAACGAGATGGAATACTCGTTCCCGCGGCTCTACCTCGCCTGCGGCCTGACCTCCATCCGCACGGGCGGGTCGATCGAGCCCTATTCGGACATGGAGGTAAAGCGGCGGATCGACGCGGGCGAGATGCCCGGCCCCAAGCTGCACCTCACCGCGCCCTACATCGAGGGTTCGCCGACCCTCATGGCGCAGATGCATGCCGTTGTCGGCCCCGAGGACGCGGTCAAGCTCGTCAACTTTTGGGCGGACCAGGGTTTCACCTCCATCAAGCTCTACGTCCACCTGCGCCGCGACGTCGCCGCGGCGGCGATCGCCGCGGCCCACCAGCGGGGGCTCCAGGTCACGGGCCACATCGGCGTCATGACCTACAGGGAGGCGGCGGAGGCCGGGATCGACAATCTGGAGCACGGGTTTTTCGCCTCCACGGATTTCGTCCGGGGAAAGAAGGAGAACGAGTTGCCCGTCCCGGCCGCCTCCCAGCAGAGTCTTGACGAGCTCAAGGTCGATTCGCCGGAGGCCGACTCCCTGATCCAGCTGCTTGTCTCCAAGCATGTGGCGCTCACCTCCACGCTCACGGTCATCGAGGGATTCGTCGCCGGCCGGCCCATCCTGCCGGCGAGGGCGCTTGAGTCCATGTCCGAGCCGGCGCGCGAGAACTACCTGACGTTCTGGGCGCGCGCCAACGAGCGGAACCAGAACATGGTGCCGCGATTCCAGAAGCTTATGGCGATGGAGAAGAAGTTCGCCGACGCGGGCGGCCTCCTTGTCGCCGGGACCGACCCGACCGGCTGGGGCAATGCCGTCGCGGGCTTCGGCAGCCTGCGCGAGGTGGAGCTCCTGGTCGAGGCGGGCTTCACGCCGGCGCAGGCCATCCAGGTGGCGACGATCAATGGCGCGAAGCTCCTGGGTGTCGATCGCGAGGTGGGCACGCTCGAGACGGGCAAGGCGGCCGACCTTGTCGTCCTCGCGGGCAATCCGCTCCAGTCGATCGGCGACATCCGCAAGATCGAGACGGTGTTCAAGGACGGCGTGGGTTACGACTCCGGACGGCTCCTCGATTCGGTCAAGGGTTGCGTGGGGGTCGAGTAGCGCGGCATCGGGGAAGGCGCATTGAAAAGGGGACGACACGACTATGCCGAGCGACGCGCAGGCCGACATGGGGGATGCGATACCGGAATCCCCCCCAAACCCCTATGATCCTGGCTCCTTCGACAGCCCGATCGTGAACGCGATCGCGCCCCCGCTTGTGGCGGGGCTCGCGATAGCGTTCAAGCTGAGCCCTCTCGGGTTCCTGCTCGAGGGCTTTCACGTCTGGGTGCACGAGTTCGGCCACGCGAGCGTTGCGTGGCTGTCCGGAAGGCGGGCGCTGCCGCTGCCGTTCGGCTGGACAAACGTCGAGCAGGAAAGGTCGTATCTCCTGTATCTTGGCATCCTCTTCCTTCTCGGGGCGATGGCGGTGGCCGGCTGGCGCGAGAGGAGGGTCTGGCCGATGGTACTGGCGGCGGGCCTCGTCGCGGCGCAGACCTACATGACCTGGTTCCTGCCCGAGGACCGCGGCCACATGTGGATGATATTCGGCGGCGTGGGCGGCGAATTCTACATCTCCGCCGCCATGGTCGGGCTCTTCTATTTCGAATTTCCCGAGAAATTCAGGTGGGGAGGCTGCCGCTATGTGTTCCTCTTCATCGGCGCCGGATGCTTTTTTGAAAGCTACGCATTTTGGGCGGACGTCAAGCGAGGCCTCGAGGGCATACCCTACGGCTCGATGATCAACGGCGAGGACGACGGCGGCGGCGACATGAACATCCTGCGGGACGACTACCACTGGTCCCAGCACCAGATCATCCACGCGTACTCTCACCTCGCGAATGCATGCCTCGTGGCGCTGCTGGTCGTCTATGCTATCTTCAACCTCCGACTGAATCGGATTGCTGACCGCCTGCTGGCGCGGTGGTGGGCAATGTGGTCGCTCCGCACGCAGCAATAGGGTAGGCATCCGCGTCGGCTGCCCTGGGCGCGGCGCCGGTCCGATTTGGGCTGGCTGGCACCGCGGGGATATGGCACCTAATGCGCATGGGAACCAAAAGAGCTGTCGCCGCGGTCGTCGCGGCCTGCGCCCTGGCGCTGGCCGCACGCGCCGCCGATTACCCCAGCCCGCAGGAGGCCGACTTTGTGATCAAGGATTTCAGGTTTGCCTCCGGCGAGAGCCTGCCGGCCCTCCGCATTCACTACCGCTTTCTCGGCAAGCCCGAGCGCGGCGCGGACGGGACCGTTCGAAACGCCGTTCTCATCCTCCACGGCACAAGCGGCACGGGTGCGACGTTCTTCCGGCCGGAATTCGCCGGCGAGCTTTTCGGGGCCGGGCAGCCGCTTGACGCCGCCCACACCTTCATCGTCGTTCCGGACGGGATCGGGCATGGGAAATCGAGCAAGCCGAGCGACGGGCTCCACGCCCGGTTTCCAGGCTACGGCTACTCCGACATGGTGGACGCCCAGCACCGCCTGCTGACCGAGGGTCTCGGGGTGAACCATCTCCGCCTTGTCCTTGGCACGTCGATGGGCGGGATGCACGCGTGGGTCTGGGGCGAGCGCTATCCGGAGTTCATGGACGCCCTGATGCCCCTCGCGAGCGTCCCGAGCCAGATCTCGGGGCGCAACAGGGTTTGGCGGCGGATGATCATCGACGCCATCCGCGGCGATCCGGATTGGAAGGGCGGGGACTACCAGGCGCAGCCGCCGAGCCTGCGAACCGCCGTCCAGATGCTGTTTCTTATGAGCAGCAACCCGGTGCGCCGCCAGCGGGATATGCCGACGCTCGACAAGGCCGACGCGGTCCTTGACGATTTTGTGCGGACAACCGCCAGCACGAGCGACGCAAACGACCTCCTCTATGCCATCTCGGCTTCACACGACTACGACCCCGGTCCGGGTCTCGAAAAGATCCGCGCCCGCCTCCTGGCGGTAAATTCCGCCGACGACCTGATCAACCCGCCCGAGCTCGGCATCCTGGAGCGCGAGATCGGGCGCGTGGCGCACGGCCGAGCGGTCGTGATCCCGACCAGCGACGCGACCTATGGCCACGGCACCCACACCCATGCCGAAGTGTGGAAACCCTACCTCGTTGAGCTCTTGCGGTGAGGATTCGCATGCCCCGCGCGCCCGCGTCCCGTTGCGCCCCGTCGCCGGGCCGGCATCCCGCCGCGAGGGTTCCGGCGGCGCGCCAATGAGGCTTTTCGCCCTGGCATTGCTTTCGGCGGCGGTTGCCGCGAGGGCGCAGGACGAAAACGAGGCACTGTATTCGCTGCCGGATTCGTCCCCGAATCCCTGGGCTGCCTTTGTCGAGCCGGATTTCCCGTTCTTCAACTCGGTGGTGGACGCGCGGGCGGCCGGGCCGGGCTTTCCGGCGGACAACCTCACGCCCAGGGGAATCGTCCTCCAGCTGGGGAATGGGGCCTGGGCCTGCTTCGACACCGACCTGCTGCGCGTCTCGGCGGCGTGGACCGGGGGCGCCGTCACCCCCGAGTCGATGGCGCAGGCGTCCTACCAGCGGTGGTGGCGCAAGAGCACGGAGGGGGAGGCGCACCTGCCCAGGCCCGCGGGCCCGGTCTGGCTCGCCAACGGAATCTACCCCGGCTGGCAGATCGGCGAAAAGCCTTCGCTCGTTGATCCCCGCGCCCCGGCGCCGAGCGCGGCCGAGGTCGGCCGCGGGGCCCTCGCTCCCGAACGGGCGCATTTCCGCGCCGTCCGCCTCGCAAGGGGGGGAGTTGAGCTCGACTATTCCGTCGCCGACTCGCCCGTCCGCGAACGGATAACCTCGACGGCTTCCGGGCGGGGGCTTCCCGCGCTGAAGCGGGACATCGAACTCGGGCCCTCCTCCGTCCCGCTCCTTCTCATCTTGGCCCGCCAATCCGGACCCCGCAAGCTTGCGGCTGCGATCGCCGTCTCGCCTTCGGGCGCGGGGCCGGCTCCCGCAATCCGGGAAGGGGAGGGCCTCCTGTATGTCCCCATCCTTCCCCATGGCTCGGAATTGGGCTTCAGCGTGACCCTCTCGTCGGCGGATTCCGTCCCGCCGGGCGGGGCCGCGGTCGCGGGCGAGGGCGCAGCCGGCCCGCGATGGCCGCAGGAATTGACGACGAAGGGTCACCCGTCCTCGTCCGCGGCGGCCTACGTCGTCGACAACATCGACCTTCCGCTCGTCAACCCGTGGCGCCGCAACGTCCGCCCGTCCGACATCCAGTTCTTCCCTGACGGCTCGGCTGCCATCGTCACCCTGGACGGCGACGTCTGGCTGGTCAGCGGCCTCGCCGGCCAGCTCGGCTCCGTGCACTGGCGCCGGTTCGCGTCGGGATTCAACGAGCCCCTGGGGCTCGCGATCCGCAAGGGCGAGATCTTTGTCTTCGACCGGGACGGCATCTGGCGGCTCGCCGACACCGCCGGGCGCGGCGAAGCCGATCTCTACGAGCTGTTTTCCAACGCCTTCAGCCAGTCCGCAGAGAGCCGCGACTACGCGGCCGGCATCAAGCTCGCGCCCGACGGCTCCTTCGTCATCTCCAAGGGAGGGATCGAGGAGGCCACCGAGGGGAGGCACAACGGCGCGATCCTGAGGGTTTCCCCGGACGGGAAAAGCATCCAGCGCCTCGGATGGGGGTTCCGCAATCCCCTGATAGGGGTTGATCCCGAGACCGGCCTAGTGACGGCGAGCGACCAGGAGGGAAATTATGTCCCGGCCACCCCCCTCTACATCGTAGAGGGCGACCGGTACCACGGGTACCTGCCATCCTTCGCGCCGCGCGAGGCCTATCCGGCCCCGATTGAGAGGCCGCTCACATGGATTCCCCACAACGTCTGCCCGTCCGCCGTCACGCAGACGTGGCTGCGCGGCGCGCACATGGGCCCGCTCAACGACAGCCTGATCCTCGTCAGCTACTATTTCCCCGAGATATTCAGGGTGCTGATCGACCGCGACAGCGGCCGGCCGCAGGGAGCGGTCGTGAGCATCACGAGGGATTTCCGCTTTGCCCCGCTGAACGCGGCGGTGAACCCCGCGGACGGCTCCCTCTACGCCGCGGGCCTCAAGATATTCGGGACGGCGGCCGACCAGGTCGCCGGAATGGCGCGGGTGCGCTACACGGGGGCGCCGTCCCTGCTCGCGCGCGCCGTCACCCCCGTCGTGGGGGGCCTCCTTGTCGAGTTTGACTCGCCGGTCGATCCCCTCGCGGTGCTGCCGGGCGCGTTTGACGTGGAGCGGTGGGACTATCACCGCACCTACGGCTACGGCTCGCTTCACTATCTGCGCGACGGCTTGGTGGGGCAGGAGGTGCTGACCGTCTCGGGCGCGTCCCTTTCCCCGGACGGCCGCAGGGTCTTCCTCGCCGTCCCCGGGATGAGCACGGGCTACATGCAGATGATGGTGAAATGGACGCTGCGTTCCGCCGGCGGAGGGGAGATGTCCGGCTCGGCCTATTTTTCCCCCTGGTCGCTCGGCCGTTTCAACCCGGGGAACGACGAGCGGATTGCGCCGTCCCCGCCGGGGGCTGTTCCCGAGGCGCAGCAGGCCGCGGCTCCGACCCGCATCGAACAGGGCCGCCGCCTATCCGAGGCGTTCGGCTGCATCGCCTGCCATTCCGCGGACGGCACGCTCCGCGCGGGGCCGACCTGGAAGGGCCTCTTCGGCCAGCGCGTCGAGTTCGCCAATGGCTCCGGCGCCATGGCCGACGAAGCCTACATCCTCGCCCACCTCCGCCCGCACCCGGGCGCCATGGTCCGCGGCTTCGCGGGCGGCATGCCGGATTATTCCGTGCTGGTGAACGCCGACCAGGCCTCCGCCCTGGTCGAATACGTCAAGTCCCTGAGGTAGCCCGCTTTCTCCTACTGGGAGTGCGCCCCGTCCCCCTGGCCCATCTGCGCGAGGGCGATGCCCAGGTTCCTCTTGGCCTCAGGGTAATCGGGATTGATCATTAGCGCCTTCCGGAACTCGGCGACGGCTTCGTCCACCCGCTGCTCGCGCAGAAGGGCAAAACCCAGGTTGTTGTGGGCCTTGGCGTTGCCGGGCTCGTTTGCCAGGGCCTTCTCGTAATGAAGGATGGCCTCGTTCACCCGGCCCTCGCCCATGAACACATTGGCGAGGTTGACGTGGGCCTCGGCGAAATCCGGGTCGATCTCGAGGGCCCTCTGGAAGCGGGCGACGGCCTCGTCCGTCCGCTTCCGCTCAAGCAGCGCAACGCCCAGGTTGTTGTTGGCCTCGATGTCCCTTGGATCGATCTCGAGCGCCCTTTGGTAGTGGGGAATGGCCGCGTCGGGCTGCCCATTCTCGCGGAGGATGTTGGCGAGCTTGTTGTGCGCCTCCGCGGAATCCGGGTTGAGGTCCAGCGCCCTCTTGAAGTGGATGGCCGCCTCGTCGGGGTTTCCCTTCAGCAGGAAGGCGTATCCCAGATTGATCTCGGTCGGTGCCGCCTTGGGGGAAATCTCCAGCGCCCTCCGGTAGTGGGCGATCGCCGCGTCCACCTGCCCCTTCTGGAGGAGGGCGATACCAATGTTGTTATGCGTCTCGGCGAAGCCGGGATTGATCTCCAGCGCCCGTTGGAATTGGGCGACGGCCTCGTCCTCGCGCCGCTGCTGGAGGAAGGCGACGCCGAGGAGGTTGAGGGCTATCACGTCGTTGGGATCGGCCGTCAGGGCGCCCTGGTACTGGATGATGGCGTCCTTGACCCGTCCCTCGTTCATGTAGGCGGACCCGAGGTTGTCGTAGGCCATCCAGCAGCCGGGGTTGCGGGCTATCGTGGCCCTCCAGAGCGTTTCGGCGTCGGCGTACATCGCGCATTGCCTCGATGTCAGCTCCGCAAGAGCGGCGGCGACGCAAACTGCGGCCGCCCAGGCCGCGGCCCGCCCCATGGGGGAGAGGCGCCCCGCCGCGAGGACGAACGCCGCGCATGCGGCGGAAACCGCCATTGCGGCCGCGAGGTACTGGAAGTGGTCGGCCACATAGGAGTAGACGAAGGGATAGACATTGAAGAATCCGAGGGCCGGCGAAAGCGTGCCGACGAAGAGGAGGGCGGACGCGAGGGGCCCCCTGCTGCGTTTCCGGATCGAGTAGAGCGCCGCCAGGGCTGCCAGGGCGGCCGCGGGGAAGATATACTGGGGCGCCGCGAGGGCGTCCACCCGCCAATGGGGATAGATGAAAGTCAGATCAACCGGCCAGAATACCTTCCCCAGGTAGAACCAGGCGGCGCGCCCCGCGATCAGGAACCGGTCCGCCAGGCCGAGCTTGAAGTCCACGCTCTTGGTGCCGATCAGCGAGTGCTCGGCCCATGCGGTCACGGCTCCCGCCGCGGCCCCCAGGCAGAACCAGGGCACGAGCGGAAGCACGTCGCGCTTCCAGAGCAATCGCCCGCGTTTCCACCAGACAACGACGAGAAGCGCGGCGGGAAGCGTTGAGGTGACCGTCTTGCTTGCCAGCGCCATTCCAAACAGGCCGATTCCGAGGACGTACCAGCCGGCCCGCCGGCTCCCCTCAAATCGAATGTACGCTATCGCGGCAGCCATGTAAAAGACCGCGGAGAGCGTGTTTTTCTGCTCGGAGATCCACGCGACCGACTCCACGCAGACGGGATGAAGGGCGAAGATAAACGCGGCAAGCAGCGCCCCCGGCGCCGAGATGAGCCTGAGGACGCGGTAAAGAAGGAACGCCACCCCCGCATGCAACAGCACATTGGCGAGATGATAGCCCGGCGCCCGGTCACCCCAGAGCAGGTGCTCCAGCCAGAACGCGCTGTGAAGCAGCGGATAGTACTGCTGGGTCGCGCCGGGCTCGAACCAGATCCTCCAGAGCCCGTGGAGCGTGCGCAGCTCCGGCCGGGTCACGTGTCCGTCGTCGTCCCATATGAACCCGGCGTGCCAGACGCCCCGGTATGCGACAAGGGTGGCGGCCAGGAGCAGGAGGCCGAGGAGCCAGTCACGCCGGAGAATGGAGGGCGCGGGTCCGGCCAAACCGGCGCCCGGGAGGCCCGGCCGCTCCGCCGACGGCTGCGAAAGGCCCGGCGCCGGCTCATCCCGCCCCTTCGCCGCGTCTGCAGCCGGGCGCTCGGGCGTGCGCTTCCCACCGCCCGCATGTTTCTTTGGCTTCGGCTGCATTCAGGTCGGCCCAACTACGCCCAAAGGGCCACCGCGGTTCAAATGAATAGAGCGCCGGCAGGCGCCCTCCGCGTTCGCCGGCGCGCTGGCATCGGGGCCCATCCTACCGGGTCACGTTGTCCATCCAATCCAGATAGCCCTTGAATCCCTTCTCGATGCGCACCGAGATGATTTCAGGCACCTCGTAATCATGAAGCTTGAGGATCGTCCCCTTGATCGCCTCAAAGTCCCTGGATTTCGCCTTTATGAGCATCAGCTTCTCGCGGTCCCTCGAGATCTTTCCCTTCCATCTGTAGACGCTCGTCACCGGCACCACCTGGACGCATGCGGCAAGCCTGGCCGCCAAGAGGGCATCGACAATCCTCGCTCCGGTCTTCGCCTTGGAATAGGTCGTGACGATGATGCTGTGTCTCGTGCTCACGGTCCTGGTTTGTTGCGCGGCGAGTGAATCGGGCCGCTCCATTTGCTCTTGCTTTGGGATGCCGCGTTCGCGACGGATTCTTGTTCCAAAGGGGACGAACCAATGAGCGCTGCGGAACAAAAGGGCATTTCACAAAGGGACGCAATTCTTCAGGTGCGGTTTCGCCTGATCGGGGTCATCATACTGGTCGGGGGCCTGGCTGCCGCCAGTGCGGTCGACCTGACGGTCGCGACTGACGACGGAATCCTGATGCCGAATTCCAAGCGATCCGAGTACCAAATGGAAATAATCGGGGGGAAGTCCAACATATTGGCCAGCGAGATCAACGAGTGGTTTGCCAGCCTGTGGCACGGGCGAAGGCTGGCGCAAATGCTGGCCATTTTCTCCGTGGGAGGGTCCCTCGCGTGCTTTTTCGTGGCCCATCGCCTTGGCTTTCCCCCGGTTCCCGGCAAACCGGCCGCCGGCAAAGGCGCATAGGCGGTCAGTAAACCCGCGGCTGGGCCGCCTCAGAACGGACGCTGCAACGAGCGGGGGTTTTCCCCTGCGCGAAGGGAGATGTCGGCGCCCTCGGGGCCCAGTTCCAGGCATTCGAACAGGTTGCGCACGCATTGCCCGAGCCTGTCGTGGCCGAATCCGCCGCGCTCAATCTGCTCGACGAGCCTGCGGCCGAGCGTTGCCGCCTGCTCGCGCACCTTGGCGCCGGCGTCGCCCGGCGGGTTCTCGTCGATGTCCAGACACGGGTCGAGCAGATCAACCAACTCGGCGGTCAGCCTGCGGGCCGCGATTTCTGGGCCGCCGGGCGGCCCCGATGCCGGCAACAGCGGCGCAATCCTCCGGGCGATCCTGCCCGCATGAGGCAAATTCAACGGCACCTTGAAATACGGCTTCTCGGGGGGCCCGGGTGACTGTCCTGCGTCAATCATCCCCGGGGCATAAGCCTCCGGTCGCCGGCAGGCAATATCGCCCATCAGCTGTGCCGGTCCGGGCATCGGGTTCGATCGGCCCCGACAATCGGAATCCCGACCTCGAATCCCAAGGGTGCGGCGGATTCAGCTTGAAGCCTTGCGCTTGCATGGCTCAACGGGCCTACTGGCCGCAGCCCGCCGCGCTTGTGCGGCCGCGCAGGAATCGGCTGAAATTTCCTCCAGCTTCGGGAAAGCAACACCTCAAACCCCCCGGTGAACGGATGCAGTCCATGCAAGGCGCGTCATTGATGGAAGTCGGGGCAAGATCGACTTTCCCGCGGCATCGCCCGGGTGTTCGCTCGCTGACTTTTTGCATCGCCCTGCTGTTTCTTGCAGCGGCGGAGTCGCGGGGCGCGGCCCCGGCCAAGCCCGCGGTCGATTTGCTTTCGCCTGACGCGGCCGCGGCGCTCATGAAGAAGGTGAATGCGTGGCAGCTTGCGAATCCGTATTGCGGAGTGCCGGAGGAACTTGCATCGAACAATGACACCTGGATCCGCGCCACATGGTACACGGGCGTGATGGCCGCCTATGGGGCGACCGGAGACGAAGGCTACCTCGAGCAGGCGCTTCGCTGGTCCAGGATGCACGAATGGAAGCCGGCCCCGGAGTCGGACGGCGGCGCCAACCTTCTCACATGCACGCAGACGTATCTGGAGCTGTATTTCATAAAGAAGGACCGCGCGTTCATCGCGCCGACGATCGCATGGCTGGACTCGGGCAGTCCCCACACCCCCACGGGCGCGAAGGTATGGTACCTGGATGGAGGCGGCGTTTACGCCGATTCCCTCTATGTCGGCGCGCCTGCCCTGGCCATGCTTGGCAACGCGACAGGCGACGGGAGATACGTCGGCTGGATGAACGCCTTTTTCTGGGACATCTACGACAAGATTTTCGACCCGCCGTCGGGCCTGTTCTACCGCGACGCGCGGTTCATCGGCAAACGGGACGAAAACGGCAGGAAGATCATCTGGGCGCGGGCCAACGGATGGGTCCTTGCGAGCCTGCCCCGCATCCTCACCTATCTGCCCGCCGGCGACCCGGACCGCGGGCGATATGAGGCCCTGTTCAGGCGGATGTGCGCGGCCATTGCGGAGCGCCAGCAGCCCGACGGGCTGTGGCGCACGAACTTGGACGACGCGGCCGAATTTCCCATGCCCGAGACCAGCAGCACCGGCTTTTTCTGCTACGGCATGGCATGGGGCATTCGCCAGGGCCTCCTCGACCGCGCGTCCTTTCGGCCCGTCGTCGAAAGGGCTTGGATCGGCCTCACGGGCTGCGTGAGCCCGGAAGGCAAGGTGCAGTGGGGCCAGGGGCCCGCCGACCAGCCTGAATCCGTGAAGCAGGAGGAGACGCAGGAATATGTCGCGGGCGCGTTTCTGCTGGCCGGCAGCGAGATCATCCGCCTTTCGGAGTCGGGCGCCCCCTTGGGGGGAAAAGCCAGGTGACGCCCCAAAGGGGGAAGGGGCGGCTGCGCGCAGGGGCCTGAGGAAATCCTCGCCCGCGCGCATTTGGTCCTGCAAGGTGCCGGTCGGGATGAAACGCCAGCTCCTTGCCTGCAAGTCCATAGACAGGCTCATTTCCGATTCCGAGAATCCGAAGTACCGGCTTACCAAGTCGCTCGGCCCCTGGAGCCTGACCGCGCTCGGCATCGGGGCCATCATAGGGTCCGGCATTTTCGTGCTCACGGGAACCGCGGCTGCCGGCGAGCATTTCGAGACCGCCTCGTACCTTCACGCGCAGGTGATGGACCTCATCATCAACCTCGTGCAGCACGGAAGCTTCTCGGGCGCGCTGCTGCACGGGCGGCCTGCGGCCGGCCCGGCGATCGCCATCTCGTTCATCCTCGTGGCGGTGGCGTGCAGTTTCGCGGGCCTCTGCTACGCGGAACTCGCGTCGATGATCCCCATCGCCGGCAGCGCCTACACCTACTCGTACGCGACGCTGGGCGAAATCTTCGCCTGGATCATCGGATGGGACCTCATCCTCGAATACGCGGTGAGCAATGTGGCGGTGGCCGTTGGATTCGGGGGCTATCTGAAGGCCCAGCTTTCCTCCTTCGGCCTGAACCTGCCCGACCGGTGGTCGAGCCCCGTCTGGGAGTCCGGGCACGTGACCGGGGCCTATTTCGACGTGCCCGCGTTCCTGATCATCTTTGTCCTCACCGTGCTGCTTGTCCGCGGGGTGCGCGAGTCCGCGCGCACAAACAACGTGATGGTTGCGGTCAAGATCCTCGCCATTGTCATTTTTCTCGTGGTCGGCGGCATGCTCGTGCGCCCGGCCAACTGGCATCCCTTCGCGCCCTCCGGCTTCGCCGGCATCCTGTCCGGAGGGGCGATCATTTTCTTCACCTACATCGGCTTCGATTCGGTGTCGACCGCCGCAGAGGAGTCGAGTCGTCCGCAGAGGGACATGCCGATCGCGATCATCGCCTCGCTGGTGGTTTGCGCCGTCCTCTATATCGGGGTGGCCCTGGTCCTCCTCGGGATGATGCGGTACACGACCTTCGCGTCCGGCCCCGCGGCCGACGCGCCCGTCGCCTACGCGCTCAAGGCCCTCGGGGCCCATCCGTTCTTCCTGGCGGTCATCGTCATCGGGGCCCTCACGGGGATGGTCTCCTCGATCCTGGTGTTTCAGTATGGCCAGGCGCGCATCTGGTTCGCGATGTCGCGCGACAGGCTTCTTCCGGATCTTTTCTCGGCGGTGCACCCCCGTTTCCACACGCCGCACTGGTCGACGTGGATCGCGGGCGCGGTGGTGGGCATTCCCGCAGGGCTCTTCGACATCGGCGACGCCGCAGATCTCTCCAACATAGGCACGCTCTTCGCCTTTGTCCTCGTCTCATTGGGCGTGATAATCCTGCGGCGCCGCCAGCCGGATCGACGGCGCGCCTTCCGCGTTCCATGCATGCCGTGGTTTCCCCTGATTTCGGTCGTGCTCTGCACCGCGCTGATGACCGGCCTTACCCTGGTCACCTGGATCCGGTTTGTGGTATGGCTGGCGATCGGCCTGGTGATCTACTTCGGCTACAGCCGGCGCCGGAGCGATTTCTCGCCGGAAAGGGAGGGCAAGACCCCGCGAGACCCGGCTGGATCCATGCCAATTGGGACCTAGGGCATCGGGACGAACCGAGGCTGGAAACAGGATGCCCGTGCGAACGTTGCCGGTTGAATACCACCGGCTTGTCCCGGTCGGTCCGAATTCGGGCCTGGCGACTATTCCCTCGACAAATGCGGTCGTTGATTCTCCCATTGCCCCGTGACATGGCAGCGGCCGAGCGTCATCGGCATCGCTTGAATGTCGTGGGGAAGGCCCGGAAATGGCCGGCCGGAAACGTGCAATCTTAACCTAGATGAAGGGGAAAATTCCAATGGCGGCGGTTGGTCTCGCGTTGGCGATGTCAACGGGCGGCCGCCTGTCGGCAAAATCTGACGTGACCTTTGACGACACGTTGAAATGGATCGACAAGCACCGCTCCGACCTTCGGGCGGAATGGCACACGGTTGAAGGCCCGACCAAATGGCAGCCGGAGGATTTTCAGAAATATTCCGGCATGCAGGACTGGTATTGGGACCGGACGGTCAAATGGACCGCCAAGTCGGAATGCCCGCGCCTGGAAAAGGGTCTGGCGACGGACGGCGAGACCTACTCGATAACGCGTGCCGTCTCGTTTGTCGGGCTTGAGTCCGATATCAGCGAGCAGCCGACGACCAAGGATGCGAATTACACGGAGCAGACGCAGGCCGACTACACGTGGCGCCTCAGGGTGTCGCAGATCTCTCCGGACCCGATTGTCCTGGAATATCGGGAATACCTGCATCGCGTGGAGCAGCCCGACGACCGGACGGTCGACGTGGGCACCTACTATTATGTCTGCATCGTGCCGAGGCCGGATGCCGACCCGGATGCCGTGACTGAGATAGAGAACGACCAGAAAATCGACGACGGCAGGGGCAACATCAAGATCAACAAGGGTCACAGGCTGGCCGTGTCCATTGCGCCCATAGCAACCGTGCGCGACAAGAAGATGGCTGAACGGCTGGCCAACGCCGTCGGCCACCTGATCAACCTGCTGCAGACTCAAAAGTCGCCGAAAGAGGCGTTCTGAGCTGCGCGTGGGCCCGCGGCGCGCGCTCACCCGGAATCGCACGGTCACGGCATCGGGCCTCCATCATTTCAATTGATCGTCCGCCGGTCCGACTTTGCGGAGGAGCTCCACCCAGCGCGGAAAAGTGCCACTCCCGCGCAGGGCGGGCCAGCAGAGACAGGCTTTGCGCCTCGCGGCGATCAGTCGTTAAACCGGATTCCGGTCTTCAACGCCGGCAGGTGCCGTCACACGGCCTGTTTCGCGACTCGGGCGACTCAGAGGGACGAGCCGCCGCTTGCCTCGATCCGCTGGGCCGTGATCCACCGGCTATCCGGACCGGCAAGGAACGCGATCGCATCCGCGATGTCCGGTGGAACCGCGATTTTCTTCAATGCCTGGCGCGACAGCAGCATCGTGCGGCCGGCCTCGGAGCGGAGCCAGCTTGCGTTCATGTCCGTGTCGATCGCCCCGGGCGCGATGGCATTCACCGTGATTCCCCGGGCCCCAAGCTCCTGGGCGAGAACGCGGGTCATGACGTCGATGGCGCCCTTCGTGGCCGAGTATGCGGTGAACATCGGGTTCGCGAAGCGGCTGAGTCCGGAGCTCAGCGTGACGATTCGCCCGTTGTCCCTCAGCCGCGGCAGCGCGCCCTGGATCAGGAAAAACACACCCTTAACATTGGTGTCGAAGAGGGAGTCAAAGTCGGCCTCGGTGGTCTCGGCGAAGGGCTTCGAGATGAGGACGCCCGCATTCGCGACAAGGACATCGATGGACTTCGGCAGGCCGTTGGCGTCCAGCGCCGCGTCGACCCGCTCGAAAAACGAGGCGATCCCCTTCAGGTTGCTCACATCGCCCTGGACGAGCGCCCCCTTTCCGCCGTCCTTCTGGATATCCCGCAGGACCTCCTCGCCGTCCCCCTTGGATTTGACGTAGTTGACGACGACGAAGAAACCGTCTCGTGCGAGCCGCCTGGCGGTGGCGGCGCCGAGGCCGCGACTCGAACCCGTGATAACCGCGACTCTCTGGCCATTGCTCTGCGAATTGGTCATGATGCTGAGATATATGTCCCTTTTCAACGAGCGCAAGGGGACCGGCTTAGAAAGACCCTGATGCGGAATGAGCTCCGCGGCCGTTTGAAACCGCGGGTCCGCTAGGGTTCCCGATATCCCGAAGGCGGCGAGGGCGGGCCCGATGCTTCGTTTCCGAATTGTCATCGCCCCGCCACGTTCCTGTCGCACGGGAAAACTAGCCTCCGCGGCGTGCACCCAATCAACCTGCCCAACCGTTCAATGAGCCGCATCGCCTCCGCCTGCGCGGCCCTGGCGATCCTATCAATTCGGGCCTATGGCGACACCGCCGCGGCCGACCCGGCCGTCCCAGGCAACTCGACCACATCGGACCAGACGGTCCGGCTTGACGAAATAGAGGTCTTCACCTCGCAGACCTCCGCGCAAACCCAGGCCATCACCGATAGCAACCTCAACGCCCTGCAGCCGCAGTCGGTGATCAGCGCCCAAACGATCAACAACCAGATCGCACCCACCGCCGACTATGCGACCATAGCGAACATCGCCCCGAGCGTCGTCAACATCGAGACCGAGGGGCCGGGCCTGAGCGAATCCAAGATGCTGTCGATGCGCGGATTCCAGGACGGCCAGTACAACGTGACGTACGACGGCATCCCGTTCGGCGACGCCAACGGCCAGACCCACCACACGACCAGCTACTTCCCTGCGAAGGTCCTGGGAGGCGAGGTCATTGACCGCGGGCCGGGAACTGCGGCAGACATCGGCGAAAACACCTTCGGCGGGACGATAGGGCTGCTCTCCAAGGATCCCCGCGCGGACCAGGCGACTGTGCTGACGTTTTCCGACGGGAGCTGGAACACATTCCTCGGAAACGTGGAGGTGAACACCGGGATCCTCCCCAAGCTTGACGGCGCTTCGCTCGTGATGACGTACCAGTACATGAGTTCCGACGGGTATCGCAGCTTCTCCTACCTCCAGCGCAACACATACTACCTCAAGTACGTCCAGCCCATCGGGAAGAACACGGTTTTGACGGTCGTCGCCAACTACAACAACATCAAGTTCAACAACCCGGGAACGGTCACGCAGGCGCAGATCAACGCGTACGGCCGGAACTATGGGCTGGATGACAATCCCTTTGATCCGAACGACAATTACTATCCGTACAACTACCAGCAGAAGCAGGCGGATTTCGAATACGTCGGCCTGAAGTCGAGATTTGGCGGCGATTTCAGCCTCAACGACAAGGCCTATACGTACTACTACAACAACGACAGCCACGAAAGCTCCTCTGATCCCGTGACCGGCGGCTCGGTGACAAAGTTCCCGGGGACGGCATACGCTGGTCCCGCCTACGTGAACGACTCGGACAGCACGCTCCCGGACACCGGCGAGGGCCAGTCCAAGGCGAGCGGCATCACGAACGACGATGATCCGGGCGGCCGGATCAAGGTCAACGCCTACCGTGCGTTTGGCGATTACCTGGCATTGGTTCACGGCGAGGATTCGCCGCTGGAGGAGCAGGTCGGCGTATGGGCCGAGTATGTCCGCGCCGATCGCTACGCCTACCTTCTCGACTACAGCCCCGCCTACGCTGCGGCCAACCCCGATGACGCCACAAAGTTTGGCTTCTTCGACCCGGCAAACTCGAAAGGCTCCCCGTTCAAGCCCGGCTACCAGTGGTACATGCACGTCTTCAACAAGACGTTCCAGCCCTACGCCGACGTCATTTGGAAGCCCATCAAGAACCTGACCATCGAGGCGGGGGTGAAGGACTCGAACTTCACGATCGACCTGGAGGCCCCGGTCAACCAGGGCACGGAGAAGCCGGATTTCAGCAACTATACATATACGAATTTCGAGCCCCACCTCTCCGCAAATTACACGATCACGCCGAATTGGTCCGCCTACGCGCAGTTGGCCGAGGGGATCGCATACCCCATCGTGACCGACGAGGAGAACGTCCCGAACGATCCCAAGGATCTGGCCGCGACCGGCACATCCTACAACCCGGGGAACCTGAAGGAGGAGCAGACGGTGAACTACCAGGTCGGCACCGTCTTCAAGACCGACCGGGTCAATGCCGATGCCGACGCCTATGTGATCGACATCGATAACCTCGTGTCCTCGGTGACCGATCCCAACGATTCCACGAACTCGCTTTATTTTCAGTCTAAGGGAGCCTGGATGAGCGGCGTCGAAGTCGAGGGGACGTGCTACGTGGGAGGGGGATTGAGCGTCTATGCGAACGGATCCCTCAACCGGGCGGTTTATAAGACCGATGCCGGGGTCCCGTCGTTCAATGTCGCCTCCCTAGGGGCATTCGGGGCCAACGGCGTGCCCAATTCGACGGCAGCCTTGGGCGCCGTGTTCAACCGGTCGGGCTGGTTCGCCTCAATCGACGACAAGTATGTCGGCCCTTTCATAGTCTATTCGAGTGCTCTGGTGAACCCGGACCTCGGGCTCTACGGGCAGACGTCAACCGGCCAGCCGGGTGGGACCCCCGTTCCAGTCCAGTCCGCCGAGGATCCGGGCTTCTGGATCATGGACCTGGCCTGCGGGTACGCATTCAAGATGCCCCAGGGGAGCTTCGTTCACTCGGTCAAGATCAAGCTCCAGGTGGACAATCTGCTCAACCGAAAGGTGCAGGTCTTGAGCGCAGTAGGGGCCACACCTGCCAGCAATGCCTACAATGTGCTTCCGACGACGAACTACTTCCTGACGCTTTCCACTGAGTTTTGATCGAAGAAAGTTTTCTTCGCCTTGGCTGGAACTCGTTGCTGAGAGACGCGCCTGCGTGGCCGGCAGCTTTCCGGGTTTGACAGGAGATGCCGGGCGCGAGGCGGGCTCGTCGAGACGCACTGTTTCGGGGTTGGGGGCAGGGGGAAGGCAGGCTTGTTTCACAATGGGGCGGGCGGTATATGGCTCTCGCGCCACGCCCAGCTTCAACGCCCATGTTTCATGAAACCGAATAGGCTCTTTCTTGTTCTCGGCCTTTTCCCGCTCGGGATTTCATCTCCCCAGGTGAGCGTCCTGGCCGCCGATTCCACGACGGCGGCCGCACCTCCTCCGGTTACCCCGGCGCTCCCGCCCCTGCCGCAACCGATGGACGTCCCCGTGCCCGGCCCAAAGACAGGGGCACCCTATGCGCCGCAGCCCATTCTGCCCGGTGGCGTCGTCATCCCGCTGTATCCCGCGGATTCAGCGTATCTGAATCGAGACAAGATCCGGGAGCCCGAGAAATACTTCATGTCGGGTCCCGGTGAGATCGGCGCCATCGTCCACATCCACAACCCGTCGATCGAGTTTCATCCCGGCAACGCCTCGCTCAACACGGGGGCGGCCATCATCCTCGCCGCCGGGGGCGGCCACCGCACCCTGAATGTCGGCGGCGAGGGCGCGGATGAGGTGCATTATTTCTATAATTACGGCATCAGCACGATTATCCTGCGGAATCGGCTGCGAAGCGACGGGTACGAGCCGAAGGTCGACGGCGTCAATGACGCCCTGCAGGCAATAAAGCTGGTCCGTGCGCACGCGAGGGATTGGAGGATCGATCCGAACAAGATCGGAATCATGGGGTTTTCCGCCGGGGCGGAGCTGGCGGCTGCAACCACGCTCCGGTGGGCGGAGTTCGACGCGAGGAATGACCTTGCTGAAAACCCCCTCGCCAAGATCCCCTCCAGGCCCGATTTCGCGGGGATCATCTATCCGGGGCCTTCATTGTTCGTCAACGGCGGCACGCCGGCGATCCCGCGCGACGCCCCTCCCGCCTTTATCACCTGCGCCGGCTGGGGCGACTGGATCCACGCCGTCTGGGCCACCGAATACTTCAGCGCATTGCTGAACGACGGCGTGCCCAACGTGGAGATGCATATCTATGCGCGCGGCCACCATCCCGGCGACAAGGTGGGCCCCGATGAGCCTCCGTCGACAGGGGGCTTGACGGACCGGGGTTTCATCGCCTTCGGCACATGGCCCGACCGTTACATCGAATGGATGCGCGACCTTGGATTCCTGGACAAGCCGGGAGTCGAGACCCAGGCGGCAAAGGATGTCGCCGCAAACCTCAATCGCACCAAGCGCAGCGCCGTTTGGGCGCCTCCGCACTGAGATGAAGGCCGCTGGGGGAGGCGTTTCAGGTCTTGGAATTCGGGAGCAGCCGCCCTTTTTTTCCCGGCGAAACATTAAAAACTCGCCCAAGGCGGAGCCTGGGCCGGTTCGGAACCCGCCCGGCGCGAGGGCGCGCTCCGGCAATTTGTATTGAGTCCGTTGCGGCATCTGCGACCAATTTTGGGATGGCCAAGAAAAAATCAGTCAAGAAGCGGAAGTCCGTGACGACAAGAATGGTCCCCAAGAAGAAAAAGCCGCCCTAGATACGGAGGGCGAGTCCGGGCAGGCAGGGATCGGTTCCAAAGCTCGGCATGGGATGTGATGCCGAAGGCGTCGAATGATCCCAACCACGTCCCTTACGCCACGTTCAGCGCATTGCCCGGGCCAACGAGGCAAGGCGGTCAGCCGTCCGAATCGCCTACGCGAGGTCCAGCCCGCGCATCGGTCCGGTCGCCGATGCAAAATTGCCCTCATCGATCCCCATCCTCTGCAGCATGGATACGAACAGGTTGGGCAGCGGATAATTGCGCGCCGTGTCGAATGCCAGGTGCTGGCCGTGCCGGAAGCCGCCGCCGGCGATCAGCGTCGGGAGGTTGGTCGTGACATGGGTGTCCGCATTGCCGAGGTTTGAGCCGTAGAGGACCATCGTGCGGTCCAGGAGCGTATCGCCCTCCTCGTGCACACCCTTGAGCTCGGCGAACAAATTGGATAGCAGGCGCATGTGCCACTCGTCGATGGCCTTCAGCTGCGCTATCTTCGCCTCCGCGTGGGCGTGATGCGACAGGCTGTGGTAGCCGTCGGTCGTCTTGACGCCGCCGAACTCGATCGCGGGCGAGTTCACGCTGTCGAGCATGAGGGCGACCGACCGCGTGGAGTCCGTCTCGAATGCCAGGCGCGCGAGGTCGTACATCAACTTCACCTTCTCCATGTACTCCCTGGGGCTGGCGGGATCCAGGGGCACGGGAACGTTGACGACCGGCTTCGGCCTGCGCTCCCACTCGCGCCCCTGCTGCATCCGCTGCTCCAGGTCGCGCACGCTCGTGAAGTACTGGTCGAGCCGCGCGCGGTCGCGCGCGCCCACCTTGCGCTGCAAATCCTTGGCCTGGCCGGCAACCGCGTCGAGTATGCTCTGCCCCTGGTCCAGCTGGCGCATCTGGGCGTCGACCTCCGCCGCCGTTCCCTGGACAAACAGCCGCTTGAACACGTCCGAGGCCTTCTCTTCGCAAGGAATGAGCACGCCCGAGGCCGTCCATGACAGGCTGCGCACGCCCTGCTCGATGTTGACACCGAGCGTCAGCGAGGGAAACCGCGTCCTGTAGCCGATTCGCTCCGCGATGTACTGGTCCAGGGAGATGGTGTTGCGGAACCCGCCGCTTCCGGGGTGGGGCGCGGCCGTGAGGAAGCAGATGTCCGCGGGGTGTCCCGCGTCCACGTCGGGATGCGACACGCCGCTCATGACCGTGAAGTCGTCGCGGTGCTCGGCCAGAGCCTGGAGGTAGGGCGAGAGTTCATATCCCCTGCCGGATTGCGTCGGAAAGAACTGGCCGGGGAGCAGCCCGAGATTGTTGCATATGGCCAGCATGCGCCGCGGCTTCGCCGACGCGCCCTTCTCCGTCGACTCGCCGGCGAAAGCGAACGAAGGCATCATTGAGTCGAGCATGGGCAACGCCAGCACGACGCCGACGCCCTGCAGGAACTTGCGCCTGGAAAGGGCGCCCGCCGTGGCCACACGGGATCCCAGCGTCGAACGGATGATGGGCGTCGTCTTCATGTGGGGAGGGGGAACGGCTACTTGTGGAGGAAAAGGCTGCTTTCTACAACCTCGTGCACAAGGGTGCGCACGCCGTACTGGCGCGACGCGGCGTCCTGCAGGATCCGCTCGACGTCGGCCCGGTCGCCGAACCGGATGGGCGCGCCGGTCGCATAGACAAGGAGCTGCCTCGTCACGTTGCGGGCGATCTGTCTCTCGTCGTCGAGCAGCAGCTTCTTGAAGCTGAGGATGTCGCTGAAGGCCCGGCCGTCGGGCAGCTGGCTGCTGCTGTCGACCGCCAGCGCCGCGTGGAAGGCGAATTTCTGCCCGTTGTGCCCAAAGCCCTCCTGGGTCACCGATCCGCCGAGGGCCCGGTAGCGGTCGCGCCAGCCGCCCATCACGTCGAAATTCTCCAGGGCGAATCCTGCCGGATCGATCTTCGCATGGCATGCCGCGCAGCTTGCCTGGCTCCGGTGCTTGGCGAGCTGTTCGCGTATCGTGGTCGCGCCCCGCGTGTCGGGTTCAATCGTCGGCACGTTGGGCGGAGGCGGTGCCGGTGGCCGCCCGAGGACGCGCTCCATGATCCAGGCGCCGCGCAGCACCGGCGACGTGGTCGTGCCGTTGGCCGTCACCTTGAGCACGCTGGCCTGGGTCATCATGCCGCCCCTCACGCTGCCCGGCGGCAGCGTGACCCGGCGGAGGGCGACACCCTCCACACCGGGGATCCCGTAGAGCGCGGCCAGCCGCTCGTTCACGATGACAAAGTCCGAGTCGACCACATTGCGCGCGGGCAGGTCGCCTTTGATCAGCTCCGTGAAGAACGCCTGGGTCTCCTCCTGCGCTGACTCGGCCAGGAGGTCGTCGAGGTAATAGTCCGGATACATGTCGGGGTCCGGGGAATTGGCCGACATTTTCCGCAGCTGCAGCCAGTAGGCCAGAAACGCGTCCACGAACCGGCTCGACCTAGGGTCGTCGAGCATCCGCTCGGTCTGGGCGCGCAGCACTGCGGCGTGGTGCAGCGAACCACGCCCCGCGAACGCGCGCAGCTCCTCGTCCGGCGCGGAGTTCCAGAGGAAGTAGGAGAGCCGCGAGGCCAGGGCGAAGTCGTCCAGCGCCCCCGGGCTTTCCTCCAGGTATAGGAAGTCCGGCGAGCACAGCACCGCCGAGTATCCCGCGATCATCGCGTCTGAGAAACGGCTGCCAGTCTTGAGGGCGTTCTCGATTACCGGCAGGAATCGCGTCGCCTCCGCGCGCCCCACCGGCCGCCGGTAGGCCCGCTGGACAAAGGCGCGCAGCAGACGCCGCGCGTCCCGCTCCGGATCCGTCGAAACCACCTCTGGCGGCCCTCCCGGGTGCTCGGGCTTTCTCAGCGGGAGGCCGCCGAAGAGAACCTTGTATCCTGCGGTCGGCCATTGGTCGTAGATCGGACCCTCGACCTCCATCCAGCTGAAGGCCACCCCGGGCTGTCCGTCCTTTTCCGCAAGCGGGTTGTGCCAGCGCGACTCGCCCGGCCGCGACCGGAAGAGACGGGCGGCATCGGGCCTGATGATCTCGCCGGCAAGCAGCCACGTGTCCAGTTCCCGGACGGGCGCCTCGGGCGTGACATCAAAGGTGCCGAGCCTGCGCAACTGTCGCGGCGGAGTTTCGGAATACACCGTGATCGGCTCCGGCCTGCGGCCCGCGGCCACTTGGTCCAGGTCCGGGATGAACCACTTGTCGCCCTTGCCGGGGCCGACCCATACCGGATAGGCCTTGAAGCGGAGGCGATAGTAGCCGCTCGCGGGAGCGATGAAATTCTCAAAGTAGACCTCGACCGGCTCGTAGTTGCTCGCGACCACCCCCACTCCCTCCTGCTCGCGCCGCGCGGGGTCCGCGGCCCCGACGGTCATCGGGACCTTTCCCGTGCGCACCGCCGGCTGGGCCTCCACACCCAGCACCGCGAAGGTGGCGCGCTCGGGGGCCGTGTTGAACTCATCGAACTTCATCTTCTCCGTGAAGCTGGCCTGCTCCCGGGCGTAGTACCTGCTGGTCTTTGTCGACGGCTGGTCCGGCTGCGCCGCCAGCACCTGGCGCAGGGCGCGGTCCGCCGTGGCCAGGTAGCGCGCCAGCTGCACCTGCGACATATCGAGCGACTCACCGATCTTGTTGAACCGGTAGGCCTCGCCGTCCTCCGGCAGCCCATCCTTGAGTTGGAGCCACGGCGCGGCGAGCAGGTCGCGCACGGTGTTCTCATACTCATATCGGTTGAGCCGGCGCAACGTGGACCTTCCCTCCGTTGCCGTGCGCCGCGCTTCCGCCGCCGTGAGCGCGGTCCCCAGCGACCCGGTGAAATCGGCGAGCTCCCGGGCCCCGGGCCGCGGCTTCTTCTTCGGGGGCATCTCGTTCGCGCTTACGCGGTCGAACACCTTTACCCAGGCCGCGAAATTCCTGGGATCGGCCGGGTCGAACGAAAGCGCGGTGAGGTCGAGTCCGCCCTTCTTCTCGACGTTGTCATGGCAGTCCGCGCAGCGGTCTTCGATGAAGGTCTCCACCTTTGGGGGCATCGTCGCGGCCCGCAACGGCCCCAATGCCAGCAGGGCCAAGACGCTGATGGTCCGGCGTGCAGTTGCGGCGATCACGTCATCTTTGCGCATGCCAGGGGCGGGGGAGTGGGGTTCTGCGAGACACTTACACAATTAAAGTATGCCTCCTTTGTCACCCCTTCATTCGGGCGCAGGCCGACTCGGTTGGCCCACCTTCTCAATCCGGCCCGGGCAAATTGAGGTCTACGAGGTGCCGGCGGCACCTGGGGTTGCCCAATTGGTTCCCAGAAGCGCCGCAGCGGCGCCCACGCCGACTGTGGCGAAAAATGCCTTAAGCCCCCGTTTGAGGCCCGTCTTGTACAGGGCCCTGCAGCTTTTCCTCGCGGTCAAATTCATCCGAATCATCCTGCGGGTAGCCCAGACTTGAACGCCAACTCCCCATGCGCCTGAAGACTGCCATCCTTTCCGCCGCGCTCGCGGTTGCCCTGCCGGCGGCCGGAACCGCGGACGCCATCAGCAGCTCCATTTCCGCCTCGCTGCAGAACGCCGCTTCCGCCCGGGTCGACTCAACCTACGCCGTGATCCTCTATGCCGACGGGAAAAGGGCGCTCGTGCCGCTTGCCTCACTGTCGCCGGCCGATCGCGCCTGGTTGGAAACCTTCGCGGCTGAGCATCCCCTTGGGCACGGGAACTCCAAGGTCACGGTCGTCAAGGAGGAGCGCGATCACACGATCAAGAAGACGATCGACCGCTCAACGGTGGAGGGAGGGGTCGAAACCGTGCAGCTCTGCCCGCCCGCGGTCCTGCGCGACCAGCTCGGAAACACCTGCCAGCTTTACGCCATCATCCATTGCATGGATATCGCCGGCTATTACGTGAAGATCGCCGACGTCTACAAGATCGTGAACATGATCGAGGCCTCCAGCCCGAGTAATCCCTGGGCAGATCCCCGCTATTCACTGGCGCTGTACCAGTTTCCCAGGACCTATGCGCCGGGGAACGCATTTCGCATCCGTGAGCCGAACAAGGAGCCCTTCGAGTGGGCGCGGGACGAGATCAGGAAGGGGCATCCAATCCTCGCGGCCTTCCCCGAATCCATCTGGGAGGGACTGCCCCCCGCGTTCGTCGCCGCCCACAGGTGGGACGGCGGGAAGGAGGGCCATGCCATTGTCGTCAACGGGTTCACGTGGAACAAGCTCACAGGCGAGGGCACCTTTCACATCATCAACTCATGGAGGGACCTTTCGGAGTTCGACCTCAGCGTTGAGTCGGCCAAGGGACTGCTCGTCATGCAGTGGAGCCTTTGCGCGAAGAATGAGGTCGACGCCGTGGCAGCCAAGGAGGTGGTCGTCAACGTCATCGTCCTGCGGCCTGCGGCGGACATGAGCCTCTACGAGGTGGAGACCAACCTCGGCAAACGCGTGGTCGTGGCCCAGACAGAGGCCGAGGCGAGACGATTCGTGGAATCACCCGCAACGAACTGAAGCCAGGATGGTCCGGGGCAACCCCGGGGGCCCATCGACGCATTAGGATTCTCGAACAGAAAATCCCCTCGCTCGCGTTTGCTTTTTGTTGGCCGCCGCCGACGCCGACAAAGCCCATTATCCCAATCGGGGGAGGAAGCACACGGTCGTGGGGCAAACGCGACAGAGGCCGAAGGCCAATAGGTCAAGACCCCATGGTGGACACGGTGCGACCTATGATACGCTCCAAGCGTGAAGAAAAATACCATAAGTCGAAAACGCAACTCAGCCTCGACCAAGAGTCTCAGGATACTCAAGGAATGCCTCAGCGAGTTGCGAGCGCTCCAAAATGAAGCCGGCACCATTCTCCACGCGCTCTTGATCAATCCGTATACCCGGCTCGCCCGTGACTTGTGCGCACGCTTTCACGTCTTGCAGGCGTACTTTTCAATACGTTATCATGAAGCGCGAACGCTTGCCGCGTCTGCGTTCGGCTATCCCGAAACGAGCCGAACCCTCCGCTGATTCCGGAGCGCCTTGAGTCAAGAAGGAACATCCGCAAGTTATGGATCATAGCATCGAGGTGCCTGCCGACGCGCTGTCGCAACTTCAGTTGCGGATAGCCCGGCGCGCCGACGAACTGGCTCGAAACAGCGACGTCGTCACGCCGCGCAATTCACATTGCTGGTTCCTGGCTGAGACTGAACTGCTCGGGGACACCACGCTGGAGAGGAAATAACGGGCAGCAGGAGCCGGCCTGTGGCAACCGGCCGCTTGCGCTCCGGAGCACAAAAGGCGAGGTTAGGCGGACCGACTCGTAGAAATGCTGCCGCTGCTTTTTCAACCCCTAAGGGATCGGCTCTATTCGGTCCAGGAGCTTTTCACCGGGTTTGTTGAATCGCGGCCGGGCAGCTATGCGGAAACCGCCGATTTCCGCATCTATCTCCAGTATGTCACCGCCGGCGGCTACGCGCCGACAGATTATTTTACGGCAATGATGGAGGCCGTTCACGACAACGCCATCAGGGAAGCGACCCAGGACTATCTGAAATCCGCGTCGACCAGGGCCGCGGTGGCGTTCATGGGCGGCCACGACCTACCTCGCAACCATCCGGTCTACCTCAGGGTAGCCTTCCTGGCCCGGGAATTGGCGCGCCGCAGTTTTCTCCCCATCAGCGGCGGAGGGCCGGGGGCCATGGAGGCGACCCATCTCGGAGCGCTCCACCGGAATGCAACCCCTGCGGCCCTGACGCGCGCATTGAGGGAGCTTGGACGGTTTCCGGACCTACCGCGCGGCCTTCAGAACATCGTCGCCGTGGACGGGACGATCGACCGGCGTCTCGTCAGGAAGGCTCAGGCTTGGCTTCAGCCGGCCTACCGCATCCGTCGCCGCATAAGGAATCCCGGCGAGAGCCTCGCGATTCCGACTTGGCTCTACGGGCACGAGCCCACGACGGTATTGGCGACCCAGATTGCGAAGTATTTCCAGAACAGCGTGAGAGAGGACCGCCTCTTGGCTGTCGCCACACATGGGGTGATCTATGTCGAGGGGAAGGCAGGCACGCTCCAGGAGATCTTCCAGGACGCGTCCCAGAACTATTACAGGGTTTTGGGCGACTTTAGCCCGATGATCTTTTTCGGCACACGCCAGTGGACGGAGACGCTGCCCGTCGTCCAGGTCCTCAAGAAGCTCTTCAAGCCCAAAGACTTCAAGCGCTATGTTTGCGTGACCGATGAACCCGCCGCGATCCTGGAATTTCTCGGCGAACACGCCAGAAAGGAGACGCCCGCCCAGCGGATGGTCCGCCGTCGACGCGCTTAATGCGTTGCGAGCTGGCCTAAGGATTCAAGCGGCGGCTTCAGGTCGGTGGCGCCCTACCGCGAGGCGCGAACAGAATGGGTAACAGCATTCGCGAATGACCGGTCTCGGGACGACAATCGGACAGTTCCCGGGGCGAAACGGTCCGTCGCCTCGGCAGAACGCTCCGCGCAAAGACGACATCCGAGCGTCGAGGCCGATGTTGAGTCCAAACCGACGGCGCACGGTGAAGTGACCTGCGCGCTCACCCCAAAAATTACATGGCCGGCGCTGCCGAATCGGCGGGTAAGGTCTGCGCGAAACCCCACCGGTTGCCTCGCAGCGATGCGGCGACGATCCATGCCGCCGCCGCCAGCAGGAAGGTCAGGAAGGTCTCCGACCACCGAACTTGCGTTGAAGACGCCCATTCGGGCCTGGGCTGCGCGAAAAAACTCGGCAACCAGACCAAAACACCAAAAAGACTCATCATGATCGCTTCCAATGTCGCCGCTAAGCGGGGAAGAACCCCAAAGAGAAGGCCGAGGCCAGCGGCAGCGTGGCCGGCTCCGGTAAGATACACGAGGCCCATTCGATCGGGAAGCCACGCCGGCACCATTGCTGCCGTATACGATGCATAGGCGAAATGTGCGGCGCCGTATTCCACGCAAGCCGCGCCGAAAAGAATTCGCGCCACGTGCAGTGCGCGGTCGCCGGTCATCACAGTCACGGCGGACGCGCCATGTTGCCGCCGAATCAACGCGTAGAGTATCCATGTGCCTACCAATGGTCCCAGGGCTTCGCCAAAACCGTACCAGGACCCGACGTTCAGGGGCTTGAGCAAGACGGGGCTCACGCGTGCAGCGACCCAGACCGATTCGTACGCTCCGATGATTATCGCGCTTACCAAAGCCGTGCGCGCAAAGAA
>Ga0182018_10000110_pt1 | contig 99840 bp, 96 predicted proteins | sample 812P2MmetaG_FD_120490 | JGI IMG/M metagenome (GOLD analysis project Ga0182018, IMG submission 120490) | Permafrost microbial communities from Stordalen Mire, Sweden - 812P2M metaG | ecosystem: Environmental > Terrestrial > Soil > Wetlands > Permafrost | place: Sweden: Stordalen | collected...
GCGGTTTCACCTCTCGGTGATCGTGGCGCTGGGCATCAGCTGGATCCTCGACGGACTGGAAGTGACGCTGGCCGGTGCGCTTTCGGGGGAGCTCAAGGACAATGCCGCCCTAGGATTGAGCAATGCGCAAGTCGGCCTTGCAGGCAGTTCCTACCTCGCCGGCGCGGTGCTCGGTGCATTCTTTTTCGGCTGGCTGACGGACCGGCTCGGCCGCAAAAAGCTATTTACGATCACGCTTGCCGTCTATCTCCTGGCGACCGCCGCCACCGGACTGTCATGGGATGCGTGGAGCTTCGTATTGTTCCGTTTCCTCACCGGCGCGGGCATCGGTGGCGAGTACACTGCCATCAATTCGACAATCCAGGAGCTCATCCCGGCGCGGTTCCGCGGCTGGACTGACCTTCTCATTAACGGCAGCTTCTGGGTCGGCGCGGCAATAGGCGCGTGCGGCTCGCTGGTATTGCTGGATCCTTCCGTCATCGATCCGGCGATTGGCTGGCGGCTTGCCTTCCTGATTGGGGCTACTATCGGATTGATGATTCTCGTGATGCGAATTTGGATTCCGGAAAGTCCGCGCTGGCTGGTCACGCACGGCATGCCGCAAGCGGCCGACACGGTGGTGCGCGGCATCGAAGCGCATTTTGGACGCAGCCGGGTTGCGGCCGCGGGCCAGAAGCTGCGGCTGCGGATGCGCGATCACACGCCGCTTGCCGAAGTCACGCGCGCGCTGTTCGTAACTTATCGCCAACGCACGCTGGTGGGCTTGAGCCTGATGACGGCGCAGGCATTCTTCTACAACGCGATCTTCTTCACCTATGCGCTAATCCTCACCGATTTCTATCACACGCCCGCCAATCAGGTCGGCTGGTACATCCTGCCGTTTGCCGCCGGCAATGTGCTGGGGCCGATTTTGCTCGGCCATCTGTTCGACACGATAGGGCGCAAGGTGATGATCGCATCGACCTATGCACTCTCGGGGATTTTGCTTACCATCACTGCCGACCTGTTCAGCCATGACCTGCTCTCTGCGCAGACGTTGACGATCGCCTGGATGGGTGTGTTCTTCTTCGCCTCGGCGGCCGCGAGCTCCGCCTATCTCACCGTGAGCGAGACTTTTCCGCTCGAGATTCGCGCGCTGGCGATTGCGTTCTTTTATGCCGTCGGCACCGGCGTCGGCGGCATCGTTGGACCGCTCTTGTTCGGCATACTGATCAATACCGGTTCGCGCGGCAGCGTCGCCATCGGCTACTACGTCGGCGCGGCGCTGATGATCGGCGCTGCATTGGTTGAAGCGTTGTGGGGCGTTGCCGCCGAGCGTAAGCCGCTCGAACAGGTGGCGCGGCCGCTTGCGTTCGTCGATTGAAATACCGACATCGAACTTACAGGTGGGCTAGCGGATGGGCTTGGATAACGGCTTAGAAGTTTTGGATCTCGACATGGAGCTGGCGGAAATCTCGCTCCTTCCGGATTTGCGTAAATGCGCCATTCTGCTCGATATCGACGGCACCATCCTCGATCTCGCTCCCTCCCCGCAGCAGGTCTGGGTGCCGACGGGTTTACGGCAGACGCTGGCGCGGCTCGATGAATTGACCGGCGGCGCACTGGCGCTGGTCTCCGGCCGTTCGCTCAACGACATCGATCTGATTTTCTCTCCGTTGGAGCTCGCCGCGATCGGCGGTCACGGCGCCGAGCTGCGCGCCGTCGCGGGCACCGAAGCCGTGATGCGGGCAAAGCCGCTAAACCCGGCATTGAAGCGCAAGCTCGCAGCCGTCGCGGAGCTCGGCCCCGGCATTCTCGCCGAGGACAAGGGCTATTCGCTTGCCCTGCACTACCGGCTGGCGCCGGAGAAAGGCGACGCGGTGCGTGCCGCCGTCGACAAGATTTGCACCGAATTTTCGCAGGGCTCCGTCGAAATCCTGCCCGGCAAAATGGTCGTGGAGATCAAAGCGGCCGGCGTGAACAAGGCCAATGCGGTATGCGAATTGATGAATTGCGCGCCGTTTGCGAAACGTAATCCGATCTTTATCGGCGACGATACGACCGACGAGCCGGTGTTCGGCATCATTTCGCAGTTCGGCGGACTGGGCTTTTCCGTCGGTCGGGTCATCGCCGGCGTCAACGGCCATTTCGACAAACCCGAGTCGGTGCGGGCTTGGCTCGCGCGCATCGCCAATCAGGGCCAAGGCGCGGCGTAAGACACGGCATAAGGCACGGCATAATGAACGAGCATGGGCTAAGATTCGCGGCCAAGGGGCAAACCCCGACCGCCGGGCAGCACGGTCCAGCGCCGGAGCCCCGCGGCATGATTGATCATGGACTCGATCTGGCCATCATCGGCAACGGCAGGACCGCGGCGTTGGTCGATCCATGCTCGCGGATCGTGTGGTGGTGCTATCCGCGTTTCGATGGCGACCCAATCTTCTGCCGCTTGGTGTCCGGCAAGGAGGAAAAAGGGTTCTCCGACGTAGTGCTCGAGGACATGGCGGATTTCCAATCGCAATACGTCCGCAATACTGCGATCGTTTGCACCGAGCTGACCGATAGCCATGGCGGCAAAGTGCGGATCACCGATTTCGCGCCGCGCTTCCGGCAATTCGGCCGCGTGTTCCGGCCGCCGCAACTTTACCGTATCATCGAACCGATTGCCGGTTTGCCGCGCATCACCCTTCGGATGCGGCCGACCTGCGATTACGGCAAGCCGATGCCGCACCGCTCGCTCGGCAGCAATCACATTCGTTATTCCAACGATGCGACGGTGATTAGGCTTACGACCGACGCGCCGCTGTCCTTGATCGACGGCGAGGCGCCATTCGTGCTGACCCGGCCGCTGCATCTCGTATTCGGACCGGACGAGCCGTTCACCGGCGATCTGCAATCGACCTGCCGGGATTTTGTCGACCGCACGCACGAGTATTGGATGGAATGGGTGCGGCGGCTGTCGATCTCCTACGATTGGCAGGAGGCGATCATCCGCGCCGCGATCACGCTCAAGCTTTCCAATTTCGACGAAACCGGCGCCATCATCGCCGCGCACACCACGTCGATCCCGGAAGCGCCGTCGTCGGGCCGCACCTGGGATTATCGTTATTGCTGGTTGCGTGATGCGTATTTTGTCGTTCAGGCGCTCAACCGCATCGGCGCGACCCGCACGATGGAAGAATTCATCTCGTTCACGCTCTCGATAGCCTCGAAGCCGGAGGAAGAGCTGCGGCCGCTCTATAGCGTAGTGCCGACCACGACCCTCGAGGAGCGCACCGCCCCCAATCTCGAAGGTTATCGCGGCGACGGCCCGGTCCGCATTGGCAATGCCGCGGTCCACCAGGTGCAGAACGACACCTATGGCAGCGTCATCCTCGCCGCCATGCCGATGTTCTTCGACCGCCGCCTGCCGCGCCCCGGCGACGAGGGCCTATTTCATCTTCTTGAATCGCTCGGCAACCGTGCCGCCGCAAAGGCCTTCGCGCCCGATGCCGGCATCTGGGAATATCGCGGCCGCCAGCGCATCCATACCCATTCGGCGGCGATGTGCTGGGCCGGTTGCCAGCGGCTCGCCGCAATCGCCGCGCGGCTTGGTCTCGAGCCGCGCGCCAAATACTGGAATTCGATCGCCGAGCCGATGCATGCGGCATTGCTCGAGAACGCCTGGAATCAGAAGCGCGGCGCCTTTACCGCGGCGTTCGGCTCGGACGATCTCGACGCCAGCGTGCTGCTGCTCGCCGATCTCGGCGTCGTCGAGGTCGACGACCCGCGCTTTATTTCCACCGTCGCCGCCATGGAGCGCGAGCTGGTGCGCGAAAAGCACGTGATGCGCTATGCCAGCGAGGATGATTTCGGCATGCCGGTAACGGCGTTCCTGATCTGCCGGTTCTGGCTGATCGACGCTTTGTGGTCGCTCGGCCGGCGCGACGCGGCACGCGATCTGTTCAACGACGCGATGCAACATCGCAACCGCTACGGGTTGCTCTCGGAAGACGTCGATCCGCAGACCGGGGCGCTGTGGGGCAATTTCCCGCAGACCTATTCGATGGCCGGGCTCATCCTGTCGGCGATGCGGCTGTCGCGCAGCTGGGAAGACCGCTACTGGCGCGGGTGAACTGAGGGCGAATTACGGCGTCTGAAACCCCGTCCCCGGCCGGAACGATTTCGCCATGCGCGCGACGATCGGATCGTAGGTCTGCTTCAAGGCCGCCGGATAGGAAATCACAAAATCCTCGGTCATTTGCGCGCCGTGGGACAGCAAATGCCGCTCATAAAAAATGTCGGCGCCTTTCGTTCCGGAAATGACGAACCAATTGTCACCGCGGGATTCATAGGTGACCGCTGCGCCGGGATCGAGATTCTTGACAATGAAATCCCGGAATTTAGCGAGGTTGAAATCCAGTGCGTTGTAGGCCGCGGAGTCAGTGAAATCCGCGCCATCGGCACTCTTGAATTCCAAGCCATCGTCGCTGTCGGGCGGCCTTTGCGGTTTGAAAATATCCGGATAGCCGATCGTCGTGCCGTAGCGATCGTTATGATAAGTGAGCCAATTATCGGCGCTGGCGATGGCGGCGAACGACGTCACGACCAGTACACTTAAGATAAATGACAATTTATGCCGCACGAGGTAATTCCTTCGCCGAAGCCAAATATTATAGTGCCGTAAGTTGAAATCGGTCCGGCACAATCATACCGGCAATTGGAGATTATCATGTGCGAACGTTGTGTAGACGCTGCGATCACACAGAAGCGCCTCGGCCGGCGAAGCATTTTGAAACTCGCGGCTGCCGCTGCCGGCTTTGCGATCGCTCCGCGGGCCTTTGCCGCTAACGACAAGACGCCGCCAAAACCGGAAAATATCCTGTCGCCCGACGCCGCTCTCGACCGGCTGATGAAAGGCAACTCCCGCTACGTCGACGGCGTCAGCAAGCGGCACGATTTCAAGCACGAACGCGAAGCGCTGAGTTCGGGACAAAATCCCTTTGCCGCCGTTCTCAGTTGCGCCGATTCGCGCATCGCACCCGAATATTGCTTCGACACTGCGCGCGGCGATCTTTTCGTCTGCCGCGTCGCCGGCAATTTCGCCAGCGATGAAATGGTCGCCAGTCTCGAATATGCCGTGCAGGTGCTGAACACGCCGCTGATCATGGTGCTCGGCCACGACTCCTGCGGCGCGGTCGACGCGACGATCAAATCGGTCAAAGACGGCACGACATTGCCCGGTCACCTGCCGGCGCTGGTCGCGGCCATCAGACCCGCGGTCGAGGCGGTGCAGGGCCAAGGCGGCGACATGCTGGCGAATGCGATCCGCCGCAACGTCGTGCTCAACGTCGAAAAGCTGAAATCGGCCGCGCCAATCCTCAAATCGTTCGTCGACGACAAGAAAATCAAGATCGTTGGCGGGGTCTACGCACTCAAATCCGGGCGGGTGGAGCCCGTCACTTAATGGAGAGGGGTTGGCAGTCTCGGAGAAAATAAAACCCGAATTTGCCTTTCATTGCACGCGGCCGACAGCGAAGGCAGTCCGCCAAACGCCGTCACCGTGTCAAGGTAGCCCAGGTAGGCAAGCCGATAAATAAGCCGTTGCGAAAGCGCGCCTTTGAAATAGCCGCCATGCACGTCCGGTTTTTGCCAAATACAATAAGCCGCCAGCAGCTTTAAATGCTGGCACCAGCTCATTCTCGCGTCGGGATTGTTTCGCTTGGTTCGCAGTGCATATGTCAAAAGGCCGCGGATGCGACCCGTGCTATCGGGCTCGATATAATCCGTGCAGTCGAAATAGCTGAAACTCTCGGGAAGCTTGTCCTGCAAAGTGTCGAAATCGTCGCCCTGCCCTCGTGCGACTTGGAAAATGCGGTAAATTTCCCGCAGCGTGTAGTAGCCGATCCGTACCGTCGCCAATATCGATCCCGGGGCTACAGGGATAACGCCATAGCCGCTCGATAAAAGCTCGACGTTGCCCAGCCGGAACCCGAATTTCCAGCTCGTGGTCGGAAATGAGAAGTAATTCGCCACCGTCGAAATTTGCCGTAGCACTTCGTCGCCTTCATTGCTGAACAGATAGGCTTCGTGGAAACGCCGTAGCGAAGACGCCAAAAAGTTGGCGCGATTGGACAACAACGCCTCGGCAGGAATGTCGGGCGAGGCCAGCACAAAACGCTTCAGATCGAAGGCGTGGCCGATTTTCGATGGAATTCTCTCAGCATGTGCGCCGCTGAATACGCCGACGTTGAGATGCGGCCGCAACGCGTAATCGGCAAATAAGTCCGACAGGGCCCTGATCGCATTGGTGACCACGTAGCCTCCCATGCTGTGGCCAATGAACGACAGCTGCACCCGGCGATCGTCTCTCCGCTGTCTGGTTTCAGCTATTGCCTCGTGGTCCCTTGCGTCATGGCCAATGATCTTGCGGTCGACCTGGCGGATGATTTCGATCAGGTCGGGGGCCCCGTAATTGGTCGCGCGATAGGTGTCGCGGAAATAGACGATGATACGAAGCAACATGGCGCAAGATATGAGGCCAGCCCCGACCAAACCCGCCATGGCCAAAATATGCCCGAGGAACGGCAGACCGTACGAAAACCAGGTGTTCGACTGCAACGTGACCGGTGTTTGCCATGTCGGATTTGATCGCGACAGCAAATGCCAGATCGGATACACCGCGATCGCGATGAGGCCGCAAATCAGCAGAAAGAGGCTGGACCGCCAAATCCAGGTGGCCAATGTCGGCAGGGCGCCAAATCGGCTCCGCGTTGGCGACAGCATCTTTTCGGAAGGCCACCGATAACCGACGCAAACCAAACCCCTACGGCTCGAAATCTTGTCATCGTTTTCAATAGTCGCAGACGCTCCCTTGTATAGCTCGAGAACGGCGGGCTGCGGATTGTTGAAGCCGTGCACCATCACGACCAAATTGGGGGAAGCTGTCCCGCTCAATTCCGCGGCGATTTCGTCGATTGCCTGGTCCGGCTCGATCAGCACCAATGGGGGCAGCACCAGCGGCGGCGTCAGCCCATCGTCGACATTGTCCGGCGCGGTGCTCTCGATGAAGTAGGTCGGTATCTTGGCGCCGTCCACCTTATAGGCGCGAAATAGATGAGCCATGCGCCAGTCCCCATTGGCGCTTCAACTTTAGGTATAGCTGGCGCGCGAAGCAACCGGGTTCGACGCCGTCACGACACATTCACTTCGCCGGCGCCGCGATCGCTTCCGGCGGCGCGTGCTCGTCGTGCGCGCGCTGCTGCACCGGATTTCTTTCGCGCGTCAGGTTATAGGCACTGTTGACCAGCGCGAGATGCGAGAAGGCCTGCGGGAAATTGCCGATCAGGCGTTTTAAGGCGGGATCGTATTCTTCGCTCAACAGGCCGACCTCGTTGGCCAGCCCGACCAGCCGTCGGAACAGCGTCTCCGCTTCGTCATAGCGCTCCTGCAATATGTAGACGTCGACCAGCCAAAAGCTGCAGGCGAGGAATGCGCCCTCGCCGGGCGGCAACGCGTCTTCGACTTCGTGGGTGCTGTAGCGCATGACGAAGCCGTCGCGCACCAGGTTTTTTTCGATGGCCGCAACAGTCGCCGCAATGCGCGGATCCGTGACCGGCAGGAAGCCGACGCACGGCAACATCAACAGATTGGCGTCGAGCTGATCCGAGCCGTAGGCCTGCACGAAGGTGCCGAGCTTCTTGTCGAAACCGCACTCGCATACTTCGTCGTATATCTCTTCGCGCAGCTTGCGCCAGTCATCAAGCGGGCCTTCGAGGCCGAACGTCTCGGCGCTTTTGATGGCGCGGTCGAAGGCGACCCATGCCATGACCTTGGAATAAGTGAATTGCTGCGCCGGCCCGCGCATTTCCCAGATGCCCTGATCGGGGCCGCGCCAGATTTCTTTTAAGTGCTCGAGAAATTTGATCTGCGCGTCCCAGCCGGATTCGTTGGTCGAAAGCCCGCAGCGCCGCGCCTGGTGATGCACGTCCATGATCTCGCCGAACACGTCGAGCTGGAGCTGGGTATGCGCCGCATTGCCGATGCGCACCGGCGCGGATTTCTCGTAGCCGGGCAGCCAGTCGGCGACCCATTCGGTCAGCCGCCGTTCGCCGCCGATGGCGTACATGATCTGCAGCTGATCCGGGCTGCCGGCGACGGCGCGGAGAAGCCATTCGCGCCAGGCCTGCGCCTCTTCGTAATAGCCCGCATGCATGGCGCAAAGCAGCGTCAGCGTGGCGTCGCGCAACCAGCAAAACCGGTAATCCCAATTGCGCTCGCCGCCGAGCCGCTCCGGCAAGGATGTGGTCGGGGCGGCGACGATGCCGCCGGTCGGCCCATAGGTGAGCGCCTTGAGCGTGATCACCGAGCGGCGGACCGCATCAGACCATTCGCCGGCCGGCCGACACTTTGCCGACCATTCTTTCCAGAAGTTTTCGGTCGCCTCCAGCGACGCCGTCGGGTCGAGCGCTGCCGGCAGCGCCATGTGCGAGCGCGAATAGGTCAGAACAAAGGGAATAGTCTCGCCGCGGCCGACGGTGAATTCGCCGACCGACGTCATGTCCCTGCCTTTGACATGCACCGGCGTGCGCAGCACCACCATATCCGGACCGGCGATGGCGCGCAGCGCGCCGTCCTCAAGCCGCGTCACCCACGGCACGACGGCGCCGTAACCAAATCGCAGGATCAGCTCGGTGCACATTTTGAGCTTGCCGCGCGTGCCGACGACTAGACGCACGATCTCGGAATGGTCGCTGCGAAACGGCATGAAATCGACCAGCGTAGCCGCACCGTCGTGCGTCTCGAAACAAGTCTCGAGGATGAGCGTGTTTGGCCGATAGCGCCGTGTAACGTGGGCTTGCTCGCGCGGCGCAACCAGCCAGCGGCCATGATCGGGCGTGCCAAGGAGCGCGGCGAAGCACGCATCCGAATCAAAACGCGGCCAGCACAGCCAGTCGATCGATCCGTTGCGGGCGACCAGCGCGGCGCTTTTGCAATCGCCGATCAGGGCATAATCTTCGAGGGGGGTGGACATGGTGTGCGAGGAACCTGATGGCTTGAGAAAGAACCTGGCTTGAGAAGCATCTGCGTTCAGAAAGGTCCCGGGATCAGGAAAAATCGACCACGACTTTGATATCGTCCGGCTGCTGGGCGAGCGATTGCGTCCATTGCTCGACGGACACGCGGCGCGTGATCAGCCGGCCCAGCCAATCCTTGTCCGCGCGCTTGAGCGTGGCGACGGCATCTTCGTAGTGCTTGCGATTGGCGTTTACGGTGCCGAACACGGTATCGTTTTCGAGCACCATGGTGCGATTAACACTGCCGATATCGAGTTCGAAATCACGGCCTGGCGGCGAGACGCCAACCAGACAGACGATACCACCGGACGCGGTTCGGCCAAACGCATCGCGCACCACGACCGGAGCGCCAGTGCACTCCATCAAAATATCGGGCTTGAGATCGTCGAGATCGGCGAGGTTGCCGAGATGGAAGGTGCCGCCGAGCTCGCGCACAATCGTTTTCTTCTCCAGGCTGTCGCGATTGTCGAGCACGTGAACGTCAAGCCCGCGCTGTGCGCCGATCAATGCGGCAAGCAGCCCGATCGGGCCGGCGCCGGTGATGAGGACCGTCTTCGGCGCCCAGGCGCGGGAGCGGCTGCCAATGCGATCGGTCTGATCCCAGGCCTTGGCGACGACGCTGGTCGGCTCGACCAACACGCCGCTGGGCTCGAGCGACGGATCGAGCTTGATGAGAAAGTCTGGCTCGATACGGAAAAGATCCGAGCCGTAGCCGTTGCGTTCCTTGATGCCACGCTCGGTGTAGCGGCCGTTGCGGCACATATCCCATTCACCGACGGCGCAGCACGGGCATGGCACCGGATCGGGCCGGCGCACAATGCCGACCACGAGATCGCCTGACTTGAAACCGGAGTCTGCCGGCGCCTCCTGAACTTTGCCGAGCGATTCGTGCCCGATGATCAAGCGCTTTTGGCCCGGCGGCGCCCAGCCATATTCACCGGACACGATTTCACGGTCGGTGCCGCAAACGCCGAGCGCCAGCGCGCGCACCAGCACGGCTCCATCCGACACCGGCGGCTCGGGCACATCCTCGACCTTCGCTGAATTCGCGGTGCCGGGCGCAACGGTGAGGGCGCGCATCGTTTGAGATCCGCAACGGATGAGTTCGCGCAATAGCGAAGCGGGCCTATGCGACCCATGCGCCCCCGGCGAGCAACGCTGCAGCCCTAAAAAAGTTCCGTGGTGGAACTGATCGTCCCTTGTGCCGTTAATTTACTTCGCCGTGCAGCAAACATCGGCGCAGTGATCATGGACACACTCGGACACAAGCGCTGGGCCATTGCCGAAGGTTACATTCCCTCGCAAAGCTCGTTTTCCGATCCGGCGCTGGTGTCGCATGAGACCGCTTGCATCCTCAATGCCGGTGACCGAACGGCGCATGTGCGCATCACGGTGTTCTACGCCGATCGCGATCCGGTCGGCCCCTATCTGGTGACGGTCGCCGCGCGGCGCACGCTGCATCTGCGCTTCAACGATCTCGACACGCCCGAACCGATCCCGCGCGACACCGCCTATTCGAGCGTGTTCGATTCCGATGTGCCGATCGTTTTGCAGCACACAAGGCTCGACTCGCGGCACGCCGAAGTGAGCCTGCTCTCCACCATCGCCTACGGGCAGGCGTAAGCGGATTTACCCGAAAAATTGCGACTAAATACGCTGGCCGCAATCGACCGCGGGGAAAATGCCTGATTCCTGAGCAGCTTCGCTGCACTGCATCACAAACGCGGAACTAAGCGCCTCCTTAACGGTTATTTGAACACCCGGGCTTTGAACACCGGGCGCGGAGGTGCCGTCGTGAATGTCGTCGTCGTCTCCAACCGCGTCGCGCGAGCGACCCCCGACGAGCCGCTCGCGGGTGGCTTGGCGGCGGCGCTGTTGCCGATGGTGCGCGATTCCGGAGCGATCTGGGTCGGCTCGAGCGGGCAGGCCGGAGACGACACGCGGGACTCTTTTGCGCGGATCGAAGCGCTCGGCACCGGCGCGCTCGCCACCGTCGACATGCCGGCCAAGCACTATCGCGGCTATTACGAAGGCTTCGCCAATTCGGCGTTGTGGCCGGCGCTGCACTCGCGCCCCGATCTTATTCATGTCACCGCCGACGATTACGCCTCGTATCGCGAGATCAATTCGTTCATGGCGCGAGCGCTGGTGCGCTTCAACACGCCCGAGGCGGTGTTCTGGATCCAGGACTATCACTTTCTGATGCTCGGCGCCGAGATGCGCGGGCTCGGCATCGAGCGCCCGCTCGGATTCTTTCTGCACACGCCGTGGGCGGATCGCCGCACCATGGCCGCAGTGCCGAATTGCGCCGAGCTCGCCGACGCCATGCTCGCCTACGATCTGATCGGCTTTCAGACCGTCGAGGATCGGCAGAACTTCGAGGACTATCTGCAGACCGAGCTTGGCCTCAACATCGTCGACGGCACCGTGGCGTCGAATTGGGGATTGACCCAGCTCGCGACCTTCCCGATCGGTATCGACGTCGACGAGTTCGCCGCACGCGCGACCAAGGCGGTTAGCCGCATCGAGGTCACCCGGCTGCGCGAGAGCATGCACGGCGCCAAGCTCGTGCTCGGCGTCGATCGTCTCGATTATTCCAAGGGCCTCGCCAACAGAATGCGCGCGTTCGATCGCATGCTCGAAATCGAGCCGAGCTTGAAACGCGCCGTATCGCTGCTGCAAATCGCGGTGCCGTCACGCGGCAACATCAAGGCTTATCGCGAGCTCAAGGCCGAACTCTCCGGTTTGGTCGGCGAGATCAACGGCCGCCACGGCGAAGTCGACTGGATGCCGATCCGTTACCTCAATAAGGGCTTTTCGCAGCTCACGCTGGCCGGCTTCTACCGCGTGGCGAGCGTCGGCCTGGTCACGCCGTTGCACGACGGCATGAACCTCGTCGCCAAGGAATATGTGGCGGCGCAGAACCCGTTCGACCCCGGCGTGCTGGTGCTGTCGTCATTTGCCGGCGCGGCCAAGGAGCTTGACGCCGCGCTCCTGATCAATCCGCACGACATCGACGGCATGGCGCGGCAGATCGCGGTGGCGCTGTCGATGAGCGTCGACGAGCGGCGCGAGCGGTGGCAATCCATGTTGCGCAAGCTCAAGGCGGCCTCGGTGCAGAGCTGGTTCACCGACTTCCTGCATACGCTTGCCGACGTGCGGCGTGCGCCGGTGCGGGCCGCAACGCGGCCGATCGTGCTCGAGCTCGCCAGGCGAAAAGCGGCGAATAGCTAGCATGGGACAAAAGGGGATGGGCGCCGCCTTACGCCATCTCGTCCTGATGCCGCAACTCCTGATGCCGCAACAAGGAAATTTTTACCCAGTTTCGCCATAATCACGCCCCTAGTGATGTGTGACGTTGCGTGGAGTGGTGCGATGTCGGGCGCCTGTCGTTCCCTGGCAAAAAAATCACGTTGCTTCGCCCTGCCCTTGCGACCCGGGTTGCGCTGTTTTCTCGCAGGCGCATTGGTGCTGGTCGGACTCACCCTGCTCGCCCCCACCGCGCAAAGTGCGGTCAAGTTCGCCGACCGCGGGGCGGCCGTGTCGCGCCCGCATGTCTATTTGATACGCGGGCTCCTCAACATTTTCTCGCTCGGCATGGACCAGCTTGCCGCGCAGATCGCGCGCCATGGCGTCGAGGCCAGCGTCTACAACCATACGCTCTCGGAGGTGATCGTCGGCGAAATCGTGCAAAAGTACCGCGCCGGCGATCACGGGCCTTACATCCTGGTCGGCCATTCGCTCGGCGCCGACGCGGTGATGACGATGGCGCAGGAATTGAACGCGCAAGGCGTGCCTGTCGCGCTGGTCGTTCCGTTCGACGGCACCGGTTCTTATTTGGCGCCGCGCAACGTGGCCTGCGTCCTCAATCTGACGCAGCGGAGCTACGCCTATATGCGGCCCGGCGCCGGCTTTCACGGCATGCTATCGAACGTCGACGTGTCCAGCGACACCAGCATCGATCATTTCACCATCGACAAATCGCCCCGTCTTCAAGCGGTCGCGCTGAGCCACGTGCTGCAAGCCGCGCATTCGGAATCGTGCCGCCCGGGGGTCACCGGTCCGGTCGAGGCAACGCCGAAAGAAGCGCCGGCGCCGACGGCAGCCGCGCCCGCCAACAGCGCCTTGCCGGTGCTGCGGTCCGGCTACGAGGGCTGAGCACCGACCTGGCGACGTCACCTGCCGAAAGCGCCTGATTCCCCCCGGAAAGCCGGCTATCGGCGGCGGCCCAAAACTCATTTATAATGGTTCCAGTGCCGGTTGGAGAACGGGCGCGCTGTCTATCCTGGCGAAGGATGTGGTCCATGCCAGTGACTTATGAGTCGTGGCTGGTCTTGCTCTCGATCGTCATGGCGATCCAGGGCGCCTATGTTGGCTTAAGTCTGGCGGTACAGATCGGCACCGCCACCGGGATGCGCCGGCGTTTGCTGCTGGCCGGCGCCGCTTTTTCGCTCGCCGTCGCGATCTGGACCATGCATTTCATCGGCATGCTGGCGGCGCGGCTGCCGTTCCAGGTCGACTATCTCGTTTTCCCGACGCTGTTATCCTTTCTGGTTTGCGTCATTGTCGTCGGCGCGGCGGTCTACGCGACCAGCTCCGGCCCGCTCACTTTGCTGCGCCTGACATTGTCGTCTTGCCTGATGGGCGGCGGCATTTTCACGATGCACTACATCGGCATGAGCGCGCTCGGCGCCAGCGCCTACATGATCCATGATCGCTATTATGTCGCCGCCAGCATGGCGATCGCGATTGCGGCGTCCGGCCTGGCGCTCTGGCTCGCGACCGGCCGCGGCGGATGGCCGCCGCTGATCCTGTCCGCGATCGCCTTCGGCATCGCCGTTTCCGGGATGCACTACACGGCGATGGAAGGCTTGACCCTGTTACCGTTCGCGTCGGCGCCCGCTAGCGCGCCGGCGCTGTCGACCGACCTGTTGGCGATCATCGTGTCGGTCGTCGCATTTTGTCTTTCCGGTATCTTTCTTTTGCTGCTCATGCCGGACACATCGCGGGCGGCGGCGAAGGCTACTGCGCCGGTAGGCGGCGATTCCGTCATCACGAACATGACGGAGCAAGCGGCCGTGGCCGCAGGCAACGGCGCCAACGGCCACGGCGGCAGTCCCGAATTCGGGCGCGGCACCTATTCGCCGCTTGGCGGTGTCGGCGGGCCGCCGCGGCGCTTTGCACGCCATTTGCCGATCGAGCGCGACGGCGCGACACACTTCCTCGCCGTCGAGGACGTGGTCGCGGTCCACGCCAATGCGCATTACACATATATCTACAACGGCAACGACAAACTGTTCTGCCCGCTCGCCATCGGCGATGTCGAATCCCGGCTCGACAATTCGCGTTTCGTGCGCATTCATCGCAGCCACATCGTCAATATCGATCGGGTGGTCGGCTACAAGCGGTCCGGCGATAGCGAATTGGTGGAGATGGACGCCCGGCACGATTATGCGGTGCCGGTCAGCAGGAGCCGGATCGGCTGGCTGAAAACTCGCGTCGCCGCGCTCACCGGCGACGATCCCGCCGTCGCATTGCGCCGCCGCCACCATTTCGCACCGCAATAATAATCGTCCGGCTCGCGCCGCCGAGCGACATTCTCCGTGAATTGCGTCAGTTATCCTGACGCAATTCGTGCAAGGGCGCCGTCATCCGTGCGCGATCGTGGCATTCGGTGCATCCCGCATCGCGTTGGTGCACCGATCCTTGCTGCTGCACCGCACAACTCGCCACAATTCCCGGCCTAAAAGCTGCAAAGTGGTATTGAACAAAGTCCGGCAAAGGGCTGCGGTGATGACCGTGGACCCGCCGCGTGCGCAAGGGAGGATGCCCGTGATACCTGGATCCTTTAGCTATCACCGTCCTACATCCGTCAAAGAAGCAGTTGGCCTCCTCGCCACGCTGGGCGATGACGGCCGCGCACTCGCCGGCGGGCACAGCCTCATTCCGATGATGAAGCTGCGCCTGGCGACACCGGCCAATCTGGTCGATCTCGCCGGCATTGCCGAGCTCAAGGGCGCCCGCGCCGACGGTAACGACATCGTCATCGGCGCCATGACGACGCAGCACGACCTGATCGCTTCGGACCTGCTCACCGCCAAAATTCCGATCCTGCGCGAAACCTCGCTGCAGATCGCCGATCCGCAAGTACGCTATGTCGGCACGCTCGGCGGCAATGTCGCCAATGGCGATCCCGGCAACGACATGCCGGCGGTGATGATGTGCCTTAACGCGGCCTATCAGGTCACCGGCAAAAACGGCGAACGCCGCATCGCGGCGCGCCAGTTCTATCAAGGCGCTTATTTCACCGCGCTCGAGCCGGGCGACGTGCTGACCGCCATTCGCATCCCGGTGCCGGCGGCGGGACACGGCTCGGCTTACGAAAAACTCAAGCGCAAGATCGGCGATTACGCCACCGCTGCCGCCGCTGTAGTGCTGACGATGAAGGGCGGCAAGGTCGAAAGCTGCTCGATCGGGCTCACCAATGTCGCGGAAACCCCGCTCTGGGCCGAGGAAGCGGCGAAAATCCTCGTCGGCTCCGCGCTCGATGCCGCGACGGTGAAGCGCGCCGTCGCCGCCGCCGAGGCGATCACCGCACCCGCTGAAGACGCCCGCGGACCGGCGCAATACCGCACCAAAATGGCCGGCGTGATGCTCACCCGCGCGCTGGCCCGCGCCAAATCGCTCGCTCGCGGCTGAGGGAGAAACAGCAATGGCCAAATCTCAAGTCGCGATGAAGGTCAACGGCAACGCCGTCGAAGAATTGGTCGAGCCGCGCACGTTGCTCATTCATTTCCTGCGCGAGCAGCTCAATCTGACCGGCCCGCATATCGGCTGCGAAACCAGCCATTGCGGCGCCTGCACCGTCGATCTCGACGGCAAGTCGGTGAAATCATGCACGGTGTTTGCGGTGCAGGCGAACGGCGCCGACATCCGCACCATCGAGGGCATGGCAAACGCCGACGGCACGCTGCATGCGCTGCAGGAAGGCTTCCGCGAGATGCATGGGCTGCAATGCGGCTTCTGCACGCCGGGAATGATCACCCGCGCCTACCGGTTGCTGCAGGAGAACAACAATCCCTCCGAGGAGGAAATCCGCTACGGCATCTCGGGCAATCTGTGCCGCTGCACCGGCTATCAGAACATCGTCAAGGCCATTCAATACGCCGCCGCCAAGATCAACGGCGTGCCTTTCCAGGAGGCCGCAGAATGAACGACATGACCCCCACCTCCGCAGAACGCACCGCCAAGCTCGAAGGCATGGGCTGTAAGCGCAAGCGCGTCGAGGACGTCCGCTTCACCCAGGGCAAGGGCAATTACGTCGACGATCTGAAGCTGCCGAACATGCTTTATGGCGACCTGGTGCGTTCGCCCTACGCCCACGCCCGCGTCAAGAACATCGACACCACCAAGGCCGCGGCGGTGCCTGGCGTCGTCGCGGTCATCACCGCCGAGACGCTCAAAACCGTGAACCTCGCCTGGATGCCGACGCTCGCCGGCGACGTCCAGATGGTGCTCGCCGACGGCAAAGTGCTGTTCCAGAACCAGGAGGTCGCCTTCGTCGTCGCGGAAAGCCGCGAGGCCGCGGCCGATGGCGTCGAGCTGGTCGAAGTCGAATACGAGCAGCTGCCCGTCAACGTCGATCCGCTCAAGGCGATGGCCAAGGACGCGCCGATGATCCGCGAGGATCTCAAGGACAAGACCGATGGCGCCCACGGCAAGCGCAAGCACTACAATCACGTCTTTGCGTGGCAAGCCGGCGACAAGGCCGCGACCGACGCCGCATTCGACAAAGCCGACGTCACGATCCGGGAGTTTATCGTTTATCCGCGCGTGCACCCCTGCCCGCTCGAGACCTGCCAGTGCGTCGCCTCGTTCGACAAGATCAGGGGCGAGCTGACGCTGTGGGGCACCTTCCAAGCGCCGCACGTCATTCGCACCGTAGCATCGCTAATCTCGAAAATCCCCGAGCACAAGATCCACGTCATCGCCCCCGACATTGGCGGCGGCTTCGGCAACAAGGTGGGCGCTTATTCGGGCTATATCTGCTCGATCGTTGCCTCGATCGTGACCGGGCGACCGGTGAAATGGGTCGAGGATCGCATCGAGAACCTCTCCACCACGGCGTTTGCGCGCGACTTCCACATGGATATGGAAATCGCCTGCACCAAGGACGGCAAGGTGACGGCGATGCGCTGCTACACCATCGCCGACCACGGCGCATTCGACGCTTGCGCCAACGCCACCAAATGGCCCGCGGGCCTGTTCAGTATCATTAGCGGTTCGTACGATTTCCCAACCGCCTATTGCCTGGTCGACGGCGTCTATACCAACAAGGCGCCGGGCGGCGTCGCCTATCGCTGCTCGTTCCGCGTCACCGAAGCGGCCTATTGCATCGAGCGCGCCATGGACATCATGGCGCAAAAGCTCGGGATGGATCCGGCCGAATTCCGCATGAAGAACCTGATCCGGCGCGAGCAATTCCCGTACACGTCCGCGTTCGGCTGGCAGTACGATTCCGGCGACTATCAGACCGCCATGAACAAGGCGCTGCAATCCGTCGATTACAAGAAGCTGCGCGCGGAGCAAAAGACCAAGCGTGAAGCCTTCAGGCGCGGCGAGACGCGTGAAGTGATGGGCATCGGCGTTGCCTTCTTCACCGAAATCGTCGGCGCCGGCCCGTCGCGCGCCTGCGACATCCTCGGCATCGCCATGTTCGATTCCGCGGAAATCCGCATCCATCCGACCGGCAGCGGCATATGCCGTCTCGGCACCAAATCGCAGGGCCAGGGTCACGAGACGACCTATGCCCAGATCATCGCTACTGAACTCGGCATTCCCGCAGACAACATCATGATCGAGGAAGGCAACACCGACACCGCGCCCTATGGGCTCGGCACCTACGGCTCACGCTCGACGCCGGTGTCCGGCGCCGCGACCGCGATGGCCTGCCGCAAGATCAAGACCAAGGCGCAGATGATCGCCGCCTACATGCTCGAAGTGCACGATGACGATCTCGAATGGGACATCGACCGCTTCCAGGTGAAGGGCAATCCCGAGCGCTTCAAGACCATGACCGAGCTCGCCTGGGCGGCCTATCACGAAGTGCCGCCCGGCATGGAGCCGGGACTGGAGGCGATCAACTATTACGATCCGCCCAACTTCACCTTTCCCTACGGCGCGTATATTTGCGTCGTCGACGTCGACGTCGACACCGGCACAACCAAGGTCCGGCGCTTCTACGCGCTCGATGATTGCGGCACGCGCATCAATCCGATGATCATCGAAGGTCAGATCCATGGCGGCCTGACGGAAGCCTTCGGCATCGCCATGGGCCAGGAAATCCATTACGACGACGACGGCAACGTCACGACAGCGTCGCTGATGGACTACTTCCTGCCGACGGCGGTCGAGACGCCGCATTGGGAAACCGACTTCACCGCTGTGCCATCGCCGCATCATCCGATCGGCGCCAAGGGCGTCGGCGAAAGTCCGAATGTCGGCGGCGTGCCGGCCTTCTCGAACGCGGTCAATGACGCGTTCGCGTTCCTCGGCTCGACCCACATCCAGATGCCGCACGACCATTGGCGCACCTGGACGGCCGCGGAGAAACTCGGGCTGCATGCGGAATAAATAAGGCCGGAACACCATATGACTCTCACCGTCACCCTGAGGTGGCCGCGAAGCGGCCTTCGAAGGGTGACGGCGTGGTACGGACCGCTGGCATGAGTCTCAAGCGCGAAGACATCTCGGACAAGCTCGCCGCCGTTGGCTACGTCGCCGACCACGATATCGCGACGGCGCTGTGGCTGATGAATTATCTCAAACGGCCGCTCCTCCTTGAAGGCGAAGCCGGCGTCGGCAAGACCGAAGTCGGCAAGGCGCTCGCCGCGGTGCACGGCACCGAGCTGATCCGGCTGCAATGCTACGAAGGCCTCGACCAGAACGCCGCACTTTACGAGTGGAATTATCAGCGCCAGCTCCTCGCCATCAAGGCGCGCGAAGGTATCGGCGAAAACGCCGACGCGATCGAAGAGCACATTTTTTCGGAAAAGTATCTGTTGGAGCGGCCGCTGCTTGCCGCCATCCGCCGCGCGACGCCGCCGGTGCTGCTGATCGACGAAGTGGACCGCGCCGACGAGGAGTTCGAGGCGTTCCTGCTCGAAATGCTGTCCGATTTCCAGATCAGCATCCCGGAGCTCGGCACCATCAAGGCTGTCTCGATCCCGCGCGTAGTGCTGACCTCGAACGGCACGCGCGAATTGTCCGACGCGCTGCGCCGGCGCTGTCTTTATCATTACATTGAATTTCCCGAGGTCGACCGCGAGGCAAAGATCATCCTCACCCGCACGCCCGGCATCGACACCACGCTCGCGTTGCAGATCGCGCGCATGGTTGCGGCGGTACGCAAGGAGGATTTGCGCAAGGTCCCCGGCGTCGCCGAGACTCTGGATTGGGCGGCAACGCTCGCCGGGCTCGAAGTTCACGATTTGCGGCAGGAGCCGGAGGCTGTCTACGAGACCATGATCTGCTTGCTCAAGACGCACGAGGATCGCTCGAGGGTCACGCGCGAAGTGAGCGAGCGGCTTCTCGGTAAGGTGGCGTGAATGGCGGAGGCAACAACATCCGCTCATTCCCGCGAAAGCGGGAATCCAGCGCTGGGTCCCCGCTTTCGCGGGGACGAGCGGGGTAATTCATTCGGCACCCGCCGCCGCCTCGCCGGTTTTGCGCACACGTTGCGTGACAATGGCTTCCACGTCGGCCTCGCCGAAACGCGCGATGCGCTGCAAGTGCTGGCCTCGCCCGCCGCGCTGCGTCCAACCTCGCTCAAGCCGGCACTGCGATCACTGTTCTGCGCGACGCATTCCGACTGGGAGCGATTTGACGAAATTTTCGAAGCGTTCTGGCGCGGCCGCGACATGCGGCAGCGCCAAGTCCTGTCGGGCACACCGAACGCGAGCCACGCGCCGGCGCGGCGGCTCGCCGAGGCCCAGGTGCCGCAAGACGCGACGGGTCTTCCGGATCATACCCAGCGGTGGCGCGACGACGGCGGCGAAAGTCCAGCGGACGGCCGCGGCCGCCGCGAAGGCGCCTCGCGCACGGAAGCGTTGACCGCCGCCGACCTGCGCCACATCGTCGATCCCGACGACATCGCCGCAACCCATGCGCTCGCGGCGCGGCTCGCTCGCGTCATGCGGGCGCGGCTGGTGCGCCGCGAGCAAATCCGCCGGCGCGGGCGCCGCCTCGACCTGCGCCGCACCATTCATCGGAATATCTCGCATGGCGGCATGCTGTTCGAGCTCGCTTGGCGCCGCCGCAAGATCAAACCACTCCGCCTCGTCGTTCTGCTCGATGCCTCCGGCTCGATGAGCCTCTACACCGCGTTCTTCGTGCGCTTCCTGCACGGCGTGGTCGACGCCTTCCGTGAGGCTGAAGCTTTCGTCTTTCACACCCGCCTCGCCCACGTCTCGCCCTCGCTGCGCGATCGCGACGTGACCCGCGCCGTCGAGAAGCTGTCGCTGATGGCACAAGGCATCGGCGGCGGCACGCGGATCGGCGAGAGCCTCGCCACCTTCAATCGCTGGCACGCGCGTCGCGTCATCAATTCACGCACCGCTTTGATGATCGTATCCGACGGTTACGACACCGGCGAACCCGGGCAATTGGGCGAGGAGATGCGGCGGCTGCGCCGCCGTTGCCGCAAAATCATCTGGCTCAATCCGCTGATCGGCTGGCGCGACTACTCTCCGCAGGCGCGCGGCATGCAGGCGGCGCTGCCCTATATCGATCTGTTCGCGCCAGCGCATAATCTCGAAAGCCTCGCGGCGCTCGAACCTTATCTGGCGAGAATCTAAATGAATCGCGCCGACGATATCCTCGACATTATTTCGACGCGCAAATCCACGGGCGTCCCCTTTGCGCTCGCCACCGTTGTGCGCACGGTGGCGGCGACCGCGGCCAAGGCCGGCGCCAAGGCGGTGATCTTGCCGGACGGCACGATATCGGAAGGCTGGATCGGCGGCGGCTGCGCGCGGGCGGCCGTGCTCAAGGCGGCGCGCGACGCGCTTGCCGACGGCAAATCGCGGCTCGTGTCGGTGCAGCCGCCCGATGAGCTCGAAGGACAAGGCCACAAAGCCGGCGAGGAAGAAGGCGGCGTTCGCTTTGCCAAGAATATGTGCCCGAGCCAGGGCACCATGGACATTTTCGTCGAACCGGTCTTGCCGCGGCCGCAGGTCGTGATTTGCGGGTCAAGCCCGGTGGCCGTTGCCATCGCCGATCTCGCCAACCGTTCGGGCTACGCCGTCACTGTCTGCGCGCCGGCGGCCGAGCAAACGGTCTTCGCCGATGCCGATCGCCGGATCGAAGGATTTGTGCTGCCGGTCGACGAGGCCGCCGCGCGCTATGTCGTCGTCTCAACGCAAGGCCGCGGCGACGATGCGGCGCTGGCTGCGGCGCTCGCCGTCGATGTGGACTACGTGGCGTTCGTCGGCAGCCGCAAGAAAGCCGAGTCGCTCAAAGCCGCGCTCGCGGAACGCGGCGTGACGGCGGAGCGGCTTGCAAAGCTCAAGGCGCCCGCCGGTCTCGATCTCGGCGCCATTACGCCCGATGAGATCGCGATTTCGATTCTCGCCGAGATCGTCGCGGTGCGGCGTGGCAAAGACGGGCGCGGCGCGGTGCCGGCAGCGCGATCGGGCAACAAGTCCGGCTGTTCCGCAAGTTGACGCGCGATGGCCTTTTTAGAACGCCCAGCTGCCCGTCAAATACGGGCCCTGGTCCGTGAAGTTGCTCTGAGAATGTTGCTCCGTCGCCAGGAAGACTCCCACGGGTGGGATCGTTGTCGGTACTTGGGTCAGCGCATACTGACTGACGGCATTGAAATAGATCGACGCCTGATAACCCAACTCGATCCTAAACTGCCCGTAGTAGCTCGACGGAAAGGTATAGGCGGTGGCCAATCTGGCGTCGATGCTGGGAATCACCTGCGTCGCGTTGGGCGATGTCAAAGCTTGGTTGTTGGTTCCGACTAGTGCAGGAGAAACCGTTAGAAAATTGATGCGACTCTGCGAGGTGCCGATCAAGCCCGCTCCCGCAAACTCGCCGATAAATTGAAAGTCGCCTAACGCATACTGTCCTTTCAGTCCCAAGCGCGGACCGGCGCCGGTAAATAACGAGTTGTTTGTGTATCCGCTGGCAGCAGTACCATCGGCGCTCTGGAACAGCCCGGTCAGGTTCTGGCCGATGCGAGCAAATTCCACGCCGCCGAAGGCGCGCAATTGAAAGGGACAGTCGGCACAGAAGGTATGTCCTCCGTCCAAATTGACAGCATCATATGCGGATCGCACCGTGCCATTGGCGTTCTGGTACAAGGCCGATTCTGGGCCAATCAAATAAGGTGGCCCCACCATTTGCGTGGGCGTGGCTGAAAAAGACCCATTCGCGGTGCTGTTCAAATGCGTCCAATTCAGTTCGATGTCGTTGGTCTCGTTTGGCATGTAGCGAACGCCGATACGGAAGCTGGGACTGAAGCCGGGTTTAAGCGACTGGTTGGCCCAATTGGGTGTCGTTATGGGTAATGGGGTTATCAGCGTCCCATATTCGAGATCGCCGGCGCCCGGCTGCCAATACAATAGCGATCCGCTGATCTCGAAGTGGTGCGGCGGGTTCGAGGTTCCGATGTCGACGGCTTGGCCGGCGTTTCTCGGAGATATTGTATTCGGCTCGGCGGCCAATGCTTCTGCATTTTGTAGTCGTGTTTCGGCGGGCACCTGACCGTGTTGCATCCGTGCTGCTTTAGACGCTTCGAGATGGTTGACGCGCGCGCGTAGCGCTGCATTTTCCTTTCCAGCGCATCGAGCCGCGCCGAGATCTGCTCATCGGGCTTGGCCGCAAACGCCGAGTGTGGGAACGCGGAGGCGATCGCCGCGAGACATAAGAGAAACGCAAGTCCGGAGAATCTCTTCATTGTCGGCTCCTGCTCACGGTTAGCCAGCGCGCCGAATCTCTCGGCGCCCTCGATTTTGTTTGCGAGTGTCATTTCCAATCAGCGCTTTGGGGTGAGCTGATGCGGTGCACGAATGCCCTAACCTTGGGACGGCCCTGCCATGCGCGTAGCACGCCTATTTCACCTCCCAGAATGCCCCGGAGTTATCGGTTCTTGATGGAATCGGAACCGGGCTCCAGCATTTTTGGCGAGCACGACTTTTCCGAAAATCAGAGTCCAATTTCCGGGGCTACGCTCTAAGGCCGATGAGAACCGGAGCTACACTCGAATCAGCCGCGTCTTGGAAAGGTATTGTCGGCTCTAATTTTCCGCTGTGCAGTTTTGTACAGTGATGCGCGCAGCCTGGAAATTCAGCGTGTCAATTGCGGCTTTGGCGCTTCGGTTTTACCGCGTGACTCCGCTGCAGTCCGGCCTCGCGCGCGGCCTGCTGCAAGGCGTGACGTAGCTCGTCGCGCTTCTCGTGGATCGACGCGATCACCGGCCCAACCGGGATTCCGAGACCGACCAACGCCGCTTCGGACAGTTGAAGGCTTGCCTCGACGGTTTCCGGCACGGCGTCGGTAGCACCGAGCTCATAAAGATGGCGCGCGTGGTCGGCGTCTCGCGCCCGCGAGACAATAATAATGTCGAAGCGCATGGCGCGTACGTGTTCGACCACGTCGTCGATCAGGTCACGATCATGAATGGTGATGATGACACCAGCCGCGCTGGATAACCCGCAGATTTCGAGAAATTGCGGATCGGCGGCGTTGCCGTAGTAGACATCGTGGCCATCGCGGCGATCGTGCGTCACCGTGCGGGTATCGGAGTCGGCGGCGATATAAGGAATGCCATGCTCCTTGAGAAGCGCGCACACCACCTTGCCGACGCGGCCGTAGCCGACGACGATTGCGTGTTTCTGCCCGGCGTTCGGCCGCACCATCAATTCCGACGGCGCGGCGCCGGCCGCCCGGAGCCGCGAGGCAAAACGCCGCCCCGCGAACGACAACAGCGGCGTGAGCGCCATCGTCACCGACGTGACGACGAGCGCGAAGCTTGCAAGGCGCGTATCGATCAAGCCGAGCTCCGCCGCCGTGCCGATGCCGACGAAGGCGAATTCGCCGCCGGGGCCGAGCATCAGTCCCATCTCGATCGCAACCGGCCACGACAGCCGGAACAATTTGGCGAGGCCGACGATCAGCAGCGATTTGACGGCGATCAGCCCGACAACCGTGGCGGCGAGCAGATACGGCTCGCGCAGCAATTCGCGCACGTCGATGTCCATGCCGACGGTGAAGAAGAAAATGCCGAGCAACAGGCCCTTGAACGGCTCGATGGTGGCTTCGATCGCCTTGCGATATTCGGTCTCGGCGAGAAGCAGACCGGCGACGAAGGCGCCGAGCGCCATGGACAGGCCGGCCTGATTGGCGACGACGCCGGCCGCGATGATGACGAACAAGGCGGTAGCGATGAAGAGGTCGCGCGAGCGCGTCGCCGCCACCATGCGGAACAGCGGTTGCAGCAGCACGCGGCCGAATACGACAATGACGGCGAGCGCTACGGCGGCTTGCAAAAGCGCCCTGCCGAGGCTGGCGAGCACCGAGCCGCTTGGACCGGCCGCCAGGAGCGAAATGAACATTAGAATCGGAATGACAGCGAGGTCCTGCAGCAGCAGCACGGCAAAGCTGGCGCGTCCGACGTTCGTCCTCAGCCGCTCCTGCCTCGATAGCAGTTCGAGCACGATCGCCGTCGACGACAGCGACAGGCTCGCACCGAGGATGATCGCCTCCGAGGGACTTTTCCCGAAATAGACCGCGCCGCCGGCGAGCAGTCCCGTGGTGATAAGCACCTGCAAGCCGCCAAGACCGAACACCAGACGCCGCATGGTCAAAAGCCGGTGCAGCGAAAGCTCGAGACCGATCAGGAACAGCAGGAACACAATGCCGAGCTCGGCGATGCCGGCGACGTCCTTGGCATCGCCGATCGTGAACCAGTACAGCACTGGAAATGAATTGATCAGCGAGCCTAAGCCGAGCGGCCCCAAGAGCGCGCCGGCGCCGAGAAAACCGAGCACTGGGGAAAAACCCAGCCGGCTGACGATCGGCACCACGATGCCCGCCGTGCCGAGTACGACAAGCGCGTCGCTATAGGCGGCAACATTGATCGTCGAGGCCACGAATCTCTCCGGCGTTTGTCCTGCGGGTCATCGCAGTTTACGTCGAATCGGGCCAGTCTGATGTCTGCTCTTTCGCCGCGGCCGGTCAGCCGTTCCGAACCGTAGTCGCGCGAATGTCCGACGGCGTCGCGCCAAAGCGGCGGCGGAAGGCACGGTTGAAATAGGACAGGTCGGCGAAGCCCGCCTCGGCGGCGATGTCGGCGATCTTGCGCTGCCGCCAGCCCGGATCGCGCAAGAGCGTAGCAGCTTTTTCCAGGCGCCGTTCCAGCACATGATGCGTGAAGCTCTTGCCGGTTTCTTCGAGGAGAAGGTGCACGTAGCGCGGCGTGACGCCGAGCAAGAGCGCAACGGTGAGCACGCTCAGACCCGGATCGCCGCTGCGGCGCTCGATTGTGCGCAGAATGGCGTCGCGCCGAGCGGCGCGGGCGCCACGCTGTTGCGCCAAGTGGCGCGCGTCGCCTTTCGTAAGAAGGAGGGCAACGAGATCGTAGACATGCGAGACGGCGAGATCGCAAAGCGCCGGGTTCGTCAGCTCGGTAAAGCGAACTGCGTCGACATAGCTAATCAGCAAGGGCAGACCCTTGATATTGCTCGGGATCCGCCGTGCAATGCAGGCATCGAGGTCGGCGATCCTTGCTTCAAGAATGGCGCGGGGCAGCCGCAAGCTGATGGGCCGCGAGGTAGTCCCGATAATCACGTCGATAGGATGCGCGGCGCTCGTCAGCATGGTCTCTCCCTGCCCGAGCACCGCTTCACGGCCGCGTTGGTGGACAACACATTCGCCGCTCAGCCCAACACCCAATATGAGATCATCGCTGTCAATATGCCCCGCTGTGTGCCACCGATGACACGGCGAAATGAGAGACGACGCCAGGCCGAGCCCGGGCAAGCTGTACAGATCAGCCTCGAAACGGAACGGCTGGTCTCCAAGCGGCTCGACATCGTGCCTTACAATGGTGCGGCTGTAGATTTCGCGATACGCGTCAATTCGCTTGTCTTCCGAAAAGTTGTCGGTCGAAAATCGGAGCATTTTGATGGCGCTGGACGTATCACCGGAAAACGGTCGCGCTCCGGCAAGCCGTCGGGGCTGAAATAGAGACGGTCGATCGCACTTTTGTCCATGACTTTTAGTCGCTGTAGCCCGGACCGGCGTTCACATCGAAACAAAGTAACAGGTTTTAGTCGAGTGACAATTCACTCCAGGCACAGTCGATTTCCTTCTGAGCATGATTAGCGTCAGTGCGTGTGACCGTTTGGTCACATCGCGGCTTAAATGCCAGTTATTTCCATCCAGACATGACGACTTCACCATAGACCAAGACAACGACATCGCCCCCGATAGATTGGTGACAACAGCGGGGGTCAGATGAAATATTTGCTTGCCGGCATTATTGCGCTTTTTGCGCTCGCCACGATCAACGCTGCGGTTGCCAAAAGCCCGCCGCCTCCGCCGCCGCCCGTCTACCACTGGACGGGATTTTATGTCGGAGCAAACGTTGGATACGGCTGGGGAAATAGCACGGTAAATTACTCGCCTAATGATCCGTCTTCAGCCTGCCTTTTTGGCGCCAATGGCTGTACTGGCGCGCCGCCGCCCGCCACGCCATTCAATACTTCGGGCGTACTGGGTGGAGTACAGTTCGGTTATACTTGGCAATTGAACCGCAATTGGCTCGCCGGCATTGAAACCGATTTCGATTGGTCAGGAATAAACGGCTCCGGCTCAAGCGTTTCCTCGCCTTTTGGCCTCTCAGCCACAACAACCGCGAACGAAAGGATCAATTTTTTCGGCACTGTTAGAGGACGTCTGGGCATTCTTCCGATGGAGTCTCTATTCACCTATGTCACCGGCGGATTCGCGTATGGACAGGTTGCTCACACCGCGAGCTACATCAATACTTCGGGTGTGACTTACGGTGCGAACGGTGCGCCATTTGGCGTCGACTGCATTGACGGCGCTCCGACGTACATGACCGGGTCGTCGACCGGTATGGCGACCGGATGGACGGTGGGTGCAGGGTCCGAATTCGCTATCTCTAACCTGGTGAAATCGAAGGTGGAGTATTTGTATCTGAGCTGCAAGGCCGTCCGGTTACTGAAACGGCAGGAGCATTCTGCTGCGGCAGTAGCGTGTTCTCGTCCATTAATGCGTGCTACAGTCGAACGGCTTTTAGTGTTGCTCGCGTTGGATTGGACTATGGGTTCTAGTCCGTAGGGCGGGTCGGGCTGGGATATTCATGCGGGCGACTCCACCGTGTTGACCTGACGCCCGACTTTCCGCAGCATTCGCCTCCAGCCGCGCTCCGCGGCCAAGCGTCATTGCAGGTCCGGGCGAATGCCATCCATGACCGATCTCACCATCACCGCCGTCCGCACCACCATGCTACGAATGCCGTGGCCGGATACGCCGTGGCTCAAGGGCCACGCCTTCGGCGAGACCCGCAATTTCCTGGTGGTCGATATCGAGACCAAAGCCGGCGTCACCGGCATGGGCTATCTGCTGCTGTTCCGACCAGCCATCAAAACCATCGTGGCCTGCCTCGACGAGTGCATCATCCCACGCGTGATCGGCAAGGACGCAAGCGCAGTCGAGGCGATCTGGCAGGATCTGTGGCGCGCCACCATCACCTATGGCCGCGGCGGCATTGCGGTGATGGCCATGTCGGCGCTCGACATTGCGCTGTGGGACGCACTTGGCAAACACGCCAAGCTGCCGTTGCACCGGCTATGGGGACATAATCGGTCGCAGCTGCCGGCCTATGGTTCCGGCTGCTTCCGCGGCTCCGGCGGCGACGGCATGATCGCCAAGGCGCTGCACTACAAGGAGCGCGGCTACAAGGCGATCAAGATGCAGGTCGCGCACACCGCCGATCTCGCGACCGATCTCGGCAACGTCAAACGCATGCGCGAAGCGGTGGGGCCCGACATCGACATCATGATCGACGTCAATATGGGCTGGACCGCCGACGTCGCCATCCAGATGGGCCGCAAGTTTCAGGACTACGATGTGTACTGGCTCGAGGAGCCGGTGGTGCCGGACGACTTCGCCGGTTATCTGCGCATCGCAGCGGCGCTCGATTTGCGCATCGTCGGCGGCGAAACGCATTTCACGCGCTTCGATCTCAAGCCATTCTTCGAAAATCCGCTGCTGCCGATTTTGCAGCCCGATCCGATGCGCGGCGGCCTTACCGAGCTGCGCAAGATCGCGACCGTTGCCGACACCTGGGGCATGACCATCGCGCCGCATCTGTTTCCGGAGCTGAACGTGCAACTCCTTGCCTCGATTCCGAACGGACTTTGGATCGAGGATATGGGCCTGTCGGACGATCTGTGGATCGAGCCCGTGCCGGTCAAAAACGGAATGATCGCCGCGCCGGAACGGCCGGGCCATGGGCTCGCTTTCAAGCCCGAGATTCTGCGCGATTACGCGGTCAGTCCCCCTTAAGGGGCCTCTTCACCGCCCGTGATAGAAATGTGATCCGGCGCCAAGCCAGCCTGATGGCGCTCGTACATCGTGGTGTATGCAGCCTCGATATGTTTGGTGAAACGCCTTGTATCAAACAAAGGCGTAGTGAGACGATTGGCGGCTAGCTTACGTTTGATAAGCGCCAGCTTTTCGGGATGCGTCGCAAGATCGATCGCCATATGTTCATAGGCTTCTAATGTCGTTGTTATGAGCTCGGGTAATCCAATCGCATTTAGAAGGCTGCCGGCCATTCGGGCCGTGAACGGCTCACCCGAACAGGTCAGCATCGGCAGTCCAACCCAAAGCGCGTCACTCGCCGTTGCTCCGGCATTAAACGGCGACGTGTCCAAAAATAAATCAGCAATCCTGTACCGAGCTAAATAATCGGAATATTTTGTTGGCGTGGCAAACACCAAGCGCTCCGGTGCAATATTCCGATGCCTCGGCGTATAGTGGATTAAGGATCAGCGCTTCCTCGACGCTTGCAAGCGCAGCTTCATATTATTTTATTTCGGCAAGAACAGAACCTCGCTCGTTGAGCGCAGAGATGTTATTCGGCTGAAGCAAAAGTAGCTTGTCAAATTGCGCGGCCGCGTCCTGAAAGTTCGAAAGTTTGAATAATGAAATTGCGCTCACATACAACAACGCGGCATTGGCATTGTTGAGCTGAAGCCCCTCCTGACAGGCCTTAAGGGCGGATTTGTAGTCTTTTGACTGGAATAATACGGCAGCATAATTCTCTAGGAATTGAATATTAGGCGGCCGTATCGACAATGAGCGCGCCATAAGAAGCTTGGCTTGTTCGATGTTTCCAGCCCCTGCATCGATGACTCCTAGAAAATGGAGTGCGTGAAAATTATTCGGATTCGTCTTTATGAGCGCACGGTATAACTTCCCAGCTTCGTTTAGGTTGCCCTTTTGGTGTAGGAAGATTGCCGTTTGCAATTTCTGATGATCATCTGCCTTTGCCATTTGAATTTCATTCTCATCTTCGATTCAAAGCTACTCGCGCCAACTCCCCCGCATTCCGCGGTGTTTCATCGCTCACATCACAAATAGCGCCGTTGTGCCGAAGTTGCGATGCCCTATCAAACTTCGGAATAGGTCGCATCCCGGCCCCTCGCATTCAGGCAAGTGGCAAACGTTCGCCGCCCGAATGCGATGATGTCCGAATTCCTGCCGGCTCGTAAATATCCTTGAGGGGCATTGATCGGCTGACAATCGAAACCGGATGGCGAAGTCGACGTTCAGCGTGTTGGCGGCCGGATCGCGGCGGCGGCGCAAAATCGCGGCCCCCGCACGTAGGGCGCGCCCTCGGCACTAATCGCGCCGTCAGGGGAAAATGCCTCAGATGATTATCAATTCACCGCGACGATTCGCGTCGTCAGCCGCCGAAATTCCAGAAACTGGCCGGGGCGCCGTCGTAAAAGCCGCTCTTGCCGATGATTGCGACCGCGGTTGCGATGAAATCGAAGACTTGCGGCGACACGATCTTGTACTCAAGACCGCCAAACATCGTCGAAAGACCGGCAATTCCGTAGCACGTCCATTTGTAAAGCTGTCCCATCGTTAGCTCCATCGCGGGGGTAGGAGACCGGCGTTTGCGTCGAGAAGCTCTTCAACCCGGACGGCTTCTCTTGAGTCCCATCATGCCTCGCCGCCATGCGCCGGCTCTGTGATCGCCAGCACAGGACGGACGATTTTCTTAAGGCCCTGAAATTGCAGGATTTTGAGCGAGACTTGCGAAAGGTTGGTAGCGGAGGACGGATTTGAACCGCCGACACGCGGATTATGATTCCGCTGCTCTAACCAACTGAGCTACTCCGCCAACCTCACTGCATCAGGCACTTAGCCCAGCCCCGCGGCTAGGGCGCGGGGCGGGACCGTTCGTGTCTGCGCTGAGAGCGCACATTTATGACACCTAAGCTGCCTTTCCAAGCGGGATTCTCGTTCCTTATCCGGCTTGCCACTCGGCTGGAAGTTGTTGTTATGCTCCAACCGGCGGGAGGGGTTAAGAACCTCCACAGACGTTAATTCTACGAGGCGGACCGGTGCAATTCTATCGCGTTTCCGGGCTTTCGGTTGCCAGTGAGATCGACCTGCCGGGCTTGATCGCAGGCACGCCCGAGCTGGCGCCGCAGGTAACGATTCGGCGCGGGCCCGTACCCGAAAGCCTGCCCGCGACCACCGCCTCCGGACCGACCTGGCTGATCGCCGGCAAGCAGTTCCTGTTCCGTATCCCGGACATTGCGCGGTTCCTCCTTAACGACGGTAGCGAGATCGTGGTCGCGCCGGAATCGGAGGCGAGCGTCACCGATATCCCGATCTTCATTTTAGGCACGATGTTCGGCATTTTGCTGCACCAGCGCGAGCAAATCGTGCTCCATGCCAGCGCGGTGCGGGTGAACGGCAAGGCGGTGCTGTTCTGCGGCTCGTCCGGCGCGGGTAAATCGACGCTGGCCGCAGCCTTGGCGCAGCGCGGCTATCTGCTCGTGACGGACGATTTCAGCACGCTGACCGCCGAGGACCTGGGGGCGCCGCTGGTGCATCCCGACGGACGGTCGGGGTCACATCAAACGCAATACAAATGCGCTCCTGCTCCACGCCCAGGCAGATTTCGTCAACGAACGAGGCAAGCCTCGCCGAGCTCAAACGCCAGCAATTCGCCTTCATCCGCCAGCAAAGCCGAAGCCGGCTCGCCGCCACCGTCATCTCGGGCCTGGTTGGCGCACTCGTCGCTATTGTCGGTTTGACGGTGTTCGACACGCCGCCGGCGATCCTGATCACCATGCTTTTGGTGTTCGCGCGGATTTCAGCTCCGGCGATGCAGATAACGCAAGCCGCGCAGCAGTTCACGCACACGCTGCCCGCTTATGCCGAAGTCCGCCAGCTCGAACTGGACCTGTCGGCGCCCGGCGAAGCGAAGCCGGGTCCCGCGGCGGCCGCGATAACGCCGGGGCGCATCGTTTTCCGCGACGTGAGCTTTCGCTACGAGCAATCGAGACATGCCGGCGGTGCGATCTCCGGCCTCAACCTGATCATCGAGCCGGGAGCATTCGTGGGCGTGAGCGGACCGACCAGCGCCGGCAAAACAACCTTTGCCGACTTGCCCATTGCGCGCTGGCGCTGTGAGCGGAATCGGTTGAGCGTGTATATATAGGAGCGCCATGGGCGCGGTCCGCCGCACCAACCGGAGGCTTGCATGACCTTGAAAAGCGGCAGCTTTTTCGTCACCGGCTTGATCGCTTGCTTGCTGGGAGGAGTATTATGGACTGCGCCGGCGGCGACAGCGCGGACGCCGTTCGACGGAAATTGGAGCGTTCTGATCGTGACCGATTCCGGCAACTGCGATCGCGCCTACCGCTATGCGCTCCGCATCGCTAACGGCAGAATTACTTACCCCGACCAGTCCATCGCTATTTCCGGACACCTCAACGCGCACGGCCATGTCCGCGTCAGCATAACTGCCGGCGGACAATACGCCAGCGGCACCGGCCAAATTTCCGGCGACTCCGGCGCCGGCAACTGGAGGGGATACTCGTCGACCTCGCAATGCTCCGGACACTGGGAAGCGGAACGGCGCGGCTGAGCTCAAGTGGCGCCGAGTACCGCTAGGCTTTAGCAAACCTGATCAACGAAAAATGCCCGAGCGGCGGCATCGAACGCCGCTCGACGAGGTGGACGCCGCCGTGCCGCGCGGCCCATTGCGCCAGCCGGTCCCAGCGGAATTCCGGCTGCCAGCCGAGCCGGCGCGCCAACGGCGCGAAGCATCCTTCGAAAGTCGCGCGCAACCCTTGTTCGGCGCCGAGATGATTCACCAAAACGATCTCGCCGCCGGGTTTGACGACGCGCACGAACTCATCGAGCGTTACCTCCGGGTCGGGCACCGCGGTGATGACATATTGCGCGACGACGGCGTCGAACACCGCATCCCGGAAACCGAGATGCTGCGCGTCCATCACCGCGAGCCCGTCGACATTGGTCAGCCCGTGCTGCGCAACGCGCGCTTTGGCTTTTTGCAGCATCGGCGCCGATAGATCGACGCCGATCAGCCGGTTTGAACGCGAATAACCGGGCAGCGACAGGCCGGTGCCGACGCCGACTTCAAGGATACGGCCGCCAATGCGCTCAGCCGCGGCGATCGATGCCTTGCGGCCGCGATCGAACACCGCGCCGAACACGACGTCGTAGATCGGCGCCCAGCGCGCATAGGCTTTGGCAATGCCGGCATTGTCGAGTTCGGGACCCATAACGGCGCTGTCACGCCGCTGCCGCGAGCGCGCCGAGAGCATCGGACGCATTCGCGGGGACCCACCATAACTTCACACCAAGATCGCGTGCGATGATGCCGGCAGTTATGTAGCCGGCGCCGCCTGAGATTGCGCCTCCAGGATGACCCGCCGAACCGGCCATGTAAAGATTCGGAATTGGCGTGCGGTAACCGAAGTGGTTGTACATGACCTGCTCTGCGTTGAATGCGCCCATGAATATGTCGCCGTGGCGCATATTGATCAGCTCGCTGGTATATTCTCGCGCCGTGTAGACATATTGCCCGATGATGTTGCGGCGGGTCATGTTGGGGCAGTAGCGCGCGAAGGTCTCGATGATCTTGTCCGCGAACTCTCTTTTGAATTCCTCATAGACCTGCCCGTTGAGCTGTGGCTCAAGCGGCATAACGTGCCAGCAATAAGTGGTGTGCTTGCCGGGCGGCGCCTGAGTGGGATCGATCACGCTTAGAGGACCGGAACCAAACTGAATGACGCGCGGCGGACGTTTGGCCTTGACGTCTTCAAACGCGGAAGAAAGATCTTCCATGGTCTCGGCGCCGATGCTCCACTTGAGCGTCCGATTGATGTTCGGATCGAAAGCTGCGGCGGCGAACTGCGGGGCCTCGTGCAACGCGAGGTGCAGGCCAAACAGCGTCCAGCCGGTATATTGAAACCGATCGAGCTTCTCGACAAAGTTCGAAGGTAGCTGCGCGCGTCCGATCATCGTCTCGAACGTCTGATGGACATCGATCGTGCTGGCAATGAAGTGGCACGCCCGCACCGTCCTGCCGTCCATCAATGCGATACCGGATGCGCGGCCATTCTCGATCGCGATTCGGTCTATCGCCACTTGCGGCGCAAAGGTCCCGCCCGCGGCAATAAACGTCTCCATCAATCCCCGCGCCAGATTGAACGAGCCGCCCTGGCAGAGCTGGTATCCGGTTTCGAGATCGAAGGCCCGGATCACCGAACCCATCGGGCTCGTCTTGGACAGCGTATCGGTAAGCCAAGTGCCGAACAGCGAAACCTTGAACAGAAAGAGTAGCTTGACGTGATCGTTTTCGAAAAGCTCGTCAACGACATCAAGCGGCTGGCGGCGACTGATCGAAAGAAAATCACGCCCCACGGCCGTTTTCGCCAGCAGGGCTTCGCGTTCGGCTTGCGGCACCGGTTCCGCATAGCGCTCCGGAATAAGGATGCGCGAGGTGACCTCTTCGGCGCGCCGATTCCAGTCCCGAAAAGTCTCGGCATCTTTCTTTGAAAAGCGCGCTACGTTGGCGATCGTCTCTTCGCGGTCTCTGCCGAACACCAGCGCCGTGCCGTCGCGATGCGCTTGCCCGAACTCGTAGCGAGGCGTGATGTATGTCACGCGATCCTCAAGACCGAGATCCTTGAACCAAGGCGTCTCGGAAATGTGGAAATGATTGATCGAATGAAGATTGTGATAGAAACCCGGCGCGGTGGCTTCTTCGGTCATCAGCCCGCCGCCATATTGCAGACGCCGATCGACAAGCAGAACGCTTAAGCCCGCTTTGGCAAGATAGCTCCCCAGCACAAGACCGTGATGACCCGCTCCGATAATGATGCCGTCGTAGGTCCTCTCCAAACTCTTGGCCATTGTCGTCCCCGAGTCTTGCGATATTCGATAGTGATCTGGAAAAGCGGATCGGCGGCTTGACGAACGCTCCGCTGCAAATCAGCGCGCGGCGGCGAAAGCGGCGCCGATCGGCGTCTTCGCGCGCTGCGCGGCCATGGTGCTGGCAATGACACCGCCGCCGAGAACGCGCGCTTGGCCTTCGGCCGCTTTATAGAACACGCAAGCTTGGCCGGGCGAAACGCCATCCTCGCCGCCGATCAACTCGACCTCGAGGCCGCCGGCCGAACCGGTGCGCAGCCATCCGGGTTGCGGCGGCCGTGTCGAACGAATTTTCACGAATACTTCGGGGTGATGCTGCAGTGCCTCGTCGATGGTGCCATCGCCGAGCCAATTGATATCGCGCAAACGGATGCGGCTGGTGCGCAGCGATTCGCGCGGACCGACGACGACGCGGCGCGAGGCGGCGTCGAGCCGCACGACATAAACCGGCGAGCCAGTGGCGATGCCGAGTCCGCGACGCTGGCCGACGGTGAAATGGATGATGCCGTCGTGACGGCCGAGCACGCGCCCGTCGAGATCGACGATCTCGCCCGCACTGGCGGCGCCCGGTCGCAGCCGCTCGATGATATCCGCATAATGCCCGGTCGGGACGAAGCAGATGTCCTGGCTATCCTGCTTATCGGCAACGGCGAGCCCGAAGTGGCGCGCCAGTTCCCGCGTCTCCGCCTTGGTGCGATCGCCGAGCGGGAAGCGTAACAGATCGAGTTGCGCGCGCGTGGTGGCGAACAAAAAATAGCTCTGGTCGCGTTCGGCTTCGCGCGAACGGTAAAGCGCGCGGCCGCCACCCGGCAGCGCCCGCGAGGCGACGTAATGGCCGGTCGCCAGCACCGCGGCGCCGAGATCGCGCGCCGTTTTAAGAAGGTCGCGGAATTTTATCGATTGATTGCATTCCACGCAGGGCACCGGCGTCTCGCCGGCGACATAGCTCTCGGCGAAGCGATCGATCACGGCTTCCTTGAAGCGGGCCTCATAGTCGAGGACATAATGCGGAATGCCGATACGCTCGGCCACCGCCCGAGCGTCGTGGATATCGCGGCCGGCGCAGCAGGCGCCCTTGCGATGGGTCGCGGCGCCATGGTCGTAAAGCTGCAGCGTGATGCCGACCACGTCATAGCCGGCGTCGGCCAGTAGCGCCGCGGTCACCGAGGAATCGACGCCGCCCGACATGGCGACAACGACGCGCGTCGCGGACGGCCGTCCCTCGATATCGAGTACGTTCGAAGTCATCGCCATTACTATAAGCGCCGCTCTCTAGCTCCGCCATGGCGGCCATATCCGCCCGCGGGCGGCAAAAATTGCCGAGCCTATGCAATCACTGCCTTATATGGATTCCCCCGAAAGCGCACCTAAGCTGTTGAATTCACACGTCTTACCGCGCGCGCGGCGCGGTGGCCCGGCGGTTGCAGGCAGACAATAGCTAATGTGGCTTCGGGGAGTTCCGCCAGTGCCGAGTATACCGAGTGTAGCGTCGGACATCGTCGCCGCAGTTTCGCTCCCGTCGTCGGCGCGCTTGCAGCCCTCCGCGCCCAGCGAAGACACCGGCGACACACCCTTCGCGGCTTGGCTCGACGCCAGCACCCCGGCGCCGGCCCCGAACGCCTCCACCAATCCGCCCCAGACACAACAGACCTCGGCACAACCGACTTCATCACAGCAGACTTCGGCAACAGCCACAGGGACTGCCCCCTGGGACGGAAATTCCCATTCTGGTTCGGCAACCGGCACCGACAGCACCGCTAACGCGACTGGCGCAACCAAGCAGGTCGCAAATTCGAGTAGTTCGACGACTTCGAGCGCGAACAACGCGAGCAACACCGGCACGACTGCCAATGCAGAATCTGGCGGCAAGCGGCGCTTCAGCACAATCGATGCCGCGAGCGCGGGCACCAGCGGCACGGCCCCAAATACGACCGCAAAAGGCGACGCGACCGCTAAGGGTGGGACGGCTCGGACGGCGACTGCGACGGCAACGCTGGACTCGACCGCTGCGACGTCGAGCGGTGCGGATGCAACCGCACAAACAGCAGACACGGCTCGGGCAGCAGCGAATGCGCAAAGCTCAGGAATACCGGACACAACGCCCACACCGAAAAAGACAGCTTCGGCCGATGCCGCCAGTACTCAAAGCGGCGACAGCGCAGCGGCCGCAAGCGGCGCTCCGGCTTCGGCGACTCAAGCGGCAGCGGCAGCCGGTACATCGCCGGTTGCGGCGGTCATCTTGTTGAACAGTGCCGCCGATGCCGCGCCGGCCGCGGCCAATCAAACGGACTCAAGCGCGGCAATCGGTGAACAGACGAAAACGCGCGCGCAAGGCAACCTGTCGCGCATCGCCGGCCAGAAAAATCAGCCGACAACGACGACCGTGGATGCAACAACGGCGGATGCCACCGCGGCACAGCGGGCATCAGGAGGCAATAGCGGCCCCGGCGCCGACGCGACCAAATCCGGCTCGGCCGGCTCAGCAGACACCGCCCTTAGCGCGCAGTCGCCGAGCAGTGCCCAACAAGCACAGACCCAAGCGAACAACGCCGCTTTTACGGCGCCGCAAGTCGATGCTAATGCCCAAGCGAGTGCCGATCTCGTCACCGCGCGCGCCGCCACCGGCTCCGCGCTGGCGGGCGATAGCTCGTCAAATGCGCAAACCGCCACGAATGCGGTGAAAGCGGCCAGCTCCGATCTGCCGAATTTGGGTATCACAGCAGCCGGCACGGCGACGACCCAGGCCGCGGCGGCGACATCCGGCACACCGACCGTCGCCTCCGTTCCGATTTCCGGGCTTCCCATCGCCATTGCCGCACGCGCCCAGGCCGGCTCCAACCAGTTCGACATCCGGCTCGATCCGCCCGAGCTAGGCCGCATCGACGTGCAGCTCACAGTTGACGGCAACGGCCAGGTCACGTCCCACGTCACCGTCGACCGTCCCGAAACGCTGACGCTCTTGCAAAGCCAGCAGCCGCAGCTTGAACGCGCGCTGGAGCAAGCCGGATTGAAAACCGCCGATAACGGCCTGCAATTCACGCTGCGCGACCAGTCCTTCGCCGGTCAGAACGGCGGCAGCGGCAGCGGCGCGCAACAAAGTACGGCGCAGCAGCTTGTGATTCCCGATGCCGATCTATCACCCATCGACACGACGCAGATCTACTCCCGCTGGAATCTCGGCGGCGGGGTCGACATCCGCGTGTAAACCGAGATTGTTTGAGGATCGACCATGACGACGACCACTACGACGATACCCACGACCAGCTCAACCAACTCGACCGCTTCGGCCGCTAGCATCGTCGGCTCGCAGCAGCTAGCCGGGAATTTCAACACCTTCCTGACTTTGCTGACCACGCAGTTGCAGAACCAAGACCCGCTCGATCCAATGGACACCGATCAGTTCACGCAGCAGCTTGTCGAATTCGCCTCGGTCCAGCAGCAGATCGACACCAACACCAACATGCAAACCTTGATCTCATTGCAGCAGACGGCGGAGGCGACGTCGGCGATGCAATTCCTCGGCGCCAATGTCACCGTCACCGGCTCGACAGCCACCCTTGCAGCCGGCTCGCCCGCCACCTGGTCATTGAACTCGCCGTCGCCAGCCACGGGCACAGTCACGATCACGAACTCCAGCGGCCAGACCGCCTACAGCGGAACCGTATCGCTGAGCACCGGCGCTCAGGGCTACTCCTGGAACGGCCAAGGCAATAACGGCGTCACCTGGCCCGCCGGCCAGTACACTTTGGCGATCAGCGCCACCAACGCCAACGGCCAAGCGGTCACCGTGTCCACGCAAGTCCAAGGCACGGTCAGCGGCGTCAATGTTTCCCAGAACCCGCCGACGCTCACGGTCGGCGGACAGAGCTATCCCATCAGCTCGATCCAATCGATCAATAACGGCACCGCCAGCAGTCTCAGCAGCCTCAACAGCAGCATCGGTACGCTCAACAGCAACATCACCAATCTAACCTCGCTTCTGTAGTGCCGACGCGGCGCGCCGTTGGGCGACGGATAAAGCTGCATCACAGCCGGTTTCGATGCCCGTTAGGGCATTTACCTATCGCGCCGCCTGCCACCGGAGCGGCAAATACCTGCAAATGCCGTCAAATGAGCCTTTCGCTTAGGCAAATTTTAAGTGGCCCTGCGTAAGGTCAGCCTCTGTGAGTGATCGAGTAAGTGAGAGTTGCTATGACTGAACCCCATCGCCCGAGGGTTAAATACGTCATCGGGCCAGATGGCTCGCCCCTGACGATCGCCGATTTGCCGGCTCCAGGGACGAAGCGCTGGGTCATCCGCCGCAAGGCGGAAGTTGTCGCGGCTGTCCGCGGCGGATTGCTGTCGCTTGAAGAGGCATGCAGCCGCTATACGCTCACCGTCGAGGAATTCCTGTCCTGGCAATATTCGATCGACCAACACGGTCTGGCCGGACTGCGCACGACGCGCATCCAGCAATATCGCCAGTAACACCCGCTTAATCGATCTTAAAAATTCGCCAACGCCGGCCCCTTCAGGCCGGCGTTTTTATTTTCGCGTGCATGGCACGTTCTGCTCGCATTCCCGCGAAAGCAGGAATCCAGGTTTTGTGTGCGCTCAGCACCCTTTATTAACCCGGCGCTAACCATCCACCGGGCAAATCTTGCCGGGTGAGACGCCTTACGCGTCGCCGGTGAGGGAAGGCTCAGTGCAAGGTCTGCTGGAGTTTGCCAAAACGCTCGGCGCGCCGCGCATTGCCGCGATGGGCGCCGTTACCGTCGCGCTCGTCGGTTTCTTCGCCTTTCTTATGCTGCGCGTGACGGCGCCGCAGATGACGCCGCTGTTCACCGGCCTGGCGTTGGAGGATTCCGCCTCAATCGCCAAGGAGCTCGATCGCGAGGGCGTGACCTACGAACTGCGCAACGACGGCAACATCATCATGGTCCCGAGCGACCGCGTCGCGCGGCTGCGCATGACGCTGGCCGAGAACGGCCTGCCCAAGGGCGGCGGCGTTGGCTACGAAATCTTCGACAAGTCGGATGCGCTCGGCACCACGAGCTTCATGCAGAACGTCAACAATCTGCGCGCACTCGAAGGCGAGCTGGCGCGCACCATCCGTTCGATCGACCGCGTTGAGGACGCTCGCGTGCATCTGGTGATGCCGGACCGGCCACTGTTCTCGCGCGACAAGATCGAGCCGTCGGCCTCGATCGTGCTCAGGGTGCGCGGCACGCTCGATGCGGCACAAGTGCGCGCCATCCGCCACCTTGTCGCCACTGCCGTCAACGGATTGCGGCCGCAGCGCGTGTCGATCGTCGACGAGCAAGGCCAGCTGTTGGCCGACGGCGCCGGTGACGATTCGACCGGAGGCGACGTCAGCGCCGACGAGCGACAGGCCTCTTTCGAAAAACACCTGCGCGAGCAGGTGGAATCGATCGTGTCCTCGGTCGTCGGACCCGGTCACTCGCGCGTGCAAGTCAGCGCCGATTTCGACTTCAACCGCATCACCCAGACCTCGGACAAATTCGATCCCGACGGCCGCGTCGTACGATCGAGCCAAACCCGCGAGGAAACCTCCGCCTCCAGCGACGGCGCTAACAACCAGGTCACGGTCGGTAACGAATTGCCCGGCGCCAATCAGCGACAAGCGCCGCCTGCCGATCCCAATGCGGCACCGCGCGACCAAAGCCGCAAGTCGGAGGAGATCGTCAATTACGAGATATCGAAGACCACCAAGACCGAAATCATCGAGGGCGGCCGCCTCAATCGCATCTCGGTCGCCGTACTCGTCGACGGCACCTACGCCAAGGACGACAAGGGCGACGTGACTTATCAGCCGCGCGGCAAAGAGGATATCGATCAGATCGGGGCGCTGGTGCGCTCGGCGATCGGGTTCGACCAGAAACGCGGCGATCAGGTCGAGGTCGTCAATATGCGCTTCGCCGAGACGCCGGCCAATCCGATCGACGAGCCGACCGGCTGGCTGTCGGCGTTCCATTTCACCAAGGACGACATCATGCGCGCCATCGAAATGGTGGTGATGGGCGTGCTTGGGCTCGTTGTCCTCTTGCTGGTCGTGCGGCCGCTGGTGCGGCGCATCCTCACCCCGGAAGAGCGCGGCCTCGCGGCATTGCCGCCAGGTGCGGCCGCCGCCGATGGATTACCGCCGCCGACGGCAGCCGCCGCAATCACCGTCGATCGCGCCAAATCGGCAAACCCCGCCGAGCCCAGTCAGACAGCCAAGATGATCGACATCGCCCAGATCCAGGGGCAGGTCCACGCCCAGTCGGTGCAGAAGGTCGGCGAGCTCGCCGACAAGAATCCGCGCGAGACCGTTTCCATCATCCGTTCATGGCTTAACGAAAGCGCCGCGGCCTGACCATCAGCACCATGGCAGCATCAACCGCAAAAAACGACGACGCCGCGCAGAGGGAAATCGCCAGCGCATTGGCGAGCCTCGCCGGGTCAAAGTCGGCAACGGCGGCACCCGCCAAGCGCCCGCTGCGGGGGCCCGAGCGCGCGGCGGTGCTCATGCTCGCGCTCGGCGAGCAGCACGGCTCCAAGATCTGGAGCATGCTTGACGACGACGAATTGCGACTGATCTCCGTTCAGATGTCGACCATCGGCACGATCGAAGCCGAACAGGTTGAGAACCTGCTGATCGAATTCGTCTCGCGCATGTCGTCCTCCGGCTCGATCATGGGGACTTATGACGCGACGGAGCGGCTTCTTCAGCAATATCTGCCGCCGGAACGGGTCGGCAATATCATGGAGGAAATCCGCGGTCCGGCCGGCCGCAACATGTGGGAGAAGCTCTCCAACGTGCAAGAGGAGGTGCTCGCCAATTATCTCAAGAACGAATACCCGCAAACTGTCGCCGTCGTGCTGTCGAAGATCGGGCCGGAACATGCGGCGCGCGTGCTCGCCATCCTGCCGGAAGATCTGGCGCTCGACGTCGTCAACCGCATGCTGCGCATGGAAGCGGTGCAGAAGGAAGTGCTGGAGCGCGTCGAGCAGACGCTGCGCACCGAATTCATGTCGAACCTGTCGCAAACGCGCCGGCGCGACGCGCATGAAGTCATGGCCGAGATTTTCAACAATTTCGATCGTCAGACCGAGACGCGGTTTTTGACCGCGCTCGAAGAGGACAATCGCGAAAGCGCCGAGCGCATCAAGACGCTGATGTTCACTTTCGACGATTTGACCAAGCTCGATACCGCCTCGGCGCAAACGCTGATGCGCCACGTCGAGAAGGACAAGCTCGGCGTCGCGCTCAAGGGCGCCACCGAGCCGGTGCGCCAGTTCTTCCTATCCAACATGTCGACGCGCGCCGCCAAGATGCTGATGGACGACATGCAAGCCATGGGCCCGGTGCGGCTGCGCGAGGTCGACGAAGCGCAGGGACTTCTCGTCAATCTCGCCAAGGACTTGGCCGCCAAGGGCGAGATCGTCATCTCCAAGACCCGCGGCGAAGAAGAGCTGATCTATTGAGGCCAAGAACTTGAGCATGAGCGCCGCAAAGAAATTTTTGTTCGACGTAGACTTCGCCGGCGGCAAGCCGGCCGAGCCGGTGATCCCGCTCGCCGAGCATGTGCTGAAGCTCGCCGAGGCGGAAGCCGCCGCGCACCGGCGCGGTTTTGCCGAAGCGCAGGCCGACGCCGGGGTCGAATCCGGCCGCCGCATGGCCGACGCGCTCGAACGCATCGCCGCCGGCCTGACCGCGGCAAACGATGAATTGCACACGATCGAAACGCGGCTCGAATGCGAGGCGGTCGAGGTTGCCGTCGCGGTGGCGCGCAAACTGGCACCCGCCTTGATTGCGCGCGAGCCGTTCGCCGAAATCTCGGCACTGGCGAGCGAGTGTTTCCGCCAGTTGATCGCTTCCCCACATGTCGCCGTGCGCATCAACGATGTGCTTTATGCCACGGCCAAGGAAAAGCTCGACGACATCGTACGCGCAAAGAGCTTCGAGGGCCGGCTGGTGGTGCTCGCCGAACCGGATATCACGGTCGGCGACTGCCGCATCGAATGGGCTGACGGCGGTATCAATCGCGACAGCGCCGCGGCGGACGCTGTGATCAGTGAAGCGGTTACCGGCTATGTCAGCGCACGCCGCAACTTCGCCGCGGTACACGAGACGCCAAGGAGATCTGAGAATGAGTGAGGATAGCAAAATCCCGCTACCCAACCTCGAAAGCGGTGGGGCGCCGTTTGAAGCGCCGCTCGCACCGGAGCCGGAGGGACCGACCACGCGCATCGCCTCCGACCTCGAAGCGGTGTTCGACGTGCCGGTGCAGGTGTCGGCGGTGCTCGGGCGGGCGCGGATGGATGTCGGCGACCTCCTTAAGCTCGGCCCCGGCACGGTGCTCGAGCTCGACCGCAAGGTCGGCGAGGCGATCGACATCTACGTCAACAACCGCTTGGTGGCCCGCGGCGAGGTCGTGCTGGTGGAGGAAAAACTCGGCGTGACCATGACGGAAATCATCAAGGCGGAGCGGAGCTGACGCTCGCCGTTAGCGAAGAAGGAATAAAAACATGCGCCTTTTGATCGTCGGCACGCTCAACGGCCAACTCACCACCGCGACCAAGATCGCGATGGACAAGGGCGCCATGGTCACCCATGCTGCGGACAATGCCCAAGCCCTCGCCGTGCTGCGCTCGGGCCGCGGCGCCGACCTTTTGATGGTCGACGTCGCGATCAATATTCGCGAGCTCGTCGCAGCTCTAGAGGCCGAGCACATCCATGCGCCGATCGTCGCCTGCGGCACCGCTACCGACGCGCGCGCCGCGGTCGCGGCCATCCAGGCCGGCGCCAAGGAATATATCCCGCTGCCGCCCGACGCCGAATTGATCGCAGCCGTGCTCGCCGCCGTCGCCGACGACCGGCGCGATCTGATCTACCGCGACGATTCCATGGCGCGCGTGGTCAAGCTCGCGCAACAGGTCGCCGCCAGCGACGCATCCGTGCTGATCACCGGCGATTCCGGCACCGGCAAGGAAGTGCTGGCGCGTTACGTCCACGCTCGTTCCGGCCGCGCCAGGAAGCCGCTGATCTGCGTCAACTGCGCGGCCATTCCGGAATCGCTCGTTGAATCCGAGCTGTTCGGCCACGAGAAGGGCGCCTTCACCGGAGCGGTGGCGCGCCGCGTCGGCAAGTTCGAGGAGGCAAACGGCGGCACGCTGCTGCTCGACGAGATTACCGAAATCGAGGTGCGGCTGCAGGCCAAGCTTCTCCGCGCCATCCAGGAGCGCGTGATCGACCGCGTCGGCGGGACACGGCCGGTGCCGATCGATATCCGCATTATCGCCACCTCGAATCGCAATTTAGTCGAAGCCGTGCGCGACGGCACGTTCCGCGAGGATCTTCTGTTTCGGCTCAACGTCGTGAACTTGAAAATCCCGCCGCTGCGCGAGCGGCCGGCCGACGTGATCGAGCTCGCCGATTATTTCATCAAAAAATACGCCGCGGCGAACGGCGTCCCGGCGCGGCCGCTGTCGCAGGACGCACGGCGCACGCTGACGCTGGACTATTGGCCCGGCAATGTCCGCGAGCTCGAGAACACAATGCATCGCGCCGTGCTGATGGCGAGAGGCGACGAGATCGGGCCGGAAGCGATCCTCACTCCCGACGGCACCCGGATTGATCAGCAGAGGAGCGCGCCGGCCGTAGCGCATGCGGCCTTCGCCGCCGAGCAAGTGTCGCGCGGACTCGTCGGCCGTACCGTTGCGCAAGTCGAGCGCGATCTCATCCTGGAGACGCTGAAACATTGTCTCGGCAACCGCACGCACGCCGCCAATGTGCTCGGCATCTCCATCCGTACGCTGCGCAACAAGCTCAACGAATATTCCGCCGACGGCGTGCCGGTTCCGCCGCCGGGCGGCGGCGAGCCGCGCGTCGCGGCCTAAAGTCCCGCGCTTCCGCCGCCAGAAACGGCATTGTATTGTGCCGGAAGCATGAAGCTTCCGCGCCGCCGTTTTCTCAATCTCGCAGCAAGTGCCGTCACGCTGCCCGCTTTGGCACGCATCGCGCGCGCCGATAGCTATCCGTCACGGCCGATTCATCTCCTCGTCGGGTTTCCGCCAGGCGGCGCCGCCGACATTATTTCGCGCCTCACCGGACAAATGCTGTCGGAGCGGCTCGGTCAGCCATTCGTCGTCGAGAATCGGGGCTCTGCGGGGCAGCAAGTCGCGGCCGAGGCGGTCGTCAACGCACCGCCAGACGGTTACACGCTGCTGTTGTTGGCCAATCCGAATGTCGTCAACGGGATGCTGAACGCAAATCTCAGCTTCAATTTCACACGCGATCTCGCGCCGGTTGGCGGCGTCGATCTCAATCCTCTGATCCTCGAAGTGCACCCCTCGCTGCCCGTGAAAACCGTTCCCGAACTCATCGCCTACGCCAAGGCCCATCCCGGCGAGATCAACATGGCGTCGGGCGGCGTAGGCTCGACACCGCATCTGGCCGGCGAGCTGTTCAAGATGCTGACCGGCATCAACATGTTGCATGTACCGTATCGCGGCGACGCGCCCGCCGTGACCGATCTGCTCGCCGGCCAGATGCAGGTCATGTTTGATCTGATCCTGCTGTCGCTTCCTCACATTCGCAGCGGCGAGTTGCGCGGCGTTGCCGTCACCAGCGCAAAGCGTCTGCCGACGCTGCCGGATTTGCCGCCAGTGGCCGATTTCGTGCCGGGCTATGAAGCTTTCGCCTGGCAAGGCGTCGCCGCACCGAAGGATACGCCGCCCGACATCGTCGCCAAGCTCAATGCCGAGATCAACTCAGCTCTTGCCGATGCAACGATCGCCTCACGCATCGCCGACCTTGGCGGCATTCCGATGCCGATGAGCCCGTCCGAATTCGGCAAGCTGATCGCCAGCGAAATCGAGAAATGGGGCAAGGTAATCAAGTTCGCGAATATCAAAGCGGGCTGATCAAGCAATTCCAGTGCTCGTTATGAAACTACACCGCCGTCGATTACTAAGTTTGGTAGCGGGCATTACCGCAGTCTCGGCGGCGCCACGCCTCGCCGCGGCCGAGAACTACCCCTCCCGCCCGGTATGTCTCGTCGTTGGCTTTCCGTCCGGCCAATCGGCCGACATCAGCGCACGTCTACTGGGCCAATGGCTGTCCGAACGGCTTGCCCAGCCATTCGTCATCGACAACCGTCCGGGCGCCAGTAACTCCGTCGCCACCGAGTTCGTCGTGCATGCGGCTCCGGACGGCAATACGCTGCTTTGGATCTCGACCAGCAATTACATCAACGCAACGCTCTATCAGGATCTGCCATACAATTTCATCCGCGACATCGAGCCGGTCGCAAGCAACACCCGCTCTCCTCTTGTCATGGTGGTCAATCCGGCGCTTCCGGTCACAACCGTTCCCGAATTCATTGCGTATGCCAAGGCCAACCCCGGCAGTCTCAACATGGCCTCGGGAGGCAACGGAAACTCGACGCACATGGCGGGTGAACTGTTCAAGATGATGACCGCCGTCGACATGATTCACGTTCCCTACCGCGGCTCGGCGCCGGCGCTGATCGATCTTCTCGCCGGGCGCGTTCAGGTGATGTTCGATCTCATGGCGTCGTCCATCGCCTATATCAAGGCGGGTAAGCTGCGCGCCCTTGCGGTGACGACAGCGGCGCGATCCGACGCGCTGCCGGACGTGCCGCCCGTGGGTGATTATGTGCCGGGCTATGAGGCCAGTGCGGTAGGAGGCATCGGCGCGCCCAGAGGCACATCCGTCGAGATCGTCGATCTGCTCAACCGACAGATCAATGCGGGACTTGCCGACCCCACGATCAGATTACGACTGACCGAATTGGGCGGTACACCCTTGCCAGGGTCGCCGGCTGACTTCCGTACGCTCATCGCCAGCGAGACCGAGAAGTGGGGCAAGGTGATCAAGTTCGCAGGCATCAAGCCGACTTAAAGCGGCCCTGGTCTCGCGGGGTTACTTCGTTGCCTCACCGCCTTCGACCATGATGGTCTCGACCTCGCCGGCGCCATTGCGGCGGAAGGCTGCCGCCTCGTCGTATTCCCGCGAGGTGAAGCAGGCGACGCCCTGTTCGAGGGTCGGAAACTCGATCACGACGAAGCGCTGAAACTTGTGCGGCCCCTCCATGACCTGGAAACGGCCGCCGCGCGCCAAAACCTTGCCGCCGTATTTGGCGATGATCGCCGGGACGCGATCGGTGTACTTTTTGTACTCGACCGGATCGTTGATCTTGGAGCGCGCGACCCAATAGGCTGGCATTTGATTTCTCCGTTATCCCGTCATTCCGGGGCCGAGCGAAGCGAGGAGCCCGGAATCCATAACCCCGGCGCCGGGACTATGGATTCCGGACTTGCCGCTGCGCGGCAATCCGGAATGACGAAAAATTACTCCGCGGCGCGGCGCGCGGCGATGATCTGGTCGGCGGTGCGGCCGGTGAGCTCCGCCATGTGGTCGAACTTGAACGTGAACGTGCCGGACCCGGCGGTTGCGGAGCGAATCTCGACGATGAGATCGCCGATCTCCGCCTCGGGCATTTTGGCGCGGACGATGTCCCAGCCGTCCCAACCTTCGCGCGTGTCGAAGCCGAGAATGTGGCCGCGCCGGCCGGACATCAGGGCGTTGATCTTGGCAGTGGCCTCGTTGGGGCAGACGATCTCGACCAGATGGATCGGTTCGAGCAGCACCGGCTGGCACTGCGGTAAGCCTTCGACAACGCCGATGCGGCCGGCGGCCCGAAATGCCATGTCGGAGGAATCGACCGTGTGATAGGAGCCGTCGATCAAGGCCACGGTGAGATCGACCACCGGGAAGCCGAGCGGGCCGTGCAAGAGCGCGTCGATGACGCCTTCCTCCACGGACGGGATATAATTGCGCGGCACGACGCCGCCGGTGATTTTTTCCTCGAACGAGAAACCCGCGCCACGCGGCATCGGCTTGATGTCGAGCACCACGTCGCCGTATTGGCCGTGGCCGCCAGATTGTTTCCTGTGACGGCCGCGCTGCAGGATGCCTTTGCGGATGGTTTCGCGGTAGCCGACGCTCGGCGTGCGCCGTTCTATGGCGACGCCGAAATGGTCGCTCAACCGCTCGGTGGCGACGCGCAGGTGCATCTCGCCCTGGCCCCACAGCACCACTTCGTGCGTCTCGGCATTGTGCACGATGGTAATCGAGGGATCCTCCTCGACAAGCTTGTTGAGGGCTAAGCCCAGCTTGACGTCGTCCTTGCGTTCCTTGGCCGAGATTGCAACGGCGAGCACCGGCGGATGGGCGGCGGCCTTGGCGAGCGCGGCATGGACCTGCTTGCCCGCCGACAGGGTGTCGCCGGTCTTGGCCTTTTCCAGCTTGGCGAAGGCCACCGTCTCGCCGACCGTGGCCGGTCCGCGCTTTTCGCTCGATTGGCCGACCAGCTTGAACACGCCGGCGACGCGGCCTGCTTCGTCGTCACCCGACGAGAACGTCGTGCCGTCGCCGGCTTGACCCGCAAGCATCCGCACCACCGACATTTTGCCGCCATGCGCGGTGTTTTGCGTCTTGAGCACATAAGCAACGGCATCGTTGCCGGCCTTCACGCCGAGCCGCTTCGCCGTCTCGGCGATGCCCGGCGATTCATGCCGCAGGGCCTTTAGCAGCCGCAATACGCCGTTGGCGCGCGTGGCGTTGCCCATCAGCACGGGGCAGACCAAGCCTTCACGCAATTCGTGCCGCAGATCGTCGAACACTTTGTCGCGCGGCGGCTGGATGTCCTCGAGCAATTGCTCCATCAGCTCGTCGTCGTGATCGGCGAGCGTTTCCAGCATCGAAAACCGCGCCGTCTTTTCAAGATCGGCGGCGTCGCCTTCGAGCGGCACGACTTCCGAAGGCGCGTGCTCCTTGTAGACAAAGGCGCGCTCAAGCGCGAGGTCGACAAAGCCGCTGATAAGGTCGCCGGAGAAAGTCGGGATCTGCCGCAAGATCAGCTTGGTGCGCGAGGCCGGTTGCAGCAATTTCAGAACGTCATGGACGCCGGCATCGGCCTTGTCGATTTTGTTGACGAACAGGACGCGGGGGATTTTCTGGTCTTCGAGCTCGCGCATAATGAGCTGCAGCTGCGGAATTTTCTTCTCGTCCAGTTCGCAGACCACCACTGCCGCGTCGATGGCCGGCAGCACCGCGCGCATGTCATGGGCGAATTCAACGGAGCCTGGGCAATCGAGAAAGGAATAAGCGTCGCCCATGAAATTCGCGGTGGCGATGGTGAGCTCGACGCTCATGCGATGATGGCGCGCCTCCTTACTGGCGTCGCCGACCGTATTGCCGGCTTCGATGGTGCCTTGGCGCTGGATCGCTCCGGTACGGGCGAGAATGGCTTCAAGAAGCGTGGTCTTGCCGCTCTGGAAGGGACCGACCAGCGCGACGCAGCGTGGACCCGCCGCGCGCGTGCCGTTACCGCCGTTCGTCGCCATAAACGCCTCCCGCAACTGCCTCCAGCAGCGGGCCCGTCATTCCGGCGCGGGCCGCGCGGAGCTATCGTTTCAGGCGTCGGCGGGGGTGGTCAAGGGGCGCTGCATTACGCCCGTATTAGGACGCATGATCCTGTCCGACCTTCCTTCGCCCGCCGAAGCGGGCTTCGCGAAGGCGGGAAACCGGTGACCACTTTTCGGGATCGTGTGCGAAATCACTGCGCGAGATGCAGTTCCAGCGAGCCGATACCGGCGGCGACGTCGAGCCCGGTCTGCCCCTGCACCGAAAGCGGCTGCAATGCCACCGAGCGGTTCGAGCCGCCGATGAGGGCATTGGCGCCTAGACCAGCGCCGACAGTCGCTTCGGCCTGCGCTCCCGTATAGGTGCCGGAAAGCATGCCGACATAGCGGTTGGTGCCGGTAAACACCGTCCAAACAATCGCGCTGCCGCTGGTGAAGCCGACATCGAGGCCGACTTTGGTCATCGTCCCGATATAGGATTCCGGCGGCCCGTTATCCGGCTGGAAGGTGCAACTCACGTTGCGTTGCGAGCCCACGATCATGCCGATACCGGCCGACAGCGAGCACGCGAGCTGGCCCACTTGCACACGGCTCTGTTGGGCGTCGGCAGGCAGCGTCATCGCCAATGCCCCCGCCGCCAAGAGCGCGGCTACAAAACCCTTACCAATCATCGACTTACTCCCCTCACCCGGCCCGCCCTTGGGCCCATTATCGCCGATTGTAAGCGAGATTAAAGCCCGCGTCTTGCTTCTTCATCCTGCCCCGCGAAAGCGGGCGCGGATGAGTTTCGTGCTCAGAAAAACCCGAGCGACTCGCAACCCTTGCCGGCCTGGAAGCTTCCCTTGGCGCGCCGTCCGGGAATATCGATGACGTGCACGGAGCCGTCGCCCTGACAGGGCACAAACAATTCGTCGCCGCGGAATGCCATGTCCATCGGCTGCGACCCGACCATGATCGCGGTCTGCTCGCGGAACGACGGATCGATCAGGCTGACCGTATCGCTGTTGAGGCTGGTGACGGCGAGCAGGCTGTTGTCCGGGGCGTAACGCGCGATCTGCGCCGGCTTGGGCACGTCCTTGAGCACGATCTCCTCGCGCACCTGGCCGGCTCCGGTGTCGATCAAGAATAATGTCGGCTGCGCGTCGTCGACCGCCACCACGGTGCGGCCGTCGGCCGAGATGGCGATGCCGGCGAGCGGGCGCGGCGTCTTGATCTTGCCGAGGAGTTTCCGCTGCGGCAGGTCGATCACCGAAACCGTGCTGTCTTCCTCGTTCTCGGTGTACAGCCGCTGTCCGTCCGGCGCGATGATCAAGCGATGACCGTTGGTCGAGCCGGAATCGATCGCGTCGACCACTGTGTTGGTCGCCCGGTCGATCACCGCCACCACCGCGCTGTTCTCGCAGGTGAGGTAGATGAAGCCGTCGGGGCCGAGCTTGAGCGTATGCGGCGCGATATAGGGGCGCAGATCGATGGTATCGACAAGCGTGCGCTTGTGCAGATCGAAGACGCAAAGATGGTGTTGCGGGTTCGGATTGCGGCCGTGGATGCCATCACCAAAGATCGGCACATAGGCGAAACCGGTTTCCGGCACGACCAGGAGCTCGTGCACGGTGCGCGGAAAGCCGTCGATCACGGTCTCGGTCGCATAGGTTTGCGGATTAAGGAACAGGACTTTCGTTCCTATCTTGTCTACCGCGATCATGCCGCGTGAATTGTTGTCGTTGGCCATGGTTTCTTCCCTTGCTCAGCAGGCGGAAACTTAGCGCAGTTTATGCTGAGTTCCTATCGGCGGATTTTTATGCGCGGGTAACCAGCCCGATTTAAGCTTGGACCTCTCGTGAGGAACCGTGCCGTGCATGTGTTAGCCGCCGCCGCATTCGTTGTGATGATCGTTTGCTTTGCGATTGCCGCCTACTATCAGCGCACCGTTTTTGAAAATGCCCGGCCCTATCTACCGGCGAAGTTTCAGAACTACAGCAACACAGACCGGCCGGTTCTTCCTTTTTTTGGGATTTGCCGATTTCGCTTAACCTTCGCCGAAAACATTTCGTGTCCCTGGTTTGCGGCGCGCTGGGGATGGTGTGTTTCGCCGGTTTGATTTGGCTGGCGGAACCGCCTCATATCGCCCTGATCTTCACAGCCCTCGCCGTTTACGGCGTCGGCTACACGATCGGATGCTGGGTCAAATATCGCGACCGTCTGTGACAGTCGACTTATTTGACGCCGAGTGTCGCGCCCGCAAGCGCCTTGTAATTTATATTGACCGCGACAAGATGGCGTCAAAATCGCTGCAAAAAACCGGCGCGCGCCGCGAAGAGCGATCCGAGGAACCCAAGACCGGAAGCGTCATCTATCCGTACAGTGCGGCAAAGCTGACTGCCGCCCCGCTCGCTAATCGCCGCGTTGGCGGGTATCTTTCCGCGTTATCGCGCCCGCCAACCGGCGGTCGCGCCACGCCCAACTCACCAAGAGGATTTTCAATGACCGCCGTTGCGTCTCGTAACATCAAATTCCTCGGCCATTCCGACCAGGGCGGCCGCGGTGAAGGCGTGCAGGTCATGGTCAACCGCGGTTTCGCTTATATCGGCCATGGTTTTTTGAATGGCATTACCGTCATCGACGTGCGCGATCCGAAAAATCCGAAAACCGTGAATTTCCTGCCTTGCCCGCCGAACACGCGCGCGCATCACATTCAGGCCCACGGCGACCTGCTCTTGGCGGTCAACGGACCGAGCGTGTGGACAATGAAGGTCACCCCGGAAGCCTATTTCGCGGGAACGACGGGGCCGCTGCTGGAAGGCCAAAATTGGACGGGCGGATTGCGCGTCTACGATCTATCTAAGCCGGAAGCGCCGCGCGAAATCGCCTTCCTGCCGCTCAACGGATTGGGACCGCATCGCATTTGGTATGTCGGCGGCCGCTACGCCTATGTCTCGGTTCACCTGCCGGAATATTCCGACCATGTGCTGGTCATCGTCGACATGGCCGACCCGACCAAGCCGCAAGTCATCGGCAAGTTCGGCTTGCCGGGCATGTGGGCGGGCGGCGGCGAGACGCCGACCTGGCCCAAGGGCAAACGCTACGCGCTGCATCACGCGCTGGTCGCCGGCAACCTCGCCTATAGCGCCTGGCGCGACGGCGGACTTGCCATCATCGACGTCGGCGACCCGAAGAAGCCGACGCTGGTATCGCATCGCAACTGGGATCCGCCGTTTGGCGGCGGTACCCATTCGCCGCTACCGCTGCCGGATCGCAATCTGCTGGTTGTCGCCGACGAGGCTAACTTCGCCGACTGCAAGCTCGGGTTACGCTACATCTGGGTCTTCGACGTTCGCGAACCGTCCAATCCGATCAGTATCGCAACGATGCCTGTTCCGGACGACGCGGACTATTGTAAGAAGGGCGGCAATTTCGGGCCGCACAATCTGTGGGAAAATCGCCCGGGAGCCTTCGTAAGCTCGCAGTTCATTTTTGCAACGATGCACAACGCCGGCGTGCGCGTCTACGACATCGCCAATCCTTTTGCCCCGCGCGAAGCAGCATATTTCGTGCCGCCCGATCCGACGCGGATGTTCGATCCGCGGCCGAACCGGGCGCAAGTGATTCAATCGTGCGATTGTTTCGTCGACGCCCAGGGCGTGATGTATCTCACCGATACCAACAGTGGCCTCTACATTTTACAGTTTGAGGTCGGTTGATCCGGACACGCGGCGAAACACCGCTGCCGCCGCGACCACATTGACAGTGGGATGCTGCCCTTGCAATGTGTCCCAAGAAGAGCCGTTCAAGCGGCCGGCGGGGCATATCAGGGGAGGATCACATGGCGGCGACGATTACGGCAGGGCAAATTGGCACGGCAGCGCAAAGTACCGCTGCACAGAGCCCCGGGGCTCAGACAATCGAAGGTTTTGTCGGCGCGGCATTGGATGAGGCGAAGATCTCGCCGCTGCATCGGCGCGTCGTCGCGCTGATCGCCGCCGGATATTTTTGCGATGTTATCGATTTTACCGTGTTTGGCTCGCTGGTCCCGTTCATCCTCAAATCCGGATTTGCGACTCCTGCGCAAACCGCGTTGATCGGCAGCGCCACCATTTTTGGCTTGGCCATCGGCACCGCCGGACAGGGCGAGTTCTCAGACCGGTTTGGCCGACGGTTCATCTATCAGTTCAACCTTCTGCTGTTCGGCGTCTTCACTATCCTCGGCGCGCTTGCCCCGAGCGTCACACTCCTGATCGTCTGCCGCTTCATCGCCGGAATCGGACTCGGCGCCGAGCAGCCGCTGGCCTTCGCCTATGCGGGTGAATACGCGCCCAAACGCATTCGCGGCCGCATCCTGGCCATCGTCCATTTCATCGGTGGCGCCTGCGTGTGGCCGATTGGAACGGGACTCGCGATCGGCTTTTCCGCCTTCATGGTTTCGATCCCAAGCGTGGCGAATGCAGCCGACTACACGTGGCGCGGCATTTGGATCATCATCGGCGTGCTGGCGCTGATCGTCTGGGTGTTGCGCTACTCGCTGCCGGAATCGCCGCGCTATCTGGCGACGCATGGCCGGGGCAAGGAGGCGCTCGAAGTGCTCGCGCGGCTCGGCATTCCCGGACCGACGCAACCGCTGGCGACCGATGCCGCAAGCAACACCAAGAGCGATCCGTTCAGCGTCGTGTTCTCGAAATTCCCGACCCGCGTCATCGCCGGCATGATCTGCTTCTCGGCGTTCTTCGGCATCGCCATCGGGCTCGGCGCTTGGCTGCCGAACATCATGAACGGCAAAGGTTTCAGCGTCACGAAGTCGCTGAGCTACGTCCTGCTCATGAACTTCGCGGTGCCGTGCGCGAGCATCTTTATGATGTACGCGCTCGATAAATTCGGCCGCAAGATCACGTCGATTTGCGCCTTCGTCGCCGCCGGCCTGATGGCGATCGTATTCGCCAATGCGGAGACCGATATCCAGCTGGTACTTGCCGGCTTTATCATGATCTTCTTCGTCCAGGTCGCCGGCAATTCGATGCAGATCTTCGCGTCCGAGGTGTTCCCCACCAATGCGCGCGCGTCTGGCTTCGGCTGGGCCTCGGGTGTCGGCCGGCTCGCGACCGCGTTCATCCTGCCGATGATCTTATGGATACAGAATGGCTGGGGCCTAACGACGGTATTCGCGGTTCTGGCGAGCTTCCTGTTCATCGCCGCCGTGTCGGTGACGCAACTCGGCCCCGAGGCGAGGCAGAAGAGCCTCGACGAAATCGCGCCGCCGACGGCGTAGACTCCAACAAACTAAGCGTCAATGAAATGTGAGCGGCTGCAGAAATGCAGCCGCTCACTTTTGTCTGCGCAAGTGTCGGTTACCGCAAATTGCCGCAGAAGCGCTGGATGCGCGTGCAGGCTTCCTCAAGCGCGCTGGTCGCCGTGGCATACGAGATGCGGAACGCCGGGCCGACGCCGAATGGCGTGCCCTGCACCACTGCGACCCCTTCGGCTTCGAGCAGCTCGGTGACGAAGTCCTCGTCGTTGGCGAGCTTCTTTCCCGTCGGCGCCGTCTTGCCGATGGTGCCGGCGCAGGACGGATAGACGTAGAACGCGCCTTCCGGCTTCGGGCATTGGATGCCGTTGGCCTGGTTGAGCATCGACACGCAGAGGTCGCGGCGCTCCTTGAAGATCTTGTTGTGCTTGGGGATGAAATCCTGCGGCCCGTCGAGCGCCTCGACCGCGGCCCATTGCGCCACCGCCGTCGGGTTGGACGTCGACTGCGACTGGATCATCGCCATGGTCTTGATCAGTTTCTCCGCGCCGCCGGCATAGCCGATGCGCCAGCCGGTCATGCAATAGGCTTTGGAGCAGCCGTTCACCGTCAGCGTGCGCTCATAGAGCCGCGGCTCGAGCTGCGCCGGCGAATAGAACTTAAAGTCGTCGTAGACGAGGTGCTCGTACATGTCGTCGGTCATGACATGCACGTGCGGGTGCCGCACCAGCACGTCGGTCACGGCTTTCAGTTCGTCGCGCGTATAGGCGGCGCCGGTCGGGTTCGACGGCGAGTTGAAGATGATCCACTTGGTCTTCGGCGTGATCGCCTGTTCCAATTGCTCCGCCTTCATCTTGAAGCCGGTTTCCATTGTGGTAATGACCTCGACCGGCGTGCCGCCGGCGAGCAGCACCATGTCGGGATAGCTCACCCAATAGGGCGCCGGGATAATCACCTCGTCGCCCGGATTGAGCGTCGCGACCAGCGCGTTGTAGAGCACCTGCTTGCCGCCGGTGCTGACGATGATCTGCGACGGCTTGTAGTCGAGCTCGTTCTCGCGCTTGAACTTGCGCGACACCGCGGCCTTGAGCTCGGCAATGCCGTCCACGGCCGTGTATTTCGACGACTTGCCCTCGCGGATCGCCCTGATCGCCGCCTCTTTGATGTTATCGGGTGTGTCGAAGTCGGGCTCGCCCGCGCCGAGCCCGATGACGTCGCGGCCGGCCGCTTTGAGCGCGCGCGCTTTGTCCGTCACGGCGATGGTTGCCGACGGCTTGATGCGCATCACCTGGTCCGCGAGAAAGGCCATTTCCGATTCTCCAACTCTAAAGCGCGTGCTTGGTAAAGCCGCTCCGGCGCACAGGCAAGCGCGAAATCCCTCTCCCGCCCTCACATCTGCGGCATTTCCAGCGCAACACTCCGTTAAGGCCGCACTGGCCTAATGCCAAACGCAGGCTTTAAGGGAACCTCAATGGACCGGGCGCGGGACATGTTGCGGAGCGGCGACTGGCTCACGCGCGAGCGCATCCGGCTGGTGGCTATCGCGCTCTTTGCGGCGTCGACCCTCGGCTTCCTCTATCTGGTCGTGACTGCGCATGGCGCGGTCGATCTCCAGGGCCGGCCGCTCGGCACCGATTTCTCCAATGTCTATGCCGCGGGCACTTACGTCCTCGACGGCAACGCCGCGGCGGCGTTCGACCCGGTACAGCAGTTCGCGCGCGAGCGCGCGATCTTCGGCGAGACGACGCAATTCTACGGCTGGCACTATCCGCCGTTCTTTCTTTTCATCGCCGCCGCGCTGGCCTGGATGCCTTATGGGCTCGCGCTCGCGGTCTGGCAGTCCGTCACGCTCGGGCTTTATCTGCTGATGATCTGGGCGATCGTTTCTCCCCTTCCCCGCGCGGCGAGCGGCGAGCGCATTCTTTGCCTCCTGCTCGCGCTGGCCTTTCCGGCGGTGCTGATCAATGTCGGTCACGGCCAGAACGGGTTCCTCACCGCCGCGCTTCTTGGCGGCGCGCTGGTCGTGCTCGACCGCCGGCCGCTTCTTGCCGGCATTCTGCTCGGGCTCCTTGTCTACAAGCCGCAATACGGGCTGATGCTTCCCTTTGTGCTCGCGGTGAGCGGGCGCTGGCGCTGTTTTGCCAGTGCTGCGGCAATGGTGGCGTTGCTCACGATCGCGACCACGCTCGTGTTCGGCGTCGCGGCGTGGCACGCCTTTGCCGTCTTTTCGGAGTTCACCCGCACGGTCGTGCTCGAACAGGGCAATACCGGCTGGCACAAAATCCAAAGCATATTCGCCTGGGCGCGCATGTGGGGTGCGCCGATTCCGCTCGCTTATGCATTGCAGGGCACAGCCGTCGTCGCGATCGGCGTAGCGCTCGCTTGGCTGTGGCGGCGCGCCGCGTCCTATCCGCTCAAGGGCGCCGCGCTTTGCCTCGGCACGATCCTCGCCACGCCGTACAGCTTCGATTACGACATGATGGTGCTGGCGCCCGCCATCGCCTTCCTCGCCACGGACGGTTTCGCGCGCGGTTTTGGGGCGTGGCAGAAGACCGCGCTTGCGGCGCTTTGGCTGGTGCCGCTGGTCGCCCGCAGCGTCGCGCAGTTAAGCCTCATTCCGCTCGGGGTACCGGCGATGCTCGCGGTGTTTGTTCTGATTTTGCGGCGCGCCCAACGCGATGTTGCGCCGCAACTCGCTTTATCCGGAATGGCTTTCTCCGGCGCCTCCTCTACAATGGCGGCCGGCGGGGGCGGAACTGCGCGCGGTCAGAAATAGCGCGCCGAGGACCGCGCCAAGAAAAGGCGCCATGTAAAGCGCCACGACATCGCCGCGTTAAGGTCGCAACACCGCAATACTCGCGCGATACTTCCCAAAGCGAATTTTGCGCACGGGATTCTTGGAAGCGGGATGTTCACGCTCTATTCGATGCAGCGTTCAGGGAACAGCTACAAGGCGCGGCTCGCCTTGTCGCAGCTTGGCGCGCCCTATCGGCTGGTCGAGGTCGACATCCTCAAGGGTGAGAGCCACACGCCCGAATTCCTTTCCAAGAATCCGAACGGTCAGGTGCCGCTCCTGGAAGTCGCGCCCGGCCGCTATCTCGCCGAGTCGAACGCAATCCTCTGGTACATCGCCGGCGGCACGCCGCTCGCGCCCGAGGATCGCATCGAGCGCGCCGAGGCGTTGCAGTGGATGTTCTTCGAGCAGCACAGTCTCGAGCCCAATCTCGGCGCGGCCTATTTCTGGCTCGCATTGGTCAAGGGCGGCCGCGATTTGCAGCAGCACGCGTTCGAGGACTGGATGGAGGAAGGCTACCGCGCATTAGGCGTAATGGAAAAGCATCTCGCACTGCACGACTTCTTCGCCGCCGGCCATTACACCATTGCCGACATCGCACTCTACGCCTACACGCACGTCGCGCATCAATGCGACTACGACCTCGCTTCGTTTCCGGCGATCCGCGCCTGGCTCGACCGCGTCGTCAACGAGCCCGGCCATGTGACGATGGAATATCGTCCGGCCGCGGCCATGCCGGCGATGTGAGGCGTTAACCATTCATTAACCAAAATCACGAAATCGCCTTTGTTATTCAACGACTCCGCCAAAGTCCGGCCGAACCCCCGCCCCTGTCCGGCGGGATTTTGCGACCTGACAAAATCGATTCGGCAAAACTGATTCGCCAAAGACCGCGACAAGGATAACGACCATGACTGAGCTGACCGGGAAGGTCGGTTTCGCGTCCCCAGTATCCGACAAGATATTTGCCAAGCGGCGCCGCGCCGGCGTCGAATTGTTCGCAACGCTCGCGCTCGCCATTTCACTCGTTATTGCCGCGACCGCGGTATCGATCGGGGCGCGCGCGCAGGTGCTCCATGCCTTCCCTCCCCCGCTTGCGAGGGAGGTTTGGGATGGGGGCTATTCGCCCTTGATGCCGGCCGCCTTGACCATCGGCCACCATTTGTCGATGTCGGCCTTCTGGTAGGCGGCGAGCGCTTCCGGAGTCTGCTGGTCGCGCGGCGGAATCTCCTGGCCCTGATCGGCAAATCGCTTGCGTACGGCGTCATTGCCGAGCGATGCGACGACGGCGCCGTTGAGCCTGGCGACGATTTCCTTGGGCGTGCCTTTCGGCGCCCATAGGCCATGCCAGAACGAGACGTAAATTCCCGGCACGCCCATTTCATCGACGGTCGGCACTTCGGGCGCGCCGAACCATCTGTGTCGCGCCATGACAACCAGCGCCTTGATCTGGCCGGCGCGCGCGAACGGCAGCGAGTTCGACGCCTGATCGCACATCACGTCGACATTTCCGGCGACCAGGTCCTGGCTTGCCGGGGCGCCGCCACGATAGGGCACGAACTGGAACTGCACCCCAAGCGTGTTCTGAAGGTAGATGCCGCACAGATGCGATCCACTGCCGAGACCGACGGTCGCCGCCGTCGCCTTGCCGGGATTGGCCTTGAGCCAGGCGATCAGCGTTTTGAAATCGTTTGCCGGAAATTCCTTGCGGGCGACGACCCAGAGCGGCGTATCGGCAATGCGCGCCACCGGCTCGAAATCCTTGATGAGGTCGTAATCGACCGGATAGACCGCGCCGCTTCCGACATTGCTGGCCCAATTGCCGAATACGAGCGTGTAGCCGTCCGCAGCCGCGCGCGCCACGCGGGCGACGCCGATACTGCCGCCAGCGCCGCCGACATTTTCGACGATGACCGGCTGGCCGAGCTCCACTTGCATCTGCTCGGCAAGAATGCGGGCGAGGAGGCCGGTGCCGCCGCCTGCGGGAAACGGCACCACAAGAGTGACGGCGCGCGACGGATAATCATCCGCCGCCGCGCCGCCGCTCATCGCCAGTGTAAGCGCGACCGCGAGCGCGGAAAATTTGCCCATCGCTACTCGGCCTTGAGGCCGGCGTTTTTAATGATCGGCCACCACTTTTCAGTTTCGGCCTTGTGATACGCCGCGAGCGCGGCCGGGTTCTGCTGCTCAGGCGGGAATATCACTTGGCCGAGCGATTCGAGCCGCTGCCGCACGGTCGGGTCGGCCAAGGCGGCTTTCACCGCTGCATCGAGGCGAGCGACGACATCCTTGGGCGTCCCCTTCGTCGCCCACAGGCCGTGCCAAAACGTAATGCTGAGTCCCGGCAGGCCGGATTCGATCATGGTCGGCGTGTCGGGCGATTTCGGCCAGCGCTTTTCGCTCAGGACGGCAAACGCCTTGACTTTGCCGACCTCGACATCAGGCAACGTCGACGACGCTTCCAGACAGGACAAATCGATGTGGCCGGCGACGACATCCTGTATCGCCGGTCCCGCCCCGCGATAGGGCACAAATTGAAGTCGCGCGCCGGTCTTTTGTTGGAAGTAGATGCCGCACAATTGGGCGGCGCTGCCGGTACCGACCGTTCCGAATGTGGCCGGCTGCTTATTCGACTTGACCCACGCGATGAGCTCAGCCGCCGTTTTCGGCGGAATCGCCTCATTACCGACGATCCACAGCGGCGACGACGCGAGCAACGCGATCGGCTGGAGATCATTGAGCATATCGTAATCGAGCCGATAGATTGCGGGAGACCCGACATGGCTCGACCAATTGCCGATGCCGATCGTATAGCCGTCCGGATCGGCGTGGGCGACACGGCCCGCTGCGATCGTACCGCTTGCGCCGCTGACCGTCTCGACCACGACGGTCTGGCCGAGTGTCGATTTCATTCCGTCGGCCAGGATTCGCGCCAGCGCGTCGGTTGGCCCACCAGGCGGAAAGCCGACAAACATTGTGATCGGATGCGATGGATATGTCTCGGCCCGCGCCGCGGCCGCCAATGCCGAAAGCACGATAACCGCGCCGACGAAACTCAATCGTTTCATGGCGTTCCCCTTGATGTTTCCCCACAGCGACGATGCCACGGGCGCTGCCGGGCTAAAAGGTCAACAGCACTGTCGCGATGGCGGCGCGGCGCGTTTGCGCGCGCCTCTTGGTGGGCCGATTGACGCCTCCTATATGCGGCCTGTAACCATCCGGAAATGTTCGCATTTTTCGAACGATTCTTGACGCCGACGGCGTCGCCCGAAAACCCTGAGCCGCCGCCCGGGCTGATCGCCTTCCTGTGGCACTTTGCCCGCCAGGCGAAATGGCTGTTTGCGGCCTTGTTCGTGGTGGAGCTCCTGGTCGCGCTGTCCGACAGCGCGGTGCCCTGGTTCATGGGCCGCTTGGTCACCATGGTGACCAAGACACCGCCCGACCGTTTTCTCAGCCTGAGCTGGCCGTGGCTCGTCGGCATGGCGATCGTTGTCGTCATCGTGCGTCCGGTGGTAACGCTGACGCGCTATCTCATCACCAACCAGGCCATCGCCGCACCATTCACCGGCTTGATCCGCTGGCAGTCGCATTGGCACGTGGTACGCCAGAGCTGGGCGTTCTTTCAGAACGATTTCGCCGGACGCATTTCCAACCGCGTGATGCAGACCGCACCGTCGGTGCGCTCGACGCTGACGGCGACCATCACCACCGTCTGGTACATCCTGGTCTATGGGGCATCGGCCATCGCGCTCACCGCCGCGGCGGATCGCTGGCTCGCGGTGCCGATCCTGCTGTGGTTCTCCGGCTATGCCGTGCTGCTGCTCTACTTCGTGCCGCGGATGCGCGAGCGCTCGAAGGTGAGCTCGGTGGCGCGCTCGACGCTGATGGGGCGCATCGTCGACAGCTACACCAATATCCTCACCGTAAAGCTCTTCGCCCGCGCGCGCGAAGAAGACCAATATGTGCGCAACGCGGTCGACCGTCATGTCGGCCTGTTCTCCGCTTCGCAGCGGCTGCTCACTGTGTTCGGCGCGCTGCTCGACGTGCTCAACGCGCTGCTCATCGCCGGATCTGGCGGGCTGGCGCTCTTGCTGTGGCGCTACGGCATCGTCGAGGTTGGCGCCATCGCCATGGTGCTGCCGTTGACGCTTCAGCTCACCAACATGTCGCGCCAGATCGCGAGCCGCATCACCGACATATTCGAGGACATCGGCGTGGTGCAGGAGGGCATGCTCACCATCGCGCAGCCCCTGCAACTGCCCGATCCCGCCGGCGCGCAGCCCCTGAGCGTGCGCGAGGGCCACATCGATTTCAAGAATGTGAATTTCGATTATGGCCGCGAGGCCGGGGCCGGCGTGCTGCAGAATTTCAACCTGACCCTGCAGCCGGGCGAGAAGATCGGACTGGTCGGCCGCTCCGGCGCCGGCAAATCGACGGTGGTGAATCTGCTGCTGCGCTTCTTCGATCTTGAGGGCGGCGCGATCCTGATCGACGGACAGGACATTTCCGATCTGACGCAGGAATCCCTGCGCTCGCAGATCTCCGTGGTGACGCAGGACACCTCGCTCTTGCACCGCTCGATCCGCGCCAATATCCGCTACGGCCGGCCGGCGGCGAGCGACGAGGACATCCTGCGCGCCGCAAAACTCGCCCATGCTCACGACTTCATCCTCGATCTCGAGGACTGGCACGGCCGCCGCGGCTATGACGCCCATGTCGGCGAGCGCGGCGTCAAACTTTCCGGCGGCCAGCGCCAGCGCGTCGCCATCGCGCGCGTGATCCTCAAGGACGCGCCGATCCTGGTATTCGACGAAGCGACCTCCGCGCTCGACAGCGAAGTCGAAGCCGCGATCCAGTCGAGCCTCGGCACGCTGATGGAAGGCAAATCCGTGATCGCCATCGCGCATCGGCTCTCCACCATCGCGCAGATGGACCGCCTGGTGGTGCTCGAACACGGCCGCATCGTCGAACAAGGCAGCCATCGCGAGCTAATCGCGCATGGCGGCCACTACGCCGCCCTGTGGCGCCACCAAGCCGGCGGCTTCATCGATGCCGACGACATGCAGGCAGCGGAATGAGGCTCACGCGCGACTCCCCTTTCCCGCGGTGAGAGCGTAAATCTGGAAGGAGCAACGGCGCGGCGTATTGCACCGTGTTGGTGACGATCGGCGGATTACGCTTCGCTCGTCCGTGCTACACTCTTCCGGGAGGCAGCAATGACCGAAGCCGACCGATTACGGCAACGCGCCGAAAGCTTGCTGACAATGGCGATCACGGCCCGCGACCAAGGCCAATTCGATTATGCGGATAGCCTCGTCGCCGAAGCGGCAAAATTCCTCAGCGACGCCGACGCCCTTGAGGCGCAACAGCGCCCTAATCCCGAGAAAAATGAATAAGAATTCGTCCGTGCTGACACTCCGCGCGTTGTCTGATCGCGGGAGGCGATGCCTGAGTGTTTCCCGGATTTTGCTGCCGCTCGATCCGGGCTACGTTCCCCGCTGACATGCCCATAGCGGAGTAACCACCCATCGACTTCGCCCTTTCCGAACTCCAACAATCGGTCCGCGCCGCAGTCGAAAAAATCTGCGCGCGCTTTGGCGACGATTATTGGCTGCAGCGCGACCGCGACGGAAAGTTTCCCGAGGAGCTGTATCGCGCGCTCGCCGCCGACGGCTGGCTTGGCGTGTGCATTCCGCAGGCCTATGGCGGATCGGGTCTCGGCGTTTCCGAAGCCGCGATCATGATGCAGGCCATCACCGCGTCGGGCGCCGGCCTTTCCGGGGCTTCCGCCGTTCACATGAATATCTTCGGCCTCAATCCGGTCATCGTTTACGGCACCGAGGAGCAGAAGCGCCGAATGCTGCCGCCGATTGCCGCGGGCAAAGAGAAAGCCTGCTTCGCGGTGACCGAGCCGAATGCCGGCCTCGAAACGGCGAAGCTTACGACCAAGGCCGAGCGGCGCGGCGATATTTACGTCGTCAACGGCGCGAAGATCTGGATTTCCACGGCGCAAGTCGCGGACAAGATGCTCATTCTCGCGCGCACCGCGCCGGTCGCCGAAGAGCGCAAGCCGACCGAAGGTATGAGCCTGTTCTACACCGCGCTCGACCGCCGCTTCGTCGAGGTGCGCGAGATCGAGAAAATGGGACGCAAGGCGGTCGATTCAAATCAGCTCTTCATCGACGGCTTGGAGGTGCCGGAAGCGGATCGGATCGGCGAGGACGGCCGCGGCTTCGAGTACATTCTTCACGGGCTTAATCCGGAGCGCATCCTGGTCGCCGCGGAAGCAATCGGGCTCGGCCGCGCCGCGCTCGCCCGGGCGATCGCCTACGCCAAGGAGCGCGTCGTATTCGGCCGGCCGATCGGAAAAAATCAGGCCATCCAGCATCCGCTCGCGGAATCCTGGATGGAGCTGGAGGCCGCCGATCTGATGATGCTCAAGGCGGCCTGGCAATACGACCACGGCATCGCTTGCGCGCCCGCAGCCAATGCCGCGAAATATCTCGCCGCCGAAGCCGGATTCAAAGCCTGCCAGACCGCGGTCACGACGCATGGCGGCTACGGCTACGCCAAGGAATATCATGTCGAGCGCTATTTCCGCGAAATCATGATCCCGAAGCTGGCGCCGGTCTCGCCGCAACTCATTCTCTGCTTCATCGCCGAGAAGGTACTCGGGCTGCCCAGATCGTACTGACTCCTGGGCTGCCTTTTTGGCCGCCGGTTGCGCGATACCGTCGCCAATGTCGCCGTGGGACAAAATCACATTCATAGGTTGTAAAGAGTTGGAACGAATTCCCCCTTTATGTCATTTGACGTATTAAAGGCACTGTGTGGCGTGGTGGGGGCAATGGCGGTCGTTTTGATCGTAGAGGACGAGGAACAAGTCCGCCTCCTGGCCGAGTCTTATCTTCAGGAACAAGGACATCAGACCGTTTCCGCGGCGACGGCCGAGGAAGCCTTGGCCGCGCTGGAGGCCACGGAGCGGGTCGACCTGCTGTTTACCGATATCGGCTTGCACGCCGACATCCGCGCAGGCCTCGATCTGGCGAAGCAGGCGGTGGAGCGCCGGCCCGGTCTCAAGGTTTTATATACGACCGGCCAAGGCGTAACGGACGGCATGATCGCCATGTTTGTTGCAGGTTCGGCTTGGCTGCCAAAGCCCTATACGGTTGGGCAGCTACTGCGCGGCCTGCAGGTCCATTTTGGCATCGGGCCGGCCTCGTCGTAGGACTATCCGTTCGTCAGACGGCGCGAAATCAAGCGGCGAGCTTGGCTTCATTCTCGCTCAAATGGTTCGCGCAAGGTGCCCCCATCACCGGCCGCGCCGCCAGCCACAAGATCAGCGCCACCGCGGCAATTGCGCCGAGCGCCAGAAAGGCCGCGGGATAGCCGAACCGCTGCGCCACGATGCCGCCGATCGACGGACTGAGCGCGGCGCCCACCCCTTACCGCGCCGAGCCCGGCATTGACGCGCCCGGTGCCGGAGAGGATCCGCGCCACGAGACCCGGCACCGCCACGCCCAAAATGCCGGCGCCAAAACCGTCGAGGATTTGCACCGGCCACAATCCCCACGGACCGATCGCCAACGACGCCGTTACTCCGCGCACCGGCAGCGCAATCAGCGCCAGCAAGAAGACGATCCAATAGCCCCGCGTTTCAGCGAGCCGCGCGGCCATCAGCGCCACCGGCACCATCGTTGCCTGCGCAATGACGATGGTCGCGCCGGTAAAGCCGGCACCTTGCGCGACCACGGCCTGGCCAAACAGCGGCAGCATCGCCGCATTGCCGAGATGAAACAGCGTGAGCGTCACACCGAGGACGACAAGCGGCATCGACTGCAGGAGCACGGCAAAGCCGGCGACGCGCTCGCCGTCGTGCTCCGCTGCGCCGCGCGCCGCGCGGTGATCGATCTGGCGCGGATCGATCCGCAGCGCAGCGGCAATGGAAAACACCGCAGTGATCGAGAGCACGACGAACACCGCGCCGAGGCCGAACCAATATCCGGTCGCGCCGGCCAGCGCCGCCACCACCACTTTACCGGAATGATTGCAGGCTTCGTTGCGGCCGAGCTGATGCGGGAAGCCGCGTTGGCGCACCAGGCCGAGCGTGATGGCGGCGACCGCCGGCGCGACTGCCGCACCGGCCACTCCAGTCATGACCTGCGCGGCGCTGACGACGAAGAAATCCGGCGCAGCAGAATGGCGATCGAAGCAATCGTAATTGCAATCGCCGACGCGACCACGATCGCCCGAGACGCCGATCTCGGCGGGCGACCAGTGCCGCGCTTGCAGGAACACGCCGAGGAACGGGCCGAGACCGGCCTGCACGTCGGCCATGAAGAAATTCAACGCGTTGAGCGCAAGGAGCGAGCGGCGCATCGGTGGCCGGTATCAGAGCGGCGCGCGGAAAACGAAGAATGCGCCGCCGGCGATGAGCGCGAAGCCGACGATCTGATTCCAGGTGATGGCCTGCTGCAAATAGACCACGGAGAACACGCCGAACACCGAGAGCGTGATCACCTCCTGGATCGTTTTCAGCTGGGCCGCCGAATAGACGGAGCTGCCGTAGCGGTTCGCCGGCACCGCCATGCAATATTCGAAGAAGGCCAGACCCAACTGATGAGGATGACCTGCCAGAGCGGCACTTCCTTGTAGCGCAAGTGCCAATACCAGGCCGTCGTCATGAAGGCGTTGGAGCCGATCAGCAGAACGATGGGGAAGACGTAGGGGGAAGTCATCAGCGCTGGCATGAGAACCTTCTTGGCTAATGGCATGTCAGAACGAAGCCGCAGGGGATAATACCTCCACCAACGGCTTAGGCTTGCCGGCGTTCCCGGGCGGATTGAGCCGCCGCAGGGCGCGGGCGCGGACCCTCGCCGGCGTGTAAATTCAGCTGCGACGGACCGCCGCATGTCGGTCGCAATTCGCCATTATCGGTGGCGCCATTGCGCCGACACCGATCCGGGAGATTATTCGATGCGCCGCGCTGTTATTGCCGCCGCCTTCACTGTCACCACCGTTGTATTGGCAAGCTTCACAAATCCTGGCTTCGCGCAGCAGGGCTTGCCGCAGCTTGCGCCGCCGCCACCGGCGCCGGTCAAGCCGTATCAAGCGGTCGCAGCGACGCCGCCAGCGCCGTTCAACGATCCGACCTTCGTCGCCTTGCGCAAGCAGCTCGCCGACGCCGCCGCGCACAAAGACCGCGCCGCGCTCGCCAAGCTGGTCGTGGCGCAGAACTTCTTCTGGGTCCAAGACAAGAATCTCGCCGACCAGCACAAATCCGGCATCGATAATCTCGCCAAGGCTATCAACCTCGATGCGCAAGACGGCTCGGGCTGGGAGATCGTCATGGGCGACGCCAACGAGCCGTCGGCAGCGGAATTGCCGCAGCAGAAAGGCGTGTTCTGCGCGCCGGCCGATCCGACCATCGACCCCACCGCATTCGAAACGCTCGGCAAGGCAACCGGGACCGACCCGTCCGAATGGGGCTATCCGATCAAGAACGGCGCCGAGGTCCACGCCGGAGCGGCGCCAAACACGCCGGTGGTTGAAAAGCTGGGCTTAAATCTCGTGCGCGTGCTGCCGGACACCGCGCCGCCGTCCGATCCGAATGCGCCGCTGTTCCTGCATGTCGCGACACCGTCCGGCAAAACCGGATTCGTCGACGCTCAGCTCATCTCGCCGCTCGGCGGCGACCAGATGTGCTACGTCAAGGACGCGAGCGGCTGGAAGATTGCCGGCTATCTGGGCGGCGCATCGCCATAGTGCGCCGGCGCGGCAACCGCGGGGCTCGGCCACGAAGCCTAGCCTATTGAACGAGGGCGGCGTCAGGAACAAAATGCCGCGACCGGGAGGCTGGGACTGATGAGAAGATTTCGCGTAGCTCCGTGGCTTGGCGCCGCGATCCTGTGTTTGATTTCGCCGCAAGTGCCGGCGCAACAGGTGCCACAGCAGCCGCCGGTGTTTCAGTATCCAGTTACGGCGCCTGACGTCGATCCCGGCATCGATCACGGCAATGCGGATGCCAACCTGCCCGACGAATTCCAGCGGCAATTGGTGTTCTATCGCTCGCTACAGCCGCCCGGCACCATCATCGTCGACACCCAGGAGCGCCACCTTTATCTGATCCAGGATGAAACCCACGCGCTGCGCTACGGCATTGGCGTCGGCCGCGACGGCTTCACCTGGCAGGGCCTTTTACGGATCACGCGCAAGACCGAGTGGCCGGATTGGCGGCCGCCGCCGGAGATGATCGAGCGCCAGCCCTATCTGCCGCGTTTCATGGCCGGAGGGCCGGGCAATCCGCTCGGCGCGCGCGCCATGTATCTCGGCGAGACCGTCTACCGCATCCACGGCACCAACGCGCCGGAGACGATCGGCCAAGCCGTTTCGTCCGGTTGCTTCCGGCTGGTCAATGACGACGTGATCGATCTCTATGGCCGGGTGCAAGTCGGCACCCACGTCATTGTGCGGCAGGATTAGATTTCCACAACACGTAGGGGCGCCCCTCGTGGGTGCCCAAAAGGGTGGCCACAAGGGCCACCCCTACGGACAATCGATTATTACCTCGCCGCGGCAGCGACAGACTGCGCGGTCTGGCCGAACAGGATGGCGCGCTCTTCCGCGGTACGGATGCCGCCCTGGCCGGGATTGATCTTCGGCGTCCATTCGTACGCCTTCACCACCGCAGGCCGCGCCTTGATCGCTTCCAGCCAGCGCTTGACGTGCGGGAAGTCGGCGATGTTCTGGCCCTGGCGTTCCCACGGCACCACCCACGGATAACACGCCATGTCGGCGATCGAATATTCGCCGGCGAGGAATGGACGGTCGGCCAGCCTTTTGTTCATCACGCCGTACAGCCGGTTGACCTCGTTGCGATAGCGATCCATCGCGTATTGGATCTTGTCGGTTGCATAATTGCTGAAGTGATTGTTCTGACCCGACATTGGGCCGAGACCGCCCATTTGCCAAAACAGCCATTCGAGCGCCGCAGTGCGGTCGCGCAAATCCTTGGCGATGAACTTGCCGGTCTTGTCGGCGAGATAGAGCAGGATGGCGCCGGACTCGAACACCGGGATCGGCTTGCCGCCGTCGGCCGGTTTATGGTCGACGATGGCGGGAATGCGGTTGTTCGGCGACACCGCCAGAAACTCGGCCTTGAACTGTTCGCCCTGGCCGATATTGACCGGAATGATTTTGTAATCCAGCCCGGCTTCCTCGAGAAAAATCGTGACTTTGTGGCCGTTCGGCGTGGTCCAATAATGTACGTCGATCATGATGCGCTCGTCTGTGGATGATTGATGCGCCAACTTAGCGCCTGACCGAGGCTGCATGGAAGCCCGGTGAACGCATCCCAGCCATCCGGCCCGGCAGCGGGCTATTGCGCCGCGGCAAGCGTGCCCTGCTGCCGCTTGGCAACGCCGCATTTCACCGCGATGACGAATAGCGGCAGAATGAACAGCGGGCCGAGCTCGAGGCCGGTCGAAAGCGCCAGCGAGGCCGCGAATAGCGGAATGAGCAGGAGCGCAGCGTTGGCAAGAAACAGTGGAAACTCCGGCACGCGCCGGACGTCCGCGTCCTGCCACAGCCAAACCACGATCAGCGCGCCGAATACCAGATCGTAGTCCTGCAAATAAGGTGTCGCCAAACAGGTGCCGAGAACAAGCACCGCGTTGCGCACACCGAACGACGCATCGCGGAACCACACCGCCGCCACGGCAAGCGCGGCCAGTCCGCCCACGACCGCCTGCACGAGATAGGCGCTCGGCACGCCCGCGCCCAGCCGTCGCGCCGCCACGAACACCGACAAGGAGCGGTGCCAGACGCCGCTGCCATCTTCCAGACTAAAGTGCCTGATCATCGCCAGCCGCTGCAGATAGTCGGCATAGATGTCGGGGCCAAGCCAAACCAAACTTATGACGACGAGGCCGCCGGCAGCCGCGATTGCCGCCGCCAGCGCACGCCATCGCCGCCCCGCCAAAAGCGCGACGGGTATCAAGATCCCGAGCTGCGGTTTGTAAACCAGCAGCCCGAGGAAACTGCCCGCAACAATCGGCCACCGATCGAGCAAGCCGAGCCCGGCGCCGAACAGCGCCGCGGTCCAGGTTCCGTTCTGCCCGGCGACCGTGTTGATGAAGACCGCCGGCGTCGCCAAAGCGAGGAGAAGCGTACGGCCGTTCGGCATCGCCAAACGCAGCGCACGGTAAAAGGCGAACCAACCGGCGGACAGCCAAAGCACAAGTCCCGGGATGTAGGGTATCAGCGCCAGCGGCGCGGTCAGCACCAGCAAGACTGGCGGATAGCTGTAATTGTAGCCCTGGAGATGCGGGCCGACGATGCTCTGCTCGAAGGCGTGGAAGGTTTCGAAGTCATAGATCTCGGCGGCGCGCTGGTGCCAGGCGAGAAACGGACCCGACCAGAAATTGATGAAGTCGTCGCCGAACGGCCGCTGGATTCCGTCAGTCAGACCGTCGCGCGTCTGCCGCAACAGGTCGACGACATAAATCACAAACGCGGCCGCGACGTAGCACCGGGCAATCTTGACGATCAGCTCCGGCCTTGGCGCCGCGGCCTGACCGCGAAACAGCGCCCTCGCGCCGAATTTGCGCACGCTGGTGAAGCTATCGAGGAAGGTCATGGCCCCAGATGTGAGCCGATTTCCATTACGATCAGGTAAAATGGAAGCTTTTTACGTTTCCAGCTGCCGGTCCGGAAACCATGCCCGGCAGTCGCCAATGCAGGTACGCGCTGGCATTGCCCGCGCTTTAACGTCTGCCCGCGTAGAACCCCGTAGAAAACCGGACACGACGCCATGGACACCGTGCGCTTCTTCGGTCTCGCCGCCGGCATGTTCGCCGCCGTCTTTCTCGGCATGAGTTGGCTGTTGGCGGTCCACCCGCTGCAGCCCGATGCGCGGCTGCCGCTATTCCAGCGCGTCGATAAAGACAGCCCGCGCTTTCAGCTGGAGGAGAGCTCGATCAGCGATGACGACCCGATCCGCGACCGTCTGCGCCACGAAGTGCTCGACGACGCCAAGACGCTGAGCGAAGATCCGTGCAACCCGGTTTTGCGGAAGCGATATATCGAGGCCGCGAACAGCTATGCGCGGGCCTGGATCAGCATCGTGCCGTGTATCGCCACGCAGACGTGCGGCTCGGGAGATTCAGATAAAACGGATCGCGCGGCCCAGGCCTTCGGCTCGCCTCTCGACCTGCGCGTCCGCGAAGCCATGCAGAAAGCCCACAAAAGAGCGGGCTTCCGTGTCGGCGATTTTCCGAACGATACGGTGAACTTGGTCGCCTTGCTGGCGGCCGATGGACTGATCAATCCGCACGCCGACGTGCGGCTTAGACAAATGGCCCTGGATAATTCCACGGCACAGGATTGTGGGCACTAGATGTACGCGGTCGCCCGGAACTCTGCCGTAGTCGTCCTGGCCGCCGCCGCCTTCATTATCTTCTTCGTGCCGCGCGACGCTCACCGCGCGATCGATCCCGACGAGCCGATCGCCGCCGACGGATCGATGAAAGCCGGCGGCTCGCGCACCATCTTCGACACCAATCCTTTGCTCGGCGCCTTCGGCTCACCGCCGCGGCCCAATCTGGACGATCCGAGAGTTTTCGAAGAGCGCATCGAGATTGAGAGGCCGGGGGCGGACCAAGCGCGCATACCGATCTCGAAGCTCATCGGTCCATTGGACGCGGAGCGTTGCCAGGACATTCCGCGTGAAAAGCTGATCGGAGCGGTGCGAATCTATTACGGCGCGCGCGGCCGGCAGATCTATAGCTTCTCGCTGGGCGGCCCGCACGCCAAAGCGGCAATCGAACAGGAATGGTCGACGCCGCACGACAGGGACATCGATGAATTCGTCGGGCGGACGTTACGCTCGGGCTTTCTGCACAAGGACGAAGTGCCGGCCAACGTCTATCCGGAATTCGCCAAGGTCTTCGCCGATACGAAAGAGATCGGCGCCGCGTGCCCGCCGCTGAAAATCGAAAAGGGCGACGTTAAGCTCTAAATGCTCTAGGCGCTGTGCCGCACCGGCAAACGTGCTAGACTCATTCCCTCATTGCAGGGAAAACCCATGATCACCGAGATTGCGCAAATCGACGTTAAGCCCGGAATGGAATCGGAGTTCGAGAGCGGCGTGAAGAAGGCCGCGCCGATATTCAAGCGCGCCAAGGGCTGCCGCGCCATGGAACTGCGGCGTTCGACCGAAAAACCGAGCCGCTATCGGCTGTTCGTCGCCTGGAAAACGATCGAGAACCACACCGTCGATTTCCGCGGTTCGGCCGATTTCCAGGAATGGCGCAAGCTGGTTGGCCATTGCTTCGATTCGCCGCCGGAAGTCGAGCACGTGACCCAGGTGTTGCGCGGATTTTAGGCCCGCGCCCGCTCCACGTTAGCGATCCGGTTCGGCACGCCGAATTCGCGCCGGCACACTTCGGCTAGCGTGGCGATGCCGGTGCGGATTGCCTCATGCGACGGATTGGCGAAGCACAGCCGCGTGCGGCTCTTGCCGTAGGCCTTGTCGGTCGCCCATTCCGGCCCCGGATTGATGGCGACGCCGGCGGCGAGCGCCGGCGCAAAAAGCTTCAGCGTATCGACTTCGTCCGGCAGCTTGACCCATAGGAAAATGCCGCCCTTGGGATCCTCGAATTCGGCCGCGGTGCCGAATTGCTCGTTGAGCGCGTCCATCAGCGTTTCGAGCTTCGCCCGCAAGCCGCGCGTCAACTGCGGCACGTGCGCGTCGAACTGTGCCGGGCAGAATTCACCCAAGACCATCTGTTCGAGCGCGCCGGAGCCGGCGTCGGTCTTCAGCGGAAGCATGCGCGCCAGCAGATCCCAGCCGGCGACGATGTAGCCGACGCGCAAGGCCGGCGCGATCGATTTGGAGAACGAGCCGATATGGATGACGCCGCCATGCTGGCTCAGGGCGTGGAGCGCGGGCGGCCGGCGCCCGTCCCAGATTAGATCGGCGTAGCAATCGTCTTCGAAGATCGGCACGCCGTGCTCGGCGGCGAGCCGCAGCATTTCGTGCCGCCGCGCTTCGCTCAAAATCGTGCCGGTCGGATTTTGCACGGTGGGGATGGTGTAAATGTATTTCGCGCGCACGCCGCGGCGCTTGAGATCGTCGAGGGCAGCGGCCAGCGCATCCATGCGCATGCCCTCGCCGTCGAGCGGAATGCCGACGGCATGAACGCCAAGCCGCACGAGCCGCGTCAGCGCGCCCTGATAAGTCGCCTGTTCGATGATGACGGTATCGCCCGGCGCCAGCAAAATCCCATTGACCAGATCGAGCGCCTGCAACGATCCCGACGTGACGAGGATTTCGTCGGCGGTACATGAAATGCCGGCGTTGCGTTTGAGTTTTTGCGCCAGAAATTCACGCAACGGCCGGTAGCCGAGCGGCCCGCTGGAAAGCCCGTAGGTCGCGAGCGTCCTGCCCTCGCGCGTGAGCACGTCATTCGCCGCCTTGACCAGCGCGTCGAGCGGGAGGTGTTCGGCGTCGTTGTGACCGCCGATGAAATTGTATTTGGCAAAACCGTTCCATTTGGCGGCCGGCAGCGGCAGGCCGGGCGTCAAGAGCGGCGTAAAATCGAGTGAGGACATGACACTATCCTTGGGCGCTTTCTCCGTTACCCGACAGTAGAGCAGCCGCACTTTCCTCGCCACAGGACTCGACCCATATTGGGAGCATGGCGCCCAAGCATCGCGACCCAGCCAAGCATTCGAAAAAGGACCCGGCCAAACCGACGCGCGCCAAGGCGTCGCGGCCGGATTCGTCGCCGCTCGACCCGTCGCTGGCGGAAATCCTCAACCCCGGTATCGGCCAGGGAACCGCTGGGCTCGGTTCGCAGACGGGCCTCCAACCACCGCCGGATAATTCCTGGGACCGCCGCGCCGACTTCGCCAATGCGCATAAGGCGCGCAAGTCGACGCAAAGCGGTTTCGAGGAACGGCCGCAATCGGGATACGCCGCGAAGGGACGGGTCGAGCTCAATCCGGGCATTAATCCAGATTTGGCCGACGCCTTGGGCTATGGCGACAGCGATCCCAGCAAGCCGCTGATCGGCAAGACCCACGAAGAGTCGCCGCCCGAGCGCGACGAGATTTCCGAGATTTCGGAGCCGTCGCGCTGGAAGCGCCATCGCCCGCTGCCGCAGCCGATCACGCTTGGCGTCACTGCCTCGATGCAAGCGCTCGATCGCCTGTTGCGCGAGGGCCGCGAGGAATTCCGCGGCCAGCTGTGGACGCCGCACCGCCCGCCGCGCCCGGATAAGTCCGAAGGCGGCCGCCGCCTGGTGATCAAATCCGAGTTCGACCCGAAGGGCGACCAGCCGCAGGCGATCAAGGAACTGGTCGAAGGCGTGCGGCGCAACGACCGCAGCCAGGTGCTGCTCGGCGTCACCGGCTCCGGCAAGACTTTCACCATGGCCAAGGTGATCGAGGCGACGCAGCGCCCGGCGCTGATCCTCGCGCCCAACAAGACGCTGGCGGCGCAGCTCTATGGCGAGTTCAGGAGTTTCTTTCCCGACAATGCGGTCGAATATTTCGTCAGCTATTACGACTACTACCAGCCGGAAGCCTATATCCCGCGCACCGACACCTATATCGAGAAAGACTCTTCGATCAACGAGCAGATCGACCGCATGCGCCACGCGGCGACGCGCGCGCTGCTCGAGCGCGACGACGTCATCATCGTCGCCTCGGTATCGTGCATCTACGGTATCGGCTCGGTCGAGACCTATTCGGCGATGACCTTCACCATCAAGCGCGGCGAGAAGCTGAATCAGCGGCAGCTGCTCGCCGATCTGGTCGCCCTGCAATACAAGCGTTCGGCCGGCGATTTTTATCGCGGCTCGTTTCGCGTGCGCGGCGACGCGATCGAGATTTTCCCGGCGCACTATGAGGACCGCGCCTGGCGCGTGTCGCTGTTCGGCGACGAGGTCGAATCGATTCACGAATTCGATCCGCTCACCGGGCAAAAGACCGACGAGCTGGCATTCGTCAAAATCTACGCCAATTCGCATTACGTGACGCCGCGCCCGACGCTGTTGCAGGCGATCTCGGGCATCAAGTTTGAATTGAAGCAGCGGCTCGAACAGCTCCACGCCGCCGGGCGGCTGCTCGAAGCGCAGCGGCTCGAACAACGCACGCTTTATGACCTCGAAATGATGGAGGCGACCGGCGCCTGCGCCGGCATCGAGAACTATTCGCGCTATCTCACCGGGCGAAGGCCCGGCGAGCCGCCGCCGACTTTGTTCGAATATGTGCCCGACAACGCGCTTGTCTTCGTCGACGAGAGCCACGTCACCGTGCCGCAGATCGGCGGCATGTTTCGCGGCGATTTTCGCCGCAAGGCGACGCTAGCCGAATACGGCTTCCGCCTGCCGTCATGCATGGACAACCGTCCGCTGCGGTTCGAGGAATGGGACGCGATGCGGCCGCAGACGACGTGCGTGTCGGCGACGCCCGGCCCGTGGGAGCTCAACGAATCCGGCGGCGTGTTCACCGAACAAGTCATTCGCCCGACCGGCCTGATCGATCCGCCGGTCGACGTGCGTCCGGCGCGCACCCAGGTCGACGATCTGGTCGGCGAAGTGCGACAGGTGGCGCAGAAGGGCTACCGCGCGCTGGTCACGGTGCTGACCAAGCGCATGGCCGAGGATTTGACCGAATATCTGCACGAGCAAGGCATTCGCGTGCGCTACATGCATTCCGACATCGATACCATCGAACGCATAGAAATTATTCGAGACCTCCGCCTCGGCGCTTTCGATGCGCTGGTCGGCATCAATCTGTTGCGCGAGGGCCTCGACATTCCGGAATGCGCGCTGGTCGCCATCCTCGACGCCGACAAAGAAGGATTTTTAAGGAGCGAGACGAGCCTGGTGCAGACCATCGGCCGCGCCGCGCGCAATATCGACGGCCGCGTCATCCTCTATGCCGACCATGTCACCGGCTCGATGGAGCGCGCCATGGCGGAAACCAGCCGCCGGCGCGAGAAGCAGGAAGCTTACAACATCGAAAACGGCATCACGCCGGAGAGCGTGCGCAAGGGTATTGGTGACATTCTCAACAGCGTCTACGAGCGCGACCATGTGCTGATCGCCGCCGGCACCGGCGAAGGCGGCGAGTTCGAGGACGCCGCCACCATCGGCCATAATTTCGAGGCCGTCATCGCCGATCTCGAAACCCGCATGCGCGCCGCCGCCGCCGATCTCGACTTCGAGGAAGCCGCGCGCATGCGCGACGAGCTCAAGCGCTTGCGCGCCACCGAACTCGCCGTGACCGACGACCCGACGGCGAAATTCATTTCATCCTCCCCTGCAGGGGGAGGGTCGCCCCGCCGCGGCGCGCAGCGCGCAGGCGGGCGGGGTGGGGAAAGCAAAATCCACAAGCCCGCGCTCGACGAAATGGGTATCGCGCTGTCCCACGAAGTCGCGCCGCATCGTCCCGGCGGACGCGGCGCGCCGCGCAAGCTCGACGAAATGGGCCCGGGCATCGAATCTGTTCCGGCAAAAGGCGACCGCGCCGGTCCGCGCTCGACGCTCGGCCGCCCCGGCATGCGCGGCGGCTTTAAGCCGCGTGGGCGCTGATAATCAGGGTTTGGGCTGCGGCTGCTCGAAGCTGAAATTCCAACGCCGCGCGCAGGCTCGAAGCCAGGGCACGACGCCGCTTGGAACCGGGAAGTCCATGCCCTCCACCAGAGATTTGAAAGCGACGCTCACGCCGTCGCCGAGCGCAACCATCAAGGCCGCTCCACTCTGCGGAAAAACTCCGATCTCGTCGTTGCCGAGCACATGGGCCGAAAAGCCGACGAACGGTTTGCTGTTTATCGCCAGCGTGGCCTGGTCGACCGGCTGATTCGGCGGCAGGTTGAGGCCAGAATCCTTCAGCACTAGAGACAATCCTTTTGTGCCGCTGACCGCCAGAAAGGTCGCGAAGCTGCGCGCGCCTGGGTCCGATCCTGCCGCGTAATGCTGCCTGATAAAACAGACCCCGACTGTGCCATCGCCGTTGCGCAGTTCGGACGCGTCCCAGCCGCCAATTTTCTGTTTGTCCTCGATGCCGGCCGGCCCGGCCGCGGTCGCTTGACCGGACGCGATCGCGGGTGAGGGCGAGCGCGGCACCGGCAGAGCGGGCGCATTCGGATCAGTTGGACGATCGATCGCGATATCGAACTGCTTGCCGCACTGGGTGAGCCAAGCGAGCGCGTCGCTGGGCAGATCGAGCGCGATCGCTCCGGTGTCGACGCCGGCGCCAGCCGAATGCAATCGCAGCGTGACTGTCTTTGCCAGAGCGGACAATGCGCCCGATGCGTTGCCGGGATGCAGCACAAGACTATTAGAGCCGTCCGTGAATGCGTCCGCCGGAAACGCATGGTCGTTTAGAACGAGCTCCCCCTCATCGTCGAGAATATCCTCGGACGGCACTTTGTCGTCAGTGATGACAAACGTAAGCCCAGCGCCGCGGCCGATGATCAAACGGGTATCGACGGCGCCGGCTGGTCCCGCGCGCGGGCGCATCGCGACCAGCACGCATTGCCTGACCTTTCCGTCCGGACCGGTCTGCGGCAATGCGCTCCAGGTGCCGTTCGGAAATTGGATCTGTTTGCCGGCAACGGGCTTTTCCGGCGTCGCAGCCTTGGACTCGCTTGCGGTAGTGGTGGCCAGGAAAGCCAGCATGCAAACGCCGGCGCAGACATTCGCCGCCTGCTGAAACCAGGTTCTTGTGGCCCACATCGCGCTGCCCCGCGTACCTAAAATCCCGACGCAAACCAATAGCCCGCGCCGGCACCGGTCAGAACAAGCGCTGACCTGGAAGTCATTAGACGTGAAGGGGCGCAGGCCGGTTCAATCAGGCCCCCGCTCGCGCGGCGGGCGCCGATATCGCTATGCCGGCCGATGGGTTAGATTGCGCCGTCCAATTACGAATCGCCCACCGAGACTCAGGAGGTCGCCATGGCGAAAGGTCAGATGCGAAGCAACAAGGAAAAGAAGAAGCCGAAGCAGGACAAGAACAAGACGAAAGGCGCCGAGACTCCCTCGCCGTTCGCCAACATGCACAGCCAGGCCAAACCGGGCACCAACCCTTACGGCAAGAAGCACTAGCAAAAGCCGGCGCGGCGAGCCGTCCGCCAAGTCCAAGTCCACCAAGGCCGAGCCCACCATGTCCGACATCGGCCTGGACTGGGGACCGCTCGATTTAACACTCATCGCCTTGATCATCGGCGCACCGGGTCTCGTGATCGGCGCCGTGTCGTGGCCACGCCATCGCATTTACGGCGCGCTGCTCGGCGCCGCCGCGGGCTTGGTGCTATGGCTCGCCGGCTTTGTGCTTTGGGAAGCGAGTCCGTGGAGTTGAGGCCGCGCCGGCACTCGGTCCGGCCGTAAAGGCCCAACGCTGTCGCGAAGCAACCTATAGTGTCGTTTGGATTTGCGTTCCCCCGGCAATACTTCACGCATCGCATCCGACCGCCGGCCACGCTCGCGGCTGAATGGTGCCGCCGCGAGCGCGAACCGGCTGTTCGGTCAGCCCGAGACGATCTCGGCGATTTTCTTGTCGGTCGGGTTCACGATCACGACCTTGTGCTGCAGCATCGCGAAGTCATAGGGCCGCAGTGCCGGGACGTCGCGCGCCGCCTTGTTCGGCATCGACGCCGTGGTCACGCTACCCGGCACCACCGCGCCCACCGTGGCGTTAAATCCCGTAGGCGCAGTTTGATTGAGTGACGGCGTATTCAGGTCGCGCCACGCGGTCTTTTGCTGCGTGCTGTTCAAATTCAGCGAGTCGCTCGCGCGCGGCTGCATCGATGCGGCCGAGGCCACCGTGACGCCGGAGAGCAATGCCGCCGTAATCACCGCGATTGTCGTTCGTGTTTTCATAAGAGTTCCTCCTACGTTTGTTCGGGAACAATCGCCCTTCAATTAGGAAAACGCGCAACACGAAACGGCCGTTTCGTTACAATGCGTTCATGATGCGTGGCGTCGCGGGAGATGGGGGCTCTCGCCGTAAGCAACATCCAGCCGGCGCTTGCAATCGAAACTAAATAAGACCTGATACGTAGCTAAGTCAGATTGGCCGGGCGATGAGCATGGGCGACAACAGCGACGGATTCTACACCGCCCTCCCTGTCCTGCGCGGATTCCGCAGCTTGATGGACCCGGCGCGCTATACCCCGCTGCCGGACGATTGGACGGTCGGCATCGCCGACGTGGTGCAGTCGACCAAGGCTATCGCGGAGAAGCGCTATAAGGCCGTCAACATGGCCGGCGCCGCCGTCATCGCCTCGATCACCAATGCGCTTGAGGGCCGTGAATTCCCATTCGTGTTCGGCGGTGACGGCGCGAGCTTTGCGGTATCGCCGCGCGATGCCGACACGGCACGCGAGGCGCTGGCGGCAACCGCGGCCTGGGTGGATGGCGAACTCGGCTTGACGTTACGCGTCGCGCTCATCCCTATCGCGGATATCCGCAAACAGGGACTCGACGTGCGCGTGGCGCGCTATGGGCCGTCGCCGAACCTGTCCTATGCGATGTTCGCGGGCGGCGGCCTCTCCTGGGCCGACGCCGCCATCAAAAGCGGCGCGTTCGCGGTGACGCCGGCGCCGCCCGGCACCTGGCCCGATCTCACCGGCCTGTCGTGCCGCTTCGATGAATTCCGCGCGGCGCGCGGACTGATCCTCTCGGTCATGGTGTTGCCGGCGCCCGGCGCCGATCCCGCGGCGTTTCGCGCGCTGACCGAAGGAACCGTGGCGCTGGTCGAAGGCAGCCCCCATGCCGGCCGGCCGGTGCCGGACGGCGCGCCGGGAATGCGCTGGCCGCCGCCGGGCGTCGAATTCGAAGCGCGCACCGTCAAGGGCGACCGGCGGCTGCGGCGCGCCGCGGTGCTCGCCCAAACGCTCGTTGCCTACCTGATCATGAAATCCGGCATCCGCGTCGGCAGCTTCGTGCCGGCGACGTATCTGCGGCAGGTCGTCGAGAATTCCGACTTCCGCAAATACGACGACGGGCTGCGCATGATCATCGACTGCACGCCCGATCTCGCCGATGCGATCGAGCGGCGTCTCGCCGCACAGGCGGGAACGGCGCTCTACGGCCTGCACCGGCAAGAGACCGCGATGATGACATGCTTCACGCCGTCGCCCACCCGCAGCGACCACGTGCATTTCATCGATGGCGCGCAGGGCGGCTATGCCGCCGCCGCGACGGCGCTCAAAGCGAAGGCCCCCACCCTGCCCTCCCCCGCAAGCGGGGGAGGATAGAAAGGAGCCCCCCGCAAGCGGCCGAGGAAAGGTAGGGGTTACATTCCTGATTTCGCCAGCGCGTCGGTGCCGGCCTTGGCGACTTGCTCGTCTTGCGACGACAGCGCGCCGGAGACGCCGATGGCCCCGATGATCTTGCCGTCGACCTCGACCAGGAGGCCGCCTTGCAGCGGCGTGATGTCTTTCAAGGCCAGGAGCCGCATGCCGGCGCCGCCGGCAGCGATGGCGTCGTCGAGCGCCTTGCTCGGCAGCTTGAACTCGAGCGAGGTGCGCGCCTTGCCCTCGGACGTGGTGGTTGCGGAGAGTTGCGCATTGTCGACCTTGTGGAACATAACCAAGTTGCCGCCGCTATCGAGAATGGTGATGGCGACCGGCCATGAATTCTTGGCCGCTTCGAGCTCCGCCGCGGCCATGACGCGCTTGGCCTGATCGAGCGTGATCGAGGCTCCGTAAGGCAGCATCGGCGCCGAGGATGCGGCGGGCGCCGGCTGGGCCAAGGCCTGAGCCATGACCGGCGTGATGGCCGATCCAGCCGCAAAGGCGAACGCGCAGGCGAATGCAAGCATTCGGAACATCTTGAGGACCTCCAACCCGATTATGCCGAATCTGGCGGCGCGCCGCACAATAAGCGGCAAAAGCGGCAGGCGGAAGGTGCACTATTCCCCTCCCCGCCCGGGTCGCGCTTTCGCGCGCCCGGGTGGGGGGAGGGATCGATAAGTTGATCGCCGCGGCCGGTGCGGCGTCCCCGCGTGCAGTCTATATTTGCCTCGACATTTCTTCGGCTCACGAGGAGCGCCGCGATGTTTTCCTTCCGCAAAAAACTCGAAATGCCCGTCGCCGGTGAAGCCCTGCACGGCCGTTCGACACCGTTGCCCACCGCCAAGCAGCACTTCGTGCTCGGCCGCGCGCTGAAGGGCCCTTATCCCGAAGGGCTCGCCATGGCGATGTTCGGGCTCGGCTGCTTCTGGGGCTCGGAGCGCAATTTCTGGGAGCTTGGCGACGGCATCTACGTTACCGCGGTCGGCTATGCCGGCGGCCTGACACCCAATCCGACCTACGAAGAAGTGTGCTCCGGCCGCACCGGGCATAACGAGGTCGTGCTTGTGGTCTACGACCCGAAGAAAATCTCCTACCAGCGCCTGCTCAAGACGTTTTGGGAGAATCACGATCCGACCCAAGGCATGCGCCAGGGCGGCGACGTCGGCACGCAATACCGCTCCGGCATCTATGTGTTTTCGCCGGAGCAGCGCGCCGCCGCCGAAGCATCGAAGGCAGCCTATGCCAAGGCACTCGACGCCGCGCGCATGGGACCGATCACGACGGAAATCCTCGACGCCCCGCCATTTTATTTCGCCGAGGATTACCATCAGCAATATCTCGCCAAGAACCCGAACGGCTATTGCGGCCATGGCGGCACCGGTGTGAGCTGCCCGATCGGGACGGGAGTCGCGGCGTAACGAATAGTAATTAGCGAAAAGGCATCAGCGGGGGCGCCATGGCTTGGCCGGACGGACGCTTTATCCAAGCGTCGATTTTCTTCAGCCGCTGGCTGCTGGCGCCGTTTCTGCTCGGCTTGCTGCTGTGCATGCTGTTGCTGATGTATCGTTTCTTCGGCGATCTCTACGCGCTCGTGGTCCAAGTGCCCGGCATGAGCTGGCACGACACCGTCACCGGCGTGCTCAATCTGGTCGATGTGGCGCTGACGGCCAATCTCGTTCTCATCGTGATTTTCTCCGGCTACGAGAACTTCATCCGCCGCATCAATGCCGCCGACCATCCCGACTGGCCGGAGGGCCTCACCCAGGTCGATTTCAGCGAGCTCAAACAGAAACTACTTGGCTCGGTGGTCGTCATCGCCTCGGTCGACGCGCTGGCCTGGTATTTCGATCTCGAAAAGGAATCCGACACGTCGAGGCTTGGCTGGGTGCTGGCCTTTCCCGTGATGCTGGTCGCGGTCATGCTGATGCTGGCCATCGCCGACCGGCTCGGCCACCGCAACCGGTCCGGCTGAGTGCGGCTATCGGTTTGACGGCACAAGGCCTTTCGGCAAAAGCGGCTGTCATTTTTGCGGGTCGGGCCCCCCGCCAAGCCCTCTGCCGGTGAGGGTTTGTTAACCATACCGGGCGTTAATCGGACCTCGGCTTTGGCTCGAACGGGGTCGGATTACGCGTATGCGGGTCACCTGGCGGCTTATGCTGTTTGTTGCCGTCGCAATTGCGGCAGGAGGATGCGCCCGGGAGCCGGTGATGCGCGTCCAGATGGCGGCCGCGCCGTCGCCATACGGCATCGACAACGTGGTCTATGGCTCACCCGCGGGCCCTGGCTACGCGACAATGGCCGCGCCCTCCTATGCGATGGCCCCCGCGCCCACTTATGCGACGCCCCCAGCCCCCGCTTACGCCACACCCGCCGCACCAAGTTACGGCGCCACTTACGGCGCGATGGCCGCGCCGACTTACGCGCCTGCCGCCGCGCCCGCTTACGCCACATCTCCCTACGGAACGTCTCCCTATGGAGCGGCGATGGTCGGCGGCTATCCCGGGGCAATGATGGCGCAGCCGGTCGCCTATGCACCCCTTCCGGCCATGCAGTGGCCCTATACGCTTGATTCCGGCGACCGGCTGCGCATCGTCGTGTTCGGCCAGGACGGACTGACCAACTCCTATGTGCTCGATGCCAGCGGGCAGATCGACATGCCGCTCATCGGCATCGTGCCGGCGCGCGGCTTGACCACCGATCAGCTGTCGGCGCGGATCGCCGATATGTTGCGCCAAGGATTCGTCCGCGAGCCGCACGTGGCGGTCGAGGTCGAGGCCTACCGGCCGTTCTTCATCCTCGGTGAAGTTACCCAGCCCGGCCAATATCCCTATTCGCCGAACATGACGGTCGAAACGGCGATTGCGATCGCCGGCGGCTTTGGGCCGCGCGGCTATCGCAAGGCGGTGACTATCAGCCGCAATTACGGCGGCCAAGTCTACCGCTTTCAGACACCGATCACCGCGCCAGTGCGCCCCGGCGATACGATCCAGGTGCAAGAGCGCTGGTTTTAACAGGTAGCAGGGATCAGGCATCAAAATTTTGATACCTGATCCCTGATTGCTGATCCCTGCTACTTCAGGTGCTTTGCCACAAATTCCAGCGCGCGCTGCCGTGCTATCTTGGCGGCGGCTTCGTTGTAGCTGCCGCGCTCTTCGCAATTAAAGCCGTGCTGTGCGTCGGGATAGACATAGATTTCGCAATCGCCGCCGCGCTTTTGCTTGATCAGCTCGACGTCGCTCATCGGGATTGAGGCGTCTTTTTCGCCGAAATGCATTTGCACCGGGATCTTCGGTTTCTCATCGGCATTTTTGGCGATTTGGCCGCCATAAAACGCCACGGCGCAGGACAGTCCGCTGAGCTTGCAGGCCGCCAGGAATGCGATGGTTCCACCCATGCAGAAGCCTGCAATCGCGACCGGGCCCTCTTTCTTGAGCTCGTCGATGGCGGCCTGCACATCGCGCATCATCGCGCCCCAGTCCGGATTGGCAACAAACTTGCGCGCATTGGCAATCTCGTCGGGCGTGTAGCCGCATTCGAAGTTCGGCTGCTGCCGATCGAACACCGCGGGCGCCACCGCGGTATAGCCTTGCGCGGCAAGCCGGTCGCATACCGCGCGGATGTGATGATTGACGCCGAAGATTTCCTGAATGACGACAATGCCGCCCTTCGATTTTCCGGCCGGATCGGCGCGATAGGCGCCGAGCTTGAAATTATCCGATGCCGTCAAAGAAAAATGCTTACCCAAGACGATCCTCCTGTGACTGATAGTGCCCGTCCCTCGACGGGACCTAACATATATCAATATACGTAAGCGTAAAACACTTCAGCGGGTGACGACGATGAAGCCTGTGCCGTCGCCGGTTTCGTCGCCGAGACCTTGGTCCGACACGATGAGCGACGAGCCGGGAACGATCAATTGGGAAATGTAATCGATCGCGTTCTGGGGAATGTCGATCCGCGCCAGCGCTTCGGCCGGGCTCTCCGGCGGCGGCAACTCGCCGGCGCGCTTATCGCTGTCTTCGTCTTTTCGCCGCTTACCGGCGTGCTTGTCGGATCGCTTTTCGTTGTCCGAGCTCCGTGCCGGCTTCTGCAGCGGCGGCTCGCCCGGCAGCGAGACGACGTTCCAGTGCAACGTCGCATGATCGTCCAAAAATTCCATCGCGGTGAACACGTGCGTCCCCAGCGGCTGGTCGGGACGCTCTATGGTGATCGCCGTGTCGAACATCGGCTCAAAATCCTGCCGCACGTAGATTTTTTTCTCCTTGCGGCTGATGAAAATCTCAATCGGCGTCTTTTTCGTGGGAACGTCTTTCGTGATCTCCGCCGGCTTGGAGGCCGGCATCGGCACATCGTCGTCCGCTGCGGCCACACCCGGCGGAGCGGGATCGGGTTTCGCGGCAGCGGTAGGGACATTATCAGATTTGGCGTTATCGGATACGGCGGCGGCACCGTCGTTGCTAACGCGCAAGCCGAGCTGATCCGGCTTCACTGCGGCAGCGGGATCGGCGGCCACGGTGTCGCTCGCCTTGATGTCGGCCTGTGCGGTCTTCACGGCGTCCGGCGACGGCGGCGCGACAACAGTTTGATCCGGCGGCCGGTCCTTGTGCACGAACAAATGCGGATCCGCGAACTCGGCCGGTTTCAATTCGGAGCGCGCGATAACTACTCCCACGCCGAGCTTGGTGAGACTATAAAGCCGGACCGCGAAATCGTGCGGCATGCGAATGCAGCCGTGCGACGCCGGATGGCCGATATTTTCACCCTCGTGCAGTGCGACACCGGACCATGTGATGCGCTGCATAAAAGGCATCGGCGCGTTGCTGTAGATATTGGAGACGTGAAAACGCTGCTTCTGGATGACGCTAAACACGCCCAATGGAGTTGGCAGGCTGAGCACGCCGGTCGCGACCGAGGTGTCCGCGACGTGAACGCCGTCGCTGTAGAGATGCAGCTTCTGCTGATTGATGGAAACGTAGATTTGCAGTGGACCCTTCGGGATGTCGTCGAACGGCTCCTTGCTGGCACGCTCCGTTTCCTTGTCCCGATGCGCGGCCTGGTGCCCGATCTTGGATCGCGCCGCCGCCGGCGCGGAGCTCAGCGCCAAAGTCAGCGCCGTAACCAGGCCAATCGTGCACACGCCGCGGCCGAACACGCCCGTGTGCTGACGAGAAAATGTGCTACGCGGCGCGTTATCAGTGCTCAACTCTGCCCCCGAGCCAGCGGCAATTTTTGATTCGGCCAATCTTAGTGGACACAATCACTTCCCGCCACATCGCGAGCCGCGGTTTTTGACACCCTAGTCTCTACCGCAGCAAACATTTCCCTTTCGTGAAGCGTTTGCCGTCCGGCTCACGGTGACGGCGTGAGCGCGAAGGCTTCCGCCAAAAGTTCATAGGAATGCCGGCGCGCCGCATGGTCATAAACCATTGTGGTGATCATAAGTTCATCGGCGCGCGTCGTTTCGACCAATTCGAGCAAGCGCTCCTTCACGCGCGGGATGCCGCCGACCACAAGCCGCGCGCGATGCCGCGCCATGCGTTCGCGGTCGACCGGCGTATAGGGATAAGCGGCAGCCGCTTCGGGCGACGCGAGCGGAAGGTATTCGCCCTTAGCGCGGCGCACGTAATGCAAGTCGGCGCTCGATGCGATGCGCTCGGCGTCGGCATCGGTGTCGGCGGCGACCGCCGCGATGCCGAGGATGGCATAGGGTTGCGCCAACTGCGCCGAGGGCTTGAAATGCTCGCGATAACTGAGCATGGCGCTCGCCGCGTCATGTTCGGCGAAATGATGCGCAAACGCGAAACCCATGCCGACCGCGGCGGCAAGCTCGGCGCTGTAACCGCTCGAGCCAAGGAGCCAGATCGGCGGCAGCGCGACATCCGCCGGCACGGCGCGCACGTTGCGGAACGGATGGCCTTCGGGAAAGCCGCCGCGCTCGAACAGCAGCAGTTCCTGAAACCGTTCGAGGAAATCGTCGCCTTGCCGCGGGTCTTGCCGGGCGCGCAATGCGTAAGATGTGACCTGATCGGTGCCGGGCGCGCGGCCGAGCCCGAGATCGATGCGGCCGGGGAACAGCGCTTCCAGCACCTTGAATCGCTCGGCCACCATCAGCGGCGCATGGTTCGGCAACATCACGCCGCCCGAGCCGACGCGCAGATGGGCGGTGGCCGCCGCGATTTGCCCGATCATGATTTCGGGCGATGAGCTGGCGATATTCGCCAGATTGTGATGCTCCGCGACCCAATAACGCTTGTAGCCGAGCCGGTCGGCCAGCCGCGCCAGATCGAGCGAATTGTGCAAGGCCGCCGCGCCAGGCGTGGCCGTCGTCACGGGCGACAGGTCGAGGACGGAAAGTGGTATCACGCGGCTCGGGCTCATAGCGCACGGTACTGAGCGCAAAAGCCTATGAGCCTACCGGCAACGCTTCCGTCAATCCCGACGCGATCTCACCGAATGGCGGTGCTGGCGGGAGTGGTTCCGACCACCGTCCGCCGCGGGACTGTCGTCGTAGCGGCGGTCGTGTTGGCCGAGCGCCGCCGCTTGACCACAATGCGACGCCGGACGGTTTGGGGCGCGATGGCTTGCGCCGCCGGCTGGAAAGCCGGCTGCGGAAACGCCCCAACTTGATCGGCCGGCTGTGCGGCGATTGCGGCCTGCGGTTGGACCAAGCGGCGCAACCTGACGACGCGGCGGCGTGTCATCTTCTTCACGGCCTTGGCGGCGGGCGCGGCTTCGGCCGACGGTGCGTGTGGCGCGGCGGTAGCTTTCTGCACGGCCGGATCGGCCGGCGGAGATTGGTCCGCCGGCGATGCGACTGCCACGTCGCCGATTTCATCCTTTCCGGTCGCTTGCGAAGTTTCCTGCCCGGTGTCGGAGCCCGCCGCAGCCGGCGATGACGTGACCGTCGGCGCATTATCCGAAAAGGAAGGCGCTGTTGCCGGCGCGGGTTCCACCGCGATTGATTTCGCAGGTTCAGCGGCCGCGTCATCGCGCTTGATTGCCGCCAAGTCCGTTGAGGCCGTGCTGGCCGCGGGAGTGTTCATCCGCAAGTGAACCGCAATGGTGGACGCCGCCGTCGCATCCGTGATGGACGCCGGCGCGACGAACGCCAATTGCAATAGCGGACTGCCGTTCGGCGCGCGTGCGAATTGTTCATTATTGACGCGGAATGCGGCGAACAGGCCCAAACCGCAGCTGATAGCGACGATCGAGGCGAACAGCGCCACAATCATCAGACGGACGTTCGGAATCATTCGACCTCGCAGAACGTCCAAGGAACGCCCAAGCCATCGGCTATCTTGCGGTCCGTGCTGCAACACGCGTTACAGAGTCTTGGGGATCGGAGCGAGGGCACATTCCGAGCCCGGCGCAGGCTCCCGCAGACGCGACATTTAACTGAGTCGCGAAAAAACCAATGTTAAAAATGACGCGCTGAAAAGAATGGGCCGGCGCTGGGCCGGCCCACGCGAATGCGCGGCGATGACGCTGACGCGCTAGCGCGTCAGCGGCTCCGGCGGGATTGGCGTGCCCTGGCTGACTTGCGGCGCCGGCACGTCCTGCGACGACACCGTGTTCGGCAGGTTGCCCGGCAACACGACAACGCGGGTTCCGACATTGACCCTGCTGTAAAGGTCCGCGACGTCCTCGTTCGTCAGCCTGATGCAGCCCGAGGACACGAAGGTGCCGATAGTCGACGGCTGATTGGTGCCGTGTATCCGATAAAGCGTATTGCCGAGATACATCGCGCGCGCGCCGAGCGGATTGGTGTCGCCGCCGGCCATGAAGCGCGGCAGATAAGGCTGACGCTCGATCATCTCCTTCGGCGGGAACCAGTCCGGCCATTCCTTCATGCGGCTGATGCGCTCGGTGCCCGTCCAAGTGAAGCCCTCGCGCCCGACGCCGATGCCGTAGCGCAGCGCGTTGCCGTTGCCGAGCACGAGATAGAGATGCGTGTTCGGTGTATCGATAATGATCGTGCCGGCCGGCTCCGTGCTTGCGAAATCGACGATCTGGCGCCGGAACTGCGGCGGCAAGTCCTGGGCCGGGCCCTGCTCCGGCTGGTCCTCCGGTGGCAGCGCGGCGATGACTGTCGCATTGGCTGATTGCGCCCCAAGTTGCACCCCAGGAGCCGGCGGAGACGCCGCCGGGCTGCGGATCGTGCCGGTCACGTCGGTCGTATCGGAAGCGCCGGCGATATCTGCCGGCGGCCGTTCGACCGCCGTGCCATCCGTCGGCATCGCTTGCGGCGCGAAATAAGGCTGGTTCGCTGGCGGGTAAGCGTAGGAACCCTGTCCAGGGACGTCCGGCTGCACGTAGCCAGGGCTGTAAGGCACGCCGTTGACATCGCGGTAGACCGGCTGTGGAGCGGCATATTGCGCGGAAGCGCTGCCCAAAGAGGCGGCAAGGGCGAACGCAATCACAACGAGACTGGTGCTGGCACGCAAGACGGAACCCCCGGCGACCCTAAATCCGGCATCACATTTGCAAGCAACATTTGGCCAGAACAAGGCACGAAGCCACGCGACATCGTGAACTTTGGCGCCGGGAGCACAGATCGGCGAGGATGGTGAACGAGTCGGTAACGCGGCCCGGCGCGGCCGTGCCAGTGATATGATCTTCGACGCCAAAATGGCGCAGCAAACCTTCGCCGCAGCGTTGCCGCATTGCAGTGAACTCGACGGCACCGATTTTATTTCCAACGGCGCTATCGCATTCTCAATCTCGAAGATTATCATCGGCAGCGAGCCCACCCGATCTTCAGAAGAACTCGACGGCTTGCAGAAGGAAACCTGCAAAGCAGCCCGCCTCGCAAAACCATAGCTGGGGCACGCCGAGCGTAAGCACGCTAAAGGGCCTCCATGCGCCCTTGATCGGAACGGCTGCAGCCAACAAATAACGCGTATCGGGCGGCGGTCTCACCCGGATTTTCGCTACCGCTCCAACTCGGCTACAAGCTCATTATCGAGTCCGCCGCGAGCCAAGAACGATCCAAGTTCTATCCAAGGGATATCCGATGCCATCCGTCTGGAAGGTGCCGTCCTCCGCCCAACCCAAGCCGGAGGACTATGGCTACGATCTTGAGCGCGCTCTGTCGTCGGTGGTCGGCTTGCGCACCATCGTCCCGGCGGATGCGTTCACGGCGGAAACGCTCGGGACGGAACGCGCCGGCAACGGCGTTTTCATTCGCGGCGCCGGGCTGATCCTAACCATTGGTTATCTGATCACCGAAGCGGAAACGCTCTGGATCAAGCTCGACGACGGCCGCTCGGTGCCGGGTCATGTGCTCGGCTATGACCAAGAAACCGGATTCGGACTGGTGCAGGCACTCGCCAAGCTCGACGTGCCCGCGCTCGACATCGGCGAATCCGCCGCGGCGTCGCTCGGCGAGCGCGTCGTGGTCGGCGGTTTTGGCGGCCGTCAACGCTCGGTCGCAGCCCGCATCGTCGCCAAGCAGGAATTCGCCGGCTATTGGGAATATGTGCTCGACGAAGCGATCTTCACCGCACCCGCGCATCCGAATTGGGGCGGCACGGCGCTGATCGGTCCCGCGGGCGATCTCATCGGCATCGGCTCGCTGCAGCTCCAGCACTCCGTCGAGAAGGGCCAGACCCGGAATATCAACATGATAGTCCCGATCGACCTTCTGAAGCCGGTCATCGATGACATCATGAAATTTGGCCGGCGCAATGCGCCGCCGCGGCCGTGGCTCGGCCTCTACGCGACCGAAGTGGAGAACCGGCTGGTCATCGTCGGCCTCGCCGACCGCGGACCGGCCAAGAAGGCGGACCTCCGCACCGGCGACATCATCTTGTCGGTCGCCGGCAAAGACGTCCGCGATCTCGCCGGCTTCTTCCGCCGCATCTGGGCGCAAGGCCAGGCCGGCGTCGACGTGCCGATCACGATCTATCGCGACGGCGAGACCATGGACCTGCACGTCACATCGAGCGAGCGCAATCGTTTCCTCAAGGGCCCAAGCTTGCATTGAGCCTCGTCGTTGCGAGCGACGGCGCTATTGTTCCTCTTCAAACAGCGCCCTTAACCCCTCCCGATAAGTCGGATACCGCAATGCGACACCAAGCTCGCGCTTGAGCTTGTCGTTCTTCACGCGCCGGCAGTCTTGCCAGAAACTCAATGCCATCGGCGGCATTGACGGCGCGGCATCGGCGAAGGTGATTTCCGGCGGCGCTTCCACTCCCATGAGCTGCGCCGCGAAGGTGACCGGATCGCCGGGTGGCGACGGCTCGTCGTCGGCGACGTTGAAAATTCCGCAAGCGGTGCGCGTAAAAGCGGCATCGATCGCTTGCGCGATGTCATCGACATGGATGTGGTTAAAGACTTGCCCGGCCTTGACGACGCGGCGGGCTTTGCCGCGCGCGAGTTGAACGAGCGCATTTTGCCCGGGGCCGTAGATGCCGGCGAGACGAAGGCCCGCGACGGCAAAGCCGAGATGCTTGCCGAGGTCTTGCCAAGCCTGCTCCGCCGCCAATCGCTGCCGGCTGCGCGCCAAAGCGGGCTGCGGCGGTGTTTGCTCATCGACCCAGGCGCCGTCATGGTCGCCGTAAACGCCTACTGTCGAAAGATAGACGATCGATCGCAGATGTTTCGCGTTGGCGAAGTTGTCGCCAAATGCGGCTAGCACCGGATCGCCGCTGTCGCCGGGCGGAACCGACACCAGCGCATAATCTGCTTCGGCGATCGCGCCTTTCAGTTCCGGCGTCACGGCTGTGCCGTCGAACACCAGCGCTCGCAGTCGTCCGGGATATGCATTCAAAACTGCCGCGCGCTCCTTGCCGCGCACCGTGCCGACGATACGATCGAACTTGTGGCCGAACGTGGCGACGAAATGATCCGCACAATAGCCGAAGCCGAAACAAACGAGCGTTGTCATCGGATCGTCAGTCCCCTCGCGCGGCCGCCCATTCCGCGACGACCTCCGGATCGGACTCGGCTGCCGCGCGCTTCGTCGCGGAACGTTCGAGCCGCGCGCGGTCGAGGCGGCCCAGCGCCCAAATGGCGGCGCCGCGGACGAGCGGCGAGGTATCGCCAAGCAGCCACTCCGCCTCATCCGCAAGTGCGGCGTCGCCGGAATTGCCGATCGCGATCAGCACATTGCGGACAAAGCGCGCGCGGCCGATGCGCTTGACCGCGCTTTTGGCGAACAGCGCGCGGAACGCGGCGTCATCGAGCCGCGCCAGATCGGCCAAAAGCGGAGCGCGCAAAACCTCGCGCGCGGCGAGCTTCGCTTCGCGGCCGGCGACGGCGAATTTGTTCCAAGGACAGACCGCGAGACAATCGTCGCAACCGTAAATGCGATTGCCCATTGGCTCCCGCAGCTCGCGAGGGATTTGGCCCTTATGCTCGATGGTGAGGTACGAGATGCAGCGACGCGCATCGAGGCGATAGGGCGCGGGAAATGCCGCCGTCGGGCAAACGTCGAGGCAGGCGCGGCAATTGCCGCAATGGTCCTCTTCCACCGCGTCCGGCGGCAGATCGAGCGTCGTGAAGATGGCGCCGAGGAATAGCCACGAGCCGAGTTGCCGCGATACCAAGTTCGTATGTTTGCCTTGCCAGCCGAGACCGGCCGCCGCGGCGAGCGGCTTCTCCATGACGGCTGCGGTATCGACAAAGACCTTGATGTCGCCGCCGCCATTCTCGATCAGCCAGCGCCCCAGCGTTTTCAGCCGCGGCTTGATCAGCTCGTGATAGTCGTCGCCGCGGGCGTAGACCGAAATGCCGCCGCGCCGGCGATCTTTCAGAATCGCCAGCGGATCGTCGTCGGGGCCATAATTGACGCCAAGCATGACGACCGAGCGCGCCGACGGCCACATCGTACGCGGATCGCTGCGCCGCTCGGCAGTCGCCGCCATCCATTCCATGTCGCCATGCGCGCCGGCGGCGAGGTATTCGCGCAACCTTTGCGCCGCCAGCGGAATGGAATCCGGCCGCGCCACGCCGATGGCGTCAAAGCCTTGCCTGTGCGCGGCCCCGATCAGCTCAGCTTTCAGCGCGGCGGGAGTTAGAAATCGAGATTGACGTAGCTTTGTGACGGCGGCAGGCCGGGCAGCATCTCGACCAAGAGCGTGCGGAACGACGGTCGCGATTTGACCCTTGCGTACCAGTTCTTGGCGGTCTCGTCTTCGTCCCAAGGCACATCGCCCAGATAATCGGCGGCGGACAGATGCGCCGCCGCGGCCAGATCGGCATAGGTCAAGTTATCGCCGGCCAGCCAGTCGCGCGTGCGGATGAGCCAGCCGATATAGGCTAAATGGTACCTGATGTTGCTTTTCGCAGCACGCAGCGTTTCCGTCTCCGGGGCGCCGCCGCCGCTGCCGGCCGGGATATAGCGCTTGTAGACCCGCTCCATCACCAGCGGCCCGCTCGCCTCCTCGAAGAACTTGTCGTTGAACCAATTCATCAGCCGGCGCACCTCGATGCGGCCGCCGAGGTCGGGCGGCATCAGCCGCAGCTCGCCGAGCGCAAGCCCGCGGGTTTCGTCGAGATATTCGGCGATGATGCCCGCTCCCGGAACCGGCGGCGCGCCCTCCTCCACCAGAACCGGCGTTGCGCCCGCCGGATTGAGCGTCAGAAATTCCTCGCGCCGCTCCCAAACCCGCTCCTCGACCAGCCGCGGCGGCGTCCCGTATTCCTCGAGCGCCAGGCGCACGAATCGGGAATGCGGGCAGATTGGATGATGGAATAGTGTCAGCATGCCGTCGCGAGCCTTGCCCGAATCTTGGTCTTGCGTCAAAAGCCTGCCGAGATTGGAAATCGACTTACCGCATTCGCAAAGGCTGTGCAGCGGACGATAGTCAGGCCAGCCATCCCATCGCCACGCCGGTAAGGATCACGATTCCGAGCAAAAACCGATAGACTACGAACGGCCAGCTTGAAAAATTCTCCAGTATTTTCATCAGGCCCCATATCGCAAAAAAAGCTGAAATGGCGGCGACGCCAATACCCAGGATCAGTATCGACCATGCGTACCAATCGAGATGAATCTTGTGGAGCTCCCACAACTCCTTAAAGCCAGCTAAGGCGATTGCCGGCAAGCCTAGCAAAAAGGATAGACGTGCGGCTTCGTCGCGTTTGAAGCCGAGCATAAGCGCAGCGGTCAGTGTCGAGCCCGAGCGGGAAACACCTGGAATGAGAGCGCCGATCTGTGCAAGTCCCACGATAATTGCATCGACGACAGTCGCATTCTCGATCGTGCGCCGATGCCGAGCCAAAATCTCAGCAATAGCAAGAAGTATAGCCATCGCGATGCAGGCCCATCCGATGACGCTGATAGCGCGAAGCGGCGAATTGCACGTGTTGAGTAGTTTCGCGAGCGCTAGACCGGCAATTCCTATCGGCACCGTTGCAAGGACAATCCACAGCGCAAATTGGAAAGACCGGTCACGGAACCTTCCGCGAATGGCCGCAGAGATCGAATTGACTGCCAATTCTCTGACGTCTGTCCAGAAATAGCTTACGACTGCGCCCAATGCCGCAAGCTGCATGGCTGCAGAGAATGCCGAGCCCGGATCCTGCCATCCGAGTACAGCGGGCACCAGGCGCATGTGTGCGGTCGATGAGATCGGCAGTAATTCGGTGATTCCCTGGACTATCCCGAGAATTGAGACCTTGAAGTAACCTAACGCTACGAAGCCGGTATCGATGCCATTTGTGCAAGCTTCGGACATGTTCACATCGTCTTGTCAGATTGTGGTGTGCGTGCCGCCCGAACCAACGCACATATTTTAGCGACTACCCGCCTCTTTTGTCATGAGTTGATGGCTTACGCCGTATGCGGGTCGAACTGGCCGGTCTTGCGGAAGCGCCAGAGATAAGTCGGCACAATCGCGTCCATCGACTCCGGCCTGATGCCGAGTCCTTCGAGCGTACGGCCGTCGCGCTTGGCATCATCGGAGACGACGTTATCGGTCTTGAGCAGTTCGACCTGATCGGGCGTGATCGGCGGCTTCGGCAGGAACTGCAGGAACGTCGCCTGTAGCTTCAGCAGCGCGAACGGCACCGGCACCAGCAGGCGGCGGCGCCCGATGGTGGCGAGGACGAATTCCATCAATTCCTTGAACGTGCGCGCGTCCGGGCCGCCAAGCTCGTAGATCGCGCCCGCCTTCGAGCCGCCATCGACCGTCATATCAATGAGCTTGGCGATCGCCTCGCCGATGTCGCCGGCAAAGACCGGCTGCATCCGCGTATGTCCGCCGCCGGGAAGCGGCAGCGCCGGCGCCATGCGGGCGAGCGCGGCAAAGCGGTTGAAGAAATCGTCCTCGGGGCCGAACACGATCGACGGCCGTATGACCGTCGTTGCACTTTGCGCGGCCAGAACGAGCCGTTCGCCTTCGCCCTTCGCGCGCGCATAGTTCGAGGCTGCGTTTGCGTCGGCCCCGATGGCTGAGACGTGAACGAGCGGCGCGCCGACGGAACTTGCCGCGCGAGCGACCGCTTCCGCGCCGACCGTCATAACCGCATCGAAGCGTTGGCGGCCGCGCTCGAACAGGATGCCGACCAGATTGACCACGACATCGGCATCGCGCACCGCCGCCGCGACCGAATCCGGATAGCGCAGATTGGCTTGCACCGCATGGATCTGGCCGACGCGGCCCATCGGCCGCAAATGACCGCAAAGCTCAGGCCGCCGCACCGCGACGCGGATGCGATAGCCCCGGTTGGCCAGCGCGCGCACCACATGGCGGCCGAGAAAACCCGATCCACCGAACACGGTGACGAGCGTTTCAAGCTTGGTCTTCGGGCTCATGCGCCGCGAAATACATGATCGCTTTCACGCTGTATAGTGGAATAAGCCCTTAGATTGACAAGGGGATGACCGCTTTCGTACCTATCGCGGCACGGCCCATCGGATTGCCCAGGTGGCGGAATTGGTAGACGCACTAGTTTCAGGTACTAGCGCCGCGAGGCGTGGAGGTTCGAGTCCTCTCCTGGGCACCACGTTGAGCCCTGCGGCAATGGACAACTTCGCATGACCATCCGTCTGCATCGCGGCGACCTCCCGGACATCTCGCGCTATAAGGGCGCGGTCGCGATCGATACCGAAACCATGGGGCTCGATCTGAACCGCGATCGGCTCTGCGTGGTGCAGCTTTCGCCCGGCGACAGCTCAGCCGACGTGGTGCAAATCGCCGCGCAACCGGGCGACGCGCCAAACTTGAAGCGGCTTCTTGCCGATAAGAGCTTGCTCAAAATCTTTCACTTCGCGCGGTTCGATCTCGGCATGCTCTATAAGGCCTTCGGCGTGATGCCGGAGCCGGTGTTCTGCACCAAGATCGCGTCGCGGCTCGCCCGTACCTATACCGACAAGCACGGACTCAAGGACTTGGTGCGCGAAGTGCTGGGGCAAGATCTCTCCAAGCAGCAGCAATCGTCCGATTGGGGCTCGGACGAGCTCAGCGAAGCTCAGATTTCCTACGCCGCCGCCGACGTCACGCATCTGCATGCGCTCAAGGCCAAGCTCGAGGCCATGCTGGCGCGCGAGGAACGCGAGCAACTGGCCGCGGCCTGCTTCCGCTTCCTCCCCGATCGGGTGCGGCTCGATATTGCCGGCTTTGCCGCCGAGGATATTTTCGCGCATTCTTGAGACAGTTTCGCTCGAGGCGTTTCGGCCTTAACCCTGATGATTCAGCCCTCGCCGGGCCACATTCACCCGCGACTCTGAGGAGATAGAACCGTTAAAATAAAGGGCGCAAGACTGTAACGGTAAGACTTTATCGGCAAAACTGAATCGATAAGACTGAATCGGGCGACGTTTTGAGGATGACCGCTTGACTATTGCCTATCCCGAGACTGCGGCGAAGGGTTTTTCGGCGAGTTCCCGTGACAACTTCGAGCGCAGCTATCGCGCGGCGCTGCGGCATAGCCGACACGTGCGGCTCCTTCGCGTCAGCGTGCTTGCCGGGATCGCGCTGGTTCTGCTCACCGTCGTGGGCATCAACTACATGCCGCCGATCGGCGGATTCCGATTGCCCGGCCAGCTCGGTAATCTCGTCATCCACGGCACCAAAATCACGATGGAGCAACCGCACCTCACCGGCTTCACCGTGGACTCGCGGGCCTATGAATTTTCCGCGGACGCCGCCGCGCAAGACATCACCAAGCCCAATCTCGTCGAGCTGCATCAGCTCCATGCCAAAATGGAAATGCAAGACAAGAGCACGGTGGAAATGTCCGCTCTTTCGGGCATCTACGACGTGAAGTCGGAAATGCTGACGCTCAACGACAATATCGAGCTCGTCTCCTCGACCGGCTATGAGGGACGCCTGAGCGAGGCGGTGGTCGACGTGCGCAAGGGCAATGTGGTTTCGGATAAGCCGGTCTGGGTGAAGATGCTCAACGGATTCCTCAACGCCAAGCGGCTCGATATCGTTGAAAACGGCAGCGTGGTCCGCTTCAGTGATGTTGCGATGACGCTCGATCCGGGCAAATCGGCGGCGGACGCCGCCGCAAAGACAAGCGAGCAATAATGCGCCGCCTCCACATCTGCGTCGCTCTGGCGGCGCTTCTCATTTCACTTCCGGCGGGCGCGCAAGCGCCGCAATCTGGCGCGTCGAACCCGCTGGGAATGGGCGAGAACAAGGATCAGCCGGTCCAGATCGAAGCGGCAACGCTTGAGGTGCGCGACAAGAACAAGGAGGCGACATTTTCCGGCAACGTGCAGGTGGTGCAAGGTGACACCACCATGAAGTGCCAAAGCCTCGTGGTGTTCTATGGGCAGGAAGTCGGGATCGGCGCCGACGGCATGCCCGCCGCAACCGCCGCCAAATCGACGCCGGGCATGCCGCAAGGGGCGCAGAGCATCCGCCGCATCGAAGCGCGCGGCAGCGTCACCGTCATCACCAAGGACCAGAACGCCAGCGGCGATCTTGGCGTCTACGATCTGAAAACCAAGACGATCACCTTGAGCGGCAATGTCGTGGTCAGCCAGGGCCAGAACGTCATTCACGGCGAACGGGTCGTGGTCGACACCACGACGGGTTACGCGCGCGTCGAATCGGGCAGCAGCAATGGTGGAGCCGGCGCCGGCGCACCCGGCCCTGGCCGCGTCCGGGCGCTGATCCAGCCCGGCAAGGGCCAGAACGGCGGCACCACCAATTTCATGACACTGGGACCGGGCAAGAGCAATTGAGCCAAGAGCAATTGAGCAAGAGCATTCCAGCATGACCGCGGAAAATCAGCTAAACTCCGCGGCGTAAAGGGCATTTACCCCGCGATTCGATAAGCGAGATTTCCGAGACCGGCGTGGCAGACATCTTCTCATACTTCCGCCGTCGGGCTGCGCCCGCGAACCGCAAGCCGCTTGCCGACTATGAGGCGATCGATCTCGGCAGTATGGGCGGCGAGATCAGCAACGTCTATCTGGACATTGCGAGTGTGGCCGTGCCGAAGAAGGCCCGCGGTAAGACGCTCCCGTCGCCGCCGCCAACCTTGCCGTCGCCGCCCTCCGTGCCGTCGCCGGTGCCTTCCCTGCCGCCGCAAATTTTTCCGCCGCAGATTGTGCCGCCACCTGCACCGTCGCGACCGCAGCGACCGCCCGCTCCACAGAGCGGCCAGCGTCCGATCGCCCGCCCGCGCCGCCGGTCCGACGGCAATGGCGCAGCTGCCCCCGAGCGCAAGGGTTTCCTTGCCGTGCATGGGGTGGAGAAGACCTTCGTCGGACGCAAGGTGGTGAAGGGCGTCAGCCTCTACGTGCGCAAGGGCGAGGCGGTCGGGCTGCTCGGCCCCAATGGTGCCGGCAAGACCACGGTGTTTTACATGATCACCGGCCTGATCAAGGCCGACCACGGGCGCATCGAGCTCGACGGCGCCGATGTGACCAAATTGCCGATGTACCAAAGAGCGCGGCTCGGCATCGGTTATCTGCCGCAAGAAGCCTCCATTTTCCGCGGCTTGACGGTCGAGGACAACATCCGCGCCGTACTCGAAGTGGTCGAGCCCGACGCCAAGCGGCGCGCGCAGGACCTCGATTCGCTACTGGAAGAGTTCAACATCGCGCGCTTGCGCAAGACGCCGGCGATCGCATTGTCCGGCGGCGAACGCCGCCGCGTCGAGATCGCGCGAGCGCTGGCGACGCGGCCGAGTTACATGCTGCTCGACGAGCCGTTCGCCGGCATCGATCCGATCGCCGTCGGCGACATCCAGTCGCTGGTACGGCATCTCACCAATCGCGGCATCGGCGTGTTGATCACCGATCACAATGTCCGCGAAACGCTCGGCCTGACCGACCGCGCCTACATCATTTATTCCGGCGAGGTGCTAATGGAGGGCCGGGCCGACGATATCGTCAACAACCCTGACGTGCGGCGGCTCTATCTTGGGGAGGAGTTTCGGCTTTAATCCTATCCCCACCCCGCATGCGGAGAGGGGTGGTGGGGGGCGACACGGCAAGCAATTTGCTGTAAGAAAAAAGAAGCAAGAATCGGACCAATTCGACGGGCCCCAAGCATAATTATGGCGCTTACGCAACGACTCCAGATACGGCAGAGCCAAGCTCTGGTGATGACGCCGCAGCTGATGCAGGCCATCAAGCTGCTGCAGCTCTCCAACCTCGATCTGGTCGCCTATGTCGAAGCCGAACTCGAGCGTAATCCCCTGCTCGATAACGGCGCGGAAACCGAGCCGGTGCGCGAAACCGACGCCGCGCAATCCCCGGACCAGTCGACCGCGAACGGCGAGGCAACCAACGGACAAGACTTCGAGCCGAACGGAGCCGGCAACGAAGACAAGACCGACAACCGCCTCGACGACACCTCTCCCGACGAGAACGAGTCGATCCGGCCGCGCACCTCAGACACGCCGGCCGGCTATTCGGAATGGGCGAGCACCGGCTCCGGCGGCCGCGAGAACGGCGATTACAATCTCGAAGCCTTCGTTTCCGCCGAGACCACGCTGGCCGATTGGCTGCGCGAGCAGCTGACGCTCGCCATCATCGATCCGGTGCGGCGCATGATCGGGCAATATCTTATCGATCTGGTCGATGAGTCCGGATATTTGACGAGCGATCTCGCCGCTGCAGCGGAAAGACTCGGCACCAGCGTCGCCGAAATCGAGGCCGTGCTCGCCATCCTGCAGAGCTTCGATCCGCCCGGTATCTGCGCGCGCAACCTCGCCGAATGCCTAGCGATCCAGCTCCAAGAGCACGACCGCTACGATCCCGCCATGCAGGCGCTGATCGCACGGCTCGATCTGCTAGGCCGGCGCGACTTTGCCGCTCTGAAGAAAATCTGCAGCGTCGGCGACGAGGACCTGGCCGACATGGTCGCGGAGATCCGCCGGCTCAATCCGAAGCCCGGGCTCGCGTTCGGTTCGGCGATCGTGCAGCCGATCGTGCCGGATGTTTTCGTGCGGCCCGCGCCCGATGGCGCCTGGCTCGTCGAGCTCAACTCCGACACGCTGCCGAAGGTGCTGATCAACCAGAGCTACTATTCCGAGGTTTCGGCCACCGCGCGGCGCGACATAGAGAAGTCGTATCTCACCGAGTGCCTGCAGAGCGCCACTTGGCTCGTTCGCGCGCTCGACCAGCGCGCGCGCACCATCCTCAAGGTCTCCAACGAGATCGTCCGCCAGCAGGATGCGTTCCTCGCCCACGGCGTCGAGCATCTGCGCCCGCTCAATCTCAAGACCGTTGCCGAAGCCATCAGCATGCACGAATCGACCGTGTCGCGCGTCACCGCCAACAAATACATGGCGACAAGCCGCGGTATCTTCGAGCTCAAATATTTCTTCACCTCGTCCATCGCGGCCTCGCATGGCGGCGAGGCGCATTCCGCCGAAGCCGTGCGCCACCGCATCAAGCAATTGATCGACACCGAAACCCCCGCCGACGTTTTGTCCGACGACACTATTGTCGAAAAGTTACGCCAGGCCGGCATCAACATTGCGCGGCGCACGGTGGCGAAATACCGCGAGGCCATGCGCATTCCCTCGTCGGTCCAGCGGCGGCGGGAAAAGCAGGCCGCAGTCGCGGGCTAGATCGACGCGTTGACACCGCCTTTGCCAATACCTAGTTCGGGTGAAGCGGCTAACGTCGTCACTATGCTGGAGGTTGCCATGTCATTTCGCGTGTCAGGCAAAAATCTCGACGTTGGCGATGCGCTGCGCGAGCGTATCAACGGCCGCATCGCGGAAACCCTCGGCAAGTATTTCGACGGCGGCTATTCCGGACACGTGACTCTGGCGCGAGACGGTTCCGGGTTCCGCACCGAATGCGCCATTCATCTCGATTCCAAGGTCACGCTGCACGCCGATGGCGAGGCGGCCGATGCCTATGCCAGCGCCGATCAAGCGGTCACGCGGATGGAAAAACAGTTGCGCCGCTATCATCGCCGGCTCAAGGATCACCGCGCGGATGCCCATTGACGCGGTGACGGGCCCTCCCTATGGTCCGCCGCCTTTGACCATGATCCCGAGACGCGAATACCCGTTCCGGCAAAGATCATGTTGCAAATAGCCCATGTTGCAAGTGGCTAATGTTTCAAGCGGCTAATGTTCCAAA
>Ga0182018_10000111_pt1 | contig 99641 bp, 71 predicted proteins | sample 812P2MmetaG_FD_120490 | JGI IMG/M metagenome (GOLD analysis project Ga0182018, IMG submission 120490) | Permafrost microbial communities from Stordalen Mire, Sweden - 812P2M metaG | ecosystem: Environmental > Terrestrial > Soil > Wetlands > Permafrost | place: Sweden: Stordalen | collected...
GATGGGAGCGCGCGATGAACGCGAGCGGTAGCCAGCGCGCGATGGGCGCGAGAGGCCACGGAGACGCGATGGGCGCGAGAGGCAGTGGTTTTTCGACCCTGTCCCCAGGTTTATTTATGCAGGGTGAGACGCCCAAAAAAAGAAACCGCCGGCTGAACCTTATGGTCCAGCCGGCGGCTTGGATATTCCGATACGGGGTGAAGTTAGAAGTTGAGGCGCACGACCCACTCGATGATGCGCGACCCCGGGTCGACCGAACCCGAGATATCGGCGTACGCCGTACTGACCACGCCGAAGGTGGACGAGGTGTTACCGCCGCCGGGCAGGAAGTTGGTGATGTTGAAGACGTCAAGCGCATGGCAGGCGATCTGCAGCGTGACATGTTCCCCGATGCGGGTGTCCTTCTGCAAGCTCAGATCGAAATGATGCTGCCACGGCACATAGATGTAACCGTTCCATCCCATGGTGCCGGCAGGCGCGGGGCCGATGTAGGGGGCATTCGGATCCACCTGAGCCGGAGTCAGTCCGCCGGCATTGAACGCTGCCATGGTGTTGGTGATGAGGTTGGTATTGTTGGAACTGTTCAGAGTCGCGGTGTAGGCTCCATTGATGGCTTGGGGCGGAGGAGGCAGGTAGTAGACGGTGCCGCCGTTCGCTGAGGGATACCCCGTCTTGTAAATGCCCACTTCCGACTGCAACTGGCTGGAAGTGATGCCATGCAGGATCACGCCGTTTGAGTGATTGTTCATGGTATCGAACCCGGTGAGGGCTAGCGGAGTACCGGATTGGAACCGCATGACGCCGGAAAGCTGCCAGCCTTCCAGGACCTTCTTCACGAAATGGGAAGAATTGGCGCCGAAGGCTTTTCCCGGACCTAGCGGCAATTGATAAACCCAATTGAGTTTGATCATGTGGCGAATGTCGAAACCGGACGGAATCCGGTCGATTGCCTCGTTGCGGAACGTGGTCGGCGAGGAACTGTCGCTGCTGCTGGCGGTAGCGCCCTCGGCCAAACTCTTGCCGAACTGGTAACTGCCGTCGAGTTGCAGCCCAGCCGCCAGGCGGCGGCGAACCTCTATTTGGAAGGCATCGTAGTAGGAAGCGCCACCGTTAGTGAGCACGTCGGCTCCCCCGCCGTTCAGCGGGTTCACCACAAACAGGTTTGACGGGTAGCCGGCGCCGGTCAGGTTATTCATACGTGTGGCGTTGCCGGCGATGGCGTTGGCGAAAGAACCGGCCTGTCCCAATTGCAGATAGGTAGCAGTAGTCGCATCGTTACTGGTTCCAATCGCCGTGGTGAGCATCGGAACGGTCACCTGTCCCGGGAGCCCCGTGTTGCCCCAATTGACCGTGCCCGTATTGAGGTTGATATTTCCGCCGCGGGCGATGGTCAGGTTTTGCTGGGCCGCCTGGAACTGAGTGAGGAAGCTGCCGCCGGTGGCGTTGCCGTAGATATTGACCTCATTCAGGTTCTCCAGCCGCCACAGATCGGTGCCGTGATTGCCTACGAACCGGAAATCGACTACCGTGTTGCGGTCGAGTGCCCGTTGCAGGCTGATGTTCCAGCTCTGCACGTACCCCATCTTCAGGTTGGGATCGATGGAGTACATCGAGCAGCCGGAGCACGAGGGAATCGGGTAGCTGGGTGTGAGGCTGACCGGCCGCGAGGGAAGAGTGGCCTGGCTGAATTGGACACTTCCGGGAGCCCCAAAATTCGCCGGATAGGACGTGGGGTTCACGGAGTCGTCAATCGTCAAACCCTGATTGGAGCCGTAGATCGATTGATAGACGCCCATGCCTTCGCGAACCGTGGAAATGCTGTACCCGGCGCGCACAACGGTGGTATTGGGCTTGTTGCCGAAGATCGCGCCTAGGATACCGTCGGAGGCCGGCAGAGAGTAAGCGACGCCGACTGAAGGCGCCCAAACCAGCGGCGGATTGTAGCCGGGGCCGTTGAGCTGGCTGTATACGGGCGTCGTGCCAGAACTTGCGCCGGGTGTAAAGAGGTTTCCGACACCTGAAATTCCCCAGATATCCGGGTAGGTAACCTGGGTGTAGAGGTGATCGAGGTTCAAGACGGCTCCCTGTTTTTCGGCGCGCAGACCCAGGGTGACGGTGAAGCCAGAGGCGACGTGCCACTGATCTTGCGCGAACAGGCCCCACTCGCGCAGTTGGTCGCGATCGATGGGCGCGACGTTCCCGTACTGATGCGTCGCTTCACTGAGAGCCAGGCTGCTGGTGATGCCGGAGACGCGTCCGGTTACGTCGGCGTACAAGTTTGCGGCGTCGGCCAACTGGGTGGTGGTGGCGCCGGGAAAATTTCCCGTGGTGAAGATGTTGCTGCTGCCAGTGAAAATCGGATCGTTGGTGGCAATGCCGAAGGAGATGCTCGGGAATACCTCCGTGTATTCGATCTGCTGGTAGAGATTGACCTGGTCCCAGTTGCCGCCAAAGCTAAAGTTGTGGGAGCCCTTAACCCAGGTAAGGGTGTCGCCGAGGTTTTTCACCGGCGCGTTGCGGCGCTGCGGTTCCTGTGCGTCGGCGGTGGCTACGCCCGACAGGCCGGTCCCGGCGCTCGCGAAGCTCGGGTCATATCCGCGCCACGGAGAGAACAACTGGGGCGAAATCCCGGTGAAGAAGGTAACCGTGCCGCCGTTCAGGCCCAAGCGCAATTCATTGATCAGGCGCGAAGTGATCGTGGTGCGGAGCGAGATGGTGCCGTCGAACCGGTTGCTGCCCTGGCCGGTGGCTACGCTGGAAAAGAGCACGTCGCCGGTGCCGGGATAAACCGGCACGAGGCCGTTGAGAAGATCGGGGACTGCATTGTACCAGTCGTAGTTGTAGACGAATGATATGGTGTTCTTGGAGTTGAGAAGATAATCGATGCGGCTGGTGTAGAAGTTGCGCGCATCCATTCCGGTTGGCTGATAGCTGACGGTCAGCGAATTGTAGTCATTGGTGGCAAAGTTGTTTTTGTTAATGCCAGAGGCAGCTGCCGTCTGGATCCCCGTGTACGTCTTGGCGAGGATGGGATCCGCCGTGGTGGGGTATGGGAGGGCGCCCGCGGGCAGGCTGGCATTAGCCGCGGCCGCCAGGGTCAGCAGGTTAACTTGCGTCTGTTGGCCGCTGGAATTCGCATAGGTGTAAACACCGCTTGAAGCAGTCGGGTTCAGGTAGCTGCGGCTGTAGGTATTGGACCCGGGATAGCGGTAGACCTCCATGTTGCCGAAGAAAAACAGCTTGTTCTTCAGAATCGGTCCGCCAAGGTGTCCGCCTTCCTGGTTCAGTTTAATGACGGCGCGGGGCTCGCCCAACTGGTTGTTGAAGTAAGCGTTGGCGTTGAAGAAAGTATTGCGGACCTGCCAAAAACCGCCGCCATGCCACGTGTTGGTTCCGGAGCGGGTGACAAACTTGATTTGCGCGCCGCCCTGGGACGTACTGTCCACTCCGCTGGCCGCGGTTTCCATAGTCACTTCCTGCAGCGAGTCGATTGACGGCATAATGTAGCTGAAAAATCCGTCGCTCGACTTCAGCATGTTGTCCTGCGTGTTCATGCCGTCGATGGTGATGTTGATCGCGCCTTTCGGCAGACCATCGATGGACGAACTGCGCGGGTTGGTGGGCGTGGCCGTACCCGGAAGATCGACAGTGAGCTCGATCGCATTGCGAGTGGCGAATGGCAGATCGGTAAGCTGCTTGCCGGACAGGGTGCTGCTCACGTCGGCGGTGGTTGCCTGAACAATGTCCGCGCCGGCGGTGACTTCAACGGTTTCCGTGGCCGAACCAACCTCCAATTTTATGTTCAAGTTGGCCGGAACACCGACGAGCAGTTCCACTTTGGCGGCTGTTTCCGTCTTGAAGCCCGTCTTGGAAACAGTGACCTTATACGTTCCCGCCGGGAGCGAGGGCACCGCATATTCGCCCTTGTCGTCGGTGGTAACGGTATACTTTTCCCCGTTCCCCGAGTTCAAAACCAGCACGGTCGCGCCGGGAACCGCTGCGCCTGTCGGGTCGGAAACAACTCCCTGAACGGAGGTGACGTTAAGTTGTGCGAATGCGATGGCTCCAACCGCTGCCAGCAGAGTCAGAATTAACGCGATCTTCTTCATTATTTTGTGTCCCTCAAATACAAGCGTAGTGAGTGTATTTCTACAGCACAAAACCAAGGTGGAATAATGAAATGGACTCGATTCGCAGCGAACTGCGGAGCGCACCACAGGGCGCAACCCGGGCATTCCCAAGGAGCCCAGGCCAGACCTCGATCCCATTTATTTTTCTGCCCCAGTCGAAACTTCGATTGGGGCTATGATACAACGGGCCGAAGGCACAACACAAGTGAAGTTTTTCCACAGGATGTAATATTTAGCGTCGATTCCGCGCCGCGGCGCCAGTTTGCCGCGAATTGCCTATTTGCCTTTCGCGGCAACGTCTTTCTGCGTAGGCAACTGGGAACTGTCCCATCCGCCGCCGAGCGCCTGCACCAGTAGAACGCTGGCGGTGAGACGACGGGTCAGAAGATCGACGGCGGTTCGTTCGGCGGCCAGCGCCGTGGCTTGCGCCGTGATCACGGTCAGGTAACTGGTGGTGCCGGCCTTGTACTGCGCTTCGGAGACCGTCAGCGCCCGTTCGGCGGAAGTGACGGACTGGTCCGCCGTGATACTCTCCTCGGCGAGCACGCGCAACGCCGCCAGGTTGTCTTCCACCTGCTGGAAAGCGGTCAGGACGGTTTGCCGGTACGCGGCAATGGTGGCGTCGAAGGCAGCTTCGGTCTGGACCACCACGGCGCGGCGCCGGCCGGCGTCGAAAATGGTCTCGGACAGAGTCGGGCCGATCGAGAAGAAGCGGGCCGGCCAACTGAACCACGTGGTGATGCGGGTGTTCTCCAGCCCCAGCGACGTGCCCAGTGTGAGCGACGGATAGTATGCCGCTTTGGCGATGCCGATCTGTTCGTTGGCGGCCGCCATCTGGCGTTCATTGACCGCGATATCGGGCCGGCGTTCCAGCAAAGCGGAGGGAAGCCCGATCGGAATGGGAGGCGGCGGGTTCTTCAGAACCAGGGTGGTGATCGAAAGGTCGGCGGGAGGCTTGCCGATGAGCACGGCAACGGCATGTTCGAGTTGGGCGCGTTCGACGCCGAGATCCTGCAACGCCGTTCGCGTGGCATAAAGCTGGGCTTCCGCCTGGGCCACATCCAGGTCGGACGCAATTCCGCCGGCTTTGCGGTTTTGGGTCAGCGTAAGGTAATCCTGGTACGATACCAGCGTTCGCTGCAGCAGGTCGGCGTCGCCGTCCAACCCGTGCATCTGGAAATAGTCCTGGGCCAGTTCCGACTGGAACAGCAGACGGCTGTTTTCCAGTTGAGCCACCGATGACTGCGCGGTGGCGGCGGCGGACGTGACGCCGCGCCGGATACTGCCCCACAGGTCCGGGGTCCAGGAAGCGTCCAGAGGGAGACTGAACGCGGAGCGCACGCCGGACAGAGAACTGGCGCCGGTATTCCCGCCGGCGCGCGAGTCGGTAATCGAGGGCCCCACGGTAACCGTGGGAAAGAGCGCGGCGCGGCTGATGAGCACGGCCGCTCGCGCTTCACGGTAGGTTGCCTCGGCCTGGGCGAGGTTCTGGTTGGAAAGGCTCACCTGCTCTTCGAGCGCATTGAGAGCCGGGTCGTTGTAGATCTCCCACCACTTTCCCTTCAGCATGCTGTCGTTGGGCTGAGCGGGCTTCCAGCCGTTGGCTTCCTTAAAATCCGGTGGCGGCTGCTCCTTGAACGCCGGCGTCGTGGGCGCGGCGGGCCGCTTGTAATTCGGGCCGACCATGCAGGCGCTCAGGAAAAGCGCCGCGATGGCGGGCAGGAGTACGCGATTCGGCATCGTCTGCACTTTTGAGACCTCAGGCCTCCGTGGCAATCTGCCCCTCCGCACTGTGGCGATTGCGCAACCGTACACCGTTCCACCAGTGTTGCAGGCGGTCGAAGTACAGATAGACTACCGGGGTGGTATACAGCGTCAGAGCCTGGCTGACAATCAGGCCGCCGATAATCGTAATTCCCAGCGGGCGGCGCAATTCCGAGCCCGTGCCGGCGCCGAGCGCCATGGGGACCGCTCCCAGCATCGCCGCCATGGTGGTCATCAGAATGGGGCGGAACCGCAGCAGGCACGCCTCGAAAATGGAGTCGTGCGAATTCTTGCCGTCCTGACGTTCCGCGGCCAGGGCGAAATCGATCATCATGATGGCGTTTTTTTTCACCAGTCCAATCAACAGAACGATGCCGATGATCGCGATCACGCTCAGGTCCGTCTTGGTCAACATAAGCGCCAGCATCGCACCCACTCCGGCCGAAGGCAATGTGGAGAGAATGGTGATGGGGTGGATGTAGCTTTCATATAGAATTCCCAGCACCAGGTAAACCGTTACCAGCGCGAACAGGATCAGCATCGGCTCGCTGCCCAGCGAGTCGTTATAAGCTTGTGCCGTGCCCGCGTGCATCGTCTGAATGGTGGGCGGAAGCCCAACTTTGGCGGCAGACCGGTCGATAGCTTCCACTGCATCGCCCAGCGCGACCCCCGGCATCAGGTTGTAGGAGATGGTGACCGACGGAAACAGCCCCTGGTGGTTTACCGAGAGCGGCGCCGTCGCGGGCACGAATTCCGACAGGACGTTCAACGGCACCTGCTGCCCGCCGGGCGCGCTGACGTAGACATCCCGCAGGATTTCGGGGTTCTGCCAGTATTCCGGCGCAGCCTCCATGATGACGTGATATTGGTTCATGGGCTTGAACATCACCGAGACCTGGCGCTGTCCAAACAAATCGTAGAGGGTATTGTCGATCAGTTGCGGCGAGATCCCGAAACGCGCGGCCGTGGTCCGGTCGTAGGTCACCAGGCTCTGCAGCCCCTTGTTCTGCTGATCGCTGTTGACGTCGGCGATCAAGGAAATGCTTCGCAACTCCGCGTACATTTGCGGAGCGTACGTGATCAGGTCCTGCAGATTGTCGCCGCGCATGGTGAATTGGTATTGCGCGGCGCTATTGCGGCCGCCCACGCGGATATCCTGGGCGGCCTGCAAAATCAGTGTGGCGCCGGCAATCCGCGAAAGCTTCGGACGCAGGCGGGCGATAATCAGGTCCGCGGTGACCTTGCGCTCCTGGAGCGGCTTTAAGGAAATGAACATGCGCGCCGTGTTGGCCGCTCCGCCCCCGCCCATGCTGCCAGTGAAACCGTTCACCGCGTCGACAGCCGCATCTGCCGCGACGATGTTCACCATTTCCAGCAGGACGCCGTTCATCTTCTGGAAAGACATGGCCTGGTCGGCGATAATCTGGCCCGAGATGCGCCCGTTGTCCTGTTGGGGAAAGAAGCCCTTCGGCACCTTCATGAACAGATAGAAGTTTAACCCGACGGTGGCCAGCAGAATCATGAGCGTAATGAAGGAGTGGCGCAGAACCACGGTCAGCGTCTTTCCGTAGAGGCTGATCACCCAGTTAAATCCGCGCTCGCTGGTGCGGTAGAACCAGCCGTGGGATGCGTGCTCCTTCAGCATGTGAGCGCACATCATGGGAGTCGCCGTCAGCGAAATCACCATCGATACCACGATGGCGATGGACAGCGTCACCGAGAACTCGCGGAATAACCGGCCCACCACCCCGCCCATCATGAGCAGCGGAATAAAAACGGCGCACAGCGACACGCTGATGGTGAAAACCGTGGACCCGATCTCCGACGCTCCCTTAAGGGCCGCATGGAACGGGTTCATGCCCTGTTCCAGGTAGCGCGTGATGTTCTCGATCACGACGATCGCATCGTCCACCACGAACCCCGTGGAAATGGTCAGCGCCATCAACGAGAGATTATCGATGCTGTAGCCCAGCAGGTACATCACGCCGAAGGTGCCGACGAGCGAAACCGGAACCGCCACGCTGGGAATGAACGTGGTCCGCACATCCCGCAAAAAGAAGAAGACCACCAGAATTACCAGCAGAATGGAAATCACCAGGGTCTTTTCCACGTCGTTCACGGACGCGCGGATGGTCACCGTCTGGTCCATGGCCACCTTCATGTTGATGCTCTGTGGAATGGCGGCTTTGAGTTGCGGTAACGCGGCGCGAATGGCGTCCACGGTATCGATGATATTGGCGCCGGGCTGCCGGAAAATGATGATCAGGACGGAGGGCTTGCCGTTCAAATACCCGGCATTGCGAAGATCCTCCACCGAATCCACCGCGGTCCCGATGTCCCGGATGCGGACGGCGGATCCGTTTTGAAAGGAAACGATCAGCGGAAGGTAATCGGACGCTGCGAAAATCTGGTCGTTGGCGCCCACCTCCCAGAGTTTGAGCCCGTCGCTGAAGTGACCCTTGGGCGTATTCGAGTTGTTGTTGTTGAGAACCGTGCGGACCTGCTCCAGGCCGATCCCATACTTGAAGAGCGCGTGCGGATCCAGCTCCACGCGAACCGTGGGAAGCGAGCTTCCACCCACGCTCACCTGCCCCACGCCGGGCACTTGCGACAGTTTTTGCGCCATGATGCTAGACGCCGCGTCGTAGATCTGCCCCTTTCCGAGCGTGTCCGAGGTGAGGCCCAGCATGAAGATCGGCGAATCCGCGGGGTTCACCTTGCGGTAGCTGGGATTGCTCGGCAGGTTGCTGGGCAGGTAGCCGCGCGCGGCATTGATGGCGGCCTGGACGTCGCGGGCCGCGGCATCGATATTCCGGTTCAGGTCGAACTGCAGCGTGACGCTGCTGGAGCCGAGCGAACTGGACGAAGTCATCTCCGTAACCGCCGAGATGCGTCCGAATTGCCGTTCGAGTGGCGTGGCCACCGATGAGGCCATGGTCTCCGGACTCGCGCCCGGCAGGCTGGCGCTCACGCTGATGGTCGGGAAATCCACTTGCGGCAAGGGCGAAACCGGCAAGATCCGGAACGCCACCGCTCCCGACAAAGCGATGGCGATTGTCAGCAGCGTGGTAGCGACCGGCCGTCGGATGAAGGGCTCTGAGATGTTCATGGCTTACACCGTCGCGAGGGGTTCGTCACCAGTGTCGAGGTGACGCACCGTTCCATGCGAAAAGCGCCGCGCCAGCCGGTCGAAGAACAGATAGATCACCGGGGTTGTGTACAGCGTCAGCAACTGGCTGAAGATCAGGCCGCCCACGATGGCGATGCCCAGCGGCTTGCGCAGCTCCGAGCCCACCCCGGTACCCAAGGCCAGCGGAACGCCGCCCAGCAGCGCGGCCATGGTGGTCATCATGATGGGACGGAAGCGCAGCAGGCAGGCCTGGTAGATCGCCTGCAGCGGCGGCATTCCATCCTTTCGCTCGGCTTCCAGAGCGAAATCGATCATCATGATCGCGTTCTTCTTCACAATTCCGATCAGCAGGACGATGCCGATCAGGGCAATCACGCTGAAGTCCTGGTGGCAAAGATTAAGCGCCAGCAACGCGCCCACGCCCGCCGAAGGCAGGGTCGAAAGAATCGTCACGGGGTGGATGTAGCTCTCGTACAGAACACCCAACACGATGTAGACCGTCACCAGCGCCGCCAGAATCAAAACCCACTCATTGGCCAATGAGGCCTGAAACGCTTCGGCGGTGCCCTGAAACGCCGCCTGAATGCTCAGCGGCATTTCCAACTCGTCCTTGACCTTATTGACCGCGTCGACCGCATCTCCCAGGGACACGTTGGGCGCCAGGTTGAAGGAAAGCGTCACCACCGGAAACTGCCCCTGGTGGTTTACGGTGATCGGGACGCTGGTTAGAGACACCTTGCTGAAGGCTGCGAACGGCACCTGACCGCCATTGGGGAACGGCGTAGACGAGGCGATCGCTCCCGCGCTGAACGGGCCGGCGTTAGAAGCGGATGTTGCCCCGGTGCTGGCGCTGGTCGACGCCGCCGCGGCCGCCGCCGCGTTTGCCGAACTCGCGCCGCCCGTCGCGCTGGTGCCCGAAGAGCCGCCGGCTACCACGCTGTTCGACGCAGCGCTGGCCGCAGCCGCGGCGTTGCCCGTCCGAATGAACAGGTTGCGCAGATCGAGGGGGTTCTTCTGAAATGCGGGGTCCACCTCCAGCACCACGTGGTACTGGTTCAATTGGGTGAACATGGTGGAGACCTGACGCTGGCCGTAGGCGTCGTACAGCGTCTGGTCAATGGTGCTGGGCAGGATTCCCAGGCGCGCCGCCGTATCGCGGTCAAATACGAGGGTAGCGCGCAGCCCCTGCACCTCCTGGTCGCTCGCCACATCCTGCAACATGGGCAACTGCTTCAGCCGCTCCAGCATTTTCGGAGCGTAGACGTTCAGTTCGTCCGCGCTTGGGTCCTCCAGCGTGTATTGGAATTGCGTGCGGCTGACGCGGTCTTCCACCGTCAGGTCCTGCACCGGCTGCATGAACAGCGTGATGCCGGCAATGTCGTTCAATTCCGGCTGGACCCTGCGAATTACGTCGCTGGCCGAGATCTTGCGATCTTCGAGCGGCCTCAGATTGATGAGGATTCGTCCGCTGTTCAGGGTGGTGTTGGTGCCGTCGATCCCGATGAAGGACGAAAGATTCTCCACCGCCGGATCCTTCAGAATCACTTTCGCGGCCGCTTGCTGCAGCTTGGACATCTCCTCGAACGAGACTGTCTGCGACGCTTCGGTGACTCCCTGAATCACGCCCGTGTCCTGAATCGGAAAGAAGCCCTTGGGGATGTCGATAAACATCTTGATGGTCAAGGCCAGGGTTGCGACGGCTACCAGCAGCGTAATGGTCTGGAAACGCAACACGAATTGCAGCGTCTTCCCGTAAAAGCCGATGACCGCTTCAAAAGCATGTTCCGAAGCGCGGTATAAACGTCCCTGGGCAGCCTCCGGCTTGTGACGCAGCAGCTTGGAGCACATCATGGGAGTGAGCGTCAGCGAGACCACCGCCGAAACCAGGATGGTGACACTCAGCGTGACCGCGAATTCGCGGAACAGGCGGCCCACAATGTCGCCCATGAACAGCAGCGGGATGAGCACCGCGATCAGCGAAATGGTGAGCGATACGATGGTGAAGCCGATCTGCGCCGAACCCTTGAGCGCGGCCTGCAGGGGAGTCTGGCCCTCCTCGATATAGCGCACAATGTTCTCGATCATCACGATGGCGTCGTCCACCACGAAGCCGGTCGAGATGGTCAGCGCCATCAGCGTCAGGTTGTTGAGGCTGTAGCCCAACATATACATGACGCCGAATGTCCCCACCAGCGAAAGCGGCACCGCAATGCTGGGAATGACGGTGGCGGCCAGGTTCCGCAGAAACAGGAAGATCACCATCACCACCAGCCCCACCGTGAGCATCAATTCGAATTGCACATCCTCTACCGAGGCCCGGATAGTGGTGGTGCGGTCCGTCAGAATTTTGACCTGTATGGATTGCGGCAGCGTCGCCGTGAGAATCGGCAAGAGCGCCTTGATGCGGTCCACCACGGAGATGATATTGAAGCCCGGCTGCCGCTGGATGTTCATGATGACCGCGGGCACATCGTTCATCCAGGCGGCCTGCCGGATGTTTTCGGCGTCGTCGATGATCTTGGCAAGGTCGCTCAGCCTAACCGGGGCGCCGTTCTTATAGGCCACGATCATCGGCCGGTAGTCCCCGCTGGACAGCAACTGGTCGTTGGCTCCAATCTGGTACGCCTGGTGCGGTCCGTCGAAGTTGCCTTTGGCCTGGTTCACGTTCGCCGCCAGAATCGCGGAGCGAATATCCTCCATATTCAGGCCGTACGCCGCCAAGGCCGTGGGGTTCGCCTGAATCCGCACCGCCGGCTTTTGGCCGCCGGAGATCGACACCAGGCCGACTCCCGGAAGCTGCGAAATCTTGGGAGCCAACCGCGTGTCCGCCAGGTCCTCCACCTTCGAGAGCGCCATGGCCGTGGACGTCAGGGCCAGCGTGATAATGGGCGTGTCGGCAGGATTCGTCTTGCTGTAGATGGGAGGCGTCGGCAGGTCGACCGGGAGAAACGTCCCCGCCGCGTTGATGGATTGCTGCACCTGCTGCTCGGCCACGTCGATGCTCAGGCTGAGCTTGAACTGCAGTGTGATGACGGAACTCCCATCCGAACTGGTGGAGGTCATCTGCTGCAGTCCGGGCACCTGGCCGAACTGGCGCTCCAGCGGAGCGGTGACCGAGGACGCCATCACGTCCGGGCTGGCGCCGGGGTAAAACGTCACCACCTGTATGGTGGGATAGTCCACCTCGGGCAGAGCGGAAACGGGAAGCTGCTTGTAGGCCACCGCTCCCGCGAGCAGGATACCCACCATCAGCAAGGACGTCGCGACCGGCCGGAGGATGAATGTCCGGGACGGATTCACTGACCCTTGCCCCCTCCGCCGCCGCGGCCCTTCTTCCCGCCAGAGCTTGCGCCAGGCGACGGTGCGGCGGCGCCCGGAGCGCTGCCCTTGCCTTGACCCTTGCGGCCGCCGCCTTCTCCTTGCACTTGTACGGTGACTTTGCTGCCTTCGTTGAGCCGGTCGACGCCCGTCATCACCACTTCGTCGCCCGGTTGGAGACCGTTTGTGATTTCCGTGTCGTTGCCTTCCGACGTGCCTTCCGTCACCTGGCGCACCGTCACCGTGGAATCGGGCTTGACCAGGTAGACATATTGAGTAGATGTGGTGCGTTGGATCGAGGCCGACGGGACCAGCGTCACGCCCTGCTTCTCTTGCACCAGGAGGTGAATGTTCACGAACTGCTCCGGGAACAGCACCTCGTTCTCGTTGGGAAACGTGAGACGCAGCCGAATATTCCCGGTGGTGGGATCGATCTGGTTATCGACGGTCGTGAGCGTTCCGGTCCCGAGTTTGCGATCGTCGGCGCGGTCCCATACTTCCGCCGTCAGTTGCTGTCCGGCGTGCCACCTCTGGAGAACCTCCGGCAGATTGTCCTCGGCCACCGGGAACACCACAGTGATCGGCTGAACCTGCGTGATCACCACCAGGCCGTTCGTGTCGGTGGAATGAACGATGTTGCCCGGGTCCACCAGGCGCAGTCCCACACGGCCGGTGACTTGCGCCGTGATATGGCAATAGACCAGATTCAGTTTCGCTCCATCGATCGCGCTTTGATCGGTCTTCACCGTGCCGACCAGTTGGTCGACCAGCGCTTTTTGGGTGGCGCGTTGCTGTTCGGGAATGGCGTTTTGCTGCAGCAATAGATCGTAGCGTTTGAGATCGACGTTGGCGTTGTCCAGCATGGCTTGGTCCCGCATTTGCTGTCCGATAGCCTGATCTAACGCCACCTGATACGGGCGCGGGTCGATTTCAATCAACTCGTCGCCCTCGTGAACCAGTTGGCCTTCCTTATAGTTGACCTTCATCAACTGCCCGGTCACCAGTGCCTTTTCGGTGACGGTGGCTAGGGGGGTTACGGTGCCCAGTCCGGTGACGTACACTCCGATGCTGCCGCGCCTGGCCTTGGCCGCCACGACGGGGGTAGTTCCTCCGCCGCGGCCCTTCTTTCCACCAGTCCCGCCGGAAGTGCTCGTGCCGTCGGCCGCATTTGTACCCTTTGGCCAAAAATGATACGCGGCGGCAGCCGCAAGGACCAGGACCAGAAACCAGACCCAGCCCCACTTTGACTTGGACTTCCGCGGAGGCGTCGAAGTGAATTCCTCCGGCAGGGTCGGCAAGGAAGTTTTCTCGCTCATGCAGTTGGTTCCACTTTATTCTAATCTCATGCGGCTATGTGAAGAACGACGCCCCAGTATAAACGGGTGTTACTCCACTTCTGAACCCTTTGGAGCTGTTTTCACATAGCTCTTTGGGGCTACCACTGGAAAAATCTCTTATATTTCAGTTACTTACACGGCTCATTTCCGCATTTTAACAGCCTCGAATAGCGCCTTCACCGGACGCGCCGCCGCCATTTTCACTTCCAGCGTGGGGTTGCCACGCACCGCTAAAAGGCGGGTCAACTCGATATTTTCCTGAGCCAACCATTCGGCATCCGTGGCCGGCCCCCCGGTCAGATCGTCCAGCAGTCGCAGGCCGGCGGCTCCCAGGCCGGCTAAGTCCCTGGAAAATGGCTTCAACGGTATCAGCAACGCGTTCCCTTCGGCCATGGCCTGAAATCGCGGATCGTTTGCCGCCCAATCGGCAAACCGCGCACGCAAGAACGCGACATCGGCGCTGGCCGCGGGATCGGCCACCACCCGTTTGGCCGCCAGTTCCAGGCCGCGGACGTCCTCGCTCTCGGGCGGCGTCGCATCCACGAACCGGTTGAGGGGAGTCAGCGTGGTGTAACGGCGGGCGCTGCGCGCTCCCAGGCCCAGCGCTTCGGCCGCCTCCGCCAGGGTGCGCACCGGTTCCAGCGGTCCGCCGCCGGCCAGGCGTTCCATCATGGGCCCGAAATTCGCGTGATGCCTCACGCCGGTGAAGTCCAGAATGCGGCTGACGGCCGTCAGCCGCGCATACATGGAATCCACATCGGAGACTTCCCTGGGTGACCACAACCGCTCGGCGATCACCGCCATGCGCGGCCAGATCCGCGAGTCCACGGTTTCCGCGCTGATCAATTCCGCCCACATGCAGGCTTCGCCACCCAGGATCAAGGCCGACTGTTCGGCCGTGAGTTGCGCCGCTGGCCCAGCCAGCGGATCCACTCCATAATGATAGCTGGCCGGACTCAAGTGGTCCAGATAATACCCCGACGACAGGATCGCGCCAAAGCCTTTGGAGGCGGCCTCAGCCAGTGAGGCAGCGCCGCGCCACGACTGGATTACGGTACCGGGCGGCAAACCGGGGTCCAAAATTTCATCCCACCCTACCGGCGTCTTTCCATATTTCGCCAGAATCTTCTCGATCCGCTGGTTGAAATAGAGCTGCAGTCCCTTGTTGCCATCCAGATTGTGCTCTTTCACGAAGGCCTGAATGGATTCCGAAGCCTTCCACTGTTTGCCGTTCACCTCGTCGCCGCCAATATGAAAGTAGGGGTCGGGGAACAGCGCCGCCATTTCCCCGATGAAGCCGTCCAGGAACGTGTAGGTGAACTCCTTGGCAGGGTCGATAGCGCCGTCGAAGACTCCGAAATCGCGCCCGATGTCGTACGGCCCGGGCGCCGCCGCCAGTTCGGGATACGCCGCCAGCCAACTGGTAGCGTGGCCGGGGATATCGAACTCCGGCACCACCCGGATGCCGCGGTCGCGCGCATAGGCCACGATGTGGCGCACCTGGTCCTGCGTGTAGAACAGGCCGTCCGAACCCAACTCCTGAAGGTGCGGATACTTCTTGCTTTCCGCGCGGAAGCCCTGGTCGTCGGAGAGATGCCAATGGAACACGTTGAGCTTTACCGCGGCCATGGCGTCCAGGTTGCGCTCCACCACGGCGAGGGGCATCCAGTGGCGCGAGCAATCGAGCATGAGGCCGCGCCAGGGGAAGCGCGGCCGGTCTTCGATGTGCATGGCCGGAACTTCAAAACCATCCGCTCCCGGCATGACCATCTGCAGAAAGGTTTCGAGTCCGTGCATCGCGCCCGCGATCGCCGGAGCCTTCAGCACCGCGCCATCGGGCGTGACGTCCAGGCTGTAGGATTCGTCTTCGCGAAGCGTTGGATACTCGGGACCGGCCTCCGCGCATTCCACTCGCATGACAACTTGACTGGCGTCGGCAGCCTTCGCGGCGGCGATCGGCATGCCGGTCTGCCGCGCGATCCGCGAGAGGAACCGGTCGACCGCGCTTTGCATTCTAGCGTCGGCGACTCCGGATAGAGCCACGCTGAACGTGGGGCCGATCGCAAGCGCCCCCGGGGCGGCAGTGGACACGGCGGGCAGCGGCATCAAGGCCGGAGTCGCCGCGGAAGCCGCGGAGAGAAGTCCCAGGAGCAGGAAAGTGTGGCGCATCCTTTAATACTTCAACACCCCTGCGCGATTTCGGCAACCTTCTTCGACGGCCTCCGAAGCAGAGCGTCACCCGCTGGAGAGGGATGCATCGGGGCCGGAGGTCCGCCGCGCGGGAGGTTATCGATCTCTTCGATAAACTTTTCCCATAAGAGCGCGTTGGACTCCCGTACCCACCGGCGCGTGGAGGACAGAAACGCTAAACAGGCCGCGAGACGGGGGACCTGAACGCGATCGTCGATATGTCCCATGCTCCCTCCAACCTATCATGCTTAGTTTTTTCATGTCTTGATCCAGAGTGCGCGGTGTGGGCATTATGCCCGGCCCGGCGAGCAGGCCCCCGCCAGTGTTCCATAAAATGGGACGATCGGAGTAACGTATAGTGGAGTCCGTCACTTGATTGCAATGCCCGAAATTGCGACACACCGCTATGATCCCGGTATAGGCGTGTGTCTCAATATATGTTCTCTCGAGGATGTCGAAGCATTGCGGATTGTCGATCGGCTTCGCCGCGAGTTCCGGCCAACGTTGAAGCCTAACTATTTGGCTCGACGCCGTACTACGGAATGTTGGCTAACAGCGGCGGCGGCCAAGGTATTGGGAAGACCTTTCCAGCGGCGGCCGGCCTATTTCTTTCTGGGTGATTTCTCCCACGCCGCGGACCCCTCGCGGCCGGCCACGCTAGCCGTTCCACTCTCGCGCCTGCCGGCGGATGCGATAACCTTTACGCTGGGCGATAGCATGAGCGTTGCAGAGCAACCGGCGCGCAGGGTCTATATACTCGACGAGATGGTTGCACTCTTCGTCACTGAGCCCGCTATTGCAGAATTCGGTCTATCCGACAGGCACGGTTTTCAGGCCCGCTTTATCGAACTGCAATTGTGGGACGGTTTTTCGCTTCGAGCATAACTATCAGGTACTCATTCCTCCTGGGACATCGCAGCATCGTACCGCGCGCCGGACTCGCCGCCTGCCGTGGCATCCCTACCCCCGAACCGCTCGCGCCTTGGCCGGAATCCGCAACTTCACCTTCGTCCCCTCGCCGGGCGCGCTTTCCAACGCAAACTCGCCGCCCAGTTTCACCACCCGCTCGCGCATGCCGATCAACCCGTAGTGGCCGCTACCGTTCGACGACCGCACTTTGGCCGGATCGAACCCGCAGCCATTGTCTTCGATGCGCGCCTCCAGCGCCCACCGCTCGAAACCCAGGCTCACCCGCAAATCGGTGGGAGCCGCGTGCCGCAACGCATTGTGCACGGCCTCGCGGATCAGCATCAGCAAGCTGCGTTCCCCCTCCGCTCCCAGCGCGAACGGCGTCCCGGTGGCTGAGAACTGCACCGGGATCCCGGTCTCCAGGCTGGTGCGCCGCGCCAACTCCGACACCGCCCGCACCAGGTCCTCGCCGCTCCCCGACCCCTGCCGCAGGTTCCATACCGCCATCCGGGCTTCGTCCACCGCCGAGCGCACCTCCTCGCGCGCCCGGTCGAGCAAATCGTGGCTGATTGCCGGCGAGACATCCTGCGCCCGGGAAGCGGCCTCCAGCAGAGCCGATACTCCCACGCATCCCTGGATCAGCGTATCGTGCATTTCCCGCGCCAGCCGGTTGCGCTCCTCCAGCACCGCCGCGAACCGTTGCCGCAGATTCCGTACGTGCGAATAGTACGCTCCGCCGGCTGCCGTAACCGCCGCCAGCAAGCACAGCCCAAGAAACCACCGCGTCTGGTAGAAGTGCGGCTGCCAGTCGATCTCCAGCACCTGTTCGGTGGTATCCCGCGGGTCCGTGATCTCGTAGGCCACAACGTGGAACTTGTAATTGCCCGCCGGCACATTCGTGTAATACGCCACGCGGCGCTGGCCAGCGTCCGTCCAATCCGGGTCGAACCTCTCCAGCCAGTACTTGAACCGGATGGTATCGGGCGACCGCAGACGAATCGCGGTGTACTCGATCTCCAGTTTGCCGTTGCCCGGAGCCAGCTTCAAGCCCGGCGAAAAGGACACCTCGCGCCCATCCGCCGCCGCCCGCTCGATCAACACCGGCGCGGCCGTGCCCGGGTCCGGTGCTTCGTGCCCGATGCACACCGCTCCTTTAGCGCTCGGAAACCAGAACTCTCCGGTCGGCGTAACCGCCCCCGCCGGCTGAACACCGCCGTTCATCTGGTTGGTGCTCAGCCCTTCGGAGGTGCCGAAGACGCGGAACCCCACTTGCCGTCCGAAGTCCTTCGCCAGCCCCTCCAGATCGTGCCGCGACACCGAAATGATGCCGCTCGGACTGCTCATCCATAAGTTGTCCTGGCGATCCTCCGCGATGAAATGAATCTTGTTGCTCGGCAGGCCCCGCTTCACCGTGAACTGCGTGAGCTGCCCGCCCTTCAGCAGAAACAACCCCGCACCGTGCGTGCCGATCCACAAACCCCCGCCGCGGTCTTCGTAGATAGCCCAGATTTTCTGCCCCCGAAGCCGGTCGAGCGGCGCCGGAGTGATGAATGTGCCCCCGCGATACTGGCTGATCCCGCCATCGGTACCCACCCACAGAGTTCCGGCCTTGTCCAGAAAGATCGTCCGGATACTCTCGTATACCAGCCCGGACTTCAGCCCGAAATTTTCAAATTGCCCGTTGCGCCAGCGGCTCAGTCCGCCATCGGTGCCAATCCAGATGGACCCGTCGCGGTCCTCCACGAACGCACGCGCGAAATCGTTCATCAGCCCGTCATGCTTTGAATACAGCACGGCCCCGGAATCGGTCCACCGCACCACGCCCTGGCCGTCCGTTCCCATCCACAGCGTCCCGCCGCTGTCGCGGAACACGTTGCGGATCGGCAATCCTCGGACGTTCGCCGGCAGGTCCACCGGCATCAGCGTCTGGTTCGCCTCGCGGTACAAGCGTCCATTCAGCGCCGCCGCGAACAGCGTCCCGCGCGGATCCTGGTAAATGGTGTTGATGCTCGTCGCGCCATCGGGCGGAGTCGCCGTGATCGCCGCGCTGGGACTCAACCGCAGCAGTCCGCCTTGTGTTCCGATCCAAATGTCGCCTTCGCCATCGTCCAGCATCGAGAGCACGTTATTATGCGGCAAAATAGGGGCCCCGAACGGCTCCATCTTTCCGTTGCGATAGCGCAACGCCCCCGCGCCATATGTCCCGATCCACAGATCCCGCTTCCGTGATTCCAGCATCACGCATACATTGCCGGTCAGCATTTTCGGCGTGAGAAAAGGATTGCCCCCGCTCCAGTTTTCAATCCGCCGCAGGCCGGCGATCGTTCCGATCCAAATCACCCCGTCGGACGTCCGCCCGATCGTGCGCACGGAATTGTCCGCCGCGCTCTCGTTCGAAGAATAGTAGCGGGTGCCCGCCGGACCTAGAACCAGCATGCCCAGGCCCCCAAACAGCAGATTCCCGCGGCCGTCTTCGCAAATGGAGTGCACCATAATTTGCGGAATGCCGTCGCGCCCGTCCACGCGCACCAGCCGTCCGCGCTGCATGCGGAAAAGGCCCCCGTCCGTGCCCACCCACAACGTTCCGCCGCGATCTTCGAAGATCACGCGCACGAACCCGTTGGCCAGCCCTTCGGCCGCGCCGAACGCGCGAAACACGCCCCGCTGGTAGCGGACCATGCCGCCGCCTTCCGTCCCCACCCAGAGCGCGCCGTCGCGGGCCACCAGCAGAGAATAGATGCTGTCGTCTTGCAGGGCCGCCTGGTTCTCGCGATTGAACACCGTGAAGCGCACCCCGTCGAAGCGCACCAGCCCGCCCGACGTGCCGATCCACAAATACCCGTCCGCCGTTCGCGCCAGCGCTTGGGCAAAGTCCTCCGGAAGCCCGTCCGCGCTCTGCCACACCCGGCGGCTGAATGCCTCCGCCTGCGCCGCCGCGGAAACCGGCCCGGCCGCCGCCAGCAGCATCCCCAACACCGCGGCCATCTTGCTTATGTGGGGCAGGTAGTGAACCTGGGGCGGGTTGGTAACCCGCCTCGCCGGCCACGGACAGATGGCCGGAGGCGCCTGCGAAGCCGCCGCCGGCCTGTCCCTCACATTCATGGCAAATGCACGATTCCACGCTGCAAGGCCGCCACTGTAGCCTGCGTGCGGTCGCTTACGTTGAGCCGGCTGAGGATCATGTTCACGTGCCATTTCACCGTGGCCTCGCTGATCCCCAGCGCATCGCCGATCTCCTTGTTGCTGTGGCCTTTCACAATCAGTTCCAGCACTTCCATTTCCCGCAGGCTCAACTCGGAATGCGGTGGCCGCTCCGCCAGGCTCTTCGAAATGGACGCGGGAATGTACTTCCGCCCCGAGTGCACGGTGCGAATGGCATTCGCCAGGTCGTGATGCGACATGGCCTTCAGCAGATACGCCTGCGCCCCCGCTTCCAGCGCCCGGTGAATGTCTTCATCGCCATCGTAGGTGGTCACCACGATGAACCGCAGTTTGGGCTGCGATTTCCGGATCGCCCGGATGGTCTCGACCCCGCTCAGCCCCGGCAGGCGCAGATCCATCAGGACCACGTCCGCCGGCTGCCGGTCGCAGACCGGGCACGCCTCTTCGCCCGAACCGGCCTCGGCTACCACGGTCATGTCCGGTTGCAGCCCGATAATCGCGGCCAACCCGAAACGGACTACGGGGTGGTCATCAACGAGGATGACGCGAATCATACCTGAATCTGACACGTTACTGTATCCCGCATCATCCTACGCTTGCAAGTCGCTCCGGCGGCCCAACTCTAGTTGGGTGGCCGGAATCCGCGGTCCTACTGAGTGGAGCATCGCGTTTCCAGCCCGCCGGCCCTCGTGTTTCCCCTCTCCGCGCCGCGATCTCGCACGCCCCTGCTAGCCACCGGACTTTCAAAACCCCCGCACACGTGTTCGCACCCAGGGTCTCACGGCGGCGGCAGAGCCGCCCCGAAAATCATCGTCCATGGCAGAATCAGGAGAGGGAGAATGCGGTGCACTTGTGTATAGACGGGCGTCGCTCCAAGAAGCCGGCCGCCAAGGCATCCTGTCGGGACAGGATATTTTCCGTGCAATCGCTCGCCCTACTCCTCCTCTTCCACCTCCCAATCGCCGCCGCCGACTATGCAGGGGCCGATGCCTGCCGGACCTGCCATCCTTCCGAATTCGAGTCGCAATCGCGCAGCGCCCATGCCCATGCCCTGGCGCCCTCCGCAGCGCCCCAACCCGGCGAGTGGGCCTTTGGCGCCGGCATCCAGGCCATCACGTTCGTTTCCCATCCCGCCCGCGATACCTACCGTGAACTGGGCCAGACCTGGTACCGTTCCCTCAACGCCTATGCCGTCACCCCCGGCCACCGGACCCCGGATGGTATCGACTTCCGCACGTTCGACCCCGCCGCGCGCATTCTGCGCTGCTTCTCCTGCCATTCCACCGGACCACCCGCAGTCGACTCCGAAGATCGCGTCGTCCCGCACGAGTTGGGCGTTCGCTGTGAAGTCTGCCACGCGCCGGCCGCCGCCCATGTCCGCAACCCCGCTCTCAACCGTCTGCGTACCCCCGCCACGCTCTCCGCCGTCGCGCTCAACGCCTTCTGCGCCAACTGCCACCATCTCGACAGAGTCGTCGGCGAGGAACTCCTCGATCTCCGCGATCCCGCGACTGCCCGCTCACAACCGCTCCGGCTCGCCGCCGCCGCCTGTTTTCGCAACGCCAAGGGACGCCTTACCTGTCTGACGTGCCATTCGCCGCATGACCCGCTCGAACAGAAACTGGAAACCTACAATGCCGCCTGTCAGGGCTGCCACGCCGCGCCGCGCCACACCGAACCGATAGCCCGACGCCCCTGCGCCGGTTGCCACATGCCCTCCATCCGCCTCGACAACCTGGTCTTCACCAATCACCAGATCGCCGTGTACAGCCCCGCCAATCCCATAGTCCCGCTGACCAATCGCCGGTAAATGGCCCCCTGACTCCGAGTTTCCCGATGACCTGCCAACGTTACAATGTAATAAAATTCGCAATCTAACGTCTACTACTACGGAAGACGGGCCGCCATTCACAGCCAAGAGGAATTGATCCGCAAAATGCGTACTACTTTATCGTTCAGAACCGGCGCTTGCCTAACGCTCACTACGCTGTTCGCAGCCTCCACCGCATTCGGCCAGACTACCCCAACCGCTCCGCCGCCGATGGCATTCGAAGTGGCTTCCATCAAGCCGTCGCCGCCATTGGACCAGGCCAAGCTATTGGCCGGCCAACTCCACCTGGGCATGTCCGTCACCGGTACCAGAGTCGAGTTCGGCTACACTCCGCTGATGCAGCTCATCTGCACCGCGTACAAGGTTAAACCGTTTCAGGTAAACGGTCCAAGCTGGATGAATAGCACCATGTTCGACATCTCCGCCAAGCTGCCCGACGGAGCAACCAAAGATCAGGTTCCCGAGATGCTCCAGGCTCTGCTCGCCGACCGTTTCAAGATGACCCTCCGCCGCGAGAACAAGGAACACAGCGAATACGCCCTGACGGTCGCCAAAGGCGGCGCTAAATTGAAGTCCGCCGATCCGGAACGGGCGCCCGCCGACCCGGCCGCCGAGGCGCAAGCCAAGCCCGGCGAGAACACCGCAAATACTCCCGACGGTCCCATGTACGTGAGTGTGGGCAAAGATGGCTCCCAACACATCCGCGGTCCCGGCACCCTGATGACCACTGCCATGAGCAACGGCATGCTGCATCTGGAGGCCACCAGGATCACCATGAAGTTCCTGGTGCAGCTCATCTCCCAGTTCGCCGGCACCCCCGTAATCGACAAGACCGAGCTGACTGGAAGCTATAAGCTCAGCCTCGATTTCTCGATGGAGGAACTGATGGCAATGGCCCGGGCCAATGGGGCGATGACGGGCAGTAGCTCAGGAGGACCGCCTCCAGCGCCCGGCTCCACTCCCGTGGTAGCCGCACCCGAACCATCCTCGACGTCGATCTTTGCCATGGTCCAGCAGTTCGGTCTCAAACTGGCGCCGCAGAAGGTCCCGGAGGATTTCCTGATCGTCGATCGCATCGAGAAGACACCTACTGAAAATTAGCGGACAGCTTTCAGCCATCAGCCTTCAGCTTTTCCGTGCGCTGGGGCTGTGCGTGCGGGCTTTGCGGGGAAGTTTCGTAAATGCCGGGGGAGTGCACGAAGGCCGACGGCTTCCATGGGGCTTGCAGGCAGGATTGCCAGCCCCACGACGCGTTATCCTGAAAAGACCCTTTTCAGGAGGCGGTTTTCGTGAAACTTGCGATCCTTGCGTTCGCCCTGTCCAGCCTGGCGCTCGCGCAGCATGCACCCTCCACCTTGCCCAAGGTGAAGTTTACCGACACCAAACTCGACAACGGCTTGCGCGTCCTCATCTCCGAGGATCACTATGCGCCCGTCTACGCTATCTGTGTGGCCTATAAAGCCGGATCGAAGGACGAACGCCCGGGACGCACCGGGTTCGCCCACCTCTTCGAACATATGATGTTCAAGGGCTCGGAAAATGTCGGCATGGGTGAGCTTGATTTTCTCATCTACACCAACGGCGGCAGCTCCAACGGCACGACCGACAACGACCGCACCTCGTACTATGAAACCCTGCCGAAAAATCAACTCGATCTCGGTCTCTACCTGGAAGCCGACCGGATGCGCGGCCTCGTCATCAACCAGGAGAACCTCGAAAACCAGCGGCAGGCCGTGAAAGAGGAGCGCCGCCAGAGCTACGATAACCAGGCCTACGGGCAGACCTCCGAGAAGCTGGAAGGACTGATCTACGACGCCTTCCCCTATCACCACTCCGTCATCGGTTCCATGTCCGATCTCGACGCCGCTTCCGTCGACGACGTCAAGCAGTTCTTCAAAACCTATTACGCTCCCAACAACGCCGTGCTCGCCCTGGTGGGCGATCTGGACACCCAGGCGACGCTCGCCAAGGTGAAGAAGTACTTCGGCAACATCCCCGCCCAGACGCCTCCCAAGGCCGTCGATTTCACCGAACCTCCCAAGACCGGCGAACGCCGCGCCGCCCTGCAGGATCCTCTGGCCCGCCTGGCTCGCATCGACATCGCCTACCGCTTCGGCCCTTCGAGCGACGCCGACGGGCGCGCCCTATCGGTGGCCGCATCTATCCTGGCCGGCGGTGGCGGAGGCTTCGGAGGACGCGGCGGTGGGGGAGGTGGCGGCAACATCTCGCGCCTCTACCAGTTGCTGGTCGAGGACAAAGAGGTCGCCTCCAACGTCTCCGCCCGCGCCGACCGGCGGCAAGGCCCCGGTTTCTTCCACATTACCGCGACCCTGCGTCCCGGTAAGACTCCCGAGGAGGCCGAGGCTCTCATTTCCGAGGAGATCGCCAAACTCCATTCCGCGCCCGTTACCGCCAAGGAACTGGATCGCTCCCACATTGCCTTGCGCCGCGCCGCCGAAGCGCGCCTTACCGCCTTGAGCCGTGCGCAAGCCCTGGCCGATGCCGCCGCCGTCTATAATGACCCCGAACGCGTCAATTCCGAAATCACCGCGCAACTCGCGGTCACCGCCGAGGACATCCAAAAGGCCGCCCGCGATCAATTGATCAACGCCAATAAGGTCGTGGTCGTGACCACCCCGGCAGCGTCAAGCGGAGATCGGCCCAAACGATAAAAGGATACCGCCATGCGTACATCAAGAATCCTCGTTGTATCGCTCGTTTCGTTCGCAGCGGTTTGGGCCCAGGAGCCGGCCGGGCAGAGTTTTCGGGGCATGGTCCGTTTGAACCGGGCTCCCGTCTCCAATGAGGTGCTCAAGGTCAAGCTGCCCCGTCCCGTGGAGCGCCAGCTTGCGAACGGCATTCGCCTCCTGATTCTGGAGAGCCACCGTGCGCCCACCATTTCTCTCACCATTTCGATTCCCTCCTCGCCCCTGCGCGACCCCGCCGGTATGCCGGGTGTCGCCGAAGCTACCGCGGCGCTCATGATGTCCGGCACGGCCACGCGCACGCAACGGCAGATCGCCGAAGCTCTCGCCGATATCGGCGCTACCGTCAGCTTTAGCGCCGGCGGAGGCGGTGGTGGTGGACGCGGCGGAGGAGGCTCCGGCGCCGGGAGCGGTACCGGGACCATTTCCGTCAGCGCGCTCACGGAGAGCTTCGACGCCGCCCTCGCCATCATGACCGGCGTCCTGCTGCACCCGGAGTTTCCTGCCGGCGAGTTCGACCGCTGGAAGGCGCGGCAGCGGTCCGCCATCGAACAAGCCCGCACCTCGCCCACCGGACTCGGCAGCGAGATGCTCATGAAAGTGCTCTATCCCAACGACGCGCGGCAATTCACGCGCCTCACCGGCGAGTCGCTCAATAAGATCACCCGCGAAAGCCTCGTCGAGCATTATAAGAAATACTACACGCCCTCAGGCTCCCTGGCCGGCATCGTCGGCGATATCACCGCTAAGGACGCGGTTGCCACGCTGGAGAAGGCTCTGGCGGCATGGAAGGGATCGCCCGTGGATACGGTCGCGCTGCCCATCGCGCCCCCGATCACAACGAAGAAGGTCTGGCTGGTGAACCGTCCCGGGTCGGTGCAGACCGATCTGGTATTGGCGAACCGCGCGATTGACCGCACCAATCCCGACTACATCGCCTGCCTGGTGATGAACCAGGTGCTGGGCTCCGGCCCCGCCGCGCGCCTCTTCCGGATCATTCGCGAAGAGAAGGGCTACACGTACGGCGTCAGCTCCAGTTTCACGGCCACGCGTTATCTGCAGCACTTCAGCTCTTCCATGCTGGTGCGCACCGAAGTCACCGAGCCCGCGCTGGCCGACCTGTTGAAGGAATTCAAGGAGATCCGCGACGTGCCCGTTCCCAAGGAGGAACTGGAGGGCGCCAAGCGTACACTGGTGGCCAATTTTGCCCTCGGCCTGGAAAATCCCGCCGCGGTGATGGCTCGCTGGCTGCAGCAGCGCGAATTCGGCCTGCCCGAGGATTACTGGGACAGCTATAGCGAGAAAATCGCCGCCATTACCGCGGACGATGTGGCGCGCGTCGCCAAGAAGTATGTTCCGTACGACAACGTGCAGATCATTGCCGTGGGCGATGGCGCCAAAATCCGCGAACTCCTGAAGAAGTTCGGGCCCGTGGAAGAAGTCGCCCCGGACGAAAAGTAACTGTTGGGGGCAGGTTCCCGGCCTGCCGGCGGCCGCACGAAGCTCGCCGCGCCCCGCTTCGCGGAACGGCGGCGAGGGCAGGCCGGGGACCTGCCCCACGGGTCTTTCAAACGAGAAATCCCAGTGGATCGCTACACTAAAGACTAATGGCTCGAATTCACCTTTGCTTCCTCTGGCACATGCACCAGCCCTTTTATAAGGACTTGGCCTCCGGCGAGTACAAACTGCCGTGGACCCGGATGCATGCCCTCAAGGACTACTACGGCATGGTGCGCATTCTGGAGGAGTTCCCTAAAGTGCGGCAGACGTTCAATCTGGTGCCTTCCATGATGGCCCAGGTAGCCGAATATGCAGCCGGCCAAGCCAACGACCCGTTTCTGGAGATGGCTCTCAAGCCCGCCGAAAGCCTCAATGATGGCGACCGCGCCTTCCTCTTACGCCACTCCTTTTATTCCGACCCCGACCGCATGATCCGCCGCTACCCGCGCTACGGCGAACTTTACGACGCCTGGCGCGGCCGGCAGGGGTCGGGTACGCCGATTCTGTTTGGCGCCCAGGATTTTCGCGACCTCCAGATGTGGTCGCAACTGGCTTGGTTCGACGAAGAGTTTCACGATTCCGATCCCGACATCCGCGACTGGCTCCGGCGCGGCCGCAATTTCACCTCCAGCGACCAGCACCGCATGGGCGAAAAGCAGCGCGAAATCATCGGGCGGGTGCTGCCGGAGTATCAGAAAATGGCCGCCTCCGGACAAGTGGAAATCTCCACCACGCCCTACTACCATCCCATTCTGCCGCTGCTGTGCGATTCCGATATCGCCAGCATTTCCCACGCCGGCGTTCCCTTGCCGCCGCGGTTCCGCTATCCTCAGGACGCCCGCCGCCAACTGGAAATCGCTCGCGAATACTGTGCCCGGAACTTCGGCGTCGCACCGGCCGGCCTCTGGCCTTCGGAAGGCTCCGTCTCCGACGAAGTATTCGCCCTCGCCTCCGAACTTGGCTTCGAATGGGCGGCCACCGATTCCGGCGTTCTCAACCGCACTCTCTCCCGCACCATCCCCACCGAAGGCCTTTACCGCCCCTATCGCTGGCGCCAGGGCAAGGGATCTTTGGGCGTCGTCTTCCGCGATCATTTCATGAGCGACCTGATCGGCTTCGTCTATTCCAAAATGGACGCCGCCGCGGCCGCCGACGATTTCCTGCGGCGCATCCGGGAGAACTGCGGCGGCATTTTGGGCGCCGGCCGCGATGCCCTGGTACCCATCATTCTCGACGGCGAAAACGCCTGGGAATACTACGACCGCAATGGCCGCCCATTCCTCCGCGAACTGTACCGCCGCATTTCCGAAGATGGCGTTTACAACGCCGTCACCGTGGGCGAAGGGCTCCGCCTCCTGGAACCCGAGCCGCTCGATCACATTTTTCCGGGGTCGTGGATCAACGCCAACTTCGACGTCTGGATTGGCGCCGAGGAGGACAACCAGGCCTGGACCCAGCTCTTGCGCGCCCGCCAGACCTTCGATTCCGCGCTGGGCGTCCCGGAGGAGCGGCGCGCCCTGGCCTTCGAGGAGTTGCTCATCGCGGAGGGCAGCGACTGGTGCTGGTGGTACGGTCCGGAGCACGATTCCGCCAACCGCGTGGAATTCGACCAGCTCTATCGCAGCCACCTGGCCAACGTCTATCGCTTCCTGAGTCTGAATCCGCCCGAGGAATTGTCCCGGCCCATCCTGCGCATTGCACTTCCCGAAGTCCGCATCGAGCCTTCCGGCGCCATCCAACCTTCCATCGATGGCGAGGTCACCTCTTACTTCGAATGGCTGGGCGCGGGCATTTGCCGCGTCGGGGAAACCTCCGGATCCATGCACGGAAAGAAGTTTCTGGTGAAGGAAGTGCAGTACGGCTGTGACGCCGCCAACTTCTATCTGCGCGTGGATCTGCACAGCGGATACGCGCAGGAATTCGCAGGGATGGAAGCGCGCCTGAAACTCCAGTCGCTGGACGCTTCGCGCTCCAGTTTGGTCACCATTCGTTTCGCTCACGGCGGAGCTCAGGTCTCCGAGGCGGTACTGGCATCGCCGGCCATCGAATCGCCCGTGGAATGCGCGTTTGCGCGGATCCTGGAAGGCCGCATCAGCCTGGCTGCCCTGGCGCTCCGGCCCGGCGAAGGTTTACGTTTCGCTCTCTCGTTATGGCAGGGAGGGCTTCCCATGGACGCGGCGCCGCAGCAAGGCTGGCTCGAAATGCGCACCACCGATCCGGACTTGCTCGGTTAGCCCGCAACTTAATCGGTAGAATCGGGTATTAATAGGTATGATCTTGGAAGCCGAACTCCTCAACGAGATTGCCGCGGGACCCGTCGAAAAGCGCGCCATCACCAACCTGCACGTCCTCAACGAGGCCTACGACTATGCCAGGCCGAGTTCTTTTTCGCGCGGCATGCGCATCGATCTCAATGGGTTAACCATCCTCCTCATCTCCGGGACCGCCAGCATCGACGAATCGGGCGAGAGCGTCCATGCCGGCGACTTCCGGGCGCAGATGCGGCGCACCTTCTTCAACATCACCGCCCTGCTCAAGGCGGAAGCCGCCACATGGAAAGATATCGTCCGCACCACCTGTTATCTGCGCGACATCGAACGCGATTACGCCGCCTTCAACCAGGAACGTACCGCCTTTTACCGGGAAGAGGGGCTCGACCCGCTCCCCGCATCTACCGGAATCCAGGCGATTCTGTGCCGGCCGGAACTCCTGATCGAAATCGAAGCCATCGCCATGTTCCGCAATGTCCCGCGGCGGTAAGGATTCTTCTGACGGAGTAACAGCCCGGGCGGGCTTCCTTTATTGCCTTAACCACATCTGAAACTCCGTTGCATTTTGCTACGGCCCATGTCAGAATGGAGTTGTCTATGCGTTCAGTGGCAAGTGCGGTAATGGCAGTGCTGGTAGTTGCCGCATTGCTCGCGGGGAATTGCTTCTCCTGCCCGCAAATGCTGCTCGCGATGGCCGCGCACCAGCCGGCTCACGGCTGCTGCCATCGGGGCAATCCTCATAGGCAAACCGCCGAATGCCAGACACAGGCCTTGCGTCACTTCGTGAAGGCCGATGTGGGCTCGCCAGCCGGCCCGGCAATGGCGGTCGCAGTGGTGGCTTTACCCGGTCCGTTACCTGCAATCGCCGCTGACTGCGACGCCGTCGCCCTGCCAGCGGACCATACTCCTTCCAGTCAAGCTCCTATCCGAATCTAAACAGACCTATCGCAGCTTCTGGCGTACGCACTCGTGCGTGCGCCACAGTGTGGCCAGTGCGTTTCGAGGGATAGGTCTATGGCATTTCGAAAGTATCTGTACCTGGCATTTCTGCCGGCGTTCGCGGGGGCGCAGCCTCTGGACTCGCTGGTGGATGAGGCGCTGCGCAACAATCGCGAAATTCTGGCGGCGCAGAAGAAATACGAGAGCGCGCGGCAGCGGCCACCCCAGGCGTCCTCACTCGCGGACCCGACGGTCTCGCTCGGATACTCGTCCGTCCTCTACCCGTGGCCCGGCGCGGGACTCGGTCGCGAGGTGACGGCCAACGTGGGGGCGATGGTTTCGCAGGAGATGCCTTTCCCCGGCAAACGCACGCTGCGCGGCGAGATCGCGGCCAAGGAGGCCGACGCCACCTTCGACCAATACCTGGCGGTGCGCCTGTCGGTGGTGTCGCGGCTCAAACAGGCGTACCACGAGCTGCACCACGACACGGTGAGCGTCGCGTTCGTCAAGCGCTACCAGGACATACTTCGGAACATCATCAGCGTCTCGGAAGCGCGCTATACCGTGAGCCACACGGCGCAACAGGATGTTTTCAAAGCGCAGACGCAATTCTCGATTTTCCAGACGCAACTGCTGCGCTACGAGCAGCAGCGCACCAGCAAGGAAATCGAGATCGATGTGTTGCTGAACCGGCAGGCGATGGGTCCCATCGAAGTACCCCTGGACATGGAGCCGGGCGACCTGCCGGCGACCCTGGACGAAATGCTGTCGCATGCCCGCACCCAGGCTCCCCTGATGGCGGCGGCGCGCAAGATGGTGCAGCGCGGTGAACTGGCCGCCAACCTGGCGCGCGCGGATCTCAAACCCGACTACACCCTGTCCGGCGGATACTTCAACCAGGGCGGCATGGCGCCTATGTGGCAGTTTCGCGTGGACGTCAAATTGCCGGCCTGGTCTTCCAAGCAGAACGCCGAGATCTCCGAACAGGTCTTCGCGCTGAGCGAAGCGCGCCACAACTATGAGGCCGCCGACCTGACACTCCAGGCCCAGATCCGCGAGGTATACAGCATGGCCGAGACCTCGCGGAAATTGGTCGACCTCTACGAGAAATCGGTGATCCCCGAAGCCAAGCTGGCGCTCGAATCGTCGCTGGCCAGTTATCAGACAGGCAGCCTCGACTTCCTGGCGGTCTTCTCCAATTTCATGAACGTGGTGGATTACGAGCTGATGGTCCACGAGGAAATCATGCAGTTTCACGTGTCGGTTGCCAAGCTCGAGGAACTGACCGGCATGGAGATCAAGCTGTGAAAAAGATTGCGATCGTGCTTTTTGTCGCCGCGGCCTTTGCCGGCGGTTTCGGATATGGACGCTGGTTTGGAACGCCGGCCGCCAGCGGCGCGGGCGTGCGGCAGCCGCTCTACTGGGTGGATCCCATGCACCCGTGGTACAAGTCCGGCAAGCCCGGAATTGCGCCCGATTGCGGCATGACGCTGGTGGCCGTCTACCCGGGCGAAGAGGCGCGATATGCGCACACCAACCCCGGCCTGCCGGACGGGACGGTCGGGATTTCGCCCGAGAAGCAGCAGCTCATCGGCGTGCAATACGGCACGGTGGAGTACGAATCCGTGGGTGACACCATCCGCGCCGCCGCGCGAGTGACGCTGGACGAAACCCGCATCGCCAAGGTACACAGCAAGCTGGATGGCTGGATCGACCAGGTCTTCGTCGATTTCACCGGCAAGCTGGTGAAGCAGGGCGACCCGCTGCTGACTCTCTACAGCCCCGAAGCGCTGGCGACACAGCAGGAATACATTTTGGCCATCAAGGCGCTCGACCTGATGCGCGACAACCCGGTCCACGAAATGATGGCCAGCACCGAAGACCTGGTGGGAGCCGCCAAGAAACGGCTGGAGCTTTGGGACATCGGCGACAGCGAGATCGACCAGGTCGCCCGTACTGGCCAAACTCTGAAGAATCTCACGCTGCATTCGCCCATCTCGGGCTTCGTGATGGAGCGAAACGCGTTCGCCAAACAGCGAATCAATATCGACACCGCGCTCTACACCATAGCCGATCTGTCGAAGGTCTGGGTGATCGCCGACGTGTTCGAATTCGAAGCCTCCGGCGTCCGGATAAACCAAACCGCTTCCTTGACCCTGGACTACCTGCCGGGGCGGATGTTCCCAGGCCGGGTGAGCTACATCCAGCCGCAGGTGGACCCCGCCACGCGCACCTTGAAAGTTCGGCTGCAATTCGATAATCCCGGCTTCGCGCTGAAACCGGACATGTACGGACAGGTGGAACTGCACACCGCCATCGCGCGGCGGCTGGTGGCGCCGCAGACCGCGGTGCTCGATTCGGGCGACCGGCAGACGGTCTTCGTGGATCGCGGCAACGGCAATTTCGAGCCGCGCGAAGTCCGCGTGGGCGTGCGCACGGGCGATCGCGTGGAGATCCTCGCGGGATTGCGCGCCGGCGAGCGCATCGTGACCAGCGGCAATTTCCTGATGGATTCGGAGAGCCAGCTTCAGAGGGCTGGCGGGGCGCGGAAATGATCGACCGGGTCATTGAATTCTCCGGCCGCAACCGCTTCCTGGTATTTCTGCTGGTGGCGGCGGCCGCCGTCGCCGGCTGGTGGTCGATGCAAAACACGCCGCTCGACGCCATCCCCGACCTGAGCGACACGCAGGTGATCGTGTATTCGCGCTGGGACCGCAGTCCCGACATCATGGAGGACCAGGTCACGTATCCCATCGTCAGCGCGATGCTGGGGGCGCCCAAAGTCAAGGACGTCCGCGGTTTCTCCGACTTCGGGTATTCCTACGTCTACATTATTTTCGAAGATGGGACGGACCTGTACTGGGCGCGGTCGCGAACGCTCGAGTACTTGTCCAAGATCCTGCCGCGGCTGCCGCAGGGGGTGAATACGGAACTCGGTCCGGACGCCACGGGCGTCGGCTGGGTGTTTCAGTATGCGCTGGTGGACAAGACGCATCACAACCTGGCGCAGTTGCGGTCCACCCAGGACTGGTATCTGCGCTATCAATTGCAGTCCCTGCCAGGCGTGGCGGAAGTCGCGCCGCTCGGTGGGTTCGTGAGTCAATATCAGGTCAATGTGGACCCCAACCGCATGGCGGCGTACGGCATCCCCATTTCGAAAGTAGTGGCGGCGGTGCGCGGCGGCAATAACGACGTGGGCGGGCGGTTGGTGGAATTCACCGGGCGCGAGTACATGGTGCGTGGCCGTGGGTATGCGAGGTCGGTTGAAGACCTGGAGAACATCTCACTCGGCGCGAGTTCGTCCGGCGTGCCGATCCTGGTGCGCGATATCGGCAGCGTGACGTTGGGACCGGACATGCGCCGCGGCGTGGCCGATCTGAACGGCCAAGGCGAAGTGGTCTCGGGAATCGTGGTCATTCGCCAGGGCGAGAACGCGCTGCGAGTCATCGAACGGGTGAAGGCCAAGATCAAAGAGCTGGAGCCGGGCCTGCCCGAGGGCGTAACGATCGTTACCGCGTACGACCGCTCGGAACTGATTCTGGCATCGATCGGCAATATCAAGCACACGCTGATCGAGGAACTGATCGTCGTGGCGCTGATCATCCTGATCTTCCTGTGGCATTTCCCCAGCGCCGCCATTCCGGTGGTCACCATTCCCGTCGCCATCCTGATTGCGTTCATTCCCATGCGCATGGCAGGCTTGACTTCGAACATCATGTCGTTGGGCGGCATCGCCATCGCGGTGGGCGCCATGGTGGACGCCGCCATCGTGGTGGTGGAGCAGACGCACAAGAAACTGGAACTGGCCGACGCGAGTTGGACGGCGGGCGACTATCAGCGCGCGATTATCGGCGCGGTGAAAGAAGTCGGCGGACCGAGCTTCTTCGCTCTACTGGTGATCGCGGTGTCGTTCCTTCCGGTGCTGACGCTGGAAGCGCAGGAGGGCCGGCTGTTCAGGCCGCTGGCGTTCACCAAGAACTTTTCGATGATCGTGGCCGCGGTGCTGGCTATCACGCTCGACCCGGCGCTGCGCCTGCTGTTCTTCCGTAAGGACAACTTCCGCCTGCGGCCGCGATGGCTGGCCGCCATCGTGAATGGCGTGCTGGTGGGCAAGATTCACTCCGAGGAGAAGCATCCCATCAGCCGCCTGTTGATGCGGCTCTACGAACCCGTGGTGGCCTGGAGCCTGCGATGGCGGTGGGTGGTGATCGTGGGCGCGCTCGCTCTGGTGGCCGTCACCCTGCCGGTGTACCGGCAGCTCGGGTCGGAGTTTATGCCGCCGCTCGATGAAGGCGTGCTGCTGTTCATGCCCACCACGCTGCCGGGCATTTCGATCGGCGAAGCGCAGCGGCTGATGCAGGTGCAGGATCGCATCCTGATGCGCTTTCCCGAAGTGGCGCGGGTCCTCGGCAAAGCGGGACGCGCCGAGACGTCCACCGACCCGGCGCCGCTCTCCATGCTGGAAACGGTGGTGCTGCTCAAGCCGAAATCCGAATGGCGCAAAATGGCGACATGGTACGACCAATGGCCGCGCTGGCTGCGGCCGCTCTGCCAGCACATCACCCCCGACCACATCTCCACCGGCCAACTGGTCAACGAAATGAACGAGGCTCTGCGGATCCCCGGCGTGACCAACGCTTGGACCATGCCCATCAAAAACCGCATCGACATGCTCACCACCGGCGTCCGCACGCCCGTGGGCATCAAGATTTTTGGGGCGAATCTTACGGAAATCGAACGCATCGGCACGCGCATCGAGCGCACCCTGACGAACGTGAAGGGCACGCGCAGCGTCCTGGCCGAGCGCGTCGCGGGAGGTTATTTTCTGGATTTCGACCTGAAGCGCGACCAACTGGCGCGCTACGGCATGACCGTGGACGACGCGCAGACGGTGGTGATGAACGCCATTGGCGGCGACAACGTCAGCACCGCCATCGACGGCCTGGAACGGCATCCCATCGCGGTCCGCTACTACCGCGATTCGCGCAGTTCGCTCGACCGTCTGAGCCGGGCGCTGGTACCCGCGATGGACGGCAAGACGCAGATCCCGCTGGCTGAAATCGCGACGTTGAAACTCTCCAGTGGCCCCTCCATGCTGCGCAATGAGAACGGCATGCTGAGCGGGTACGTATTCGTGGATGTCGATGGGCGCGACGTGGGCAGCTACGTGGCCGAGGCGAAGCGGGCAGTCGCCCGGCAGGTCATCGTGCCCGCGGGCTACACCCTGCAGTGGAGCGGCCAGTACGAAGCCATGGAGCGGGTCCGGGAACGGCTGAAGGTGGTGCTGCCGCTGACGCTGTTCCTGGTGTTCCTGCTGCTGTATCTGAATACCAGGTCGACGGCGAAGACCGTGCTGGTGCTGATGGCGGTTCCCTTCTCGGCGGTGGGCGCCATCTGGCTGCTCTACTTTCTGGGCTATAACATGAGCATCGGGGTGTGGGTGGGGCTCATCGCATTGATGGGCGTGGACGCCGAAACCGGGGTCTTCATGCTGCTGTATCTCGATCTGGCCTACGAGGAGCGGCGTCTGGCCGGACGCATGCGCACCGCCGCCGATCTGCGCGAGGCCATTACCCACGGAGCGGTCAAGCGCATCCGCCCCAAAGTGATGACGGTGGCGACCATGTTTGCCGGTCTCGCGCCCATCATGTGGTCGGTCGGGGCAGGCGCCGATGTGATGAAGCGCATCGCGGCGCCCATGATCGGCGGGATCTTCACGTCGTTTGTTCTGGAGCTGGTAGTGTATCCGGCGTTATATGAGGTTTGGAAATGGCATACGGTAAAACGGCAGGTTGCCTGATTCTAGCGGGGCTGACGGCGCTCTCGGCCGCGCAATTCCCGATGCGGCACGAGCACCTTCGCAAGGATTGCGCGGGTGTGATGACCATCGACGAGCATGGCGTGTCGTTCGCCGGGCCCGAGCGTCATTCGTGGACGTGGCCATTCCAGGACATCCGGCAACTGAAGCTTTCGTCCGAGGGCGTCACGGTGCTCACGTACGACAACGGGAGAGGACGATTTGTTTTCCGCGGAAGCGTCCCGGCCGGGACGCTGTACCCATTTCTGCGCGATCGCATGGACCAGCGCCTGGTGGCCGCGATAGCCGAGGACGTTCCGGGCGCGTGGTCGATTCCCGTCAAGCGGGGAGCGATCGCGTTTGGCGCGGACGCGATCGTGTATTCCACCAAGACTCCGGGCGAATCGCGGACATGGCGCTATTCGGACATCGACACCGTCAGCAGCTCGGGTCTGTTCGAGTTGACCGTTACGACGCTGGAGAAGACCTTTCACTTTCAGTTGAAGCAGCCTCTTGCGGAAGCGCGGTACGACGAGCTGTGGATTGGATTGCAGCGGAAAAACGGGAAGATTCAGTAGCGTGTCTCTATAATGGCGGTATGCCCAAGGCCGCCGCTTCCGAATTCTACTGTCCCACCTGTACCCAACCGGTGACGGATCCACTCATCTGTGGCGATTGCCACGCCGTGATCTGCCGCGTCTGCGGAACGCCGCTCGAACGCATCGACGATTTGGGCATAGGGTAGAGCTACCCCGGCACGTACGTTCTCAGAAACCGTCCCGCCGTTTCAGCGCGGATCGTAGTCCCATCCGGCAACAGCCACACTTCCCCCTTCCGGAATGGCTGGCCACCAATCGTCCCCTGCCCCTCTAGAACAATCCAAAGTTGACACTCCTCGGGCTCGGGCCGCATCTCCGCGCCCGCATTCAGCCGAACCTGTTCGGTAACGAAATCTTTCGAGCGCACCGGCTCGCCGGCCTTCATCGCGCCGGGATGCACCGACAGATCCGCGATTCGCACGGCTTGCTCGACGTGCAACTCACGCGGCCGGCCGTAGTCCCAAAGGCGGTAGGTCACATCCGAATTCTGCTGGATCTCGCATAGCACGATCCCCGCCCCAATGGCATGTACCGTGTGCGCCGGCGTGAAATACGTCTCGCCGGGTTTCACTTCCATCCAGTTCAGCAAATGCTCCACTTCGCCCGACAGCGTCGCTTCCAGCAACCGCTCGCGCGCGATGGGCTCCCGGAAGCCGAGCGCGATGGAGGCGCCGGGCTCCGCCTCCAGGATGTGCCACATCTCGGTCTTGCCGCGCGGCCCGTCTTCTCCGTCATCGGGATGCACTTGCACACTCAGCCGCTGGGAGGTGAACAACAGCTTGACCAGCAGCGGAAGGTCGCAGTCCGCCAGGTACCATGCTTCGCCGATGGGCTTCTCCGAATCGGGAAACCAGGGCAAGAGATGCGTCTTGCCCCAGACCTTTTCGCGCAGTGACGGTGTCAGACGAACGGGATCGGCCATGGCTATGAAGTCATGGCTACGAATTCTTGACTACGAACTGGTGCAGCCGGTCCAATCCGCGCTCCAGTTCGTGCAGGGACGTGGCGTAGGAGATGCGAACGTGCCGGTCAGTGCCGAACGCCTCGCCGGGAACGACGGCCACGTTGGCTTCGGTGAGCAGCTTCTCCGAAAACTGCAGCGTGTTGCCAATGCCGTTCCTGCCAATCGCGACGCCGATATTGGGATAGGCGTAGAACGCGCCCCGCGGCGAGGCGCACGTCACTCCGGGAATCGCGCGCAAACGGTCCACCACAAAGTCGCGGCGCTTGCGGTATTCCGCCAGCATGATACCCACCGAGTCCTGCGGTCCCCGCAACGCTTCCACCGCGGCCTTCTGTGAGATGGAGGCTGGGTTCGACGTCGAGTGGCTCTGCAGTTTGGTCATGGCGCCCACCAGCGCCGCCGGAACCAGTCCGAACCCGATGCGCCATCCCGTCATGGCGTACGTCTTCGAAAGCGATCCCGCCACCAGCACGGTTTCCTTGGCTCCCGCCAGCGCTGCAATGGAAAACGGCTCGCTGTCGTACAGAAACTTCGAGTAGCATTCGTCGGTCATCAGATAGATGCCGCGCTCCCGGGTCAGGCGGAAAATCTTTTCGAACTCACCCCGATCCATCACCGCCCCCGAAGGGTTCGATGGAGAGTTGACGATCACCATCTTGGTGCGCCCGGTCAGATACGGCGCCACCATGGCCGCCGTGAGAGTGAAGCCCTTGGATTCGTCGGTATCGACGAACACGCACTTGCCGCCGGCATAATTCACCACGTCCTTATAGGTCACCCAGTAGGGTACTGGGATCACCACCTCGTCCCCGGGGTTGACGACCGCCTGCACCAGGTTGAAGATCAGGTGCTTGCCGCCCACCGTGATCAGGCATTCCGAAGGCAGGTACGACGTGCCGAAATCCTGGGCGTGGCGTTCGCAGACGGCCTTCTTCAGTTCGAGCGTGCCGCCCGCGGCGGTGTACTTGGTGAAGTTTTGTTCAAGAGCCCGGACGGCGGCCCGCTTAATGTTGTCGGGCGTGGGGAAGTCGGGTTCGCCCGCTCCGAAATCGACTACGTCGACCCCCTCGGCACGGAGCTTCTCCGCGTCCGCCGATACTTTCATGGTGGAAGACACGCTGATGGACGATATGCGTTCGGCGATAGGGTGTAAGACTGTCTGCATGTTGCGTTCCTATTTCTCTTTCTTCTGAAGATGCGGAAGCCGCTGGCTGAGACGTGCTTCCACCGGGGGAGGCACCAATCCGGCGATGTCTCCTCCCAGGCTGTAGACTTCCTTCACCAGCCGCGAACTGATAAACGAATAGGCTTCATTCGCCATCATGAAAATCGTTTCGATGCCGGGACTCAACCGGCGATTCATAAGCGCCATTTGCAACTCATACTCATAGTCCGAGATAGCCCGGATGCCCCGCAACAGCGCGGTAGCCGAATGCGCGACGGCGTGATCCACCAGCAATCCGTCGAAGGAATCGATCTCCACGTTAGGATACACGCTAACCACTTCCCGGAGCATCTCCATGCGTTCTTCTACGGAGAAGAGCGGAGCCTTGGCGTCGTTTCGCAGTATGGAAACGATCAGCTTATTGAACAATCGGGAGCCTCGCTGGATCAGGTCCAGATGGCCGTTGGTAATCGGATCGAACGATCCCGGATATATAGCTATACTTGGCGGCGTTGGCGACAAACTGGGTCTTCCTTTTCGGGCTTCCGGAACGATACGAATATTTTACCGGTTTTAGGGACCTCGCCGCCTAGCCCGGGCGCAAGCGATTATGCCGTACACGCGGCGACCGTCCTGCCGGGGCCCGGCTTGCTACTCTGAACCTGTGAACCCAAGACGAATTCTCGTGACCGGCGGCGCCGGATACATCGGCTCTCATACCGTGCGCCTCCTTCTCCAGCAAGGCCATGACGTGACGGTGGCCGACAACCTTTCCAAGGGTCACCGCCATAACGTCCCGGCCGAGCGGCTGGCCATGGTCGACATCGGCGACACCTCCGCGCTGGCGGAGTTGATGCGGCAGCGGCGTGTCCAGGCCGTCATCCATTTCGCGGCCTTCATCGCCGTTGGCGAATCCATGCGCGAACCGGCCCGCTACTTCACCAACAACGTGGCCGGCTCGCTGTCGCTGCTTCGGGCAATGGTGGAAACCGGCGTCAAGCACATGGTCTTCTCATCCACCGCCGCGGTCTATGGCAATCCGGAGGTTTCGCCGATCCCCGAGACGGCACGCATTCACGCGGTCAATCCTTACGGCGAATCGAAGGTCATGGTGGAGACGTTTCTGCGCTGGTTCGACGAGATCCACCACCTTACCAGCGTCTGCCTGCGGTATTTCAACGCTTCGGGCGGCGACCCGGAAGGCCGTCTGGGCGAGGAGCATGAACCGGAAACCCACCTGATCCCGCTGGTTCTGCGGGCGGTGCTGACCGGCAACCCGATCACCGTCTTCGGCGACGACTACGACACCCCCGACGGCACCTGCATCCGCGACTACATTCATGTGGACGACCTGGCTCAGGCCCACATTCTGGCCCTCGATCACCTGATGTCGGGCGGCGCCTCCCAACAGTTCAACGTCGGTACCGGCGCGGGCCACAGCGTCCTGGAAATGCTTCGCGTGGTGGAGGAAGTCACCGGCCGAAAAGTGCCCTACGCGATCGGTCCGCGCCGCGAAGGCGACCCGCCGCGGCTGGTGGCGTCCCCCGAGAAACTGCGCCGCACTCTGGGCTGGGAGCCGCGCTACACCGCTCTGCGCACCATCGTGGGGCACGCCTGGAAGTTCGCGTCGAAGCCACAGGCTTGACGAAGCCCGGCTCTTCTTACGGCGCGCGCCACTTTTCAATAAACCCTCAAACAAGACGATAAGAAGAGACGAGGTCTTACCCTCATAGAGGTGAACGTGTTTCGGGAAGATTGTACGATCGAGCGGGCTGGCCTGGTGGCAGCCGTGGAACAGGCCGCCGATGGCATCGTCGTCACCGATACCGACGGAAACATCCAGTACGTGAATCCCGCCTTCACCGCCATGACGGGATATACCAGAGACGAGGCGGTGGGGCAGAACCCGCGCATCCTCAAATCGGGACGTGAACCGGCGGAGTTTTACAAGGATCTCTGGAAGACCATCCGATCCGGGGGGGTCTGGCGCGGCGAGGTGATCAACCGGCGCAAGGACGGGACCTTCTACACCGAGGAGATGCGAATCACTCCGGTTCAGGACTCGGAAGGCAAAATTTCGGGCTACATCGCGATCAAGCAGGATGTAACGGAGCGGCGGGCGGCCGAGGAAGCGCGGCGGCTGCTGGCCGCGATTGTGGAAAACTCCGAGGACGCCATCGCCGCCTACACACCGGAGGGGATCATCCTCACCTGGAATCGAGGGGCCGAGGCGATTTTTGGCTATGCCGCCGGAGACGCGATCGGGAAGCATGTGTCCATGCTGGCGGCGCGGCCGGCCGGTATGGCGTACTTCACCGAACAGGTATTGCGGGGCAATGTCGTCTCCCAATACGACGGTTTGTGCCGGCGCAAGGACGGAGGACAGTTTCACATATCGGCTACCGGTTCCCCCCTCCGAAACGCCGCCGGCGAAGTGGTGGCCGTCTCCGTCGTTCTCCGCGACGTCTCCGAGCGATACGAGTCCGAGCAAGCCCGAGCTTTGCTGGCGTCGATTGTGGAATCTTCGGAAGACGCGATTCACTCCGTTACGCTCGATGGGACCATCGTCAGTTGGAACCGCAGCGCCGAGGTGCTGTTCGGCTATTCGAGCCGGGAAATCGTCGGGGAGAACGTCGCCGTTCTCGCCCCCGATGGCCAAGACGACGAAGTGCGCCGACGCCTGGGAATCATCCGGATGGGGCATACCATCGACCCTTTCGAGACGGTTCTCCAAGGGAAGGACGGACGCGCGATCGATGTATCGCTCTCGATATCTCCCCTTCGCAATGCAGCCGGAGAAGTAGTCGGCGCCGCCGGCATCGCCCGCGACATCACCGGGCGCAAGCGGACCGAGAAGGCTCTGCACGAGAGCGGACGGCTGTTTCGCGAGGTCTTTGAGGACGCTCCGTTCGGAATGAGCGTTACCGGCCTCGATGGGAGCGTCATTCAGGCAAATACAGCGCTTTGCTACATGCTCGGCTACTCGGAAGAGGAACTGTGCGCCACCACGTGGGCGAAACTGACTCATCCCGGCGATGTGTGCTCCTCGGTGCGGAGGGAGGAGCAATTGCGGAAGGAACCGGGCAGATACCTGGAGGCTGAGAAACGCTACATTCACCGCGACGGAACAGTGGTGTGGGCACGTATGAGGATCTCGCTGGTGAGGGATATCGCCGGCGCGCCCCTGTACTTCGTGGTTCACGTGGAAGACATCACCGAGCGCAGGCGGGCGGAGGAGGCGCTGCGAGAGAGTGAGGAGCGGTTTCGCATCATGGCCGACGGTTGCCCGGCGATGATGTGGGTGACCAACGCGGAGGGCGGAAATCAGTTCATCAACCGGGCTTACCGTGAATTCTTCGGTATCACAGGCGACAAGGCGGAGGGAGACAAATGGCAGCAACTGGTTCACCCGGACGATGCGATCGGGTACATCGGGGCATTTCGCAACGCGGTGCGGGACCATACGCCTTTTGCCGGGGAAGCCCGCCGGCGCCGCGTCGATGGCGAGTCGCGATGGTTGGCCTCCTACGCGGCGCCGCGCTTTTCTCCGGGCGGTGAGTTCCTGGGGCATGTCGGCCTCAGTCTGGACATCAGCGAGGGCAAACAGGCCGAGCAGGAGCGCCAATTCCAACACTCTCTCATTCGCTCCATAAATGAGGTGTCACTCGACGGAATTCTTGTCGTGAATAACGAAAATGTGATCGTGTCGCATAACAAGAGGTTCCTGGATGTCTGGCGGATTCCCCTGGCTCGCATACCGGATAATCTGCCCGATTACCAAGTAGGCGGCCAGCCTCCGTTAATCTTGTCCGCGACCGTCGATCGAGTGAAGGACCCCGATGCTTTCTTGAAGCGGATTGGAGAGCTGAACGAGGATCCGGACGCCAACGACCATTGCGAAATTGAATTGAAAGACGGCCGGACGCTCGAACGATATTCCACCAGTCTGCGGAGTGAAAGCGGGCAGTCCCTGGGGCGTGTCTGGTTCTTTCGGGATATCACGGAGCGCAAACAATCCGAGCAAGCCTTGCGGGGCAGCGAAGAGAAATTTCGCCAATTGGCGGAAAACATGCGCGGAGTTGTTTGGATGAAGGCTCCGGGATCCGACAAGTTCCTCTATATCAGCCCCGCGTATGAACGGGTCTGGGGCAGGACCTGCGACAGTGTTTATCAGAACCCGGCGTCCCGGCTGGAGGCGATCCACCCCGACGACCTGGAACAGTCCCGTTTGTCGTTTGCCAGGCAAATGGAGGGAGAATCTCTCGATTCGGAATACAGAATACGAACACCGGACAGGCAGGAGAAATGGATTCACGGCCGGGCTTTTCCCGTTCGCGACCAGGCCGGCCAACTGATTCGCGTCGTCGGAATCTTGGAGGATATTACCGGCAGGAAACACTACGAGGAGGAGTTGATCCGCGCCCGCGAAGGCGCGGATGCCGCCAACCGCGCGAAGAGCTGTTTCCTGGCCAACATGAGCCACGAAATCCGTACCCCGATGAATGGCGTCATCGGCATGATTCAACTGCTGTTGGCAACCAACCTGACGCCGGAGCAACAACGATACGCGGATGTAGCTCAAACCAGCGGCCAGAGTCTGCTGGTCCTCATCGACAGCATCCTGGACCTTTCCAAGATCGAAGCGCGGAAGATGACCCTTGAGAATCTGAGCTTCGAGTTACGCCAGGTTGTCGAGGAGGTCGATCGGGTGTTTCGCATCCAGGCCGGCGCGAAGGGGCTCCACTTTCATTCACGCGTGTCGCCGGAGCTTCCGGAGTTTCTGAGGGGAGATGCCCACCGGCTGCGCCAGGTGTTGACCAATCTCGCCGGCAACGCCCTCAAGTTCACCGCGCGCGGGGAAATCGGCCTGGATGCGTCGCTGGAGAGCCAGGGTGACGGCGCGGCGACGGTTCGTTTCACCGTCACCGATACCGGTATTGGGATCCGGCCGGACCGGGTTGCCGCCGTGTTTTCGCCATTCACGCAGGCCGACGATTCCAGCACCCGCAAGTACGGCGGCACCGGGCTCGGCCTCGCAATCTGCAAGCAGCTTGTCGAGATGATGGGGGGCACGATCGGTGTCGACACCCGCGAAGGCCGGGGCTCCACCTTCTGGTTTACCGCGGTCTTCAAGCTGGCGTCTCCCAGCCGGCCGCCGAACCAGCGGACGGTTGAGCGTTTGGGTACGCCGCCTGGGGTCACCCGGGCCGTGCGCGACGCGCGGATTCTAGTAGCGGAGGACAATGCCACCAACCGGGAGGTGGCTCTTGCGCAACTGCGGAAGCTGGGTTACGAAGCCACCGCGGTCTCGAACGGCGCCGAGGCCGTCGAAGCGGTCCGACATGGAAGCTACGAACTGGTGCTGATGGATTGCGAGATGCCGGTAATGGATGGCTTCGAAGCCACCCGCCAGATCCGCGGACTGAGTCGGCCAGGCAGTCCTGGCATTCCGATCGTTGCCCTTACAGCCGACGCGATGGCCGACGACCGGGACCGGTGCTTGCGCGCGGGGATGAACGACTATCTCGCGAAACCAGTGGATTTGGCCCGGTTGTCGGATGTGCTTGCCCGGTGGCTGCCCGTGTCCAGCCGGACTCCAGCGCGGGACAGCGCGGTCTTCGACGGGGATGCACTGCTCGGCCGGCTTATGGGAGACAGGCAACTCGCCGGCATTCTCCTTAAGGGGTTCCTCGACGATGTTCCCTCGCAGTTGAGCAATCTGCGAAGGCGGCTCGACGAAGCGGACATCCCGGGCGCCCGCATGCAGGCGCATACGCTCAAGGGCGCGGCAGCCACGGTGTCGGCGGAGGGTCTGTGCGCCATCGCATCGGCGATCGAACGGGCCGGGATCGACGGACAGTTGGATCGCTGCGGCGAGCTTCTGCCCCGCGCCGTCGAGGAATTCGCGCGCCTCAAAGGCGCCTTGGAGCAGACGGGCTGGGTGTAGACCCAAGACATTGAGGATAAGGATGACAAAACGATGAGTACACGTAAAACCGGACTGGCAACCCCTACCGGTAAACATCTGCGAACCCTTCTGGTGGAAGACGATTTCACCAGCCGGCTCCTGCTGCAGACATTTCTGTCGCGCTACGGCGAATGTCATATCGCCGTGAATGGCAGGGAAGCCGTGGATGCGTTTCGGTCCGCCTTGGAGCAGGGCTGGAGATACGGACTGATCTGCATGGATATCCGGATGCCCGAAATGGACGGTCGCGAGGCGGTTCGCCAGATCAGGGCGCTGGAGGAAGAGCATGGCATTCTCTCCACCCATGGAACGAAAATCATCATGACCACTACGGTGGACGACGTCAAGGAAGTGATCCAGTGCTTCCAGGAGCTCTGCGACGCGTATCTCACGAAGCCCATCGACCTGTCCAAACTGCTCAGCCAGATCAAGGAATACCAACTTGTGGCGTAAACGTCCCTACCCCGCCTCGACAACGTCTTTGTAGTATTGCTCGTATTGTGCAATGATCTTGTCGGAGCAGAAACGCTCGGATGCATTCCATCGGCCGGCCCGCCCCATGCGGTAGTGCAGGTTGTCGTCGGTCAGCAACTGGACCACGCGGGCGGCTTGGGCCGCGATATCCCCCACCGCCTCCAGGAATCCGTCCTCGCCGTGAGTGATCAACTCGGGAACGCCTCCGACACGCGTCGCTACCGGCACTACGCCGCATGCCATCGCCTCCAGGGCTGCCAGGCCGAAGGACTCCATTTCGCTCGGCATCAGCAGCACATGGGCCAACGGGATCAGGCGCTCCACGTGATCCTGCTTTCCCAGAAACGTCACGTGCTTGTCCACTCTCAGCTCGCGCGCCAGGTGTTCGCAGGGACCGCGCTCGGGGCCGTCGCCCGCCATCAGCAGGTGTGCCGGCACGCTCTTGCGGACCTCGGCCAGAATGCGCACGCAATCCATCACGCGCTTCACGGGCCGGAAATTGGAGAGGTGCAGCAGCAGCTTCTCGCCCGCCGGAGCATAATGGGCCGCGCCGGTCTTGGCGTCGTCCGGCTGGTATCGATCGCAGTTGACGAAGTTCTTGATCACGCGAATCTCGTTGGCGATGCCGAACACGTCGACGGTCTGCTGGCGCAGGTGGTCGCTGATCGCCGTGATCCCGTTGGATTGCTCTATCGAGAACTTGGTGATCGGGTAATACGACCGGTCCACGCCCACCAGGGTGATATCCGTGCCATGCAGCGTGGTGATGAACGGCAGCCGGCGCCTGGGCGCGAGCATCTGTTGCGCCAGCATGGCGGAAATGGAATGCGGAATGGCATAGTGTACGTGCAGCACGTCCAGACCGTAGGATTCGCCCACTTCCGACATGCGCGACGCCAGCGCCAGGCAATACGGCGGATATTGGAACAGCGGGTAGGTGGAGACTTCCACTTCGTGATAGTGAATCCGCGGCGTGCCCGGATCCAGCCGGATGGGATTGGCGTAGCTGATGAAATGCACCTGGTGTCCGCGGGCAGCTAGTTCCAAGCCAAGTTCCGTGGCGACGATGCCGCTTCCGCCATAGGTGGGATAGCACGTAATGCCGACGTTCATAAGTAGTTTTCAGTTTACAGTCGTCAGTTTACAGTTCGAAGACGCCCGTATCCTATCTCACCGTTCAGATTCTCGTCCGCCGACGCGACGTTTCCGCCGCCGAACCAGACGCGAATCGCACTGCCCTCCACCAGAACAGTCGGGTCGCAGAGCACTTTCGAGTTCCACGCGGAGGAGCCCGTGAACACGGCCGGGAGTTTCTCCCAGTGGATGCCATCGGTGGAGCGCGCCAGGCGGAGGCTGCGGCGCTCCTCGAAATCGCGGGCGGTGTAGAGCATCCAGTAGAAGCCCTGGGAACTCCATACCGCCGGTTCGCCTAACCCGGCCTCATCGTCTAACTCCAGAATGGGATTGGCGCGCAGCTTCTCCCAATGCAGTCCGTCGGCGGAACGCGCCACGCCAATACGCTGCCGCGTGGGACGGGCCCGATCCTGCCCCAGATAATAGAGATAGAGGTACGCACCCACGCGGACGGTGTACGGATCGCCCACGCCAAACTCGTCCCAACTTCCATAAGGACCCGGCTCCAGCACGGGCGCCGGCTCTTTCCGCCAGTTTCGGGCGTCGCTGCTTCGCGCCAGGCCGATGCGCGGCGTACCGCTTGGCCCGGCCTGATACCAATACCAGAACTGCCCGCCATCGAGCAGCGCCGAACCGTTGGCGGCGATATAGCTTCCCTCCCAGGTCCTGGAATCCGGCGAGAGGATCGTGCCGCGCTCGCGCCAGACCAACCCGTCCGGCGACTCGGCGAGCACGGTATGCCACGTGCGGCCGTCGAAACCGGAATAGAAATTCAGATAGCGGCCCCCGGACTGGACCACCGAGGGATTCAGCGCATCGTGAAATCCGCCGCGCGTCAGCACCGGATCGGGACGCTGTTCGAACACCCACGACAGCTTCCGGTCGCCTCCGGAGACCTCAGGCAGCGTGAAATCCGCATAGCGGCCGCATCCCGAAAGGCACACCAGCGCGAACAACCAGGCCATTCGCCGATTCACAACGGGATCTTGACCTTCAGCCCGGCGCCCCGGCCGGGTCGCGATTCCAACTGCAACTCGGCATTCAGCGACCGAACCCGGCGCTTCAAGCTCTCAGGACCGAGACGAAGCAACTCCAGCTCTTCCAGGGAATACGTGCCGGCAAAACTGAAACCGTGGCCGTTGTCGTCCACCGCAATCTCCAGGCCGCGATCGGTCTTCTCCAGGGTTACCGCCACGCGCGTGGCCGCGGCGTGTTTCTGTACGTTATGCAGGGCCTCGCGGATCATCGCCATCACCTCCTGGGTCACTTCCGGCGACAAACCGACTGGCCGGGACGGGCCGACGAACGTCACCGGAATTCCGCTTTCCTTCTGGTACATCTCGGCAATCCGCCGAACCGCCACGATCAGATTGCCGCCGTCCACGTCGGCGGGGCGCATGCTGTGGACAAAGGCGCGCAAGTCGCGCACCTGGGATTGCGCCAGAGCCTGCAATTGCTTGAGGTCCTGCAGGCCGGCCTCGACGTCGCGATCCAGAAGCTTGCGGAGAATTTCCAGGCGCATCTGCAGACTGATGAAGCTCTGCAACGGTCCATCGTGAAAATCGGAACCGATGCGCTGACGCTCCAACTCGGTAGCCTTCTCGGCGGCGGCGCGCGCCCCTTGCAATTCCGCTCGCAGCCTTTCCAAATCGGCCACCCGTCGCCGACGGTACACCGCCATACCGCACGCCAGGGCTCCGCCCACCAACACCGTCCGTTCCAGGTCGCGCAACGCGGAAGGCTGCGGCGCCACCGCACAGAAGACGGCGGCCGTCGAGGCCACGATGGCCACTTCCACGGCGTCGTGGTAGATCAGCGCCTCGGTCAACAGAAACAGCAGGAACCCGGCGGCCAACCACGGCAGGGATTCCGCGGCGCTGCCGGCCAGCGCTAGAAAGTAGACCGTATCGCCAAACAGCGCCAGCAGGCCGAGCAGACCGGTCCGCGGGATTCCGCGCACCGCGACGGCTGCTGCATAGAGGAAATACGCACCCATCGCATAGGGGAAGGGTCCGCTACGGGGCAGGTACAACAGACTGAGCGCCAGTGTGGCCGCCGCCAGCAGGGCCCGCGTCCAGCCCAATAAGCGCGCGGTATTGATTCGAGGCCGTAACGCCACTTAGCTACTTCCGATAGAGGAACAAAGTGTGGCTGCGCCCCTCGCCATCGTCGGGGATGTTCTCGACCTGCTCCGGCGTCCAGTTCTTGAATTCGAAGTCATGGGCCACCACACGCGCGCCTTTCCGCAGTTGCTTGTCGAGCAGAGGCTGGACCTTATTATTGATGGAATCGGGCAACAGGTAGACCGTAACCAGGTCGGCCGAGCTGTAGTTCTGCAGCAGCAGGTCGCCGTTGATAATGTGCGCGGTCTTTTCCAGGTGCTGCTTCAGGATCTTGTCCATGCTCTGCTTGCACAGGTCCTTGTCGAGCTCGATGCCCACGGCGTCGGCGTGGAACTTCTGCGCCGCCATGATGACGATCCGGCCGTCGCCCGAGCCCAGGTCGTACACCTTTTCGCCAGCCTTGAGACCGCCCAATTGCAACATCTTCTCGACAATGGTCTCCGGGGTTGGATAATAGGGCGCGAGCTTCACGTCCGCCGGGACTTGCGCCGCCAGAATGCCCGGGAAGAGCACGGCCACCACCGGAAGCATCTTCATACGTTTTCCACCTAATTGTTGAAAAGCCTGTGGAAATCGGCCGATTACCCTCAGAAAGCACGTCTGCTTCATACATTTGTCACATTCTGCACAAGGCTTAAGCATTGTATAGTACATCGCCCGGAAGTCATTGTTTTACAAGAGAGTAAGCTCCCTTGAGAGGGACTTCGCGGGCTGGTTTGTACTATATCCATACCTTCTCCAGGGGTAAGTTGCGCCGGCACCAATCGCAATGCGCCGAATCCACTGCGTAATTGGCCTCCAGCTTTGCCAGATAGTAGAGCGGCAGCTCTCCGAAATCGTGGGTTTCCGGCATGGGCTGGTAGATGAGGACCGCCAGCCCCAACACCGTGGCGCCATACGATTCCAGCAGGTTCTGGAGCGCTGCGATTTTTGTTCCGGTTCGCAGAATATCGTCCACCAGGACGACGGGTTCTCCGCGAACCGGCTCCAGGTATTGCCGGAAACGCCAGGGTTCGCTATCGTGTTCGCGCTCCGACCAGTAGACCTGTTTCGCGCGCATGGCCTCACAGATGCCATAGGCGACCGGCAAACCTGCCGTCATGGGCACTACCAGCGAAAGCTCGCTCCCGATGGCGCGGATTTCGGGGTTGGCGCGCAGTTTGCGGCTCAGGCCCACCGACAACATGCGCTGGTGCGCGGAATATCGCAATGCCAGTGGCACTTGCAAATACTCGTTGGAATGCAGGCCCGAAGGGTGTTCAAAATGGCCGTCCCGCAACGCTCCGGTTTCTCGCAGCACGTTGACCACTTCGTCTTGCGTGGGAATCAGGTGCATAGTGTATGTCTTTCCGCCACTCTACCACGGAGCAGCCATTGGCCATTACCTCTGACACGGAACCGTGACAGTGAGCGCACGAAATCGGCCATCTGCTGCTGAATTCCAGCGCCCGCTCCCGTACCGGCATCATGAGTCCGCGGCTCGAACACCGCGAGATCGACCTTCTGAGCGGGGAGAACTGCGATTCATTCCGCATCAGGCGGCACGCATGGCGCACCGCGATCAGTTCGCCCCGTGACCGATCAGCACGCGCGGGATGGTGCGCAGGATGATCTTCCAATCGAGGGCCAGAGACCAGTTGTCGATGTACTGCATATCCAGCTTCATCCAGGTGTCGAAATCCAACTTGTCGCGGCCGGAAACGGCCCAGAGACAGGTCAGCCCGGGACGCATCCGCAGCCGGCGGCGTTGCCAGAGCTGGTACTGATCCACCTCGTTGGGCACGGCCGGACGCGGACCCACCAGCGACATGTCGCCCAGCAGCACATTCCACAACTGGGGCCATTCATCGATGGAAAACTTGCGCAGATACCGTCCGAATAAGGTAAGGCGCGGATCGCCGGGGATCTTGAAAACCGTATCCCGGGTATTGAGATGCGCCAGCGAGGCCTTCAGTTCTTCGGCGTTCTCGCACATGGAGCGGAATTTGTAGAACACGAACCGGCGGCCGTTCAGCCCACAGCGCACCTGGCGGAAAATCGCCGGTCCCGGCGACGAAATCCGGATGAGCAAAGCCACCAGCGCCATGAAGGGCGAGAGCGCCACCAGGCCGGACGCGGCGATCGCGATATCGGTCAGGCGCTTCACCAGCAGGCGGATCTCATCGTCGGGCGCAGCCGAAAACGTCAGCAGCGGAGTGCCGCCAAAGCGGTCGAGAGATACGGTGCTGTTGCCATGCGGAAAGAAGTCCACCACCACGCGCGTGCGAACCCCCTCCTGGTCGCACAGCAGGAACACTTCTTCCAATTCGGCCAGGCTTTCACTGCCCACCGCGAAAATGATCTCATCCACCACCTGGTGGCGGAGAATCGTCTGCAATTCGGATACGGGATAGACCTTGTATCGGCTGCCCAGAGCGACCTCGCCGGGCGCCTGCGGCCGCTCGCTCAAGAAGCCGCGCAACCGCACGCCATAGGCCGCCGACCGCTCCAGCGCGTCCGCCATGCGGAGGGCGCGTTCTCCCGTGCCCACCACCATCACATAGTGCGGCGCCGAGAATTCGCGCCGGATCACACCCACCACGCGGCCCGCTGTCAGGCGGAAGAGCAACAGCAGAATCCATGCGTAGAACGCGAACAGCACCACGAACAGGCGGCTCAATTCCAGGCGCCGCCCGTATTCGAACACCACCAGGCACAGCGCCCCGTATGCGCACTGCTTGACACTGTCGCGCAGAATCACCATAGGATGGGCGGAATCCAGCTTGTCGTAGACTTCCAGCCAGACGCCGATCAGGACGAATGCCAGCAGGGACACCACCAGCAACAAAGCTTTGCGTTCGACGGTAAGGTAGAATTCCAGTTCGAGATTCAGGACGGTGCGCGTCCGGTAAGCGGCCTCAAAGGCCAGAGCGACCAGGATGAGGTCCCATAGCCCAAACAAAACACGGGCTTTACGCTGCCGGCTGAACATCCGGAACAAGGATAACACGCCGCGCCCATGTCCGCGCGCAGGCATCCCGGGCCGGACCCGGCACGGTCCGCGGGCTGACATCTGCTTTTGCGGTATTCTAGTGAGATATTGCCATGACCACGATTGACCGGCGTGTCTTTCTTTCAGGTCTGGCGGGATCGCTGTTCGTGGGGCCGGCCAGTAAAGTGGGAGCAGCCGACCAGCAGTATCCGCCGTCCTCCTCAACTCCGCAACCGCCCCAGGCCGACTCATCGGGAGTCTGTTGGCTGGATGTCGCCGCTCCCTTCGTAGCGGTGGATCCGTCTCAACAAATGTCCACGGAGCTGTTGCTCACGGCGACTTGCTTCCCGGGCGTCGATGGTTTCCAAAACGCCCACAACGGCACCCAGTACCAGATATTGCTGTACGATGCCTCAGGCAAAGAGATCAAGCTGGAGAGCAACGGCAAGCTGTCGATTCCCGCGCTTCGTCCCACAGTCGTGAACCTGAAGGAGTGGACCGGGCGGGACAGTTTCTTCGGCGGCGCCAAAGTGCGTGTGGCGCCTTCGCCCAACCAGGTACTTCGGGCGGGCGACCTGTTCAGCGCGGGTTTCGTGCGCTGGAATCTGCCCCGGAATTTCGATAACGTGCACGCCCACCCGGCTCCCATGCAGCAGGTGATCGGCCACTATAACTACTCGATGCCGTTCCCGTCACTGGCGGAGTATCATTGCGCCTTCGCGTTGTTCAATCCCAACGAGGAAGAATCCACCGGAGTCATCCGCGCCGTGGACCGGCTGGGACAGACCGGCGCGGAAAGACCGTATCGTCTGCAGCCGCACCAGACCCTGCTGTACACGTTGGCCGATCTGAGACCGGCGGCTACGCCGGCGGAGGCTTTGGCGCTGGCTCCGCTGAACAATCTGAAGCTGAAGGATGGCGGAGTCATCGTAGTGCGCAACGACAGCGATCGCGTGGCTTTCGGCTATACCTTCATGAAGGGACGCCAGGGCGAGAGCTTTACCGTGGAGCACCCGCTGCATTTCTCGGCCGATGCCCCCATGAAGGCGGCGCGCTCCACTCCATACGGCCCCAACAGATCCTTTCCCGCGCAAGCCTTGATATACACCCCCTTGCTGTTCCGCGGTCTGCGCGTGGCCGGCCTGGAGCTGGAATCGCGGATCTACCTGAGCTCCAGCCGGTGGGTGGAGGCCGCATTGTGGAAGATGCCCTTCGTCACCACGGCGGAGGGCCGCATCGCCTGGGTATCCAACCGCGACGAGCGCCTGGCCGATCGCGTGCAGCCCGCGAGTGCAACGGACCAGGGTGTGATCCGCCTTGCCGAGTTTCAAAGCTGCCGGATCGACGTGGGCGATCTTCCGCTCCCGGCGGGCTTTTCCGGCGGTTTCGGGGTCGCGTGCATTCCCAAGACCTCGCACTCGCTGAATAAAGTGGAGGTGCGCGCCCTGAACTGGGGACGCGTGGCCTTCACGCATTTCCGGCCCGGCGGCGCCATCGCCAAGGGATACCGCCAGGTGCAGGAGCGCGGCAATCTGGCCAGCGACTACATCGTCACCGGGGCGCACATTTCGGGCACTGCGGCGAACCGCAAGCGGGATTGCCTGCTGGCGATCATGAACATCGAATTCGAGGACGACTACACGGGTACGCCCAAACTCCAGCTCTTTGGACCGTCCGGGCTGCTGGAGGAGCGTCAACTTAGCGACTTCCCGCCGCTGGCCTGCCGGCACCTGCTGCTTTCCGAGCTGTTTCCGAATGCCCAGAGCGACCCCAGCCATCCGTTCACCGTGCGCATGATGGCGAGGAACGCCCTCATGGTGGTCTCGGCGCTGCATATCGACTACGAGCGGAAAGACATCGCGCTCGAACACGGATCGGACCGCCATTCGACATTCGCCGATTTCAAGTGCTAAGGACGGGAATGAACGGCTGGCGCCTGCTGGCGCTGGCAGTGCTGGTATTCGCCGCGTATTCTAATTCCTTCCAGGCCGGCCTGATCTTCGACAACGCCCCCGCGATCGCGCAGGATACGCGCATACGGACAGCGGCATCGGAAAATATCGGGCTCATTCTGCACCGGGAATACTGGTACAAGAGGGCTCCTTCGGGCCTGTACCGTCCGCTCACGACACTTTCCTACCTGCTGAACTACGCCATACTGGGCAATGGGCTGAACCCGGCCGGCTATCACTGGATCAACGTGGCGCTGCACGCCGCCAATGTGTGGATGGTATACGCGCTGGGGATTTTGATATTCGGCGAGCCGGCATTGGCTTTGGCCCTGGCAGCGCTCTGGGGCGTGCATCCCGTACTCACGGAATCCGTCACCAACATTGTGGGCCGCGCCGATCTGTTGGCAACCTTCGGCGTCCTCGCGGGCTTGTTGTGTTACACACGCGCCCTGGCCGCCCATGGACGTCCCAAAGTGGCGTGGCTGGCGGGTATGGCTGCCGCGCAGGCGGTCGGACTCTTTTCGAAGGAGAGCGCCGCGGTTCTGCCGGGCATCCTGCTGCTGTATGACCTGGCGTGGCCGTTGCGCGGCAGGTGGAGGCAGCGCGCGCCCGCCTATGCCGCGTTGATTCTGCCATTCGCGGCATTCCTCTGGTTGCGGTCTTCAGCGCATCCGCGGATGCTGATCCCTTTCGCCGAAAATCCCCTGGCGAGCGCCGGCTTCTGGACTGGCCGGCTCACGGCAATTCAAGTAATCGGCAGGCTGATGGGGCTCTTTCTGTGGCCCATGCGGCTCTCGGCGGATTACTCCTTCAATGCGGCGCCGCTTGTCGTCTGGCAAGCTCTGCTTGCCCTGCTGGTCTGTCTGGCAGCCATCCTGATTGCCGCGCTACGCCGCCGGAGGAACCGGCCGTTCTTCTTTTTCGTGGGGCTCTTCTTCGTAGCGCTCACCCCCACCGCGAACCTGTTCTTCCCGATCGGAAGCATTATGGCGGAGCGGTTTCTGTATCTGCCTTCGGTCGGCCTGGCCGGGTGCCTGGTGGTGGGAATTCAGGCTCTGGTCCGCCGCCCATCGGCGAGGCGCGCCACTTGGATAGCAACCGCTCTGGTGTGCCTGGCACTGGCCGCGCGGACCTACGCCCGTAACTTCGACTGGCGCGATGAGATGAGCCTCTGGACCTCTGCGGCAGCCGCCAGTCCGGGTAGCGCGCGCGCACACAACAACCTGTGCAACGCTCTGTCGGACCTCCCGGGCCGCCTGCCGGAGGCAATCGCGGAATGTGAGACGGCACTCCGAATCCTGCCCGATTCGGCCGATGCGCACTACAATCTGGGACGCATTCTGGCGCGGAGCCCCGGCAGGCTGGCGGACGCCATCTCCGAATATCAGGCCGCGCTCCGCATCGAACCGGATTACGCCCAAGCGCGTACCGGCCTCGGAAACGCACTGTTACACATGCCCGGCCGCCTGCTTGACGCCATCGCGGAGTACCGGGCCGCGCTGCGCAGCGAGCCGGATCTCGCCGATGCGCACTATGGTTTGGGAAGCGCCTTGGCGCAGGTTCCCGGCCATGCTGAAGACGCCATGGCCGAGTTCCAGGCGGTGCTGCGGCTGGAGCCGGGCCGTGCGGACGCCCATAACGGTCTGGGCAGTGTCCTGTCCCAAATTCCCGGCCGATTGGCGGAGGCGATTGTCGAATATCGGGCGGCCTTACGAACAGACGCCAACTACGCGAAAGCGCACAACAACCTGGGGAACTCGCTAGCCCGGATCTCCGGCCGCCTCCCCGATGCCGTGGCCGAATACCAGGCTGCGTTGCGCGCCGATCCCAATTTTGCCGACGCGCATTTCAACCTGGCAAACGCTTTGGCGCAAACACCCGGCCGGCAGGCTGACGCCGTTGCCGAATATCAAGCGGCTTTGCGGATCGCCCCCGGCTTCGTGGAGGCACACGCCAATCTGGCGGTCGTCCTGTCGCGGATGCCCGGCCGCATGGCCGAGGCCATTACGGAGCTGCAAGCGGCGGTGCGGCTTCGGCCCGATCCGGCTCTGAAACAGATGCTCGGCCGGTTACGGCTGCAGCGCTAGCAGCTCAGAATGCCCAGAGGATGCTGGTGTATCCGGTGTGCGCATGGAAATTCTGATAGTACGACAGAAGTCCGAATTGCTCCGCGTAGTCGTAGAACTGATAGCCGGCATTCCACCGGACTTTGGGTGAAATCTTCACCGATAACCGCGCCAGCGGGGATTCGTACGTCAGGGGGAACGTCTGTACCGAGTCGAGCAGTGCCGTAATCGGGTTGGTAGTGCCCGCCGGCGCCGCCGATGCGCGGCCGTCCCCCACGTCCATGGTGATGCTGTATCCCGCATAGAAGTCGGCCCGCCGTCCAAGGCTGAACCGGACGCCCAGGTTCCCCGCGTGGATATTGCTCAAGTACTCCGACGGGTACGATGCCTGCAGCGTAGGCCGGCCCACGCCCGCGAAGAATGCCAGGAACGACCACGTATCCAGGTGCAAGCGCGTGTAGCTTGCGTCTATCGAAAACCAGCTCACGGGCGACCACGATCCGCTGGCGCTGTACGTGCGCGAATGCGAATACGAATACTGGAAACTGATCGGCTGATTGTTGTTGTAATTCTCGCGGTACGTGCTCGAAAGCTGCAGTTTCTTCAGCCGGTAGTCCACGCGCCCGCCTAAGGTATGAAACTTGTTGTCGGCGATGGGAGTCAGCGGCTCGGTGGCGCGGCCCATTTCACCATCGAGGTTGATGCTCAGCGCCTTCAGTGGCCGCATGTGCACGCCCACTATGCCCGACCGGATCTGATTGGTCACTTCGTATGCGTTGTTTACCGTCGAGTTGGCAAAGGCCGGCAGCGTCTCGCCTTGGGTGGTCGAGACCTGCCGGTCGGAATAGTTCCAGCCGCCGTAGAAGCCGAACCATTTCGCGGCGCGATAATTCAACCTGGTGGAATTGGTGATGGTGCGGATGCCCAGATATTGGAAGTAGAGGGTCAGCCCGAGGTTGGTCCCCGTGAGGACTTCCGAATAACTGGAAGCCCCGTCGATACGATCGCTGCTGAGCGACGTGTGGTTGGTGAGGGTCAGCCGCTCCGTGGGAAAGAAGCTCAGGCTCAGGTTGTCCGACATGTCCGGCCGCTTGGCGTCGCCTCCCACCACGATCTGCCGGCTCGCGGCGCCGCCGAACTGGCTGACGCCCAGTACCGATTCATCCAACGCGAAATCGTTGTGGCCGCTGTTGTATGCCACGCGCGCGTTCACAGCCCAGTACTTTGTCCGCTTGAAGAGATTGCCCATCCATCCCGGATCGGACCCGTGGATCGGCTGCGACCGGTTGAACTGGCTCACCACGGTCAGGTCGGTATTGCCGATCGTGGGGCCGGCCGCCACCACGCCGTCCGATGTCGCCGGCGTATCGTCTTTGTAGAAATCCCAGCGCCTCAGCACCGTCAGCTTGAAGCCGCCGAAATTGGCGTCCGCGCCCACGCGATACTCATTCCACTGCCTCCGCACATTCGTGAATATGGGATATCCCTGGCCGTTGAGATCGAACTCCTGCGCGGTGGAAAGTTCCGGACCGCTCTCCGTGTTGCGGCTGTACCCCAGGTGAAACTGCAGCTTCGATTGCGGTAGCAGGGTCAGATCGTGATCCTGGATGCGGCGGCTGGTGTCGGCCAGGTGCAAGCCGCCCGCCACCGTCAGCCCGGGATTGTAATAGTCGCTCAGCCGCCAGACCATGTCGTAGCGGTACAGCCCGTTCTTCTGCACGCGCAGCGTCACGCTCTCATACGGGTCGTTGCCCAACCCTTCGGTGTTGAGAACGATTTCGTCGAACCAATGGCCGTGCCCGTCTTTCGAATCCACCGTCAGACTGCTCCCCAGCAGCCGGATTCCGTTGCCGTAATTGGCGTCGCTGCGGTACTCGCCCCCGTTGCCGAAGACCTGGTTCCAGCGGTAGCCGGTTTCGAACGACTGGGTAATGTTGTAATCGCCGCTGTTCTCGCCGCGCGGCGAACCCACCTGGTCCGGCGTCGGCGCCACCACCTGCTGCGCCTGAAGCGCGCCGCAGACTCCGAGGATCAGGCAGTATCGCGTCAGCATGGCGGTTACCTCAGGAAATTCGGGTCGGCGTTCGATCCGTGGATCCGCACGTGGCAGACCGTGCACTTCTGGAATTTCGGATCGAGCAGGTTATGGATCGACGATTGCAGATCCACGCCCTGGCTCCGAGTGCCGGAGCCTCCCTGGTTGTGGCATTCCAGGCACAGCGTAAACACCACTGGCCGCTTCAGCAGCTTGGCGTTGGTGGATCCGTGCGGGTTGTGACAGAACTGGCAGCCTTCCACTCGCACCGAAGGATGTTCGAACACGAATGGCCCCCGTTTGTCCATGTGACACTTGAGGCACGGCGATTCGGTTTCGAGCGCGGGTTCCACCATGCGGGAATCCACACCCATGCTCCAGGTGGCGGCAAACGACCCGTGCGGGTTGTGGCAATCCGAGCACTGCATGAAGCCTTCATTGACGCGATGCCGGGAGGGCATTTCGAATTGCGAACGTATCGGCGCGTGGCAGGTGTAGCACAGTTCATTCTGTTTCTTGGCCAATAGGAATTTAGGTGTCGCCGAGTGGTGTATGGAGTGGCAGTTCGTGCAGGTGATGTCGTGTTCGGTGTGTTCCGAGCGCTGTATGTTCGATTTGTCGAAGTTGCTGGCGTGGCACGTCAGACAGGCCTCCATCACGGCTTTGGGCTGCATCAGCGAGAACGCGCGCGAAATGGTCGCCTTTCCGCCCCGCGCCTCTACATGCGCCTTGGCTGGCCCATGGCATCCTTCGCACCCGGTCCGCTCCGGTGGTTCCTTGCCCGAGGCGATGCTTTTGTAATGCGGGTTTTTGAAAAATGGCGCCCACAGGTCCGCGTGACAGGTCTTGCAGACATCGCTGCCCACGTAGCCCGAGGCCGCCGGACCGCCCGCCTGCGGTGCGGTTTGAGCCTGGGCGTTCAAGGGCGCCGCCGAGCCGAAAGCCGCCACCATCCACACCAGCCAAGTGTGCCTCATCTGGTTCCGAAACACCCTTGCCGCTTCAAGGTTGCGGCGCCCCGTGAACGCTCCATACTCAAAGATCATAGCGGAGACGGGCGCGCGGAGATTTCCGCCGGCCGCAGATTTTACGTTGGCGCTCCTTCGAAACGTAAAACTTTACCAGTCTGAACCGAATCTGTACGATTCGCCGCTGGGCGCGGCCGTAACCAAAATCGCCGATTATGAGAATAAGGGTATGAATAGTTCGCCGTACAATAATGCTATGCGCGGAGCTTTGTTCCTTTCACTCTTTGCGGCCACACTGTCCGGACAGACCGCCAGTCCACCGCCCGCGGGTGTGGACGGCGCACTGCGCGCGCGTGTCACGGCCTTTTACGATTTGCTGGTGAAGCACCAGTTCCGCCGCGCCGAGGAGCTTGTCGCTCCCGACAGCCGGGATATTTATTACGACCGCGAGAAACCGCGGTTCATAAGCTACGAGTTGACCAGCATCGCATACTCGGAGGATTTTACTAGCGCGAAGGTGGTGGTCGCCATCAAGATGCCGCCAGCCGGCGCGATGATGCCCGGCATCCTGAATGTCCCCGTCGAGAGCCCATGGATATTGTTGGACGGCGCGTGGTATTGGAGTATCCCCAAAATCAACGTGACGGACCTGCTCAAGAGCATGTCCGCCGGCGAGACATCCAACGCCGCGCCGAATCTTCCGGGTGGCATGGGGCGTCCCGAGGCGATCCCGGGTGCGGGGACCGGCGAGAATGCCGGCGTCCCGCACTTCAGTATGGATCGGACAGAGGTAGTTCTTTCGGGGTCGGCCACCGGGAAGGTCGCAATCACGAATACCAGTTCCGCGCCCATGACCCTGTTCCTGCTGGGTAAGATTCCGGGCATTGAAGCGAGATTCGACCAACCTGCCATCAAACCCGGCGAGAAAGCCGTACTTTCCATCCAAGCCGGCGCGGGGGCGAAAGATGGAATGCTGCTGATCGGGGTCGCGGAAACCAAGGCGATGATGCCTTTGCCCATTACAGTGAAGTAAAGCCGGCGGGCCGGGCTGCCCTGCACACGTTACTTGGCGGCGCCGGGAGCCGGCGGCTGACCGGGAAATGCCGGATTGGGGAACTGGATATTCAAATCGCGATGCATCTTGTCGAGCGTCGCCTTACCTTTTTCTTCCTTGATCCTGGAAAAGATCTGGTCGCGAACCTGGGATAGGGGCTGGTACGTAACCTGCTCGGCGCGCAGCAGATAAAATCCATTCGCCTGGCGGACGGGTTCGCTGGTCTCACCCTGTTTGATCTGGAACACCGCGGCGCGCAACGCGTCCGGGATATTGTCGCTGGGCGCGACCGTGGCGAAGTCTCCATCGCGGGCTTTCGAAGTTTCGTCTTCCGAGTTTTCGTGGACCAGTTTCACGAAATCCGCGCCGCCGCGAATGGCAGCCAGCAGCCTGGCCGCTTTGGCCTTCGCTTCCGCCTCGGAGAGAGTTTTCCTGCCGGATTTGGTTTCCGGGGTCAAACTGAACGGGATGTAAATGGCCTTGACTTTGACCTGCTTGAACTCTTCCTTGTGGCTGTTGTAGAAGTTCAGGATCTCGCTCGAATCCACCGTCGGGCTGCTTAGCAGGTATTGGCCGGCGGCCTGCGACAACATCACCAGGCGGTTGTATTCGAGTTGCTCGCGTACCGGACTCGCCTGGTCCAGTTTCTGTTCCACGGCCATTTCCGAAAGCTTTCGCATCAATGCCAGTTCCCTCACCAATTCCACGGGATTCGACGCCAACATCGCCTGGGCGCGCGGATCGAGGAATCCGATAAACGCCTTGAACTGGCCAAGGGTCAAAGGCGCGCCGTCGATGGTGGCGATCACGTCGGAATCGGGGAGTTGCGCCCATGCGGAGGTGGCTACCCCGAGGCCGGGCTTCTGTGCCCAGGCGGAGCCGGCGCAGAAAAGCACAAGTAGGAGAAACGGTTTCATGACAAATCCAGCGGTAAGCTTAGAGTCTATCACGCGGCCGTCATTGGTTCTTTTTCTGAGTCTGGGATGTGGAGTCGCTGCGTGCATCCCCGCGCTTCACCTGGACGCGCCGCCGGCCTTCATCGAGGTTGGCGGCGGCTTTCTGCTTGGCCGCATCGCTGATCTGCACGTGGTTGTTCACCGCGATCGCCCCCGCGGTCTTCGCCATGCGCGTGGCGGTTCCTTTGTGCTGAATGACATTGGTCTTCCCTTCAAAGGTCGCCACTCCGCCTTGGACATGGACCGTAAATTTGTCCGCGGAGATCTTGGATTTGGCGAGTTTGGCGCGGATCAGGGCTTCCAATTGCGCGTCGGGCAATCGCGGTTTCGACGCTGGCGGCGCCGCTTTTCGCGGGGGCGGCGAGGGCTGAGTATTCTGGACGGGACGCTGGTCCCCCGCCCAAACGCCGGCCGCGAACAACGCAACGGCGGCGATGGAGGAAAGCTTATGCATAACTGATTGCAGTGCCTCCCGGCGCGCGATGTTCTCGGGAATCTGTGCTAGAGTTAGGGGTTCTCAAGGCTTATCGGCTTCCAATGCCCGAACAGATCCTGCTGCAAGGCAAAATCCTGGGCACAGAAGAGTTCCTTTTGGCTGCTTCCGCCGAAGGACGTTCTGCGCGTTCCGCCGGCGAAGACCTGCTTACCGGACGCTCGCAGTGGATCACTCTATTGTGCGAAGTCCTGCCCCGCGCCCTCCTGGCGGAGTTGGGACTGGCTCGCATCCTGCTCGGTTCAAGCGGCGGCGGACAATTTCTGGTGGTGCTGCCCGGGGAAGCACGGGACGCCGCCGAAGCATTTCTTACCGCGGCCAATACCCAGATTGCCGAACTCAGTTCCGGTGTCGTCAACCTGATCTGGGGCGTCACCGACAATCTGGGCGATTGGTCCGTCATCCGCAAACGCCTGAACGAGGAATTGCTGCGCAAACGCAGCACCCCCCTGGCGCGGCAGCCGGCCGTCTTTCAGCCGTTCTCGCGCCCGGCGCGCAATGAGGCCGACGCTTACTTCGCCAAGGAGTTGGGCGCCAGGATTCGCGAAGCGTCGCACATCTTCTGGTCGCCCGAGGCGCCCGGCAAGGTGACCGCCGGCGAAGGCAAACACTCCTGGAGCGTCACCTCCAACCTCTCGCCCGATGGCATCATGCTGGCCCGTCATGCCGCCCCGTCCGACGATGGCAAGTCGCCTGCGCCGGTGCAGACGCTGGGCCGCCGCGCCCAGGGCCGTTCCATCTGGGGCGTCCTGCGCGGCGATGTGGACAGCTTCGGCGTGCGCCTGCGCCGCGTCCCGTCCATCGAAGAACACGTGCCGCTCTCGGTGCTCTACAAACAGTTTTTCGCCGGCGAACTGGAAGTGCTCTGCTCCCTGCCCGAATTCTGGCGCAAGGTCAGCATGATCTATTCGGGCGGCGACGATTTCGCCGTGTACGGTTCCTGGGATGCCCTCATCGCCCTGGCGCGCGAAGTGCAGCGCCTGTTCCACCGTTTCACCGAAGAGAATCTCAAGGACTACCCCGGCCCCGAGGGCAAGACCATTTCCATGGCGATCGCACTGTCGCCGGAAACCTACTATCCGCTCGCGGCGGTTTATGAGGAGGCCGGCCGCAATCTTGACCTGGCCAAATCCTCCGACCGGGATTGCATCTATCTTCTCGGCCGGATCCTGGAGTGGCGCCACCTGTCCGACGCCGCCGAACTCAAGGACACGGTAACCCGCCTCATCCACGATTTCCGCATGTCGCGCCAGTTTCTGTATCAACTGCGCAGCTTCTACCGCCGGGAGGCGTATGGCGAAGGCGGGGTGCAGACCCAGCATACCTGGCGGTTCCAGCGGCGCTTCAACCGCATCCTCAGCGGTACGCGCGACCGGGAATTCCAGAAATTGCGCACCCATCTGATCGGCGAAATGGCGGGACGCCGGTCGGCGGAGGTCAAGTTACGGCCCGCGGGCCTGGTGGCCCTGGAGTGGGCCAGATTGGTGACAGAGGTTTAGGACATGGCACAAGAGCAGGAACAACGTAAGGAGACTCGTCCCCCGCGGGAAGCGCGGCCTCAGAGTGGCCCGCCACGGGGCGGCGACCGTCCCGCTGGCGGTGGACCCCACGGCGGCGGTGGCGATCGTGGCGGCGGTGGCGACCGGCGGGGATTCGACCGCGGCCGTCTCGAAGGTCCGCCCGAAATCGAACTTGAGAAGTTGATCTCGGACAGCCTCTACCTGGACAACCAGGCGCACGCGGTGGTCAGCCGCATGCGCGATATGGATTCCGGCACCAAGACCCAGTTGCGCCGGCTCTACGGCGCGGTGCGTCGCGCCGTCCGCGCGGCCGAAGGCGAACGCCAGCACGAATTCGTGATGCTGCGCGCGCGCCTGGCCTACACCATCGCGCGGCACGGCCTGCGCAGCCTGGACCAGCTCGAAAAGCTGCTGCTGCAGGTGACGCGCCGGAACGATATCCGCGGATACGAACGGTTCAAGGATCTTTTTGAAGCCATCGTAGCCTATAACGAGTAAGCAGCCTATAACGAGTAAGTAGCCTATAACGAGTAAGTAGCCTATAACGAGTAAGACATGAGCGCACACACTTCCCAAACCGAGTTGAAACTCATCGGCAAGCTGATTCTCGAAGGCGAAATGCACTGTCAAACCGGTCTGCACGTGGGTGCGGGCAAGGGATCGCTCGAGATCGGCGGCTCCGATAATCCCGTGGTCAAGGACGCCTTCGGCCGGCCCTACGTGCCGGGCAGCTCGCTGCGCGGAAAGATCCGCTCGCTGCTCGAACAGTCTTCCGGACTCGCGGTCCCGAGCGAACTGGTGTATCTTTCCCGCCGCAAGGGGCAGGAAGTGCGCATTCATCAGAGCGACCGTCCCGATGACGATATCTGCATTCTCTTCGGCCGCAATCCCGGCCGCATGGAACGCGTTCAGGGCGAAACGCTCGACACCGCCCAGGCCACGCCCGCGCGCCTGGCGGTGTTCGACGCGCCGCTCGACCCTGAGAGCATTACCGCGCAGATGCGCGAAAATCTGGATGACGAACTTACCGAAGTGAAGAGCGAGAACGCCATCGACCGCATCACCTCGCAGGCCAATCCGCGCACTTTGGAGCGGGTGCCCGCGGGCGCGCGGTTCAAGACGCGTTTCGTGATGGACGTTTTGTGCGAAGAAGATGCCCCGCTGTTCCTGCGCGTGCTGGAAGGCCTTCGCCTGCTGGAAGACGATTCGCTCGGCGGCGGCGGTTCCCGCGGCAGTGGACGCGTCGGGTTTTCGGCTCTTCGCCTGGTGTGGCGCGGCCGCAATTATTACGCCACCGGCGCGGCGGAAAAAGAGATCGGCCAGGGCGCTACGCTGGCCGCCATTCAGACGGCCGTCGCCGAATCGGCCTTTTCGTTCTTGCGCGAGGAGTAATGAACCCGGGACTGGTCGTGAAGCTTCGTCCCGCCGGCCCCTGGCGCATCGGGCCCGATTCGGGGGCGCGCAACCGCGTGGACTTTATTTACCACAGCGATTCGCTCTATTCAGCGGTCTCGAGCGCCATGGCGAAATTGGGCTCGCTCGACGAGTGGCTCCAGGCGACGGCCCACGCCGCCTCGCCCGCGGTCTGCTTCAGTTCCTGCTTTCCCTTTCTGGACGAGATCGGCTTCGTGGCGCCGCCGCGGACCGTCTGGCCGCCGGTCTCGCCGGCAATGATGGCCGCGCGCATTCGATGGAAAAGCGCTCGCTTCGTGCCGCTCGGAATCGTGCAGGCCGTTCTGGCGGGCCAGACGCTCGATGAGCGGCATTGGAGCGTGGATGGTCCCAGCCAATGCCTGGTTCCCACCGGCCGTTCCGGTCCGTTCCGTACCGACATGCGCTGGAATGCCGCGGTAGACCGCTGTACCGGCGTCACCGAACGTCATTCCACCGCCTGTCTCGAATTCCGTCCGGGGGCCGGTTTGTGGACCGTGGTTTCCTTCCCCGATGAAGCCGCGCACGGCCGCTGGCTCGGCCCGGTGAAGGCCGCTTTCCGGCTTCTCGCCGACACGGGTTTCGGCGGCGAGCGATCGCGCGGATGGGGCCGGTCCGAAACTCCCGAGTTTATCGAAGGCCAGTTGCCCGATATGATTCTTCCGCCGCCGCCCGTCTTCGTGGAGCCCGCGCTGGAGAAGACGGAAATCGTCGCTGGCGAAGCCGCCGTGGAGGCGCCGCCGGAGGTGGCCCCTCTGGTCGTGGAATCCGGGCGCGCCGCCGCCGAAGTCGAGCCTCCGGCCGTGGAAGAGCCGGCACTCGCCGCCGCGCCTCTCGCGGAGACCGCTCCCGGCCCACCCGCTCCGGAACCGGCGCCCCCCGAAGTTGCGGCTCCCATGGTGGAAGAACCCGTGGAAGAGCCCGCGCCCGCGACGGCTCCCGAAGGCGCGCACCTGTACTGGCTGCTCTCTCTGTTCAGTCCCGCACCCACCGATGCCGTCGATTGGAATCGCGGAAACTACTCCGTGCTGACGCGCGGCGGACGCATCGACAGCCCGTCCGGATCGGGCGAACTCAAGAAGCAGGTCCAGATGGTGACGGAAGGTTCCGTGCTGCATGCGGCCGGCCCGCCGGCTGGAACCGCTCCCGACGTCGCCCCCGATGGGTTTGCCCATCCGGTGTTCCGCGCCGGTTTTGCGGTCGCCATCCCGCTGCCCGGGGTGAGGAGCTGATATGCGCTATCGCCTCACATGTCTGAGCCCCCTGCTGGTGGGCGACGGCCGCAAACTGAGCCCCATCGACTACATGGTCTGGAAGGACCACGTCAACGTTCTGGACCAGTGGCGCATCTTCCGCCTGCTGGCCAAGGGGCCGCGTCTGGATGGCTACCTCGCGCAGTTGAAGAAGGCCGATAAGCTCGATTTCGCTTCGTGGGGCGGCTTCGCGCAGAACTTCGCCGGCCGCCGCATTCCTTTTGAGAACGCCGCTTATTCCGCGTATTGGAACCGCGCGGTGGGCGAGAGCCTGCAGATTCCGACGTTCGCCGCTGGCGCTTCGGGACCGTACATTCCCGGGTCGGCCGTCAAGGGCGGCCTGCGTACCGGCATGGTGTTCGCGAACTGGCGCGAAGGCATGCTGCCCGGCTTGTTGGACCGCTTGAAGACCGAGCGGCTGCCGCGGCGTCCGGCCGAAGCCGTGGAGGAGCAGGCGCTGGGTCCGGCCGGCGTGAACCGGATGCGTTTTCTGGGGGCTGGCGATTCGGCCCCCGTCGCCGTTTCGCAGTTCAAGGTCTACCTGCTGCGCACCTCCACGCTGATCCCGCGTTCGGGCGGTTTTGCCCTCGGCTGGAAGGGGGGCTCGCGTGGCGCCTCCGATGGCGGGCGTCCCGAGGATTCCACTCCCGCCTTCGCCGAAATGGCCGCTCCCGGCTCCACGTTCACGGGCGACTGGAACGAAAAGACGTTTTTCCTGGCGCCCGAAATCCGCCGCGCCGTGCGCTGGCCGGAGAACTTCAACCGCGCCAAAATCTTTGAAGCCGTCAATGTCTACGCCGCGGGCCTGCTGACGCTGCATCGCCAGTATGCCTCGTGGGCCGGTCTCGGCCTGCTCGACCAGAGCCTCGAAGAGTTGGAACGGCGTCTCTCGTCCGCGCGCGAATCGGGATCGTGTTTGCTGGCTCTCGGTTGGGGCTGTGGTTTGTGCGCCAAGAGCGCCTGGTTGGACACCACCAACGCCGACTATCGCCAAATCTTGCAGCAATTCGGTTTCTATAACCAAGCCCTGGCGTCCAATCTGCCGTTTCCAAAAACGCGCCGCATCGTCTTTCTGAACAATCAGCCCGCCACGCTGCCCGGTTGGGTGGAACTGTCGGTCGAGTAACACCTGCCATCGCGTCTCGCCATGGGGTGCAACTCCATCCAGGTTTTCCGGTTGAAGGCCGGCTTAACGTTCCTTTCCTCGGACGCGCTGGAAGCCCGCCGGCCGCTGGAGCGCGGTTCGCAAGCCGCTATGCCGTGGATCGCGGCCGGGTTCGCCAAGGCCGGCCTGAAACGTTGACTGAGCTGCCGGAGCCCGAAGATGCGGCCGCGTGGCTTCCAGTTGGCCGATCAGGGTGTGGGCGGATTCGGCGGCGTCCCAGAAGGCTTTCTGCAGTAGATCGATATCGATTCCCGATTGCCCGGTGGAGTACGGGCAAGCCTCATAAGCCAGCACCGCCTCCAGAATCTCTCCCAGACGTCCCTCGCGCTTGAGCACCGCGCCGATCAATGCGGGAGGAAGCGGCAGGGGTCCCACGATCTGACGCAGCGGCGCATCGAATACCGAATCGAGCGTGGAGAGCAGCCCCACCAGATATCCTTCGCTGCGGGAGCAGCGCAGGGCCGCGGCCACCGTTTCGCTCATATGAGCCCGCTGCGTCGCAAATTCCAGGTAGCCGGCCGGGCAATCGTCGTGGCCCGCCATCACCAGAAGCGTGGCCCAGCGGAAGATCCGGTCGGTGCCCAGCCGTACCACGGCTTCGGTAGCCGAGCGGAGTTGGCGGCTGGCTCCGAGCAGCACGGAGTTGGCCATCTGCAGCACACCGTAGGTCAACGTAGGGTCGCGTTCGATCACCGCGGCGATCGGTTTCCACTGCGAGAGCAGGCACTCGGTGAGCAGCGAGAGCGCCGACAACCGGTTCGACGGGATTCGCGCGCCGCTCACGATTTCCGGGCGGCGCAAGTAGTAACCCTGGAAGAGGTCGCAGCCGGCCGCGCGGCAGCGCTGGAACTCCTGCTCCGATTCCACCTTTTCCGCCACAATGCGCTTGCGCATCGGCTTGAGAAGCGCTACGTGCCGCTCCAGTTCCGTGGGCGCCAGCGCGCGGACATCCAACTTCACGTAATCGGCGAGATCGAGAAACGGCTCGCGTTCTTCGGCGTATACGAAATCGTCGAGCGCTACCTGGTATCCCAGGCTCTTCAGCCGGTGCAGTGCCGCCAAAGTCTCGCTGGTGACCGGGACGTCTTCCAGGACTTCAATGACGCACCGGTCGGCCGGAATGATCGGATCGAGAGCCAGCAGGGGTCCCGTGTGATTGATGAAGACGGGTTGACTGGGAGAGGCTCGGGTGAGGCCGATATCGACAAAGGATTGCAGCACCACTTCGGCGCTGGCTTGGTCGCCATCGGAGAACGTGGCGGAAGTTTCTTCCACGGCCAGCCGATGGAGCAATTCGTAGGCATGGATCTCGCGGATGACGTTGTAAATCGGTTGGCGCCCCAAATAGGCTTTGCCCTGCGATTCACCCCGCGGGATTTCACTGCCTGTGTCGAGCGTGCCCGCCATGAGATGCCGATTCTCTTCCACATATCGGCGGCCGTTCGTACGGATTCGAGGAGAAATGCGATGTGATGCCGCGATCTTTCTTTTAGGGGCTTTGAATAAGGTGACGAATTCCGTCTAAGCCACTCGCAGGAAAGCCGACAGCCCGGTACGCAGTGGCCTGAAACTGCCCTTCAGAGCGTCCAGCTCAACCGGCAGGAGCGGCCAAGGTCGCCGTGCTTGCAGGCCGCTATCTTGATCTCGTGTGCCGACCCGAGTTTGTGAGCGCCGCACCAAGTCAGGAAGCGGCCGACGATCCGGCCGTGCGCGCGCCGTGTGTGTTCGTTGCTGATGCTGGCCTTGAAAAATTCATCGGTGGCAAAGGCGGCGTTGGATCTACGCGGTCGATCGTCAGTACGCAGCCACGATTGAACTTTTCAGTTGAGCATGGTTGTTCCTTGCCTTGAGCGGCAATGCACACGGCGAGAAACGCCGCTGCTGAACCGACTGCAATTCGAAAACCCGAGATGGACTTCAAGCATTCCTCCTTGTCTGGCGGGTGATCAAAATGAGATGACGACCTCTCCGGCTGTTGTGGAGTTTGCTGCTACGAGCGTGTTCTCTCCATATCGCGTGACGAGGTTCTGGGTGTTCCACAATCGCACCCTCTCGCCCGACTCGATGCGGCGGACATGGCTGCGATGCCGCGGTCCTCCCGGTGGTGCCGCTTGATCGGCAGCAGGCACAATTACATGCACTTGTTCTGGAGCTTTGGGGCCGCCTGGAGTGAAAGTAACTCTCTCGTCCATTGATGCCTCCTTTGCGGCAATATAACAAATTGGAAGCCCTCCGCTTCTTTCAGACTGTTCCACAACGGGTCCGTTTCGGGACGGCCCCAAGGCGGCGCTTCCCAGCGCGACAGTGCGAGCCGCCCACCGTTGTGATATTCTGCGACGGCATGAAGCCAGCCATCTCTACGAGAGATGTTCCCACCGCCATTGTGCTCATGCTCAGCGCGCTTGGTGTAGTCGGCTGTAACGGAGGAAAAAGGGCGGACACTACGCAGCCCGACCAAGTCGCGCTAAGAGCGCAAGAACCATCAAAGAGAGCGCCCGCAAGAACGAAGTAAAAGGGGAAGCGCGCAGCTCCCCCTGGAAAAAGGACGGATGCGGCGTCGGAATATTGTGGCGCGATTTCGAGTCATCCAAATCATCTCCTGTAAGATGGAGTCGGCCCGCATCGCAGGCCGGCTCTGTGCGAAGGCCCTCCTACTTCGCGGTCAATTCGGCAATGGCTTTGCGCAGCTGCGCGTTTTCAGACAAGACATCTTTCAGTGTGCGTACGGCGTTCGCCGCCGGATGCATCAGCAATTTGGCAAGCTTAACCCCGATGGGGGAGCCGATCCCGGAGCACGGATCGGGGCCTTTCTGGGCTCGGAAGGCGCCATTATCGCCTTCGGTGATGTCATTGAAACAGACTTGGTTGAGATATAACTCAGGCGTCACGTAGCCGAGCTTGGTCCCGAAAGCGGCGAACAATCCGGCATACAGCGGAGCAACCGCGCTGGTCCCCCCGATAACCGTCGGAGCGCCGTGCAGAATGATATTGTAGCCTGTGTTCGGATCGGCGTCGGCGGACACATCCGGCACCATCCGTCCCGGCCCGTTCGGCGCACCGATCTGCCATGTAGGCAACGGAAATAGCGTTGAGTATCCACCGCCGGTCCCCTCGCCGCTCGGATTGCCGGGGTCGTTGTTCCACACCGTTTCCGACGTCGCGGTTTTGTTCGTGCCGCCGCACCCGATCACATGCGGAGCGGATGCCGGCAGATCGACGTTAGCCGGGATCGGCCCTCCGTCGCTCGAATCGTTGTCGCCGGAGGCTGCGAATACGATCATCCCTGCCGCCGTTGCATCCGTCGCCGCCTGCTCCATGTCCTGGCCGGCGGCCGCGCCCCAGTTGGATTCATCCGACCCCCACGAGATCGTGCATATGTCGCAACCATCCGCCGTCGCGGCCCGCACCGCCTTGGCGATGTCCTGGGACCAGTAAACACGGATCGTGGCGCGGTTGCCCGTTGCCACGTAGTACGCGGCCCCCGCCACCTGGATGTCCAGCGCAACCTCGCCATCTGGGCCGTTGGGGTCGGGATCCGGACTGTTCTTGGTTCCGTCGACGGACACGTCGGTGATCAGCGGAACCTGCTGGCCGATCCCGCTGAAGAACTGGGTCATATCGGACTGCACCCACCCGCCGCCGAGCTCAACGATCGCGATTACTCCGCTGCCATCGAGCCCGCTCGGCCAATTATAGGCGGCGCAGAGAGCCGGGACGTCCCACGGACCTCCGCCCCCGCCAGCCGCCCTGGGCTGGCTCATCTTGAAATATGGTTTGCAAGTGGGCCGCCTGACGACGTGCCGATAAGAATGAAGGCCGGTCACGCCTCCGCCGATCCCAGGTTCATTTGTATCCATAATCGTGCTCGCTCCTCTCTGATTTTAGAAAACATAGAATGTCATCCGAGATTTCCATTTTTGGCACCGGCCAGTATACCCCAAATCGCCTTTCTTCGATCCTTCGGGTTGGGTTTTTCTTCTTTGGCAGACTGTTTTCGTCTTCCCAAGGCGCAGTTTTCGCTTGCTGGCGCCGTTGGGCAAAACTTTGCTGATTATGCTTCCACTTGAAATGTAAAGGTTTCCTGCGGCGTCCACAGCCACGCCAGACGGATAGTATAGCGACGCACTCGTGGCCGGCCCACCATTCACCGAGAGCCCTCCTCCCGCCACCGTACTAATTGGTCCCGTTGGGCGCGACCTTCCTGACGCGACCATTGCCGCTGTCGGCGATATACAGGTTTCCGGCAGCATCCAACGCTAGCCCATCCGGGCTAAGCAGCGACGGCGGCGGAAGCGTCACGGCTGGGATCTCGAAACCCACGCTTTAGGCGGACGAGGAACCTTAAAGGAAATTAGACCGCTATCTGGCGTTTGTGTCCTGATCTTTTATCGTTCAAATCTGAAACTCGCTCTGCTGTTTGTCCAATCGCTGGTAGAGCGTCATACCGGTGCAAGCATTTTTTGGGGTGGCGATGCCCATCCTCACCTCCCTCCTGCTAGTGAATGCTCTCGTGCAGCCCTACTTGATAATCCGAGATTATTTCAACTATCGCTCGCCGCATTTCTGTGAGCCACCCGAATTCCAGCTAGAATGCTGGGCATGGAAATTGATCCTCTCCCCGAAGACGTGCGCCAGTACCTGCGCCAACATTTTAGCGAGGTGAACGATGAGCTACCGCAGGGCGACTCTTACGTTTTCAGCATGAAGCTGGCTTCTGGTGAACGGCGTGAGATCAAGGTTCACCGGGAGCTGTCCGAATTTTCTGGGGTCATCGCCGCATACCTGAACGAGCACAATTTTGCCGCTCGGCTCGAACGCGGAAATGTTGAAATCAGCGAACCCCTTCGGGGGTAGGCTCCGCGCCGACGCTCACCGCCATTACTGAGAAGCGGATGAAAACGTCCTTTATCATACGCTAGTGCAACAGCCCCGGAGAAGGCAAGGAAAATCGCTTACGGCCCATCTGTGCCATAGCATCATGGAACCATGGCAACATTCCATACTGGTGGCTGTGGCCGCGCGGCCATCAAGTCCTCCGACTTGAGCTGTCGTTACTCCACAAAAAGAGGCCAAGGCCCAGCACTACAAGAAACAGCCCCGTTTCTTTGGGATGCTCGACCGCAAGCTGCACCAAAGCCCGAGTGCATTCCGCACCCAGTCTGGTCGGAAGATTCAACTATGAGCTGTGACTGTGCGGGCCGTGTCTGCGGCCACCCCGGAATTCCAGGCGTTCTCAATATCAACGTTGAGGTGGCGCGACGGCGGCGCTTTACCGTCATCCCTAGCTGTTTTCCACGCGGTAGATTGGGCATAAAAATCCCCAATGCGGATGATACCTCATGTGATTCGTCATCGATGCCGGTGCGGATCGACGCTTCCAGTTTGACGCCGGTCACCGTGTCAACCTTCTCCCAAATTCGTCCGGTCCTCTCCCCCGCAATCCTGGCTTTGATTTGTTTAGCCGTATAGCGCACGGTATCGTTTTTCTTCCGCAACTCTCGCCCTCCTTGCCGTGATCATTCGCATTGCCCCGTCGCGCCATGTCCATACGTCCGCGAAAAATCCATTCCGCGTGCGGCCGGCGCCCATTCGCGCTTCGATTTGTCCCAACTGAAATCCACAATGCATCGTAACCACAATCAAGGGGAAACCCAATCAAGGCGGCTTCGAGAACATCCGGAATCTGCTCGCTGAGGTAACGGGCTGAAACAACTCCCCTTCTACACCACCAACAGACAATCCCCGTACGAATAGAACCGATACCTCTGCTCCACCGCGTGCCGGTACGCCGCCAACGCCAGGTCCGTCCCCGCGAACGCACACACCAGCAGCAGCAGGCTGGTCCGCGGTAAATGGAAATTGGTCAGCATCGCCCCCACTCCGGCGAACTCGCGGCCCGGATATAGGAAGATGTCCGTCTCTCCGCTCACTGCGCGCATGTCCCCGCCGCTCAGCGCACTCTCAATGCTGCGCACGCTGGTAGTCCCGACGGCCACCAGCCGCTTCGCTCTCCGCATCCGCGCGGCATTCTCCTCATCGATGCGATACCACTCCGCGTGCAGCCGCGCCTGCTCCACTTGCTCCGCGCGCAGCGGCTGAAACGTTCCCAGTCCAACGTGCAGCGTCACGTAGGCCACGTCAGCCCCGCGCGCCCGCGCCCGGTCGAGAATCTCTCCCGTGAAATGCAGCCCTGCCGTCGGAGCCGCCACCGACCCCCGTTCCTTGGCAAACACCGTCTGGTATCGCTCCCGGTCCCGCGATTCATCGGTCCGCTTAATGTACGGCGGAAGCGGTACATGGCCTATCTTTTCAAACTCGGCGAAGAGATCCGTATCCCCCGCGAAACGGATCAGCCGCTCTCCGAACTCACCCTGCGACACGATCTCCGCTTCCAGTCCGTCGCCGAAACGGACCCGGTCTCCAGCGCGCATCTTGCGGCCCGGCCGCACCAGCGTCTCCCAGTCCCGGCCATCCGCGCTCACCGGACGCAGCAGGAAAACCTCTACTTCGCCGGTCAGGCCGGCGCGATGTCCGAACAGGCGAGCCGGGAAGACCCGTGAATCGTTCAGCACCAGACAATCGCCCTCGCCGAGAAATTCCGGGAATTCGCGAAACGAGCGATCTTCCCACCGCCCGTCGCGTCGATACAGTACCAGCATCCGCGACGCCGCGCGGTCTTCCAGCGGTTCCTGCGCGATCAGTTCCTCTGGCAGATGGTAGTCGAAGCGGCCGAGATCCATTCAGCCTTCACTCTAACGGAAACAGGAAGCCCTGCTCCGGATCTTCCGCCAGTTCCGGCCGGTACTCCGCCGGCCGCGACGCCAGGCCATACCGCTCGCGCACGCGTTGCACACGCTCCGCCAGATCCTTCTTATATGCGGCGGATACATACGCGCTGTCCTGGTACGACGCTCGATACCGTGGCGCCAGGTCCGGGAAATGCTCCTCCAGGAACGGCAGGAACACTTTCTGCGCGCTGGGCATCAGGAACAGCGGGCCGCCGCCGAACGAGTGCGCCCCCGCATCCCGCGCCGCCTTCCCCAACCGTTCGAGCGACCTCGGCCCGTCCGTGAGCCCCGGCATAATCGGACTCGGCAGGACGCTCACCGCGATCCCCGCCGCGTTCAGTTTCCCCACGGCCTCCAGGCGCAACGCCGGCCGCGGCGCGCGCGGCTCCAACAAACGCGCCAGTTTTTCGTCCAGCGTAGTGATGGTGAACGATACGTCCAGCACATTGCCGCGGGCAATCTCCCGCAACAGGTCCAAATCGCGCGTCACCAGGTCGCTCTTGGTGGTGATCCCCAGGCGCCGGCCACGTTCCCGCGCGAAGACTTCCAGGATGGAACGGGTCCTGCCGTATCGCCGCTCGGCGGGCTGGTACGGGTCTGTGGCCGTGCCGATGGCAATGCGCTCCCCCGGCTTCACGCGGATCAGTTCGCGCCGCAGCAATTGCGCCACCCCGGCTTTGGCGTAGATCTTATCCTCGAATTCCAGGCTGTCCATCTCCATGAATTCGTGGGTGTATCGTGCATAGCAATACTTGCACCCGAATTCGCACCCGCGGTAGGGATTGACGGTCCAATGGAATGGCATATTGGGCTTGGTGCGATTCAGAATGCTGCGCGTGGGGATTTCGAAATACTGCACCTGGCGTTTGGCCTCCAGGAGTTCGCTCTGCGAGGCCAGCCGCGCGATACCGACCAGTGCCATGTCTTCTATATTCGCCTTTTATTCGCCTAATGGCAAGCCCAAAGTTTACGCGTACTCGCATTTCGGCAAAAAGTGGCGCGGAGCCATTGAAGCCGCGGAGCCATTGAAGCCTTGATGCACCAAATCGAGCGCGAGATGGAGCGAAAACGGTAAAGGCCCCCGTGTCTCAAAAGTGGTAGGTTTCGCCCCTGCCCCGCCCCTCACGCTTTTCCGCGTTCCGGTGTTGTAAAGTATAACTTGACAACCGGCAAGTGTTACTTTACGGTGTGTGCCGATGATTAGAAGCTTCAAACATCGGGGCCTGAAACGCCTCTTTGAACGCGGCGACCGGAGCGGTATACGGCCTGATTTGCTGGACCACGTAGAAGACATTTTGGGCCGCCTTAATCAGGCCACGACGCCGCAGGCGCTCAACCTCCCCGGCTATCGCCTGCATCCGCTCAAGGGCGACCTTCGCGGTTTCTGGTCGGTGACGTACGCGCAAACTGGCGCATCATTTTCCGCTTTGAGGGTGAAGACGCTCTGAATGTTGAACTGATCGACTACCACTAACGACAAGGAGAGAATACCCATGACCATGAAAAATCCGCCGCACCCCGGACGCAGCATTCGGAGCGCGTGCCTTGAGCCTTTGGGCCTTTCGATTTCCGAAGGCGCCAAAATTCTCGGCGTCACCCGGCAGGCTCTCAACAACGTCATCGCCGGGAAGTCGGCCATAAGCCCGGAGATGGCTATTCGTCTAACCAAGGCCTTCGGCAGCACGGAGGAGACGTGGTTACGTATGCAGCTTGCTTACGACCTCGCGACGGCCCGGAAGGACGAGCGCAAAATCAAGGTACGCCGTCAGCACGTCCCGCAAGAACTGCACATGCAGTGATGCCCGGTTGCCGCGCCCATTTCAGAAATGGTCGTTTGTGCGACGCGGCGTCATCCGCTGGGGAGGGATGCTTCTTGGAGTTGCGGGTCATAGTGCTACTATCTCGGCATGGCGAAGCCGTCTGAATTTGTGATGATCGAATTGCAACAGGGCGCCGTGTCATCGGTGACGCCTGAAACTCCCGAAACGAAGACGGCCTTTGAGGCGGCGCAGAAAGGAACTATCCGGCGCGACCGGCATTAAGCGCCCTGCCCTGCTCCGCTGTTTGAAAAAACTGGAACACGGCGACACGCTCATAGTGTGGAAGCTCGACAGCGTCAGCGCCGGCCAAAGGAACGAAAATGCGCAGCCGCTCGATCCGTTCATTCGCCGTGTCTGTTCTCTGTATGGGCGCAATAGCCTGCCATTCGGCTAAAGAAAGCCTCGCCGCCCCGCCCAAAGAGGTAGGGAAGCTCGGGCAACTGGTCGGGAAATGGCACAGCAAATCCCGTCGGCTTGCCACTAGCCTGAACGATACTTCCCCCCTGACGGAATTCAATTTCGAGTGCCGCTGGACCCTCGACAAATATGATATTGCCTGCTCGCAAGTTGCGGACATCGGCGGACAGAAGGTGAGGGAAGTCGACGTTTTCGGTTACTCGGAGCATGCCAAACTGTACACCATGATGGTGGTCTTGGACGTGGGGGTAAGCTCGCCCCGGATCTTCAGCCGGTGGTTCGCGTGGGACAAGGATACGTGGCGCTTCCTGCCTCAGGACGGACTCCGTTCCACCTGGGAGATCAAGTCCCCCGATTACCATCTCACGCGCACCGAGCGCTCCGGCGACGGAATCAATTGGACGGTGTCGTCAACCGGCGAGCACAGGCGGCTGCCGTGATTCGCCCTGTTTTATGCCTGTCGACGGCGGAACCAGGCGTATGCCGGCACACCCAGAAGCATGATGACCAGGCCGGGCCAGGTGGTGGACGCACGGTACGCAAAGAGCATGGAGAGCACCACCGCCGCCAGGATGATGTAGAGCGCCGGCACGAACGGATAGCCGATCACTTTGTATGGTCTCGGCAGATCGGGGCGCTTGCGGCGGAGCCGAAACACTCCGGCGATGGTCAGGATGTAGAAGATCAAGGCCGCCGAGATTACCCAATCCAGCAGGTCGCTGTACAGGCTGCCATACTTTTGGGTAGCCGTGTTGTAGGTGCGCGGCAGCACCAGAACGGCCGCCCAGATGCATTGCGCGGCGAGCGACCAGCCGGGGACGTGATTCTTGTTCAAGTCGCCGGCGCGTTTGAAAAACAGGCCGTCCCTCGCCATGGCGTAGTACGCGCGCGGCCCCGCCAGCACCAGACTGTTGACGCATCCAAACGTCGAAATCATGATGATGACCGCCATCAACAGCGGTCCGTAGCCGGGAAATACCCTTTCGACCATCGCCGTGGCAACGCGATCCGACGGCGCGTGCTGGATGGCGTCCAGCGGCAACACCGCCAGGTACGCCACATTGGCCAGGATGTATAGCACGATCACGCTGGTGCAGCCCAATGCCAGCGCCAGCGGAAGATTGCGAGTGGGGTTGCGCACTTCGCCCGCCACAATGGTAACGTCGTGCCAGGAATCGGCGGAGAAGAGCGATCCGGATTGGGCCACCGACAGCGCCACAATCAGACCGAAAACGCTGCCCGCGGCCACGCCCAGCGAAGGATCGAACGCCCCGAAATGGAACATGTTGGTAAAGTTCGCGTGCGCCGCCGGCGAGTTCAGGCCGAAAGCCAGGCCGACCAGGATCAAACCGGCCAGTCCCACCGTCTTCGCGCTGGTGAACAGGTTCTGCACGATTTTGCCGTACTGCAGACCGTGCGAATTGGCCCACGACAGCACCATGATGACGAGGACGGCCACCAGTTGCGCGGAGGAAAGCGATACAGCGTAACCCGCGGTAATGTGGATGGGCGGGATAATGTAATGGTCCTCCGCCACCGGTGGGAAGACCACCGAAAGATACCGCGCGAACGCAACCGCCACGGCCGCGATGGTGCCTGTCTGGATAACCATGAAGAGAGTCCATCCGTACAGAAAGCCCCACAGCGGGGAAAACGCCTCGCGCAGGTAAACGTACATGCCCCCGGCTTGCGGCAGCATGGCCGCCAGCTCTCCGTAGGATAGTGCCGCGGTGATGGTGAGGACGCCGGTGAGCACCCAGGCCATGAGCATCCAACCGGAACTGCCGATCATGCGGGACATGTCGGCGGACACAATGAAAATGCCCGACCCGATCATCACGCCGATGACGATCATGGTGGCGTCGAAAAGGTTGAGGCCGCGTACGAATCCCCGGTCGGCGAGGGCAGGTTTCGTTGGAGGACTGATCATGATGGAAAGGCTTTCGGGCAGCTTACCATAAGCCGTTAGCCATAAGCCATCAGCCTTCACCTTTTTCGCCGCAAGCCGCGACAGTTGCGCCGATGGCTCCTTATCCCAATTCCGCTAGCACTTCGAAACGCCGCTCGTTTCCTGTCTTGATGACCACCGTCTCGCCGTTCAGGGTTGCCGGGCGGCCGTTCACGGTAACATTTGTCACCGTGGTCCGGGTGGGAACGCGCAGCTTTACGTATACTTCTTCCGGTGCTCCGACGCGGGCCAGTGCAATCGTGGCGGAGATGCGTTTGCCAGCTGGTTCGGCGCTCATGCGGAAGTCCACGCGGCCCCAGCGCGTGGGGGCGCGGTCGATGCGGATTTCCTTGCCGGAAACCACCCATTCGCGAGGGACGCCTTTGGCCAAATAGAGGCGCTCGGCATCGGAATCTTCCAGGACCAGCATCCAGCGGACCAGTAAAGGGATGGTCTGCTGCGCCGGAATACAGAAAGTGGCGGTTCCGCCGTTGATGCCGGCCACTTCTCCGGCGGTCCAGCTTCCCGGAGTGTGGTCGTGGAAGCGGTGAGCGTAGAGGAACAGCAGGAACTCCTCCACGCGATCGAGCCGCAGCAGTTCCAGCGCATAGCCGTAGGAGATGAATCCGAGGATGGCGCGGTTGCCGCCGCCCACGTTGGCGACCACACCGATGGTGGTGGCGCCATAGGCGCGCATGGTGTCGATGGTCAGGTTCGCCAGATCGGCGGGCAGCATGTCGGCCTGCACCAACTCGGCATAGGGCCGGTGCGGCCACTGTTGCGGACTCGGCCGTTCCTGCTGCATCGATTCGCGAAATGTCTGTTTGCTGCCGGGCAGCGGGCCGATGTAGGGCGGAGTCCTGTCGTGCAGCGTATTCGCGCGCATGCTCTCCGCCACCCGGTCCTCCAGTACTTTGGATCGGTGCCGCCACTCGGCCGTCACTTGAGCGGTGGGCGCTTTGACCACTTCGGTCCACGTTCTGGCAATGTCCTTCAGACCGCGCGCGGCGAAGGCGCTGTTGGCAAAGTAGGGCTGCCACCAAGTGGCTGGCCGCGGATTCAGGCATGCGTCCGATTCGCTCCAGCCGTGGATCAGCCCATAGCCGGGAGCGCCTTGGGGAAGCTTCAGGCTATCGTCGTGCATGGCCAACAGCATGGCGGCGGTGGCTTCGATCTTGCCACTGTGCTTGAGCAGCAGCGCGGCGTCCCGCGTGTAGTTGAAGTAGCGCGCGATGAGAGACAGCGTCAGCCCGAACTGCGCGGTCTCGGGACCGCGCATGTTGATCATGCCTTTGGCGTCGGTGAAATCGCTCAGGTAGTTATCCAGGATATCGCGGGCCATGTCGAAGCGGCCGCATTCCAGGTTGGCATAGACCGCCATGGTGAAGGTGTCCTGGAAGCCGTCATATTCCGAACCGTAGTAATCGCGGTCCACGGCTCCGTATTTCGGATACACGCCGCCGGGACGCACCATCAATTCCTTGGCGAAGGCGTGCTTGGCCATGTCGACCAGGGAGGCATCGGGGAGCGAGGTAGTGCAGAAATCGTGCAGCAGTTTGTCCCAGTAGTTGGCGAAAACCAGCAGGGCGCGATAGAATTCTTCGGGCTTGGGATCCTGGCGGGCCGGCGGATAGGCAGGATAGCTGTAGCCGTACACCACCTTCACCACCTTGCCGTTTTCGATGCGGGCGGTGCGGTGCCAGGTCTGGACGATGAATTTGTCCTTGGCTTCGACGTCGCCGAAGATGAGCATCTCGATGTAGGCGTCCGGTGAATCGCGCACTTCGATGACTTTGCGCGCCACCGGCATCCAGCCGCCCATCATGCCCTCCCACCGCTGCAGCGGAGGAGGTGGCGGCGTCGCCGGTTGTTGGCCCCGCCCTGGTTGTTGCGTGTTCAGTTCGGGGAAGTATTGGTTGGGGTGATAGGTGCGCGTGTTGCCGAGCGGGAAGACCGGCATGGTGTCATTGCATTCCTTCGTGCCCACGAAGGTGGTCCAGCGAGCCGCGCCGCCGTTGCCGAAACCGCCGGCTCCGCCGCCGGCGTTTCCCGAACCAAGCGGCGGAGCGGCGGCCCGGACACGCTCGGGATCGGGGTCGCCGTTTTTCAGAAGTTCGTCAGCCAGCAGGTCGGGGCCAGAGCGGCCGACCAGGTCCGCGGGCAACCCGAGAAGCGGAGAATTAGCGGCGGCGAAGCAGGCTTCCGCGCTCTTCGCCATCACGCGCTTACCGCGAGGGCTCTCGAATACGATCGAGCCGTCCCGGGTGCGTAGATCTTCGAACGCTTTCCAGGCCACCGAGTCCAGATGAAATTCGCACAGCAACGTGTAGCCGTCCAGGTTGACCTCGTTACTCTGCAGAGGTTCGGCTTCAGTCGCGGATACACAATCGATAGCGGCCGAGGCGACGGCCAGATTCTGGAGGAATCGTCGTCGATTCATACGCACTCCAAGGGTTGTGACTACTTCTCAGTCGAGAAACGGTAGACCGTTTCGCTCTGGAACTTCTGGCCAGGCCGCAGAGTGGTGCTGGGGAACTTCGGCTTGTTGGGGGAGTCGGGGAAGTGTTGCGTCTCCAGGCACAAGCCGTTGCGCCGCGCATACACTTTACCGCCCTTGCCTTTGATGGCGCCGTCCAGGAAATTGCCGGTGTAGAACTGGATACCGGGTTCGGTGGTGAAGACTTCCAGGACGCGGCCGGTGGTGGGCTCTTCCACTTTCGCCGCCAACGCCAGTTTCCCGCCGCCTGAATTCAACACCCAGTTATGGTCGTAGCCGTGGCCGAGTTTGAGTTGATCGTCGTTCTGCTCGATGCGCGACCCAATGACGGTGGCCTTGGTGAAGTCGAAGGGCGTTCCCTTCACCGGCTTCAATTCGCCGGTGGGGATGAGGCCCGCGTCCACGGGAGTGAACCGGTCGGCATAGAGCGTCACCAGATGGTCTAGGATGTCGCCGCTGCCCGCTCCCTTGAGATTGAAGTAGGAGTGGTTTGTGGGATTGACGACGGTGGGCTTGTCGGTGGTGGCGGCGTAGTCGATCTTCAGTTCGTCGTCGCCGGTGAGGTGGTATGTCGCCACCTGGGTGAGCGTGCCGGGAAAGCCTTCTTCGCCGTCCTTGCTGACGTAGGTCAGTTCCAGGCCGCCATCGGGAAGCTGTTTTGCGGTCCAGACCTTGGTGTTGAAACCATGGGAGCCGCCGTGCAGCGTGTTGTCACCGTCATTCTTGTCGAGAGTGTACTCTTTGCTATCGAGGCTGAACTTGGCGTGGCCGATGCGGTTGCCATAGCGTCCGATCAACGCGCCGAAGAACGGGCTATTGTTGTCCTCGTAGGCTTTGAAACTGTCCTGCCCGAGCACGATGTCGGCCATCGCGCCGTTGCGGTCCGGCGCCTTCAGCGAGACCAGGATGCCGCCATACGTCATGATCTTCGCTTCCATGCCTTTGCTGTTGGTGAGGGTGAAGATCTGCACCGGCGTACCTTCTTTCGTTTTTCCGAAGTCGGCTTTGGCGGTGGCCGCCTCCGCAATCGTCAGGCCGCCTATGGCCACGGCCAATACGGCTAATTCTGTGTACAAGGCACTCCTCCTTGAGCTGGATCCATGAGAGCGCTTCCATTCGTCGAGCCAACCTATTCTAACAGGGCTAGACGTTAGCCCGAGCGTGAGAACGGACCAACTTCGGGCCGCTCGCTCACGCTCACGGTTCCGTGCTGATTAGTTAGCTGTCAACCGAGAAGTTCGTTTCACCCTTATCCAGGATCTCGCGAACTTTCCTGGCGAGCGCCTCCGGAAGAAACGGCTTTTGCAGGAAGGACTCGCCGGATGCGGGGATCTGGTGGTCCACCAGAGCCTCATCGGTGTAGCCGGAGATGTATAGAACCCGCATGCCCGGGAAGAGGGGGGCGATCTGGCGGACCAGGTCGGGGCCGCTCATCTCCGGCATGATTACGTCGACCACCGCCAGGTGGATGGTCCCCTGGTGCGCTTTGGCGCAACGGACGGCTTCTTCTCCGTGGGTGGCCTCGACTACGGTGTACCCGCGTCCGCGCAGGACACCGGCGATCAGCTTGCGCACGCGGGCCTCATCTTCCACCACCAGGATGGTTTCGGCGCCGGCCAGGGTCCGGACGGACGCCGGCTTGTTTTTGGCCACACGGCCTTTGTCGTTTGCCCGGGGCAGATAGATCTCGACCGTGGTCCCATGACCCGGTTCGCTGGTAACGCCGATGCCGCCGCCGATCTGGTGGACCATGCCGTATGCCGTGGCCAAGCCGAGGCCGGTGCCGCGGCCGGTATGTTTGGTGGTGAAGAACGGTTCAAAGAGATGGCTGCGGGTTTCGGCGTCCATACCGATGCCGGTATCGGTGACGGACAGGGTGGCGTACGGTCCGGGAGGCACATCCAGTTGTCCGGCGGATGGGCTCTTTCCGACCTGGACGTTTCCGGTTTCGATGGTCAGCTTGCCGCCCTTCGGCATGGCGTCGCGGGCGTTGACCACCAGGTTCAAGATCACCTGGTCGAGCCTGCCGGGGTCGCACTGCACGGTGTCGGGCGATGCCGCGGGGATGGTCACCAGATGGATGTCTTCTCCGATGATCCGCCGGAACATCCTCTCCATTTGCAGCAACAGTTCGTTGAGCGAAAAGGTGCGAACCTCCAACGGCTGGCGGCGGCTGAATGCCAGCAATTGATAGGTGAGGGCTCCGCCGCGTTCGGCGGCGCGGCGAATCTCCTCCAGTCCGCTGCGCTGGGCCTCATCCACCACGCGCTGGCTGAGCATCAGATCGCTATATCCGGTGATGATGGTCAGCAGATTGTTGAAGTCGTGGGCAACTCCGGCGGCCAGACGTCCCACGGCCTCCATTTTCTGCGACTGGCGGAACTGCTCTTCCAGACGGATCCGCTCGCGGCGTAACCGGACGGCGCGCAGTTCGCGCGCGACGGCGGCATTCAGTCTCATCAGGTTGCCGCGGGTCAGATGATCGGCCGCGCCGGCTGTCAATGCGGCGACGACTTCGGAATCCTTAATCTTCCCGGACACCACGATCACGGGGAGATCGAGGCTCCGTTCCTGAATGGCGCGCAGGGCTGCCAGTGCGCCCAAATCTCCGGAGACCGAGTCGCAGATGGCAATATCCGAATTACCGTCGAGCGCCGCGGGCAGGCCGGCGCTGGCGTCGATGCACCGGATGACCGGTTGGTATCCTCCGCGGCGGAGTTCAGCGTCGACGAACCCGGCGTCACCCTCACCCAAGTATAGGATCCGCAATGGATCCGGCATACCCTCACCCCTTTGGAAGCCGCCAACGGTCCGGTGGCGAGCCCCTAACCCACAGTCGGAGCGTTCGCAACCAGCTAGGAGAAGACTGGGAGTATCTCCCTCAGGTTACCGGAATCAGTACCTCGGGTGGGGCTTTCCTGAGAAGCCGCCGTGATATTTCATACGCTTCGCCCGGTCACAGCGGCATCTGTTTGAGAAGCTCCGGAAACATCTGTTGCACGAACTGTATCGCCAGCCCGGTCGCATCCTTCACGCCGCTCCCAATTACCGGCGCCGAAATGCGAACCAGGGACGTGTCGCTCCGATGGTAGCGAAGCGCATCCGCCACCAGCCAGAACTTGGCGGAATACTCGCTCGCGACGACCCTCCTGCGACTTTGGTACCAGTACAAAGTGACGCCCTTGTCATCGCCTTTCTCCACGACATACCGGTTGACCACGATGGGGGCATCCCAACCGGGAACCGGAATGCTAAGCCGGTCCGTGGAGATCGGCTCCCACCCGGAGCCAGGGAGGCAATTTTTTGGGGAATGCGGAGACTGTCCCTGCCGCTGGGTCTTGAAGTAGGCGACGAAGAAAAGGAGTTGGTGGCCGGAACGGTCCGTGTACACGCGGTCCAGAATGTCATCGGCCTTCAGAAGGTCCTGAGTATCCTGGTCCAGGGGAAGATCCTTTACCGTTCGGAATCCGCCAACGGAATTCGGGAAAGCCGCCAAAGGAAGGATCGGAGGGACGTCTTCGGGGCGCCCAGCCACCGCATAAAAGAAGCCGGCCTGCAGCAGCAGGACGACGGTGAGGATAACGGCGTATCGGTTTCGAAGGAAATTCACGCGGGCTTCCGCCTCTCTATCCAGTGGACGCCGAATACCAGGATGCGGTGGAACAGGATGAGCAGCACGAGGGAAATCGTAAAGAGAATCCAGCCGGTGGATTCGTGAAAAAAACCCTCCGCCAGTTCCGGCTTGATCTGGGAGAGGATCCCGGTAGCCGTGACGCGGCCGGCGTTCGCCACAATGGCGATGGGGATGGTGGAGAGGAAGAGCACCACGCGGGCCCAGAGCCGCTCTTCGAAGAAATATCCGTAGACCAGCGAGAGGAAAGTCAGGGTCAGCAGCGAGCGGATGCCGCTGCAGGCTTCCACTATTTGCAGATGCATGTTGGGCAGATCCAGGATATTGCCCTCGCGGACCACGGGGACCGAAAGGAACTCAAGCGAGCTGTCGGCCAACTGGCTGGCCAATAACTGCAAGCGGAAGGTGAGTTGGTTGAACACCACCCCGGGGATGGGGATCATCAGGAACAGGAGGGCCAGTGGGAACGCCAGCTTCTTCAGGACCGGAACGCCTCCCAGGAACCACACCGAACCGATGATGGTCACTACGAACGCGGTACGGGTGGTGAACAGTTCCACGCCCAGCGTGCCGAGCAACATCTGAACCGTTCCGAAGAGCACCACCGCCAGGCCCCACCAACTCGGCCGGCTCCCGGTTTCGGCCAGTTCCCCGCGCCTCTGCCAAATGATGACTCCCACCACGACGGGTACGAAGAACCCGTGGCCCATATCGGGGTCGTAGCTCCATTGGGCAGCCAGGCGTTTCAGGACGGGAGCGTAGCAGGCGATCACGAGCGCGGCAAACCACGCGATTTGAACCCACGGGACGGACACTTTCCGCGGGATTTCAGTCGCCGGGCTCATGAAAGGCTAATCGCTATGATAGCAACCGGCCTGAGCCAAAACGGAGGTGTCACATCCCGGAGAGCTCCGGACTGGGCCGCCCGACTGGCCGCTTGTCCGGAGATCCGGGCAACAGGGGGAGAAGGAAATCTTCGCTGCCTGTCACTTTGTTAGATGCGCGGCGGGGCCGGTAGGTTATGTTACGCTTTGCGGCGCGAGGAGGGTACTGGCGAACGTACATTGACCACTGGAATCAAGCTGTTGCGCTCCTCGGTGGCCAGCGGCCGCGCGGTGCGGGAAACCAGTTCGCGGTTGAGCGTGGCGACAAATTCCTGAATCTGAAGTTGCATTTCGCTCATCTTGGCGCGCATGTTCAGGATGACTTCGACGCCGGCGAGGTTGACGCCCAGGTCGCGGATGAGGTGAAGAATCACTTCGAGCCGTTCCAGATCCTCCGGCGTATATAGCCGGGTATTGCCCTCGCTGCGGGAGGGTTTGAGGAGGCCTTCGCGCTCGTACAGCCGCAACGTCTGCGGGTGGATGCCATATTGCTCCGCTATCGCCGAGATCATATATCCCGCTTTGGATTTGGATTTAGCTTTGGCCATGGCTAGGTTTCTTTCACCTTCGACCAGATATCGGCGCGTGGGTCCTCGGGGTTCAGCTTGGCCAGATCGCGCAGAAGTTCGCGGGTACGTTCGTCGCGCGGGTCGGGCGCTTCGATGGCAACTTCCACGATTTGATCGCCGCGGACGTTGGTCCGGGAATTCAGGACACCTTTTTCGCGCAGACGGAACTTCTGGCTGTTGCGCGTACCCTGGGGAATCTTGAGCAGGGTCCGGCCGTCGATGGTGGGCACCTCGATCTTTGCGCCGAGCGCGGCTTCCCAGACCGTAATGGGAACCTCGATTTCGATGTTGTCGCCCTCGCGGCCGAAGAACGGATGATCTTCCACGTGGGTAGTGATATACAAATCTCCGGGAGGAGCGCCCATGGTTCCGGCATTTCCTTTGCCGGGAACGCGAAGCCGCGAGCCGGTACGCGCGCCTGGGGGAATGCGGACTTCGACGCTTTCCGTGCGAGTGATCCGGCCGTCGCCGCCGCATTCGGCACAGACGTTGCGCAGCTTTCCGGAGCCTCCGCAGCGGGGACAGGTGAGATTGAACTTCATGGCTCCGGCCATTTGCGTGACGTTGCCGGTACCCTTGCACTGCGGGCAGTTGACTTCACCGGCACTGGTGGCGCCGGAGCCATGGCAGGCGCCGCAGACTTCGTAACGGGAGATCTCCATGCGGGCCTGGGTGCCGTGGATGGCCTGCCAGAAATCGATACTCATTCCATACTCGAGATCGCCGCCTTTTTCCGGCTGGGGTTGATTGGCGCTCTCACGCCCGCCGAAGAACTGGGAAAAGATATCGCGAAAGCCACCGCCGGTTTCGGTGCGCCTTCCGCCGGAGCCGCCAGCGGGAGAGTCCGAAAAATCGAAGCCGCTGAAATCCATTCCGGGGTGGGGGCCCTGGGCGCCGCCACCCGGCGAGGGCGGGGGCGCGCCGTTTTCGGAATAGAAGCCGTACTGATCGTACATCTGGCGCTTTTTGGGATCGCCCAGGATGTCGTACGCTTCCTGCACGTTCTTGAAGCGATCTTCGGAGGATTTATCCCCGGGGTTGAGATCGGGATGGTGTTTGCGGGCGAGTTTCCGGTACGCCTTGCGCACTTCGTCTTCGGACGCTTTGCGCGGGATCCCCAGGGTCTCGTAATATTCGTGTTTGGGAGCGGAAGGCATAAGAGGAACGGGCCAGGCAGTGCGCCTGGCCCCGGACTCCTTCGCTTACTTCTTGTCGTCTACGTCCACAAATTCGGCGTCGACCACGTTGTCTTTGCCGTCTTTCTTGCCGTCGCCGGAAGGTCCGGCGCCGGGGGCGGGGCCGCTCGCCGCGCCGGGGCCCGCGCCCGGAGTTCCGGCCGACTTATACATTGCCTCGGCCAGTTTGTGGCTGGCGTTGGTGAGACGGTCGACCGCGGAATTGATCTTGGCCGGGTCGTTATCGGCCATGGCCTTCTTGGTCTCTTCGATGGCCGATTCGATTTCCTTGGCCTCGGCATCGCTCACCTTGGAGCGATGCTCCTTCAACGTCTTTTCGACGTTATAGATCATGGCGTCGGCCCGGTTGCGGGACTCGATGGTGTCGCGTTGTTTACGGTCGTCGGCTCCATGCGCCTCGGCGTCTTTGGCCATTTTTTCCACCTCGTCCTTGGACAGGCCCGAGGAACTGGTGATGGTGATCTTTTGCTCGTTACTGGTGCCGCGGTCCTTGGCGGTCACGTTGAGAATGCCGTTGGCGTCGATATCGAACGTGACTTCGATCTGCGGAAGGCCGCGCGGAGCCGGCGGAATGTTGCCGAGCTGGAAGACGCCCAGCAGCCGGTTGTCCCCAGCCATGGAGCGCTCGCCCTGGGAGACTTTGATCTCGACGGACGATTGATTGTCGGAGGCGGTGGAAAACACTTCGCTCTTGCGCGTGGGGATCGTGGTGTTGCGCTCGATGAGCTTGGTGAAGACCCCACCCATCGTCTCGATACCCAGCGAAAGCGGGGTGACGTCCAGCAGGAGGACGTCCTTGACTTCGCCGCCCAGCACGCCGCCCTGAACCGCCGCGCCGATCGCGACTACTTCGTCGGGATTCACGCCCTTGTGGGGCTCGCGGTTAAAGAGTTCGCGCACCAGGGTCTGGATGCGCGGCATACGGGTCTGGCCGCCTACGAGGACCACTTCGTCGATCTGCGGGGGCGTCACATTGGCGTCCTGCATGGCCTGCTTGCAGGGACCGATGCAGCGCTGGAGGATGTCTTCCACCATCTGTTCGAAGCGCGCCCGGGTGAGCTTCATCTGCAGGTGCTTGGGACCGGAGGCATCGGCCGTGACAAACGGCAGGTTGATCTCGGTTTCGAGCAGCGTGGAGAGCTCCATCTTGGCCTTTTCGGCCGCTTCCTTAAGGCGTTGCAGAGCCATCTGGTCGCGGGAGAGATCGATGCCGTTCTCCTTCTTGAACTCGGTCACGATCCAATCGATGACGCGCTGGTCGATGTTGTCGCCGCCCAGGTGGGTGTCGCCATTGGTGGACTTCACCTCGACCACGCCGTCGCCGACTTCGAGAATGGAGATGTCGAAGGTGCCGCCGCCGAAATCGTACACCGCGATGGTTTCGCTCTTCTTCTTATCCAACCCGTAAGCGAGCGCGGCCGCCGTCGGCTCATTGATGATGCGCATCACTTCCAGACCGGCGATTTTTCCGGCGTCCTTGGTGGCTTGCCGCTGTGCGTCGTTGAAGTAAGCCGGCACCGTGATGACCGCCTGGGTGACTTTTTCGCCGAGGTAGGATTCGGCGGCTTCTTTCAACTTGCCCAGGATCATAGCGGAGATCTCGGGCGGAGATTGCTTCTTGCCGGAGATGTCGATCCGCAGGTCGCCCTGGTCGCCGCGGACTACCTTGTACGGAACCATCTTCATTTCTTCGGTGACTTCGTCGTAGCGGCGCCCCATGAAGCGCTTGATGGAGAAAATGGTGTTCTCGGGGTTGGTGATTGCCTGGCGCTTGGCCACTTGCCCCACCAACCGCTCCCCGCTCTTGGTGAAGGCCACAACTGACGGTGTGGTGCGGGCGCCCTCCTGGTTTGCGATGACCGTGGGCTGGCCGGCTTCCATCACAGCGACCACCGAGTTGGTGGTGCCCAGGTCAATTCCAATGATCTTTCCCATGCTGTATCCTCCTGAAACTTTGGCCTTGGGATGCTGTCCCTTAAGCTCAAGTCCATTATCAAATATTAGCGTGAAGTTGTCAAGTATTAGTTGAGCGTAGGATGCTCAAGGATCGATCCAGAAGAATTTGGACCAACGCAGGATGGCCGTCCAGGGGGGGTGCGACTCTAACATCTAAACGGTTGTAGTGCTTAGAGATGCCTTGGATCAGGACGGGCAGATCGCGCTCCATATGCAGACCTAATGTAAGGAAGTAGGGGAGAACCAGAATTTGGTCGACTCCCTGTTCGACAAGCCTGGCTGCGGCAGACGCCAGATCGGGCTTCCCGAGTTCCAGGAAGGCGGCTTCCACATATTGGAAGCCGCCGGCACGGGCCAGGTCCGAGGCCACGGCGCGGACTGCCTGGTTGGCTGATTCGACGCGGGAGCCGTGAGCGAAGACGATAATTCCGGTGGTCACTTAAATCATGTCCCCGCGGGTTCGCTTCCGGAAGGATAACCCTTGTGTGCTCTTCGAGTTGCGGGCGAAAATGGGTTCGTTTGGGATGTGCCGTGAAACGGCAGAACGGCCCCGCGATCACGCGCTACCGGCGACGTAGGCTCGCATGTGGTGCAGTTCCTCGGTTTTGCGCGCCAGTTCGTGATTCATCAGGTCGCGCATGGAAACGAACCCAATCGCGAAATTGGCCCGCATCACCGGCAGATGCCGGCAATTATTGGACTGCATGGCCTCCATGGCTTCCTCGAAGGTGGCCAGTTCGTCGATGGTCACCACGCCGGTGCTCATGACGTCGCGGACGGCGGTACGCTCGGGATCGAGCCGTTCCAGGACCACCCGCTTCATGAGGTCGCGTTCACTGAACACGCCCCGCACTTGCTCCCCGTTGAGGACCAGGATGGCTCCCACATGGAGATCCGCCATTTTCCGGGCCACTTCGGCCACGGTATTGTGCTCCGCCACGTAGAAGAGCACGCGATCATGCACGATGTCACGGACGCGGGACATAGGCACCCCTTCCGAGTTCCGTTACGGCGAATATAGCATAAGGACATCCCGTTGGGAATCGGCAAGTGTGCATAAATAAACCTGGGGACAGACGCCACGTTTCCGAGTTTCTGCGAAAAAAACCGGGAAACGTGGCGACTGTCCCCAGGTTTTTCGGGTATGACGGGAGACTTCGGTATAGTAACGGTTGCGGCGCGGCGCATGGAAACCACCGACACAGCGAAGAAACGGGCTCTTTCGAGGGTGGCGATTCAGGTGGGTCTATTCCTGACGGCATATTTCTTCCTGGACCTGTTCCTCTGTTACCCCTTGTTCCGGTGGGTGGGCGGCGAATTCGCCGGGCCCACGACGGCGGTTCTGGTGTCGGCGGTATTCGCGAGTTGGCTGGCATTGCGCGCCTTTGAAGATCTCCCGCTGGCGGCCCTTGGATTATGGTGGAACCGGGCATCGGTGGACAACCTGGCGACGGGACTGGGGGGCGGTATCGGCTCGGCGTGCCTGGTGATGGTTCCCCCGTTGGTGCTGGGGGTGGCGCACGTCCGGTTCACCGGGCCGTTCTCCTGGAGCGGAATGGCGTTCACCGCGGTCTTCCTGGTGGTGGGCGCGGCGGGGGAAGAACTCTTGTGCCGGGGCTACGCATTCCAGGTTCTGATGTCGCGCCTGGGACCTGTCGCCACGGTGCTTTCCATGGGTGCGCTGTTCGGCCTGCTGCACCGGTGGAATCCCAATGCCACCTGGTTCGGAGTCGCTAACACCGCGGGCTTCGGGATCCTGTTCGGCTATGCGTATGTGCGCAGCCGCGACTTGTGGTTGCCCATCGGACTGCATTTCGGCTGGAACGTTACATTGCCGCTCTTCGGCGCGAACCTGAGTGGGATTAAGATAATAAATGAAGTAACGGGCCACCGCATGGTGTGGACCGCCGGCGATCTGTGGAGCGGCGGCGAGTATGGTCCGGAAGCCAGCGTCCTGACAACCGGAGTCTTGCTCGTCGTATTCGTGTTCTTGTGGAAGGCTCCGATTCGCCGGCAGGATTCGCCGCTGACGGACCCGCCGAAGGAGACTGTATGCGACCCATCGCGGCCTTTGCCACCGCCGCCATAACTCTTACGTCGCTCCCCGCGGCGCGCGCGGCGGAGAAACTTACGATGGACGAGCGCATCGAAATCATCCGCGGCATGACGGCCGAGTACGCCAAGGTCAAGGTTCTGCTGCCCCGCTCCAGGAAGGAACTGGAGTTCAATTCCGCGGGCACCTACGACAAAAAGGCCTGGTCGGAGATTGCCAAGGAAAGCGGACCGGCGGCGCGCAACGGCGACACGATTCAGATCACCAAGGTGGAAATAGGCAGCGATCGGATCGTGCTGCAGATCAACGGCGGATTTAAGGGCGGCCGCAAGTGGTACGACGGCGTGCAGATCGGCGGCGGTGCGAGCGGCAATCCCACGCCGGTGGCGATGGGCGGCGACACCAACGCGCCCGGCGGCACCTCACTGGTGATTCTGTTCCACAAGCCGCTGGAGGCGATTAAGGCGGCCGAGATCAAGAAGATGCTGTCACCGGTGCTGGATTTCGACAAGCATTCGGCCACGGAGATCTATTCGGAAACCTTGTCGCCGGAAATGCAGCAAGCCATTAAGGATAAGCACGTGGTGCTGGGGATGACCCATGAACAGGTACTGATGACCATGGGGCGGCCGCGGGAACACCCGCGGGAGACTAAGGACGGCATCGAGTTGGAAGACTGGATCTACGGCGTTCCTCCCGGGAAAATCACCTTCGTGACCTTTACCGGCGACAAAGTGATCAAGGTGAAAGAAGAATTCGCGGGACTGGGAACCATCAAGGACGATCACCCGTGATACGCTGTGTGAGGCGGCTCAGGACGCCACCGTGTCCGCGGGAAGGACGGCGTCCCCCTGAGCTGGCCGATATTCAACGATTGCAGTGAACTCTTTTCTGCCCGAGCGAGCGGACACCGGGCGCAGGAAAGGAGCTCATTGTGAATCGAAGCTACCCTACACGCCGGCTGCGCGGGCACCCGGATCCGGATCAACTCAAACGACAAGCCAAAGAACTGCTGGAGGCGTTTCGCCGCGGCGACGTTGACGCGGTTGCGGAGGTGAACGCCCATTACTGCGAGGCGAACGGCGCCACGTTCGCTTTGCACGATGCGCAGCTTGTGCTTGCGCGCGCGTATGGATTCGAAAGCTGGCCGAAGCTCAAGGCATACGTCGATGGGGTCACCGTTACGCGGCTGATCGACGCAGTTCGTGGCGGCGACCCGGCGGAGGCGCGCGGGTTGCTGAAAGTACGTCCGGAACTGGCGCGGATGTCCATGGACGGCCTGCAGGCGCTGCACCACGCTGTCCTTGAGCGGTCGCCCGATATGGTCCGTGTGCTCATGGAGCACGGCGCCAACGCCCGGGAAGGCGTCTATCCCCATCGGGACGCCACCAGTGCGTTGACGATTGCGACGGAGCGGGGGTATGAGGAGATCGTCGCGGCGATCGAGGAAGAGGAACAGCGGCGTGGCGTGGCGGCGGCGGACCTGGCGGCGCGGGATTCCGGGGGCGACGGCTCCGAGCTGTCGAAGGCCGTGGCCCGCGGCGATGCGGCCTGGTTGCGCGACCGGCGCCGGGAGGGTGCGCTGAGCAATCCGATTGAGGATTCGGGCGGGCTGCTGAGCGTTGCGGTGTTGAACAATCGGCCGGAGATTCTGGAACTGTTGCTCAATTGGGGCTTCGACCCGGACGAACGGGCTCGCATCGCGGAGTCAACCGACGAAGCGGTGGTCACGTGGGGCATGCCGTTGTGGCGCTGCGCGGCTACGGGCAAGCACGAGATGGCGGAGGTGTTGTTGCGTCGTGGCGCGGACGCGAACGCATCGGTGTACGCCAGCGGGACTCCGCTGTATCAGGCGTATGGCCGGCGCGACTGGAAGATGGTCGAATTGTTGGAGCGGTATGGAGGCAAGCCGGATGCGACGCTGGCGGGGCTCTATCGGCAGACGGAGCTGGCGCAGCGCCTGGTGGCGAGTGGGGAGCCGATTGGGGAAAAGCTGCTGTGGGCGGCGGCGTGCGGCGGCGATCCCGAGATTGTGCGGATGGCGCTGGAACTGGTGGATTGGCCGCGCGACGACGAGCGATGGTTCGGAATTCTGGAGCAGCCGCTACGGATCTGGAATCACGGGAGTGGGCACTGGGCCAATTCTGAGTGGGACCGCGGCACGTACGCCAGTTGCTTTCGTTTGGTGCTGGAGCGGTGCGACACGAATGTCCGGGGACGGTTCGGCCTGACGATTCTGCATAGCGTGGCGGGGTCGCGGGGACACGTAACGGCGCAGGAGCGGGTGGCGTTCGCGACGGCTTTGCTGGACGCGGGGGCGCGGCTGGATGTCCGCGACGATTTGCTGCGCAGTACGCCGCTCGGTTGGGCGTGCCGCTGGGGACGGGTCGAGTTGGTGAAGTTGCTGCTGGAAGGCGGGGCGGATCGGGTGGAAGCGGACGCGGAGGATTGGGCGAGGCCGCTGGCGTGGGCTCGGAAGATGGGGCATGAGGAGGTGGTGAGAGTGCTGGAAGCGCCGCCTGCGTGCGCCGAGGGGGTGCGCGAATTGAGAGATGGCCGAGCCGGTCCCGTATAAGGAAGCGTTTCCCGCAGGCACTACGGTCTGCATCGACCTGACCGTTGCATTTCCCCGTGCCAGCGGATATAGTTTGCTTCGAAAACTAATATGTCCATCCTTCGGAAGTGCCTCGTCGCCGCCGCTCTCGCTTCAATCTGCCTGGCCCAGCAGAAGCCGCTCTATCAGGATCCTTCGGCGCCCATGGAGAAACGGGTCGACGATCTGCTCGCGCGCATGACGCTTGAAGAGAAGGTATCGCAGTTGATGAACGATTCGCCGGCGATCGACCGGTTGGGGGTACCGGCGTATAACTGGTGGAATGAGAGCCTGCATGGGGTGGCGCGGGCGGGCCGGGCCACGGTGTTCCCGGAGACTATCGGCCTCGCGGCAACGTGGGACACCGATCTCGTCTTCCGCGTCTCCACGGCCATTTCCGATGAGGCGCGCGCCAAGTATCACGAGTTCGCGCGGCGCGGGAAACGGAACATTTACCAAGGGCTGACGTTTTGGACTCCGAATATCAATCTGTTCCGCGATCCGCGGTGGGGACGCGGCATGGAAACGTACGGCGAAGATCCCTATCTGACGGGGAAAATGGCCGTCCAATTCATCAAGGGTCTACAGGGCGACGATCCCAAGTACTTGAAGACGGTCGCGACGGCCAAACATTACGCGGTTCATAGCGGGCCGGAACCCTCGCGGCATACTTTCGACGCGGTGGTGAGCGAGAGCGATCTGGAGGATTCGTATCTGCCGCATTTCGAAATGGCCATCAAAGAAGGCGGCGCGTATTCGGTGATGTGCGCGTATAACAGCGTCGATGGGCTGCCGGCGTGCGCCAATCCGCGGCTGCTGAACGACATTCTGCGCAAGCAGTGGGGCTTCACCGGGTACGTGGTTTCGGATTGTGGAGCCATCGGCGACATTTACTTGAATCACAAGAAAGCGCCCAACGCGGAGGCGGGAGTGGCCATGGCGATCAAGGCGGGCGCCGATCTGAATTGCGGCGTGGAATACGAAAACGCGCTGCCGGCGGTTCGGGCCGGGCTGCTCGCCCAAGCCGACATCGAACAGGCACTGCGGCGGTTGCTGATGGCGCGCTTCAAGCTGGGGCTGTTCGATCCGCCCTCGATGGTGAAGTACGCGCAGATTCCGTATAGCGTGAACGATAGCGCGGCGCACCGGCAACTGGCGCTGGAGACGGCGCGCAAGTCCATCGTGCTGCTGAAGAATGACGGCAATGTGCTGCCGCTCAGGAAATCGCTGAAGACGCTGGCGGTGATCGGGCCGAATGCCAACGACGTGGACGTGCTGTTGGGGAATTACAACGGGGAACCGTCTGCGCCGGTGACGCCGCTCGAAGGCATCCGCCGCAAGGTGGGTACATCGATGAAGGTGATCTACGCGCGCGGCAGCGACCTGGCGGCCAATGTGCCGAACTTCGAGGCGATTCCGCCAGCCAATCTGTTCACGTCGAACGGCACGGAAAAGAAGAACGGTCTGAACGGCGAATATTATGCGAGCGCCAACTTCGATGGCAAGCTGCATAGGCCTCGCGAATTGACCTACCCGAGCTCGGGAAAAATGGTGGGGCAGATTCCGGCCAATCCGAAACCGCTGTTCACGCGAGTGGACGCGCAGGTCAACTTCCACTGGTGGGACGGGGCGCCGCGGCCGGACATGAACGACGACGATTTCGGCGTGCGCTGGACGGGCTACCTGCAAGCGCCGGCGAGCGGTGTATACACCATCGGCGCCATAGGGCTGAACGCTTTCGAATTGTCCGTGGACGATAAGCCGGTGGCCGATCTCAATAACATCCACGAGCGATCGTACCAGTACGCTCCGGTAACTCTGGCGGCGGGAAAGCTCTATAAGATTCGCCTGGACTATCATGAATTCGCTGGAGACGCCGATATTCAACTTGTCTGGTCGCTGCCTCCCGTGGATCATACGCCGGAGGCGGTGGCGGCCGCGCGGCAGGCCGACGCGGTGGTGCTGGTTCTGGGGCTTTCGCCGCGCCTTGAAGGCGAAGAGATGAAGGTGTCGGTGGAAGGCTTCCGGGGAGGCGACCGGGTGTCGCTGGGGATTCCGCGCGCCCAGGAGGATTTGATGCAGGCCGTGGCGGCCACCGGCAAGCCTGTGGTTCTGGTACTGATGAACGGCAGCGCGGTGGCGGTGAACTGGGCAAAGGACCACGTCCCGGCGATCGTGGAAGCGTGGTATCCGGGCCAGGCTGGCGGCGACGCCCTGGCGGACGTTCTTTTCGGGGATACCAACCCGGGCGGGCGGTTGCCGGTGACCTTTTACAAATCCGCCGACCAACTGCCTGCGTTCACCGATTACAGTATGAAGGGCCGGACGTACCGGTTCTTTACGGGTGAGCCGCTGTACCCCTTCGGCTACGGACTGAGCTACACTACTTTTGCGTACCGGAATCTCACGGCGCCCGCGCAGGCGAAGGCAGGCGACACCGTCAAAGTCGCCGTGGACGTGCAGAATACCGGAACCAGGTCTGGGGAAGAAGTGGTTCAGCTATATTTGAAGTCCGCCAATGGCTCCGGACCGGCGCCAGTCCGATGGCTCGCCGGCTTTGAGCGGGTAGTCTTGCGCGCGGGCGAAACGAAAACGGTGAATTTTGAGGTATCCGCGCGGCAGTTCTCCGCGGTACACGCGGATGGGCGGCGAATGATACAGCCGGGGATTTTCGAGATCTCGGCGGGTGGCAAGCAGCCGGGCGGTTTGGAGGCGGCGACTACGAAGGTGGTGACGGGGACCGTGCAGCTCGCCGGCGCGGCCAAGGAGTTGAATTGAGTCGCGGGGCGGTGGCCGAGTAGGATGCAGATAGTCAGCGATCCGCGAACGCAGGGCGCTTCGAGCGAAGTGGTCCGCGATATCAACCGGCGGATCGTTCTGAACCTGGTTCGGACCCGGCAACCCATTTCGCGCGCGGACCTGGCGCGGATCTCGGGCCTGCAGCGCAGCACCATCTCCCTGATTGTGGAGCAGTTGATCAACGAAAACTGGGTGCTGGAAGGCCCCACGGGCCGGTTGCCGCGCGGGCGGCGGCCTACCTTTCTGCGGCTCAACGACGATCGGGTAATCATCGGAGTGGACGTTCGTCCCACGCAGATCACGGTAGCGCTGGCGGACGCCAACGGCAAGTTCATGTCGCAGGAATCGATGGCCACGCCGGCCGATCCGCAAATCGCCCTGGACGCGCTGATCGAAAGCATTCAGCGGATCAAGCGATCCTGCCGAGGGAAGATGATCGAAGGGGTGGGCATCAGTCTGCCGGGCCGCTTCGACCACCGGTCGGACCGGCTGGTGTTCGCACCCAACTTGAAGTGGCGCGAAGTGGATCTGCGGACTCCGATCGTGAAGGAGACCGGGCTCGAAGTGGAAATGGAGAACGCGGCCAGCGCCTGCGTATTGGCGGAGGTATGGTTTGAGCGCACGGACCACTGCCGCGACCTGGTGGTGGTGACGGTATCGGAGGGCATCGGCACGGGCGTACTGGCGAACGGGCAACTGATTCGCGGCACGAACGGGATGGCCGGCGAGTTCGGCCACGTAGCTCTGGATCCGGACGGGCCGGCCTGCGGCTGCGGAAGCCGCGGCTGCTGGGAGGTGTTCGCGTCCAACCGGGCGGCGCTGCGGTATTATTTCGAGTCGGGGTCGGACGCGGGCGGTTTGAGTTTTGCCGACCTGCTGAGCCGGGCCGAACAGGGAGATACGCGTGCGGCGAAGGCGCTGGAAAAGATGGCGCATTATCTGGGCCGCGGGATGCGGATGATTGTGGCGGGCCTGGCGCCGGAGAAGATCGTGGTAGTGGGCGATCTGACGCGGTCGTGGCACCGGTTCGGCAGCATCATCGACGCGGAGGTTCAGGACCAGGTATTGAAAGGCGGCACCGCCCCACGGCTGGTTCCGGCGTACGAAGACGGCATGGCGCGGCTGCGGGGCACGGTGGCGCTGGTATTGCAGAAGCACTTCCACGCGCCGGCGGCGTAGGGTTCATGGGCGGCTACATCCTCTTGCCGCCTGCCGCTATTTCGGCAACTGGCTTGGCACGAAATTCCGGGCTCGATCTATCTTATTGCATTCATTGATTTTCCGTGGTGGCATGGAGCGTGCTTTTCATCCTGGCGGGTATGCTCAAGATCACGGTTCACGATACAGCCAGCGAATTCCGCTTGAGGCTGGAAGGCAAGCTGGCGGGCCTTTGGGTGCGGGAACTGGGCCAATGTTGGCAAACGGCGGCCTCGTCTTTGGCGGGACGAACTTTGGCAGGACGAAAGATCATTCTGGATCTCCGGGAAGTAGATTTCGTAGACGAGGAAGGCCAGGCTCTGATGTGCCGGATGAGTCATGCCGGAGTGAAGTTTGTGGCGGCCACGCCGCTGATCCGGGACATTCTGACACGGTGTGCTACGGTTGAAGATAAGGTGGCCCCGCGCGAGCATGTCCCCGCTTCTCCCGAAAAGCACGGATCGGACCCGCGCCCGGTATGAGACGCTGCTCGAAGTAGCGGAATCCATCGCGGCGCACCGGCAGTTGTCCACGCTCATCGCGGAACTCAGCAGGTGTCTCAAGCGGCTGGTGTCATTCGATTTCATCGGCCTGACGTTGCTCGATCCCAAGGAGCGCGTGCTCCGGCTGCACGTTCTCGAAACCGATCAACCGCTGGATTTGCCGGAACCTCCGGTGACACGGTATGAGGATGGACCGACGATAGAGACGCTCCAGACACGGCAGCCGTATTACCTGCCCGATATAGCATTAGAGACGCGATATCCGGTGGTGCGGGAACTGTTGGAGCGGCACCACATTCAATCGTTCTGCATCCTGCCCTTGTACACCGCGCAACGCGACCTGGGCGGGTTGAGTTTCGGGTCCATGCGGAAGGACGCCTGTTCGCCCGAGGACATCGAGTTCATGCAGCAGGTGGCGCGTCCGGTGGCGGTGGCGGTGGACAACGCGCTGCGGTCGGAAGAAGCGGCGGCCTACGAAGAACAACTGTCGCGCGAGCGGGACCGGCTCGGCGCGCTGCTCGAAATCAACAATGCGGTGGTGAGCTGTCTGGATAGCAAACAGCTCTTCCAGGCGATTGCGGCGGCGCTGCGGGGCACCTTCGGCCTGGACTATGCCAGTCTGCTGATCTACGACGCCGAGGCCAAAGTGCTGCGGCTGCAGGTGCTCGATTTCCCCGATGGGGTTGGCGTTATCCGGGAAGACACGGCGATCCCGCTCGACGGGACGCCGGCGGGACACGTGTTCCGCACGCGGGAAGCGCGGACGTTCACCCCGGACGAACTGCGCGCCAGTTGGCCGGCGGCCAGTGACGTGTTCATGCGGGAGGGGTTGCGGTCGATCTGCTGCGCTCCCCTGATTACGCCCGCGAGCGTGCTGGGCACGCTCAATTTGGGGTCGCGCACGGACAACTTCTTCACCGGTGGCGATCTGCAGTATTTTTCGCAGGCGGCGGGGCAGGTGGCCATCGCGCTCGACAATGCACTCTCGTACAAGCGCATCGCGGAGTTGAACGCGCGCCTGTCCGAGGAGAAGGTGTACCTGGAAGACGAGATCCGGACGGACAACAGGTTCGAGGAAATCGTAGGGCAGAGCCGCGCGCTGAAGGCCATTTTGCAGGAGGTGGAGACGGTGGCTCCCACCGATTCCACGGTGCTGATTTACGGAGAGACGGGCACCGGGAAGGAGTTGATGGCGCGGGCCATCCACGATTTGAGCACGCGGCGGCAGGGGACCTTTGTGAAGTTGAACTGCGCGGCGATTCCGACCGGGTTGCTGGAAAGCGAAATGTTCGGGCATGAGAAGGGGGCGTTCACGGGCGCCATCGCGCAACGGATCGGGCGGTTCGAGCTGGCCGACCGCGGCACCATGTTCCTGGACGAGGTGGGCGAAATTCCGCTGGAATTGCAGACCAAGCTGTTGCGGGTACTGCAGGAGCGGGAGTTCGAGCGCTTGGGCAGTTCGCGCACGCTACGCACGGACGCGCGGCTGGTAGCGGCCACCAATCGCGACCTGTCGGCGGCGGTGGAGGAGCGGCAATTCCGCGCGGACCTGTACTACCGGTTGAATGTCTTCCCCATCACGGTGCCGCCGCTGCGCGACCGCCGCGAGGATGTTCCGCTGCTGGTGCGGTACTTCGTGCAGCAGTATGCGCGGCGGATGAACCGGCGGATCACCACGATTCCGTCGGAGACGCTGCAGGCGTTGACGCGGTATCACTGGCCTGGGAATATTCGGGAGTTGCAGAACTTCATTGAGCGGGCGGTGATTCTGACTCGCGGGACGACGTTAGAGGCTCCGGTGCGCGAGTTGAAGCGCGCGGCGCCGAAGGCGCAGGCGGCGTCCGGCGCGGTGACGCTGGCGGATGCGGAGAAGGACGCGATACTGCGGGCGCTAGATGAATCCGGCGGGAAAGTGGGCGGGGATCAGGGAGCGGCGGCGCGTCTGGGAATGAAACGCACCACGCTGCAGGCGAAGATGCGGAAGCTGGGGATCGAAACCAGGGGATAGCATCCAGCTGCGGCAATATTTGGGCCAAGTGCCGAAATAATGGCAGGGAGAGACCGTACTTTCCCAAACTGTTCAATCACTTACATTCGGAACGGGACTTGCGAACTACACTATCGACATGTCCCAAATACGCATGACTCCGGGCGTGGCGCCGCTCCTGACTTTGTTGCTGTTTCTGACGACGATCGCCACGGGGCTGGCGCAAGATGTTCAGCCTCCACTGCGGCTCACCCTGAAAGACGCGGTCGGGCTGGCGTTGAAGCAGAATCCCCAGGTGATTTTGGCCAACCTCGACGTGTCGCAATCGGTCGAGGACCGGCGAGTGGCGCGGTCGGGGCTGCTGCCGCAGCTTAACGGCACTGTGACGGAGACGGTCAATCGGGAAAATATCGAAGCCCTGCTGGGTCAGAGTTTTCCTGGGTTTACGCAGCACATTGGCCCCTTCGAAGTATTCCAGGCCGGAGTTGGGATCAGGGCGCCGATCTTCGATCTGACCTTGTGGCGCCGGTACCAGGGATCTCAGGCGGGAGTGGAGGCGAGCCGCGCGCAGGAACGGACAGCGCGCGAGCTAAGCGTCTTGCTGGTGGTTTCGCAATATCTGGGAACGCAGCGGGCCTCGGCGGATGTCAACGCGGCGCAATCGCGGGTGGACCTGGCGCAGGCGCTCTACGACCAGGCGGCCGATCTGCAGAAGAACGGAGTGGGCACGGGGATCGACAGCCTGCGCGCCAATGTGGAATTGCAGAACGAGAAGCAGCGGCTGATCGTGTCGCGGACACAACTGGATACGTCGCTGTTCGGGCTGGCGCGGCTGCTGAACATCGACCCGCGGCGGAGGGTGGAACTGGCGGACCCGGTGAGCTTCTTCGAAACGCCCGCGGTGTCGCTCGATGAGACTCTGGAGCATGCCTATGGGTCGCGGCCGGAGCTGAAGCAGATTTCGAGCGAGCAGGCGCGCGCGCAACTGAACCTGACGTCGGCCGGCGAAGAGCGGCTGCCCCGGGTGTCGCTGAATGGATTCTGGGCGCAGCAGGGTTTGACGCCGACCACGGTGATTCCGGCGTACCAATACCAGTTCAGCCTGGATTTCCCGATCTTCACGGGCGGACGCATCGGGGCGGAACAGGCCAAGGCCGATCTGGCCATCCGCCAGTTGAAGCAGCAGGAGCAGGACGCGCGCAACCGGATTGCGCTGGAAGTGAAAACGGCGGTGGCGCAGTTGGAAGCCGCGCGCAACGAAGTGGACGTGGCGAACCTGGGCGTGGACCTGGCTAAACAGGAAGTGGTGCAGGCGCGCGACCGGTTCCAGGCGGGCGTGGCCAACAATATCGAAGTGATTTCGGCGCAGGATTCGCTGGCGCGCGCCAACGATAACCAGATCGCGGCGCTGTACCGGTTTAACCAGGCCCGCGCGGACGTGGCGCACGCCACCGGGCAGATGGAGGCGGCGTACGGAAAGTAGTCAGCCATTACACGATAATCAGGCGGCCTGGTCGAGCGGCGTCAATC